>JAANMT010000217.1_pt1 | contig 61599 bp, 68 predicted proteins | sample 7279711 | NCBI WGS metagenome assembly JAANMT01 (sample SAMN14094538, study PRJNA606508) | bioreactor metagenome | isolation source: A lab-scale SPAN reactor treating ammonium-rich wastewater day 1 | place: Ireland: Galway | collected 2017-01-16
TCGGCACCCGGCACGAAATCCGGCAGGGCCTGCATTTCATAGCGCAAGCGATTGCGTACGGGCAGTTTCGACAGGACCTGGAATTCGCTCGAAACGATGGCAGCCGGCGGCGCCGACGAGGGCACCTCCAAGGCGAAAAGCCAGGGCTTGTTGTGCGGTTCGAGGGTCATCGCGTAGCGGACGCGCGTTCCCGCCGCCGTATCGGGGAGACTGACTTTTTCGGTTTGCGCGCCGGCGCGCCAGGTGCGGCCATCGAACAGGCGCAACACCGGGCCGCGCCAGTACAACTGATGTTTCGGCGGGATATCCCCTTCGAAGTGCGCCCGGAAGGCGATCTCGCCGGACAGGCTCAGCTGGCTGATGGAACCCGGCGACATGGTGTCCGAAAGGCCGCTCATCCCGCTGTAAGCGTCCGCGGGCATGCCCCAAAGAGGCCCTTGGACGCGCGGGAACAGCAGAAACAGGAGAAGCATGAAAGGGGTTGCCTGCGCCAACATGAGCGCCGACAGACGAAGATGCGCCAGGACGGGACGTCCGGCATGGGCAAGGCCGGACAGGGCCGCGGTGATGCCAAGCAGGGCTGCCAGGGTAAAGCCGGCGACATCGAGGCCCTGCGCATCCAGAAAATGGGTCAGGAGCAGGAAATAGCACAGAAAGATGACGGCCAGCCCGTCGCGCAGCCGACGCATCTCGAGCAGTTTGAGGACGAGGAAGAGAATCAGCAGGGCGACGCCCGGATCCTTGCCGAAGAACTGCCGGTAGGTGAGGAAGACGCCCAGCGAGCCGCTGAAAACGAGGAAAGTCAGCAGCCAGCGCGGCGGCAAGGAGGCGCGACGCCACCAGATTGCCGCCCGCCAGGCGAGTGCGAGGCCGGCAGCAGCGGTGAGCCAGTGCGGAATGTGCTCGACGCCGGGCACCAGGGTGAGGACGGAACAGGCCAGCAGCCACAGTTCCTGCGAGCGGGCAAGCAACGGGCTGTCAGGGCGCTGGGTTGCCATGAATGGCCAGGGCTTCCAGGCAATCCTGGAAATGCGTGGGACCGTGACCTGAGGGGAGGCGCCTGCCGGGCAGGCTGAGACCCCAGGCCAGGCCCTGGGCATGCGCATCGAGTACCCACCGCGTGAGTCGGGACAGCCGCGCCTCTGCCTGCATGTCTGGCGGCAGGTCGTTCCAGTCGAGCCGGATTTCGGCGCTGCTGGCGCCCGCAAATTGCTTGCTCAGCAGGGGCTGCTCACGCGCCACTGCCTTCCAGGCCACATGGCGGGGGGAGTCGGCCGGCTGATGGGGGCGCAAGCCGGAGAAGTCCTCGGTCCCTATGCCACCGAGCCGTCCTCCCAGCTCACCCGTTGCTGACACCGGCAGGGGCGGGGCCGCAACCTCCGGGCGCGGATAGACGAGGCAGACCATGTCCGGCTCGACGTAGCTCCAGGCGCGCACCAGGCAGAGCGGATAGCGCGTTTCCAGCGTGAGCCGGCCGCAACGAAGCCAGCCGCGGCGGGGAGCGGGCAGCGGCAGGCTGATGGCGGTCGTCGCATCGGCTGCCAGATCGGCGCTGATCCAGTCGCCACCGGCGAGGCGCAGCGAGATGGCGGGTCGCCCGGTCGGCCGGCGGTTGAGGAGGCACAGGCCGAAATGGGCAGCATCCCCTGCGAACACCGGCTCGGTCCGCCCCGGCGAGATTTCCAACTGCACGAGATTGCGGAAGGTATGCAGCAGCGTCACCAGCCCGAGCCCGGCGAGGAGGAACACCAGGGCATAGCCGAGGCTGAGGTTGTAGTTGATCGCTCCGATGAGCATGAAGCCGAGCGCGACCGCATAGGCCAGGCCCGCCCCGGTCGGCAGGACATAGATGCGGCGCTGGCGCAGGACGATCGGTGCCGCTTCCGGACCGTAGAGACGGAACAGCCAGCGCTGGAAAGACGCGACTGCCTGCATGCGGCGACTATGGGATGGGTACGGCGCCCATCAGTGCCGTTGCCAGGCTGGTTGCTGAACCTGCCGTCATGCCGCTGGCGGATCTCAGCCGGTGCCCGGTCACGGCGGGAAGGACGGCCTGGATGTCTTCCGGGATGACCAGGTCACGGTGGTCGATGAGCGCCCAGGCGCGGGCCGCACGCAGCAGGGCCAGGGCGGCGCGCGGACTCAGGCCGACTTCGTAATCGGGCGAGCGGCGGGTATGGTCGACAATGGCCTGGACGTAGGAAATGAGGGCCTCCGATACATGCACCTCGCGCACTGACCTCTGCAGCTCGATCAGCTCCCCCGGCTCCATGCAGGGATTCAGGGCGGCAACCATGTCACGCCGGTCCGCACCGGCCAGCAGTTCGCGTTCTGCGGCCTGATCCGGGTAGCCCATTTCGATGCGCATCAGGAAGCGGTCGAGTTGCGATTCCGGCAGCGGGAAGGTGCCGATCTGGTGGTAGGGGTTCTGCGTGGCGATCACGAAGAAGGGCTCGGGCAGAGGACGCGTTTCACCTTCGCAGGTAACCTGCTGCTCCTCCATGGCTTCCAGCAGCGCACTCTGGGACTTCGGCGTGGCACGGTTGATTTCGTCGACGAGGATGATCTGCGCGAAGATCGGGCCCGGGTGGAACTGGAATGCGCCCGTGTTGCGGTCATAGATCGACACACCGATGATGTCGGCCGGCAGCATGTCGGCCGTGCACTGGATGCGATGAAAGTTCAGGCCGAGGAGCTTGGCCAGCACATGAGCCAGGATGGTCTTTCCCACCCCAGGCAGATCCTCGATGAGCAGATGCCCGCGGGCGAGGAGGCACACCAGGGCCAGCCGGATCTGGCGTTCCTTGCCCAGAACGATGCGCCCGGCCTGCTGGATGGTTTCGTCTATCGGAGGAATCGGCACGGGGATGCGTCTGGAGACTTGAGGCGAATGGTGCAATCGGGAGATAATGAAAACATTGGAAGCATTCTATTGTATTTCCGCCGCGACGATCATGTCATTGACCGATGGGGACCGGGAACCCCAATGACCACCGCTTTCATCACGCATCGCGATTGCTTGCTGCACGACATGGGTGCCCATCATCCGGAATGTCCGGAGCGGCTGTCCGCCATCAGCGACCGCCTGATCGCAGCCGGCCTGGATCTGTATCTTTCCTTTTACGATGCTCCCCTGGCGACTTTCGAGCAGATTACCCGCGTCCATTCTGAGGATTATGTGCGCGGCATAGCCGAAAGTGCGCCGGAAAGCGGCATCGTGCATCTCGATCCGGATACGGCCATGAGCACGGGTACGTGGCAGGCCGCGTTGCGCGCGGCGGGGGCAGGCATTCTGGCGGTGGATCTGGTCATGGACGGCAAGGCGGAGAACGCCTTTTGCAGCGTGCGCCCTCCCGGGCACCATGCCGAGCGTGCCCGGGCGATGGGGTTTTGTTTTTTCAACAATATTGCGATTGCGGCAACTCATGCAATGGCGAGGCACGGGCTCGAGCGCGTGGCAGTCGTGGACTTCGATGTCCATCATGGCAACGGCACGGAGAACATCTTTGCCAATGACCCCCGGGTGCTGATGGTCGGCACCTTCCAGCATCCATTCTATCCCTACAGCGGAACGGATGCGCCTGCGGCGAACATGGTGAATGTGCCCGTGCCCGCCGGCACGCGCAGTGACGGTTTCCGGGAAGCCGTCGCGGACGTTTGTCTGCCGGCATTGCGCCGCTTTGCGCCGCAAGCGGTTTTCATATCCGCCGGATTCGACGCCCATTACGAGGATGACATGGCTTCCCTCGGTCTCGTCGAATCCGACTACGTCTGGGTGACTCGCCAACTCAAGGAGATCGCTGCTGCCTCGGCGCAGGACCGCATCGTCTCGATGCTGGAAGGCGGCTATGCCTTGTCCGCCCTCGGGCGCAGCGTGGCGTCCCATATCAAGGTGCTGGCCGACCTGTAACCGGCTGGGGAACCGGTACGTCGCCTCGGTGTCAACCTTACGCCCCTCGCTCATTTGTTTCCTTAAGCACACATCATCGAGTAAAATAAACAGTTTGTTCATTCACGCGTAAAGCCATGATCCAAGGCTCGATTGTCGCTATCGTGACCCCCATGCGGGCGGATAACAGTCTCGATTTCCCGCACCTCAAATCCCTGGTGGATTTTCATGTGGCTGAGGGGACCGACGGCATAGTCATTGTCGGAACGACCGGTGAATCGCCGACCGTCGATGTCGGGGAACATTGCGAGCTGATTCGTGCCGCCGTCGAATACGCCGCCGGCCGCATTCCGGTCATTGCGGGTACGGGGGGTAATTCGACCTCCGAGGCGATCGAGTTGACCGCCTATGCCAAGAAAGCCGGCGCAGCCGCCTCGCTCAATGTCGTGCCCTATTACAACAAGCCGACCCAGGAAGGTCTCTACCGGCACTTCAAGACGATTGCCGAGGCGGTGGACCTGCCGATGATCCTCTACAACGTGCCCGGACGGACGGTCGCCGACATGAGCAACGACACGACGCTGCGGCTGGCCCTGGTGCCCGGCATCGTCGGCATCAAGGACGCGACTGGCAATCTTGAGCGCGGCACGGACCTCATTAAGCGGGCACCGCAGGGGTTTGCCCTTTATAGTGGCGACGACGCCAGTGCGCTGGCGTTCATCCTGTTGGGCGGCCACGGCACGATCTCGGTGACCGCCAATGTGGCACCGAAGCTGATGCGTGAAATGTGCGCCGCCGCGCTCACCGGCGATGTTGTCAGGGCGCGTGCCATCAATTCCCGCCTGCTCGGCTTGCACCGGCATCTCTTCGTCGAGGCCAATCCGATTCCGGTCAAATGGGCCGTCAGCCGCATGGGGCTGATGGAAGAGGGAATCCGCCTGCCTCTAACGCCCTTGTCGCCGGAGCATCACGAGCGCGTGCTGCTGGCCATGCGGGAAGCAGGGGTTGCCGTTTGAAACGCGACATGAACGAAAGGCGGGGCATGATCCGCATGTGGTCCAAGCAGTTTATTTTTGCGGTTGTCGGCATGATGCTGGCGGGGTGCTCCAGCATGTCGATCGAGACGAAGAAGATCGACTACAAGTCGGCCGGGAAATTACCGCCGCTGGAAGTTCCCCCTGACCTGACTTCGCCAAACCGCGATGAGCGATACGCCGTTCCGGATATTTCCCCGCGCGGTTCCGCCACCTTCTCTGCTTACAGTTCCGAGCGTGCCGGCACGAAGGAATCCACCGCTCAGGAGGTGTTACCTCAGATCGACAAGATGCGCGTGGAGCGCTCCGGCAGCCAGCGCTGGCTGGTGGTGGCGGGTGCGCCGGACAAGGTCTGGCCCACGATCAAGGAATTCTGGCAGGAACTGGGTTTCATCGTTAATCTCGAATTGCCCGATGCAGGCATCATGGAGACGGACTGGGCCGAGAACCGCGCCAAGCTGCCGCAGGACATGATCCGCGCCACGCTCGGCAAATTCCTTGACCAGATCTACTCGACTCCGGAGCGAGACAAGTTCCGCACACGCCTCGAGAAAGGGGCCGAGGAGGGCACCACGGAAATCTACATCAGCCATCGCGGCATGTACGAAGCGTATGCCGACGAAGGCAAGGGGCGGACGGTATGGCAGCCACGGCCCGCCGATCCCGAACTGGAAGCGGAAATGCTGCGCCGGCTGATGGTCCGGCTCGGCACGGAGGAGAATCGCTCGAAGACGCTGATTGCGGCTGATTCGAAAAAGGAAGAGCGAGCCAAAATGCTGCGGACCACGGGCGGCATCGGCTCGCTGCAACTCGAGGAAGCCTTCGACCGGTCCTGGCGCCGCGTCGGACTCGCGCTCGACCGGGTGGGCTTTACCGTCGAGGACCGCGATCGCACCAAGGGGCTCTATTTCGTGCGTTATGTCGATCCGGAGTCGATGGACGCCAAGAAATCGGATGGTGGTTTCCTCAGCAAGCTCAAGTTCTGGGACAGCGGCAAGCCTGCGGCCAACCAGCAGTTCCGCATCCTGGTCCAGGGAGACGGCAGTGTCAGCACCGTTCAGATCTTGACGCGCGAAGGCGGCATGGATAACTCCGATACCGCCAAGAAGATCCTCGGCCTGCTCTACGATCAGCTGAAGTAATGCGTTTTGCCTCGCTGGGCAGCGGCAGTCGCGGCAACGCGCTGCTCGTCGAAGCAGGTGATACCCGCCTGCTGCTCGATTGCGGGTTCGGGCTGCGCGAGACCGACTACAGGCTGGGCAGACTCGGCCAGCTGCCGGAAAGCCTGGCCGGCATCCTCGTTACCCATGAGCATGGCGATCATATTGCCGGCGCCTTCAAGCTGGCCGCGCGCTATCGTCTGAGGGTATGGATGACGCACGGCACGCATGCCGCGGCGCCGGGGGAGGGTGGCGATAATCCTCATGTCGAACTGATCGATAGCCATCGTTCTTTCTCGGTGGGCGATCTTGAAATACATCCCTTTCCCGTACCGCATGATGCGCGCGAGCCTGTCCAGTACGTTTTCTCGGACGGGAGGCATCGTCTTGGTGTCGTCAGCGACCTGGGCAGTTCAACGCCCCATGTCGTACGAATGCTGAGCGGCTGCGATGCCCTTGTGCTGGAATGCAACCACGATGCCGCAATGCTGGCGCAGGGCAACTATCCGGCGCAATTGAAACGGCGCATCGCGGGGCGCTTCGGCCATCTTGAAAATGCCGCTTCGGCCGCACTGCTTGCGAGTCTGGATACGCGTAACCTGCAACATCTGTTGGCTGCCCACTTGAGCCAGCAGAACAACACTCCGGCTTTGGCGCGAGCCGCGCTGGCTGGGGTGTTGGGTTGCGAGGAGAACTGGATTGGTGTCGCGGATCAGGATGCCGGATTTGGGTGGCGTGCCCTTTTATAGACAAAAAAGCCGGCCCGAAGGCCGGCTTTTTCCTGAAGCGAAACCGAGTTACTTCTTCGGTTCTTCTTTCTTGGCTTCCATGCCGGACATACCGCCCATGCCCTGCTGTGCGGCCATGCCTTCCATGCCTTTCTGGCCTTCCATGCCACCCATACCGGACATGCCCTGCTGGGCAGCCATGCCTTCCATGCCTTTCTGGCCTTCCATGCCAGCCATGCCGGCGGGCTGGGCCGGTGCGGCGGCAGGAGCGGGGGCCGGCGCCGGCGCGGCGGCGGGTTTGGCTTCTTCTTTTTTGCCGCAGGCGGTCAAGGCCACGGCGACGAGAGCAACAGCGAGGAGAGAGTGTTTCATTTGATTTCCCTTATCGATAAAAGAAAATATATTTTGTTTGCATCAACGACCAAAATTTTGGGTTTGACCAGAACGAATTCAGGTCAAGTTATTATTATAACGAAATCAACGAAAAAAGAATACTTGAAGCAATATGGTCGGAGGCAACTTCATAAGCCCAGATGCGTTGCCGACGTGCCGGGCGTGGATTCCAGCCACAATTCCTCAAACCGCTGATGCCAGTCATGCACCTCCGCCGGATGTCCCACAAGCAGTTTGCCGCGGTAATGGTCGACATGGAACCGGATGACCCCGCTGGTTTCATCGGCCAATACGAAGGCGTCGGTGATCGTGCGCAGGGACTCGGGTGTCTGGTGGACTGAAAAACTGTGACCATAGCGTTTGAGCAGACCCATCAAACGCGGCGAGTAACGAGCCAAGTGGTCGAGGTCGTGCAGGACAACGCGCAAGCTGCGATCGCGTCCTCCTGAGAGGAATGCCGAAATCAACTCTGACCTGGACCGGCTATCGAGATCGAGTGCCTTGATATCCGGATCGAAGACGCACAGTTCCCTCTTTGCTGCCGACAGAACGGTCTCGACCGCCTGTTGATAGGCGGCACGGGTATCGAAGTTCTCCTGCGTGCTCTCAGGCATGGGTATATGGAAAGCAAATCGTCTACATCCTATGGCATGGAGACGCCTGTTGCAATTCCCGTGGCCCTGAATAAAATTGCGCCTCCTGCCTCCGGACCTGCCTGAAATGCCCGAAACCGTCATCGAATCGCTGGATCACGAAGGCAGGGGCGTCGCCCGATGCGAGGGCAAGACCATTTTCGTGGAGGGAGCCTTGCCGCGGGAACGCGTGGCCTTTGCAAGCTATCGACGCAAGCCCAATTACGAATTGGCGACGACAGGCAGGATTCTCTCGCCGAGTTTTCAGCGTGTCGAGCCGCGCTGCCGTCACTTCGGCATCTGCGGTGGTTGCAGCATGCAGCATCTCGATCCGGCGGGACAGGCAGCAGTCAAACAGAGGGTTCTGGAGGATGCCTTCTGGCATATCGCGCGCATGCGGCCCGAAGTGGTTTATCCGGCCATATACGGACCCTCCTGGGGTTATCGCTCGCGTGCCCGGCTATCGGTTCGACTGGTGCCGAAAAAGGGCGGCGTTCTGGTGGGATTCCACGAAAAACGCAGCAGTTACATCGCCGACATGGACAGTTGCGAGGTATTGCCGCCTAGGGTTTCCGCATTGTTGCCCTTGTTGCGCCGTCTGGCCGGCTTGCTGTCGATACCGGATCGCCTGCCGCAAATCGAGGTGGCCGTCGGCGATTCGGTCACGGTGCTGGTCCTGCGCATCCTGCAGGCGCTGACGCCCGCCGACGAAGGCCTGCTGCGTGCCTTTGCCGATGAGCATGGCATCCAGTTCTGGCTGCAGCCTGGCGGGCCGGAATCGGCCTATCCCTTTTATCCGCTTCGTGCCCCATCGCTGAGCTACGCCTTGCCGGATTTCGGACTTGAACTGCAGTTCCGGCCCAATGAATTCACGCAGGTCAATTACGGCATCAACCGCATGCTGCTGCGGCGTGCGATGCACCTGCTGGCACCGAACCCCGGCGAACGCATCGGCGACCTGTTTTGCGGTCTGGGAAATTTCACTCTCCCCATCGCTCGAAGCGGCGCAACGGCTTTCGGCGTCGAAGGCAGCCAAACCCTGGTAGGCCGGGCGGTGGAGAATGCCCGCCTGAACGGGCTGGAAGGTTCGACGGCTTTCGCCGTCGCCAATCTTTTCGTAGCGACGCCGGGAATGCTTGCCGGCTGGGGACGGCTGGACAAATGGCTGGTTGATCCGCCGCGCGAGGGGGCCATCGAACTGGTCAAGGCGATCGGTGAGGCCGGCCCGCGCCGAATCGTCTATGTTTCCTGCAATCCGGCTACGCTGGCGCGCGATGCGGCGGTTCTGGTGCGGGAGAAGGGTTACCGGCTTGACGGCGCCGGTATCGCCAATATGTTCCCCCAGACTTCACACGTGGAATCCATAGCGCTGTTCGAGAGGCAATGAAAAAGGCGGCTTTGCAGGCCGCCTTTTTCTCCCGCTGCACCCTGCGTCAATCGCGCTCGCCCGCGAAGGCCAGCAGCAGATTGAGCAGATGCACGAACAGGTTGTAGATGTCGAGGTAGATCGACAGCGTGGCGACGATATAGTTGTCCTCGCCGCCGGTGATGATGCGGCTGACGTCGTAGAGGATGTAAGCCGAGAAGATCAGCACCGCCACGGCCGAGATGGTCAGGGAAAGAGCCGGCATCTGCAGGAAGATGTTGGCCAGCATTGCCACCAGCAGCAGGATTACACCGATGAAGAGGAACTTGCCCATGAAGCCGAAGTCCTTCTTCGTCACGGTGGCGATGCCCGCCAGGGTGAGGAAGATGATGCTGGTGCCGACTGCCGCGGTGGCGATCAGTGCGCCGCCGTTGCGGAAGCCGAGGCTGACCTGCAGGATCGGGCCCAGCATGATGCCCATGAGGAAAGTGAAGCCAAGCAGCAGGACGACGCCCATGCCGCTGTTCTTGGTCTTGCTGATGCCCCACATGAAGCCCCAGGCGACGGCGAGGAACAGCAGGAAAGAGATCACGGGGCTGCCGGCCATGAAGGCGAAATTCATCTGGACGCCAACGAGGGCCCCGAGGGCAGTCGGCAGCAAGGAAAGGCCGAGCAGTAGATAGGTATTGCGCAGGACGCGATTTTGCTGGAGCGAGAGCGCGGAGCCCGCTTGTCCGACGGCCTGGATGTTGGGTTGCATTGTGTACCTCCGATGAATGAAACTGGCGCACGTAAGACTAGCCAAAAAACGCAAAAGTTTCAAATTATTCCCGCTGTTAAGGGGCCGAATGGGGGCGTCATGTTAGTATTTCAAGCGGCCCGAATGAGGTGTTGCGGCAGCTAAACCGGCGTTTCATGGTCAATGGAAGGTTGGCAGAGCGGTTTAATGCACCGGTCTTGAAAACCGGCGTGCTCGCAAGGGCACCGTGAGTTCGAATCTCACACCTTCCGCCAGTCTCTGCCATTACTCCCTTTTCAACTCTCCCCGCATGGCATCGGCCCAGCAGTTCGGGGTTTCATATAACCGCACCTGCTCGAGCCGAAGGTGGTTGCCGTAGGTGTCGCGATAAATGCGGTCGAGCAGGTCGAAGGCGACTGCAGCGAGGTTCTCGGCGGTCGGAACGACGTCCAGCACGACGGTCTTGTGCCCGGGAAGGCTTTCGAGGAAACTCACCAGCGAACTGTCGCCGCGCCAGACTAGGAAGGCATGGTCCCAGGCATCGATCAGGGTTTCCTTGGCCAGCGCCTTGATATCGGAGAAATCCATCACCATGCCGTTCAATGGCGAACCGGCCTGGCAAATGACGTCGCCCTGCAGGGTGATCTCGATGGCGTAGCGGTGGCCGTGCAGGTGCCGGCACTGGCTCTGGTGGTCGGGGATGCGGTGGCCGGAATCGAACTCGAGGCGGCGGGTGATGCGCATGTTGCCTCAGGAGAATGGTCTGAACTGGGCAAAATTATAGCATTCGGCCAATCGACAGCCGGAGATGAATGGAGTGGCGAACAAGCTCGAGGTTACCAACCACAGCCGCGACAGTGCCGGGCTGACCTATGTCTATCCGGTCCTCTCGCGCCGGGCCGGAGGCGTGTCGATCGGCATCAACCTGAATCCGAACAACGCCTGCAACTGGCGCTGCATTTATTGCCAGGTTCCCGGCCTTCGGCGTGGAGCGGCGCCACCGATCGACCTGACGATGCTGGAGCGCGAGTTGCGCGGGTTCATCGACAGCGTGCTGCATGGCGATTTCATGCACGCTCACCTGGCCGAGGCGGACCGGCACATCGTCGATGTCGCCTTTTCCGGCAATGGCGAGCCCACCTCCGCAGCCGAATTTCCTCAGGCAATCGAGCTTGTGGGCAGGGTCTTGCGGGAAACCGGGCTGGATCGAGCGGTGAAAATTCGCCTCATTACCAACGGCAGCCTGGTCGGGCGCAGCCGGGTGCAGGCGGGCTTGCGAAGGCTCGGCGAACTGGGCGGGGAGGTCTGGTTCAAGGTGGACGCGGGTACGGAGGAGGGCCTGCGCCGCATCAACAATGTGGATTTGTCACCGGCATCGGTGGTTCGCAATCTGCGCCGTTGCGCCGCCCTCTGTCCGACCTGGGTGCAGACCTGCCTGTTTGCGCTCGATGGAAAGGCCCCGGCGGAGGAAGAAATTTCCGCCTACCAGGACCTGCTGATGCGGGCTGGGATCGCAAACCTTGCTGGCGTTCTCCTGTACGGATTGGCCCGCCCTTCGATGCAACCCGAAGCGAACCGGCTCTCCAGTCTGCCTGCGGCAGGGCTGGAGGCCGTCGCCGTCCGCTTGCGGGCGCTGGGGCTGGACGTTCGCATCAGCCCGTGAGGGTGTATCAACTGCCCTTCTTTGGCTTGGCCTTGGCGGCCTTCTTCAGTGACTTGAAGAGTTCGGGATCGCTGGATTTCAGGTATTCCACCACTTCCCAATCGTCGCGCCGAATCTTGCTGATGTCGATCTGCTCGACGTGGACCAAGCGGAGCAATTGCTGCACCGGGCGGGGCATGTTGCGGCCGCTTTCGTAGCGGGATCCGCCACTTTGCGTGACGCCGATCTTGGACCAGAATTGCTGCTGGTTGAGCCCTAGTTTCCGGCGAATTTCTCGTGCATTGATGGTTTCGCTTTTCATGTTATGCCGTCCTTAACTTCGTGTATGAGTGAACCTAATTTTAGAGCCAAGCAACTATAACTTCGGTTGGAGCGCTTCCAGTATAGTTATTATTCTATGTACATACAAACACCGCATGTGCCATCTGTGGATTCTCAGAATTGATGCGGAGTACGAAGGGACAAGTTGTTACGTCGGATCCCCGAATTCAGGTAAAATTCACTGTTTTTCAACGCACTAGAAAACGGCAGTTCATGGCACTCATCGTTCAGAAATATGGCGGTACCTCGGTCGGTTCGCCCGACAGGATCAAGAATGTCGCCCGTCGTGTCGCCAGCTGGCGGGCGAAGGGGCATCAAGTGGTGGTGGTGGTCTCGGCGATGAGCGGAGAGACCAACCGTCTGATCGCGCTGGCAAAGGAAATGCAGGCGAATCCCGATTCCCGCGAACTCGATGTGATCGCTTCCACCGGCGAGCAGGTGACGATCGGCCTGCTGTCGATGGCATTAATGGGCATCGGCGTGAAAGCGCGCAGCTATACCGGCGGACAGGTGCGCGTCCTTACCGACAGCGCCTTCACCAAGGCCCGCATCGTCAGCATCGACGAGGCCAACATCAAGCGCGATCTCGACAAGGGGTTCGTGGCGGTCGTGGCCGGCTTCCAGGGCGTCGACGAGCAGGGCAACATCACGACACTTGGACGGGGTGGCTCGGACACCTCGGCGGTGGCCATAGCTGCGGCGCTGAAAGCGGACGAGTGCCAGATCTACACCGACGTGGATGGCGTCTACACCACCGATCCGCGCATCGTGCCAGAGGCGCGCCGTCTGGAATCCATCACCTTCGAGGAAATGATGGAGATGGCCAGCCTTGGCTCGAAGGTATTGCAGATCCGCTCGGTGGAGTTTGCCGGCAAGTACAAGGTCAAGTTGCGCGTGCTGTCCAGTCTGGAGGAACTCGGCAAGGAAGGCCCGGGCACGCTCATTACAGTCGAGGAAGACATCATGATGGAACAACCCACCATTTCAGGCATCGCCTTCAACCGCGACGAAGCCAAACTCACCGTGCTTGGGGTGCCGGACCGTCCGGGCATCGCCTACCAGATTCTCGGACCGGTGGCCGAGGCCAACATCGATGTGGACATGATCATCCAGAACGTCGGCCACGACGGTTCGACCGACTTTTCCTTCACCGTGCCGCGCAGCGAGTTCGCCAAGGCGACGGCGATCCTGGAGCAGGTCAAGGGCCATGTCGGCGCGCGCCAGGTCACCGGCGACAACAAGATCGCCAAGGTGTCGGTCGTCGGCGTCGGCATGCGCTCCCACGTCGGTATCGCCAGCAAGATGTTCCGCACGCTGGCCGAGGAGGGCATCAACATCCAGATGATCTCGACTTCGGAGATCAAGATCTCGGTGGTGATCGACGAGAAGTACCTGGAGTTGGCCGTGCGCGTCCTGCACAAGGCCTTCGATCTGGATCAGGTACCAGCGTAAGTCAAGGCGGGGTACGGTACTGCACGGTTTGACCGGGCGGAGCGAAAACGGTAATATCGCCGCCCTTCGGAGAGATGGCCGAGTGGTCGAAGGCGCTCCCCTGCTAAGGGAGTATGCGGGCAAAACCTGCATCGAGGGTTCGAATCCCTCTCTCTCCGCCAGTTTGATATAATTTCGCCTCACGCGCCCGTAGCTCAGCTGGATAGAGTACTTGGCTACGAACCAAGGGGTCAGGAGTTCGAATCTCTTCGGGCGCGCCAAATCACGAGGGCCTGCGGTTTCGCAGGCCCTTTTTTGCTCCGGCAACGCCAAGTTGCGTTAGGATAGATCGGTTTCCGGGACGAGGAGGAACATCATGACGGCCAAACTGATTCGAATTGCATTGGGATGGATGCTGACGCTGCTGCTGGCGGCGAATGCCGGCGCAGCCTCGCGCGAGGAAATCGATGCGGAAGTCCGGCAGGCGCTGAAGGAATTCCGCCATCACACCAGCGCCGGCCACGAGCTGTCGCAGAAGGCTGCCGGCATGCTGGTATTCCCGAGCGTGGTGAAGGCGGGCATCGGCATCGGCGGGGAATACGGCGAGGGATCGTTGCTGGTCGCGGGCAAGCCGGTCGCCTATTACAGCATCGCCGCGGCCTCCATTGGCCTTCAACTCGGCGCGCAGGCACGCACCGAAATCATCCTGTTCATGACCGAGCATGCCCTGTCGAAATTCCGCAACAGCGAGGGCTGGAAGGCGGGTGTCGACGGCAGCGTGGCGCTGGTAACGCTGGGCGCGGGCGGCTCGATCGACACCGAGACGGCGAAGAAACCGATCATCGGTTTCATCTTCTCCAACAAGGGCTTGATGGCCAACCTGACCTTCGAAGGATCGAAGATCACCAAGCTCGACCGCTAATTAGGCAGCCAGCGGCGGCTCGTCCATCAGCGCCACCTGCTCGCGCAGTTCGAGAATGCGATCCTGCCAGTAGCGCTGGGTGTTGAACCACGGAAAAGCTGCCGGAAAGGCCGGATCGTCCGAGCGCCGTGCCAGCCACGCCGAGTAATGCAGCAGGCGCAGCGTGCGCAGCGCCTCGACCAGATGCAGTTCCCGCGCGTCGAAATCGTAGAAGTCCTCGTAGCCCGCGAGCACGTCGCCGAGCTGGCGCGTCATTTCGGCGCGCTCCCCAGAGAGCAGCATCCACAGGTCCTGCACCGCCGGTCCCATGCGGCAGTCGTCGAAATCCACGAAGTGCGGACCATCGTTCGTCCAAAGCACGTTGCCGGCGTGGCAGTCGCCGTGCAGACGAATGGCTGCGACGAGGCCGACGCGATCGTAGCTGCGGCGCACGCCGTCGAGGGCCTGCTCGGCCACGCTTTGCCAGGCTGACAGGAGATCGCCAGGCAGGAAGCGGTGCGCGAGCAGGTAGTCGCGCGAAGCTTCCCCGAAGCTGGCGAGGTCCAGTGCCGGGCGCACCTGAAAGGGATGCGTTGCGCCGACGGCATGGATGCGCCCGAGGAAGCGTCCCATCCACTGCAGCGTTTCCGGCCGTTCCAGCTCCGGCGCGCGCCCCCCGCGCCGCGGAAAGACCGCGAAGCGAAAGCCGGCCGAGAAGTGCAGGGTCGTGCCGGCGATGGCCAGCGGCGCCACGACCGGGATCTCCCGCTCCGCCAGTTCCAGGACGAAGGCGTGCTCCTCGAGGATGGCGGCGTCGCTCCAGCGATCCGGCCGGTAGAATTTGGCGACGACCGGCGCCGCATCGTCGAGGCCGATCTGGTAGACACGGTTCTCATAGCTGTTGAGGGCCAGCAGGGCGCCGCTGCAGGGCAGGCCGATGCCTTCCAGCGCGGCCAGGACGACATCGGGGGTGAGGGCGGAATAAGGATGAAGGCCGGAACTCATGGCGGCATTGTACGTTTCCGCCGGCACGCTATCATTGCGGCACACGAAAAAGCAAAATGTCCGGCTACCCTCATCACCTGGTTCGCACGCGCCACCTGTTCGACGGCACCGAAATCGTCCTCCGGCCGATCCGCCCGGAAGATGCGCCGATCGAACAGGAATTCGTGCGTGGACTATCGGAAGATTCGCGGTATAACCGCTTCATGGGCCAGCTGCGCGAACTGGCGCCGCGCAAGCTGCAGTACCTCACCGAGATCGACTATGACCGCCACATGGCGCTGATTGCCACCATTCAGCAGGACGGCCGCGAGGCGATGATCGGCGTGGCACGCTACGTCGTCGCGCCGGGCAGCGACAGCTGCGAGTTCGCCATCACGGTCGCTGATGCCTGGCAGGGCACCGGCGTGGCCGGCATCCTGATGCTGGAATTGATGTCGGTGGCGCGCAGCCGCGGCCTGAAGACGATGCTCGGCTTCGTGCTGGCCAGCAACCACAAGATGTTGAAGTTCTGTCGCCAGCTCGGCTTCGAGTTTCATCGCGACGCGGGCGAAGGCGATACCATCAACGTCGTCAAGAACCTCTGACTTTTTCCGAGGCCAGGCGATGCGCCCAGCGCGTCGTCTCCGGCAGGCGAAAGCGCGTCAGGCAGGCCAGGACCATGGCCACGGAAGATTCCAGCCCGATGCGGTGGCCGGGCGAGACGTAGATCGGCTTGACGCCCTTCCGGGTGCGCAGCACTGCGCCGATGGTCTCTTCGCCGTCCTCGAGCGGCACCCAGGCGCGGCGCCGGTTCGGCACAGCCTTGTGCGTGCCGATCAGCCGCGTCTTGGCCACCCCGATGGACGGAATGTCGAGCAGCAGGCCGAGGTGGCTGGCGATGCCGAAGCGGCGCGGATGGGCGATGCCCTGGCCGTCGCAAAGCAGCAGGTCGGGCGGCTTCTCGAGTTGTTTCATCGCCGCCAGCACCGCCGGCACCTCGCGGAAGGAGAGCAGGCCGGGCACGTAGGGAAAACAGGTCGGCAGGCGCGCGATGGTCGAGGTTTCCAGCTGCAAGGATGGAAAGGCGAGTACGGCGACGGCGGCGCGCGTCGTGGCGCCGCCGTCCTCGAAGCCGACATCCACTCCGGCGACGCGGGTGACCGGCCCGAAGTCGTCGCTGCGCACGATCTTTCCGGAGAGACGCGTCTGCAGCGCCATCGCTTCCTTCGGCGTCAGATTCCAGCGGTGTCGTTGCCGGAATTTCATGCGTCGCAACGAACCGCGATCAGGGGCACGCGCATTTCCTCTTCGCTGATGCCGCCATGCACGCCGATCTGGCGATGGCGCTTCTCGCCTTCCAGCCAGTCGAACAGGGTCCAGTTCTCGCGCATCACCAGCACGAACTCGCCGACGCGCGAGGCGAGGCGGGGATCCGCCGGGCCGGGACCGAACCAGCCCTGTTCGATCAGCGCGCTGCCGGTATGCAGGTCCAGGCAGCCGCCGAGGCGAACCCGCACATAATCCTCGAAGCGGGGCGCCGCTCCGGGCCGGAGGTAGCAATAGGCGACGCGGTGTTCGCCGCACAGCGGGCGGGCCAGCAGCGCCGCCAGCTCGGGGTGCTGCGCGAGATCGATCTGGCGTTCCGGGGGGGAGTCGATGAAGCCATGGTCGGCGCAGGCCACTATCAGGGTGGGGCTGCCGGCCATGGCCGAGAGAAAGGCACCGAAGGCCTCGTCCAGCGCGGCGAATTGCGCGGCGACCTGCGGGCTGTCGATGCCGTGGGCGTGGGCCAGGGCGTCGAGTTCCGCGTAGTAGCCGTAGACATAACCAGGCTGCGGCGACGATCGGACCGCCGCCGCGATCTGCGCGAACAGTTCAGGGAGCGTCCGGTAGCTGCGCACCTCGGCCTGCCGGCTGTGGTAGCGGTTGAATGCCGAATCGGCGATGGCCTGCGGTGTAACGAACACGCTGCGCCGGAGGATGCGCTCGACGAATGGCGCGTATCCGAACAGCCGGCGCGGCAGCGCCTCCGGCGGAGCGCCGAAGGCGCTCTCGCCGCGCGGCTTGAGCGGCAGCACCGCGGCGATGGCGTCCAACTCGGAAAAATACATGTGCCAGCCGGTCAGCGCGTGCTGCTGCGGTGCCAGGCCGCTGAGAAAAGTGGTGACGGCGCTGGCGGTGGTCGACGGAAAGACCGAGGTGAGGTGGCCTTGCAGGTGACCATGCAGGGTGCTGCCGCGGCCTGCCGTCTGCAGGTAGCGGTAGCCGAGACCGTCCAAGACCAGCAGGACGATATGGTGCGCCGTGTCGCCGGGACTGACTTTTTCCTCGCGCAGCGGGGCATAGGGCAGCGGCGGCGCCGCGCCGCAGGCGTCGCCGAGCGAGCGCATCAGGTTGACGATGCTGCCGCCGGCGTAGTCGGGCAGGATCACTTCCGCTTCTGGCAGGTGCCGATCAGCTCGGCTTGCGCCAGGACGTGCCCGCGCATGGCCTGCTCGAGCCGCGCCTTGTCGGGCAGGGTAGGCTGCCGCCAGCGGGAAACGCGGGAGAAGTCAGCGTCAGCGGCATTTGCAGCGGAAGGGCGCCGATCAATGGTCCTCGATGTGCGGCGCGCCTTCTTCGGCCGGTGCGCCGGTCTCGGGATCGATCCAGTCGGAGATGCCGAGTTCGTCCTCGGCTTCGGCCAGTGTCTCGCCCGGCTCGAAGTCCGACTCGTCGCTGTATTCCATGTCCTCCGCCGCATCGACGAGCGTAGGGAACGGCCCGTATTCCTCGCCGCTCTCCTTGTCCTGCCAATAGAAACCGTCCGGTCTCTCGATGACGCGCGCCCGGTCGAAGCCGGCAGGCGTGGCGGGTATGGTCTTCGGCATGGCAACCTCCTTCTTGCTGCGTTCATCTTGAACCATTTCCTGCCTAAAAGCTATGGCGATTCGTCCGGCGGTTCGTTGACCGGTGTCAAATGCGGCATCACGAGTGCCATAACGGCCACGTCGCGAAATCCTGAATCCTTGTGCGGCGCAGTGGCGGGCGCTATAGTTGTTTCGAAAATTCGAATATAGAACAAGCCAGAATGCCACCGACCCTGCCTCTCGATGCGCAGACGCTCCTGCGCCGCTGCGACCCTGCCCTTCTGGATTTCGAGACCACCGCCGAATTGACGGACTCGGCCGATATCGTCGGCCAGTCGCGCGCGCTCGACGCAGTGAGCTTCGGCATCGACATCAAGCAGCCCGGTTTCAACCTGTTCGTGCTCGGCGAGCCCGGCAGCGGCCGCCATGCCGCCGTGCGGCGACTGCTCGAGGCGAAAGCCGCCGGCGAACCGGCGCCGAGCGACTGGTGCTACGTCAACAACTTCGGCGATCCGAACAAGCCGCGCCTGCTGCGCCTGCCGCCCGGCCGCGGCAGCCAGCTGCGGCACGACATGCAGCAATTCGTCGCCGAGCTGGCCAAGGCCATCGGCGCCGCCTTCGAGAGCGAGGAATACCGCGTCGGCATCGAGGCCATCCAGGAGGAGTTCAAGCAGCGCGAGGAGGGCGCCCTGCGTGCGCTGGGGCAGGAATCCGGCGAGAAGGGCATTGCCCTGTTGCGCACGCCGCACGGCTTCGTCTTCGCCCCGATCAAGGGCGAGGAGACCATGGGGCCGGAGGATTTCGAGAAGCTGCCCGACGAGGAAAAATCCCGCATCGGCCGGCTGATCGAGGAATACGGCGAGCGCCTGCACAAGCTGATGCACCAGTTTCCGCAGTGGCGGCGCGAGATGCAGACGAGAATCAAGCAGGCCAGCCGCGAGACGATGGGCCTCGCCGTCGACCATCTCATCGAGGAGCTGAAGGAACGCTACACCGATCTGCTCAACGTGCTCGGCTTCCTCGACGAGGTCAGGCGCGACGTCATCGAGAGCGGGGAGGAGCTGCGCGAGCAGCCGAAGACGGAGGGCGACGCCAGCGGCGTCATCGTCAGCGGCAGCATCTCGCTCGCCCGCTACCAGGTGAACCTGCTGGTCGACAACGGGGGGCAGAAGGCGGCGCCGGTCGTCTTCGAGGACAACCCGATCTACCCGAACCTGGTCGGACGCGTCGACAGCGTCGCCCACATGGGCACGCTGGTGACCAATTTCACCATGATCAAGCCCGGTGCCCTGCAGCGCGCCAATGGCGGCTACCTGGTGCTGGATGCCGCCAAGGTGCTGACCCAGCCCTACGCCTGGGAGGGGCTGAAGCGGGCGCTGCGCTCGGCGCAGGTGCGCATCGAGTCGCTCGGGCAGGTCTTCGGCTTCGCCAGCACGCTGCCGCTGGAACCGGAGGCCATGCCGCTCAACGTCAAGGTGGTGCTGGTCGGAGAGCGGATCCTCTACTATCTCCTGAAGGAATACGACCCGGAGTTCGAGGAGCTGTTCAAGGTCGGCGCCGACTTCGAGAGCGATGTCGCCCGCAACGAGCCGAACACGCGCAGCTACGGCCGCTTCCTCGGCATGCTGGCGCGCCATTACGGCCTGCGTTCCTTCGACCGCCTTGCCGTGGCGCGCATGATCGAGCACAGCGCGCGCCTGGCGGGGGATGCCGAGAAGCTTACCGCCGGCATCCGCCGCCTGTCCGATCTGATGCAGGAGGCCAGCCACCATGCCGGCACGGTCGGACGCGAGATCGTTTCACGCGAGGACGTCGAGACGGCCCTTGCTGCGCAGCGCCGCCGCGCCAGCCGCCTGCACGAATCGATCCAGGAGCAGATCCTGCGCGACAGCCTGCTGATCGACTCCAGCGGCGGCCATGTCGGGCAGGTGAATGGCCTGGCGGTGATCGACCTGGGCGACGCCCTGTTCGCCCACCCGGTGCGCATTACCGCCACGGCGCGCATCGGTGAGGGCGACGTCATCGACATCGAGCGCGAATCCGAACTGGGCGGGGCGATTCATTCCAAGGGGGTGATGATCTTGTCGGCCTTCCTTGCCGCGCGCTACGCGCGCAGCCTGCCCCTGTCGCTCTCGGCGAGCCTGGTGTTCGAGCAGTCCTACGGCCCGGTGGAGGGCGACAGCGCCTCGCTGGCGGAGCTGTGCGCGCTGCTCTCGGCCCTGGCCGCCGTGCCGATCAGGCAGTCGCTGGCCATCACCGGGTCGGTGAACCAGTACGGCCGCGTGCAGCCGATCGGCGGGGTCAATGAAAAGATCGAGGGCTTCTTCGACATCTGCGAGGCGCGCGGCCTCAGCGGCGAGCAGGGCGTCATCATTCCGCAGTCGAACGTCAAGCACCTGATGCTGCGCGAGGAGGTCGTTGCCGCCTGCGCCGAGGGCAAGTTCCGCGTGTATGCCGTCGAGGACGTCGACCAGGCGATCGCACTGCTGACCGGCATGCCGGCCGGCGAGCCCGACGAGCAGGGCCTGGTGCCGGAGGGTTCGATCAACTACCTGGTGGCCTCCCAGCTCGCCGAGCTGACGGCGCTGCGCCAGGCCTATGCCGCCGCCGGCAAAAAACGCAGCGGCAGGAAGGCGAAGGAATAGACCGGCATGATCGGCGATGGAGTGCATCTGCAAGCGGGCGATGCGTTGATTTTGGTCGACGTCCAGCTCGACTTTCTGCCCGGCGGCAGCCTGGCCGTGCCACACGGAGACGAAGTGGTGCCGGCACTCAACCGCTATATCGCCGTGTTCCGGGGACTGACTTTTCCGATTGTCGCCACGCGCGACTGGCATCCGCCGGACCATTGCTCGTTCAGGGCGCAGGGCGGCCCATGGCCGCCGCACTGCGTCGCCGGCTCGGCGGGGGCGCACTTCGCCACCCTGCTCGATCTGCCCTGCGAGGTGCACATCGTCTCCAAGGCGACGTCACGCGACCGGGACGCCTATTCCGGCTTCGAGGGTACCGGCCTCGACGACTGGCTGAGGCGGGCCGGCGCCTCGCGCGTCTTCGTCGGCGGCCTGGCCACCGATTACTGCGTGCTGAACACCGTGCGCGACGCGCTGCGGTTCGGCTATGCGACGTTCCTGCTGCTCGACGCCGTGCGCGCGGTGGATGTGGCGGCGGGCGACGGCGCGCGCGCCATCGACGAGATGCGCCGCCTCGGCGCGATGGCCATCGAATACGGCCAGGTCGCCGCATGAGATGAGCTCGGCGCTGCTCACCGACCTTTACCAGCTCACCATGCTGCAGGTCTACTTCGACCGCGGCATGAACCAGACGGCGGTGTTCGAGTTCTTCGTGCGCAAGATGCCGGAGAACCGCAATTTCTTGGTCGCGGCCGGACTGGAGCAGGTGCTCGACTACCTCGAGGATCTGCGCTTCACCGACGAGGAGCTCGCCTGGCTGGCCGGCTGCGGCCGCTTCAGGAAGGACTTCGTCGATTCGCTGGCCGGCCTGCGTTTCACCGGCGACGTGGCCGCCATGTTGGAGGGAACGCCGTTCTTTCCGGACGAGCCGATCCTGCGCGTGGCGGCGCCGCTGCCGCAGGCGCAGCTGGTCGAGACGCGCATCATCAACCTGCTGCAGTTTCAGACCATGGTGGCCTCCAAGGCGGCGCGCGTGCGCCTCGCCGCCCGTGACAGGCTGCTGGTGGATTTCGGCCTGCGCCGCGCCCACGGCGCGGAGGCCGGCCTGCTCTCGGCGCGGGCCAGCTATCTCGCCGGCTTCGACGGCAGCTCCGACGTGCTGGCGGGAATGAAATGGGGCATTCCCCTCCACGGCACCATGGCGCATTCCTACATCCAGGCGCACGACAGCGAATTGCGGGCCTTCGAGGACTTCGCCCGTTCCCATCCGAAGGCCACGACCCTGCTGATCGACACCTACGACACCGAGGCGGCCGCGCGCAAGCTGGTGCCGCTGGCGCACCGGCTGGCGGGCGAGGGCATCGCCGTCGGCGCCGTGCGCATCGACAGCGGCGACCTGGGCGCGCACGCCCGCAGCGTGCGGCGGATCCTCGACGAGGGCGGCCTGCCGACCGTGAAGATCTTCGCCAGCGGCAACCTCGACGAATACCGCGTGCAGGAACTGCTGGCCGGCGGCGCGCCCATCGACGGCCTTGGCGTCGGCACGCGCATGAATACCTCGGCCGACAGGCCCTATCTCGATTGCGCCTACAAGCTGCAGGAATATGCCGGCGTGCCGCGGCGCAAGCGCTCGGAAGGCAAGGCCACCTGGCCGGGCCGCAAGCAGGTGATCCGCCGCCTCGACGCGGACGGCCTCATGGTCGGCGACACCCTCACCACGATGGATGCCGAAGCGGACGGTCAGGGGCTGTTGCACGACGTGATGCGCGGTGGCCGCCGGCTGGTGGCGTCACCGGGCCTGGCGGACGTGCGCTGCCACGCGCAGGCGTCGCTGGCGCGGCTGCCGGCGCCCCTGCGCAGCCTGTCCCCCGCGCCGGCCTATCCGGTGACCGTGGCCGAACCGCTGCGCGTGCTGGCGCGGGAGGTTGACCGCCGGACAAGCATGGATTGATTTAGCTCAAAGCTGCGCCGCCCCCGCAGGCTATCCTAGAAGCGAAACCCAACCCGCCCACAGACAGGTGTCGCCATGCAAAGACCCGTCCAGATCACCTTCAAGGACATTTCCCATTCCGACGCCGTGGAGACCCATATCCGCGAAAAGGTTGCCAAGCTGGAGACCTTTTATCCGAACATCATCGGCTGCCACGTTACCGTGGAGTTGCCGCACAAGCACCACCACCAGGGCAAGCTGCACAACGTGCGCATCGACATCAAGGTGCCGGGCAGCGAGATCGTGGTGAACCGGGACAAGAACGAGGACATCTACGTCGCCCTGCGCGACGCCTTCGACGCCGCCAAGCGGCAGGTGGAGGAATACGGGCGCCGCCAGCGCGGCGACGTCAAGCGCCACGCCAGCAACCGGCAGGAGACTGCCGACTAGCCGTTGGGCCAAGGAGCGTAGCGAACGGCCGCCCCGCCCCTTCCCCGGGAAGGGGCGGGGGAATGCGCTATGAATGCTCGCGGATGAAGTCGCGCACGCGCGGGCAGACCGCCTCGCGCCAGCGCTTTCCGCTGAAAATGCCGTAGTGGCCGACGCCCGGCACCAGATAGTGCGCCTTCTTCTTGGCGTGAATGTTGCGGCACAGCTCGTGCGCCGCCTCGGTCTGGCCGGGCCCTGAAATGTCGTCCAGCTCGCCCTCGACGGTGAGGAGGGCGGTTTCGCGGACCGCCCATGGCTTGACGCGCTTTCCGGCGACGGTCATTTCACCCCGCGGCAGCTGGTGCTTCATGAACACCATGTCGAGGGTTTCCAGGTAGTACTCCGCCGGCAGGTCCATCACCGCGTTGTATTCGTCGTAGAACTTGCGGTGCACCTCGGCCGACTCGCCGTCGCCCTTCACCAGGTTGTTGTAGAAAATGATGTGCGACTGCAGGTGGCGGTCGGAATTCATGGCAACGAAGCCCGAGTGCTGCAGGAAGCCGGGATAGACGCGCCGCATGTAGCCGGGATACTTGAGCGGCACGCGGGTGATGACATGGGTGTCGAACCAGCGCAGGCTGCGCGTCTTGGCGTAGCGGTTGACCTCGGTCGGTGCGCGGCGCGTGTCGATCGGGCCGCCCATCAGCGTCATGCTGCGCGGCTGGGCCGGGTCGTCGGCGGCGGCCATCAGCGCAACGGCGGCCAGCACCGGCACGGTCGGCTGGCACACCGAAATGACATGCACGTCCGGCCCGAGCAGGCGGATGAAGTCCTGCGCATAGGCGACGTAGTCGGCGAAGTGGAAATAGCCCTCGGCCAGGGGCACCAGGCGGGCATCGTTCCAGTCGGTGATATAGACGTCGTGCTCGGGCAGCAGGGCGCGCACGGTGTCGCGCAGGAGCGTGGCGTAGTGTCCGGACAGCGGTGCGAACAAAAGCACCCTCGGATGGACGACGGCGGTCTCGCGGCGAAAGTGCAGCAGCCTGCAGAAGGGCTTCTCGGCGGCGAATTCCTCGCGCACCGCGACGGGCTTGCCGTCGACGACGGTGGAAGTCAGGCCGAACCCCGGTTTCTCGTAGCGCTTGACGACCCGGGCCAGCAGCTCGGAACTGGCGGCGACGCGGCTGCTCTGCGGCAGGTAGGCGAGGGGGCTGAACGGATTGGTGAAAAGCTGCTGGCTGGTTTCCGCCCAGAACTGCAGGGGGGCGGAGGCGGCGTGTTGCAACTCATGGAGCGCGTAGATCATTTCGAGCCGTTTTCAGGTAATTGTGATGCGACGCAGCATTTTTTCGCGAAGTCATTGCCTTGTCCAGAAAATTTTGCAGAAGGCAATGGTGGCGAACGGCGCCGGCTGGTTCAGGTCGGCAGTCGGTGACCGCGATATTCCTCCCGCAGCTTGGTTTTCAACAACTTGCCGGTGGCGGTATGGGGCAGGCTGTCGACGAAAACCACGTCGTCGGGCATCCACCATTTGGCGATCTTGTCGCGCATGAAGTCGAGCAGCTGCTCGCGCGTGACCTCCTCGCCGGCTTTCTTCACCACGATGAGCAGCGGCCGTTCGTCCCATTTCGGATGGGCCACGCCGATGACGGCCGCCTCGGCCACCGCCGGGTGGGCCACGGCGAGGTTTTCCAGTTCGATCGAGCTGATCCATTCGCCGCCGGACTTGATGACGTCCTTGGAGCGGTCGGTGATCTGCATGTAGCCGTCGGCGTCGAGCGTGGCGACGTCGCCGGTGGGGAACCAGCCGCCTTCGCGCAGGATGTTGCCGCCCTCGCCCTTGTAGTAGCCGGCGACGATCCACGGCCCGCGCACCAGCAGGTCGCCGAAGGCCTTGCCGTCGTGCGGCAGTTCCTTGCCTTCATCGTCGACGATCTTCATGTCCACGCCGTAGATCGGGCGGCCCTGGTTGAGGCGCAGCGCGTCCCGCTCGGCGGCGGACAGCTTGAGATGCTTGCCCTTCGGGGTGTTGACCGTGCCGAGCGGGCTCATCTCGGTCATGCCCCAGGCGTGCAGCACCGTGATGCCGAAGGCATCGTCGAAGGTGCGGATCATCGCCGGCGGCGCCGCCGAGCCGCCGATCACCAGGCGCTTGACCGTGGTGAGCTTGAGGCCCTTGCCCTGCAAGTGCTGCAGCAGGCCGAGCCAGATCGTCGGCACGCCGGCGCTGACGGTCACCTGCTCCGCCTCGAACAGTTCGTGCAGGCTGGCGCCATCCAGCTGCGGCCCCGGCATGACCAGCTTGGCGCCGGTCAGGGAGCAGGCATAGGGCAGGCCCCAGGCATTGACGTGGAACAGCGGCACCACCGGCAGCACGGTGTCGCGGGCGGAGAGGTTGAGGGCGTCCGGCAGGGCCGAGCCGTAGGCATGCAGCACCGTCGAGCGGTGCGAGTAGAGCGCGCCCTTCGGGTTGCCGGTGGTGCCCGAGGTGTAGCACAGCGAGGAGGCGGTGTTCTCGTCGAACTCCGGCCACGCGTAGTCGTCGGAATGGGCGTTGACCAGATCCTCGTAGCAGAGCAGGTCGAGCTTCGATTGCGGCATGTGCGCGCGGTCGGTCAGCGCTACCCAGGCGCGAACGCCCTTGCAATGCGCGGCGACGCCCTCGACCAGCGGCAGGAAGGTCAGGTCGAAGAAGACCAGGCCGTCCTCGGCATGGTTGAGGATGTAGGCGATCTGCTCTGGAAACAGGCGCGGATTGACAGTATTCAGGATGGCGCCGATGCCGGAGACGCCGTAGTACAGCTCGAAATGGCGGTGGTTGTTCCACGCCAGCGTGGCCACGCGGTCGGCCGGCTTCACACCGAGCGAGATGAGGGCGCGGGCGAGCTGGCGCGCGCGGCGGTGGGCGTCGCGGTAGGTGTAGCGGTGGAGGCCCCCGGTGGTTTCGCGCGAGACGATTTCCGTGTCGCCGTGGTTGCGGTCGGCGTGGCGGATCAGCGACGAGATCATCAGGGGCAGGTTCTGCATCAGGCCTTGCATAGGGGTCTCCTTGTTCTGGCGTTGCCGCTCCGGGTTGAAGAGTAGCGGTCGTGTGCGCCCTGTTCAATCGTGTCCGCGGCCAGCCTCGGGTCGTTTCAGGGTTGAAGTATATTCCAGGCGACGGCCACCGGTTTCACGCGCGCCTTCCGCCCGCCGGGGGCGGACCGGGCATGATTTCCGAAAAGTGGCGCAAGGCGGCGAATTCGCCGACATCCTTCTCCGGCTGGCGGCTGTCGGGCCTGTGCACGGCGAGCAGCCGGCCGATGCCGGCCGCGCGCGCCGCGCGCAGCACGGGCAGGCTGTCGTCGATGAGCAGGGTTCGCGCCGGATCGTAGGGCACCCTGGCGCGCAGGGCCGGCCAGAAGGCGGGATCCTCCTTCGGCCGCCCGATTTCGTGGGAGCTGACGAGCAGGTCGAAATGCACCTGCAGGCCGGTGCGCGCCATCTTCAGCGAGAGGCTGATCCGGTGGGCGTTGGTCACCAGCACGACGCCCTTGCCGTGGCGGCGCAGCGTCTCGAGGAAGTGCGGCACGTCCGGGTGCACGTCGATGAGGTGGGCGACTTCCTGCTTCAGGCGGGCGATGTCGAGCTGCAGTTCGCGCGTCCAGTAATCCACGCAGTACCAGTCCAGCGTGCCGGCCTTGGCGCGGTAGATGTCGGCGAGGCGGCTGCGCGCCACGGCAGGCGGCAGGCCGTGGCGCTCGGCATAGCGGACGGGGACATGCTCCTGCCAGAAATGGTTGTCGAAATGCAGGTCGAGCAGCGTCCCATCCATGTCGAGGAGGACGGTGTCGAGGCTGTCCCAGTCGATCATGCGCCGACGTCTTGCGCCAGGGAGGCGGCCTGCTTCGCGGTCTCCTCCAGCCAGGAGGAGGCGACGACGCGGTTGCGGCCGCCGCTCTTGGCGGCGTAGAGCGCCTGGTCGGCGCGGTGCATGAGCTGGTCGATGCTGCGCTCCTCCGCTTGCAATTGCGCCACGCCGATGCTGGCGGTGGTGGGCACCGGGAAATCGGGGGCAGGCAGATGCTCGGCTTCGGTCAGTTCGCGCAAGCGTTCGGCGATGCCCAGGGCGAGTTCCTCGCTGGCGTCGGGCAGCAGCACGCCGAACTCCTCGCCGCCAAGGCGGGCGAAGAAGTCGTATTCGCGCAAGTGCGGGCCGACGATGGCGGAAAAGCGGCGCAGCGTGTCGTCGCCGGCGGCGTGGCCGAGCGCATCGTTGATGGACTTGAAGCGGTCGAGGTCGATCATCAGGATCGACAGCGGCGAGCCCTTGCGCCGGCAACGTGCCAGCTCGGACTCGGCGCGGGAATAGAAGACCCGGCGGTTGCCGATGCCGGTGAGCGCATCCAGGGTGGCAAGGCGGTTCAGTTCGGAGGCGAGCTGGTCGACGATCATCAAGGCGAAGCCGAGGCTCATCAGCATCGTGATGATGTGGGCGCCGCCGAGGATCAGGCCATGCCAGAAATTGGGCGCGAAGAGATTCGGCGGCGGGCTGTTCGAGAACAGGGCATATCCCAGGCGTACCGCCATCAGCGTGCAGCCGATGAGGAAGAGCAGGCCGGTGAAGCGGTGCGAGACGGGCTTGTCCGACGACAGCGGCAGCAGCAGTCGCGCGGCACTCAGGCCGGTGAGGATCATGAGGGCGACGGACAGCGTGCCGACGGCCAGGTGGTAGGGCGCGGCTGCCGTCCACAGCACGATGAAAATCAGGCCGGCGGCGGCCACCGTCGTCCAGGCGAGGCGGCTGCTGGGCTTGTCGCCGAGCAGGCGCTGGATGGCCAGGTAGTACAGCGCCGTGGTGAGCACCAGCAGGGTGTTGCCGCCGACGCGCGCGGCCAGGTCGTTGGCGCTTTGCGACAGTCCGAGCAGCAGCAGGCCGATGGCCAGCGCGAAGTTGGCGCCGGTCCAATGCCAGACGCCGCGCACGCTGGCGGCGTAGAAGCGCGAAACGGTCAGCAGCACCAGGGCGGTGGGCACCGCCGTGAAGGCCATCAGCAGCAGGATGGTGCGGGCGTCGAGCGTCATGGCGTCAGCAGCGAGGCGCCGAGCAGGGCGCGCCGCTTCAGCCAGGGGCTGGGGCGGTAGCGCGGGTCGCCGCAGGAAGCCTGCAGGTTTTCGAGAATCTCGAGTACGGTGCGCGGGCCGAGGGCGTCGCCCAGCGCCAGCGGGCCCTTCGGGTAGCCGAGGCCGAGGGTGACGGCGCGGTCGATGTCGGCAGGCTGCGCGATGCCCTGCTGGGCGATGTCGCAGCCGATGTTGACGATATGCGCCAGCACGCGTTGCACGACGAAGCCGGCGCTGTCGCGCACGACGGAAGCCGGCACGCCGTCGGCGGCGAACAGGCCATGCGCCGCCTCGCGCATCGCCGGCAAGGTGAGCGGCGTGGCCATCAGGGTGCGATGGCGGTCGAGGCCGGGCAGGACATCGATGGCGACGGTGCGCGCCGGATCCAGCCCTTCGCGCACGGCGCAGGCGGTGGCGTCCTCGCCCAGCGGCGTGACGAGGCAGAGGGCGCCGTCCTGCGGCGACTGACTTTCGTCGAGCGCGCCGCCGAGGCGGCACACCAGTTCGCGCGCGGCCGACGCGTAGGCCGGGCGGGCGGAACTGACCCAGACGCGCGCCGGGCGGGCATCGGGTGCGGGCGGCAGCGGCACGGCCTGCGGCCGGCCATTGTCGTAGGCATAGAAGCCGCGCCCGCTCTTGCGGCCGAGCAGGCCGCCGGCCAGGCGCTGCGCGGCAAGGACGGAGGGGCGGTAACGCGGTTCTTCGTAGTACTGGTGATAGATCGATTCCATCACCGGATGCGAAACGTCGAGGCCGGTCAGGTCGAGCAGTTCGAACGGCCCCATGCGAAAGCCGGCGGCCTCGCGCAGAACGGCGTCGATGACGTGGACCTCGGCGACGTTCTCGCCGAGCAGGCGCAGCGCCTCGGTGACGTAGCCGCGGCCGGCGTGGTTCACGATGAAGCCCGGCGTGTCCCTGGCGCGCACCGGCGTGTGGCCCATGCGGCGGGACAGTTCGGCGAGGACCTCGCCGACCCACGGCTCGGTGAGCAGGGCGTCGATGACCTCGACCACCTTCATCAGCGGCACCGGATTGAAGAAATGGCAGCCGGCGACGCGGCCCGGCCGCTTGCAGGCGGCGGCGATCTCCGTCACCGACAGCGAGGAGGTGTTGCTGGCGAGGATGCAGTCCTCGCCGACGATGTCCTCCAGCGCCGCGAACAGCCGGCGCTTGGCCTCCAGCTTCTCGACGATGGCCTCGATGACGATCTGGCAGGAGGCGAAGGCCTCCAGTGCCGAAGCGGGCTCGATGCGGGCGGCCGCGGCGTCGGCATCTTGCCGGGCGATCTTGCCCTTGGCGGCCAGGCCCGACAAGGTTGCGGCGATGGCCTCGCCCGCCTTGGCGGCGGCGCCGGGCGCGAGGTCGAAGAGCAGCACGCGGAGGCCGGCCTGGGCGGCGATCTGCGCGATGCCGCGGCCCATGGCGCCGGCGCCGGCGATGCCGAGCGTCTGGACGGGAGGCTGGAGGTCGGGTTGCATGGTTGCGGGAATGACTGAAGCCGCGAAAGTATAAGTCACGATTGAACCGGCGTGTCCCTTCGATTACCATCGAGGCCAAAGCAATCGGCCGACGGAGGGGAACATGTATCGCAAGGTATTGCTGGCCTACGACGGTTCGCAGAGCGGCCGGACGGCGCTGCTCGAATGCGCCGACATCAACAATTTCCTGCATGCCGAGATCCACCTGCTGGCGGTGGCGCCGCTGATGGCCGGCCTCTACCTGACCGAAGGCTTCGTGCCGGACACCCTGCAGGAGGACGAGAACCGGCGCTTCAAGGAGATCCTCGAGGAAGGGCTGAAGCTGCTGGCGGAGAAGGGGGTGAGGGCCGAGGGCCATGTCGTCACCGGCGAGCCGGTCGACGAAATCTGCCGTATGGCCGGCGAGCTGGGCGCCGACCTCATCGTCGTCGGCCACCGCAAGCACGCCTTCTTCATGTCGCGCTGGTGGAAGGGCTCGGTCGGCGCCACCCTCATCGAGGACGCGCCCTGCAGCGTGCTGATCGCCCTCGCGCGCTGAATCCGCGGGCGTTTCAGGCCCGCGTCACCACAATTTCCACCAGGGTTCCTTGCGGTCGAGGCCGCGCTTGTAGTAGTCGCTGTCGGGGAAGTTGGTGCGCATGACGCGCTCGGCGTCGTCGCGCAGGTCGTTCAGCCCGAGGGCGTCGTAGGCCTTCACCAGGATGAACAGCGCCTCCTCGTTGGCCGGCGCGCCGGAATAGGTTTTCACGGCGAACTGGGCGCGGCTGGCGGCGGCGACGTAGGCGCCGCGCTTCATGTAGTAGCGCGCGACGTGCACCTCGTGCGAGGCGAGGGCGTTCACCAGGTACTTCATGCGCGCCGTGGCGTCGGCGGCGTACTTGCTGCTGGGATAGCGCGACACCATTTCCTTGAAGGCGTCGAACGATTCCCGTGCCGCCTTCGGGTCGCGCTCGGACTGGTCCTGCATGCTGACGTAGCCCACGATGCCGAGGTCCTCGTTGAAGTTCACCAGGCCCTTCAGGTAATACACATAGTCGACGTTGGGATGGTTCGGGTGCAGCTTGATGAAGCGGTCGCAGGCGGCGATGGCGGAGGCCGGCTCGTTGGCCTTGTAGTAGGCATAGGCGATCTCGATCTGCGCCTGCTGGGCGTAGCGGCCGTAGGGGTAGCGCGCTTCGAGGATCTCGAAATACTTGACGGCCTTGTCGTAGGAGCCGTCGCCCATGGCTTCCTTGGCGGCGGAATACAGGCGGTTGGCCGACCAGCCGGCAGTCTCGTCCTTGAGCTCGGGCAGCAGGCCGCAGCCGCCGATCAGCAGGGCGAGAATTAAAGCTAGACTACGCATGATGGATTCCCGGCAAAGAAAGCGCGCCGATTATATCGCAGACCCGGTGCGCGTCCTGGTCATTCCCGCCGATTGCGCCGGGCTGCGGCTCGACCAGGCGCTGGCGCGCCTGTTGCCCGAGCACTCGCGCAGCCGCCTCGCCGCCTGGGTGAAGCAGGGCAAAGTCAGTCTCGACGACACGGCGGCGGAGGCCAAGCGCAAGGTGTGGGGCGGCGAGCAGGTGCGGCTCGCGGCCGGCGCGCCGCCCGAGGAGACGGCGCAGCGCGCGGAGGACATCCCGCTGGCAATCGTGCACGAGGACGCGCACCTGCTCGTCGTGAACAAGCCGGCCGGCCTGGTGGTGCATCCCGGCAGCGGCAACTGGCAGGGCACGCTGCTGAATGCCTTGCTGCATCATGCGCCGCAACTCTCCGCCCTGCCGCGCGCCGGCATCGTGCACCGCCTCGACAAGGACACCAGCGGCCTGCTGGTGGTCGCCAGGACGCCGGAGGCGCAGACCGACCTCGTGCGCCAGCTCGCCGCGCGCACGGTGCAGCGGCGGTATCTCGCGCTGGCGCACGGCCGTGTCGCGCGCGACGGCGTCGTCGACGCGCCGATCGGCCGCCACCCCGTGCAGCGCACCCGGATGGCGGTGGTCGGTTCCGGCCGCCTGGCGCGCACGCACTACCGCGTGCTGGAGCGCTTCGCCCGCGCCACCCTCCTCGAGTGCGCGCTGGAGACGGGACGCACCCATCAGATTCGCGTGCACATGGCCGACATCGGCCATCCGCTGGTCGGCGATCCGGTCTATGGGCCGCGCCGCAAGGCGCGGGACAAGCTGGCGGATTTCCCGCGTCAGGCCCTGCACGCCTGGCGCCTGGCGCTGCGGCATCCGGCGACGCGCGAGGAGGTGGGCTGGGAGGCGCCGCTGCCGGACGATTTCGCGCAGTTGCTCGAGGCACTGCGGGCGGAAGAGACGTGAAGGACTGGATCGTTCCGGACTGGCCGGCGCCGATCGCGGTGCAGGCGCTGGTGACGACGCGCAGCGGCGGCGTCAGCGGCGCGGGCTATGCCTCGATGAACCTCGGCGACCATGTCGGCGACGACCCGGCGGCGGTGGCGGAGAACCGCAGACGCCTGCGCGCGCGGCTGCCCGCCGAGCCGCTCTGGCTCAGCCAGGTGCATGGGCGGGCCGTCGTCGATGCGGCGAGCGTCCGGCCAGGCATCGCGGCCGATGCCGCCTTCGCCCGTGTGCGCGGCACGGTGTGCGCGGTGCTGACGGCGGACTGCCTGCCGGTGCTGCTGTGCGACGACGCCGGCAGTGTCGTCGCCGCGGTACACGCCGGCTGGCGCGGATTGGCCGGCGGCGTCCTCGAGGCGGCGGTACGGGCCATGGCGGTGGCGCCGGTACGCCTGATGGCCTGGCTCGGCCCGGCCATCGGTCCGCAGGCCTTCGAGGTCGGCGACGAGGTGCGCGAAGCCTTCCTTGCCCATGCGCGGGAAGCGGCGGCCGGCTTCGCGCCGCAGGCGAATGGCAAGTGGCTGGCCGATCTCTACCAACTGGCCACGCAGCGCCTGCATGCCGCCGGTGTCGCGCGCGTCTTCGGCGGCGGCTTCTGCACCTGGCACGAGCAGGAGCGCTTCTACTCCTACCGCCGCGACAAGAACACCGGCCGCATGGCCTCGCTGATCTGGATGGAATGATGGAAAGAAAAACGCATCTCGACTCGACCGCCATGGCCCTGATGGTGGTGCTGTGCGCGGCCTGGGGCCTGCAGCAGGTGGCGATCAAGGTCGCCAACGCCGGCATCTCGCCGGTATTGCAGGCCAGCCTGCGCTCGCTCGGCGCGGCCGTCCTGGTGTGGGCGTGGTCGGCGGCGCGGGGCATCCGCCTCTTCGGGCGCGACGGCACGCTCGGGCCGGGCCTGCTCTGCGCCGCCCTCTTCGCCGGCGAGTTCGCCTTCATCTACTGGGGCCTCAGCTACACCTCCGCCTCGCGCGGCGTGGTCTTCCTGTATACCGCGCCGTTCATGGTGGCGCTGGGCGCGCACTTGTTCCTGCCCGGAGAAAGATTGCGCCCGCTGCAGTGGCTGGGACTGGCCTGCGCCTTCGCCGGCATCCTCGCCGCCTTCGGCGAATCGCTCGGCCTGCCGACGAAAAGTCAGTTGCGGGGGGACGGCATGCTGTTCCTCGGCGCGGTGCTGTGGGCCGCCACGACGCTGTTGATCAAGGGCAGTCGCCTGGCGAGGATCAGCCCGGCCAAGACGCTGTTCTACCAGCTCGCCGGCTCGGCGCTGGTACTGCCATTCGTCTCGCTGGCGCTGGGCGAGCCGGGCATCGTCGCGGCCACGCCGCTGGTGCTGGCGAGCCTTGCCTACCAGACCGTGCTGGTGGCCTTCGCCAGCTACCTGGCCTGGTTCTGGCTGGTGGTGCATTACCCGGCCGGACGGCTGTCGGCCTTCTCCTTCCTGACGCCGCTGTTCGGCGTGCTGGCCGGCGCGCTGCTGCTCTCCGAGCGTGTCAGCTCCGCGCTGGCCGCGGCGCTGGTGCTGGTGGTGCTCGGAATCTGGCTGGTCAACCGGCCGCCGCGCTGATCCGCTTCGATGAGCACGACAACGGCCGCATCGCCGCCTTCCACCACGGATTGGCATGCCGTCCTCGCCGCCGCCTTCTGCGGGGTGGCTGCCGCCCTGAACGTCGGCAAGGTGCCGATCGCCCTGACCCAGTTGCGCGAGGAGTTCGGCCTGTCGCTCGTCGCGGCGGGCTGGCTGGCTTCGATGATCAATGCGCTCGGCGTGACGACCGGGGTGCTCTTCGGCCTGCTCGGCGATCGCATCGGCGCGCTGCGCCTGTGCCTGGGCGGGCTGTTCATCAGCATGCTGGGCTGTCTGGCCGGACTGGCCGCCGGCGGCGCGGCGGCGATGCTGGCCTCGCGCTTCGTCGAAGGCGTGGGCATGGTCTCGGTGGCCGTCTCCGCCCCGGCCCTGCTCTCCGCGGCGAGCAGGCCGCATGACCGGCGCTTCGCCCTCGGCATCTGGAGCGCCTACCTGCCGGCCGGCGTCGGCCTGGCCATGCTGCTGGCGCCGCTGGTGATGCCTTGGGGCGGCTGGCGCGGCCTCTGGCTGCTGGCTTTTGCCGGCATCCTGCTGGCGACGCTGGCCTTGTGGCGCGCACGGCCGGGCTACCGGCTTGCGGAATATGCCGAATCGCAGAGGCTCGATGCCATCGGCGAGGCGAAGCAGGCGCTGGGCCAGATCGAACCCTGGCTGCTCGCCCTGGCCATGAGCTGCTGGACGATTCAGCACTTCGCGCTGATCATCTGGCTGCCGACCTATCTCAAGGAGCAGCGCGACCTGTCGGCGCTGGCGGTGTCGCTGCTGTCCTGCGCGATGGTGCTGGTCAACGTCCCCGGCAACCTGCTCGGCGGCCGCCTGCTGCAGCGGCATTTTCGCCGCGGCAACCTGATCGTCTGCGCCAACTTCGTCGCCGGGCTGTCGGGTGTCGGCATCTTCCTCGACGTCCTGCCGGACCCCGTGCGCTATGCGCTGTGCCTGCTGCTGTCCTTCACCGGCGGCCTGGTGCCGGCCTCGGTGCTCTCCGCCTCGGCGAATTACGCCCGCACGCCGAAGCAGATCGGCACGTTGCAAGGATTGTTCATGCAGTTCGGCCACCTGGGCCCCTTCGCCGGGCCGCCCCTGATCGCCGCGCTGGTGGCGGCGAGCGGACTCTGGCGCGACGCGCTGATCGTCACCGGCGCCGCCGCGCTGCTGGGCGTCGCGCTCGGCCTGCTGATTCGCCGGCGCGAGTCGGCGGCCCGCGTATAATCCGCGCGTTCCGATCCCATCGCGCCCATGTCCGTTCTCGCCTGGATTCTCGTCATGTCGCTTGCCGGCGGCGCGCTGTCGGTGCTGGCGGCGGCCGCTTTCGCCCTCACGGCGCGCGGCGCCTGGGTGCCGCACCTGATCAGCTATGCCATCGGCGCGCTGCTCGGCGCTGCCTTTCTCGAGGTGCTGCCGAATGCCGTCGAGGCGCACGGCGATGTCGGCACGGCCACCGCCATCGTGCTGGCCGGCATCCTCGGCTTCTTCGTGCTGGAGAAACTGGTGCTGTGGCGGCATTGCCACGACGACCATTGCGAAGGGCACGAGCCGCATGCGCGCAGCGAAGACCATGGCCGCAGCGGCCTGCTGATCATGGTCGGCGACACTTTCCACAATTTCGTCGACGGCGTGCTGATCGCCGCCGCCTTCATGCAGGACATTCGCCTCGGCATCGTCACCGCCCTGGCCATCATCGCCCACGAAATTCCCCAGGAAGTCGGCGACTTCCTCATCCTGCTGCATTCCGGCTACTCGCGCATGAAGTCGCTGGCCTTCAACCTGTTCTCCAGCCTGGCGACGCTGGTCGGCGGGGGGCTCGCCTACTTTGCCCTCTCGGCGATGCAGGGCGTCGTGCCGGTGTTCCTGGCGCTGGCGGCGGCCAGCATGATCTATGTCGCCGTGGCCGACCTGATCCCCGGCCTGCACCGGCGCACCGAGTTACGCGCCACGGTGCAGCAGGTCTCATTGATCGCGGCGGGCGTCGCCACCATCCACTATGCCCATCTGCTGGTCGACCGCCTGGTCGGCTGAGCTGCAACCGCCCTCAGGCTCGCTTCGTCCGGCTTCTTCCGGGCGGGCGCGGTTCTCCCTTGGGCCGACCCTGCGGAAATGCCGGCGCCTGGCCGGTGTGCCGACGAGCCAGAGGAAGAGGGCGAGCGGCGCCAGTCCATAGAAGACCAAGGTCAGGATGCCGGCGGTGGCGCTGGTCTCCGTGATGGCCATCATGAGCACGACCCAGAGCCAGCCGATGGCGACGATGTACATGGTGTGATTCTATTCCCTCCCGACTCGTTGACAGAGGGTATGGTGCAGTGCAAAATCCCCTGTCAGTCCGGCGGTTGCCATGTTTGCAACCGTCATAGGGAGAAGCGGTCGATGTCCGGTAACCCACAGCCCGATGCGGCTGCCATGCAGAACCTCTTCCAGGCCGGTCAGGCGTTCGCGCAGGGGGTCATGAATTTCCTGGCACAACCGTCCGCAGCAAGGTCTCCGCAGGCTGCGTTGGGGGCGCAGTTTGCGCAGAACGAAGCCATCGCCAGCCTGCAGAAGGAGTTCGCCGCGCGCCACGCCGCGCTCTGGCAGGACATGCTGCGGTGCGGTCAGGGCGGTGCGACAGCCGAGGTCAAGGACAAGCGCTTTGCCGCGCCGGAGTGGTCCGGGAGTCCCTTTTTCGACTATTTGCGCCAGGCCTACCTGCTCAACGCCGACTACATCGGCAGGCTGATCGAAGCGCTGCCGATGGACGACGAGGCGGCGCGCAGCCGCTTGCAGTTCTTCACCCGCCAGTTCGTCGATGCCATGGCGCCGTCCAATTTCGTGGCGACCAATCCGGAATTCATCCGGACGGCGCTCGACACCCAGGGCGCCAGCATTACCGCCGGCATCCGCAATCTCCTCGATGACCTGGGCAAGGGCCGCATCTCGATGACCGACGAGGCCGCCTTCGAGGTCGGCCGCAACCTGGCGGTGACGCCGGGCCAGGTGATCTTCGAGAATGCGCTGATTCAGCTCATCCAGTACGACCCGGAAACGCCGAAGGTGCACGCCCGGCCGCTGGTGATCGTGCCGCCCTGCATCAACAAGTTCTACATCCTCGACCTGCAACCGGAGAACTCCTTCGTGCGCCATGCCGTCGAGCAGGGCATGACGGTGTTCCTCGTCTCCTGGCGCAATCCGCAGGCCGAGCTTGGCCATCTCGGCTGGGACGACTACCTCGAGCAGGGAGCGCTGGCGGCGCTCGACGCGGCGCAGGAGATCAGCGGCGCCGACAAGCTCAATGCACTCGGTTTCTGCGTCGGCGGCACCATCCTCGCCGCGGCGCTCTGCGTCGCCAAGGCGCGCGGCGAGGACCGGGTGGCGAGCCTGACGCTGCTCACTTCCCTGCTCGATTTTTCCGACGGCGGCGAAGTGACGCACTACGTCGATGTGGCCTCGGTCAAGGCGCGCGAGACGGCCATCGGACAGGGCGGGCTGCTGCGCGGCGCCGAACTCGCTTCGGCCTTCTCCAGCCTGCGCGCCAACGACCTCATCTGGCAGTACGTCGTCGGCAATTACCTGAAGGGCGGCAAGCCGCCGGCCTTCGACCTGCTCTACTGGAATGCCGACAGCACCAACCTGCCCGGCCCCTTTGCCGTCTGGTACCTGCGCCATCTTTACCTGGAGAACGCCCTGCGCGAGCCGGGCCGCCTGGCGATGTGCGGCACCACGGCCGACCTCGGCCGGCTCGACATGCCGGCCTACATCTACTCGAGCCGCGAGGACCACATCGTCCCCTGGAAAAGCGCCTACCTCTCGCGCGGGCTGCTGGGCGGCGAGACGACCTTCGTCATGGGCGCCAGCGGCCATATCGCCGGCGTGGTGAATCCGCCGGCCAAGGGCAAGCGCAGCCACTGGCGCAACGACGCCGCCGCGGCGAGCGCAGAGGACTGGCTGGCCGGCGCGACGGAACACAAGGGCAGTTGGTGGCCGCATTGGATAGAATGGCTTCGGCGCCATGCCGGCGAGGAGCGCGCGGCGCCGAAGAAGCCCGGCAGCCGGCGTTACAAGCCGATCGAGGCGGCGCCGGGGCGCTACGTCAAGGAAAGAGCCTAAAAATGGCAGGCCGCGCGACAGGGGATACGCGGCCGGCTGCGACAAGCAAGTCCCCGAACATCAAAGGAGAGTAGATCATGTCGAGAGTGGCACTCATAACGGGAGGCATGGGCGGACTGGGCGAAGCGGTCTGCATCAAGATGGCGGCGCTGGGCTACAGGGTCGTGACGACCTACAGTCCGAGCAACACCAAGGCCGGTGACTGGCTCAAGCAGATGAAGGCGCAGGGCTTCGAATTCCACGCCTATCCCTGCGACGTGGCCGATTTCGATTCCTGCAAGGCCTGCGTGGACACCGTGGCGAAGGAGATCGGCCCGGTCGACGTGCTGGTGAACAACGCCGGCATCACGCGCGACATGACCTTCAAGAAGATGACCAAGGGCGACTGGGACGTTGTCATGAAGACCAACCTCGACAGCGTCTTCAACATGACCAAGCAGGTCATGGACGGCATGATGGAGCGCGGCTGGGGCCGCGTCGTCAACGTCTCCTCGGTGAACGGCCAGAAGGGCGCCTTCGGCCAGACCAACTATTCGGCGGCGAAAGCCGGCATGCACGGCTTCACCAAGGCGCTGGCGCTGGAAGTGGCGAAGAAGGGCGTGACGGTGAACACCATCAGTCCGGGCTACATCGGCACCAAGATGGTGATGGCCATCCCGCAGGAAGTACTCGATTCGAAGATCCTGCCGCAGATTCCGCAGGGGCGCCTCGGCAAGCCCGAGGAGGTGGCCGGTCTGGTGGCCTACCTCGCTTCCGAGGAGGCGGCCTTCCTCACCGGCGCCAACATCTCCATCAACGGCGGCCAGCACATGTTCTGACGCCAGGGGCCGCCGCCCGGCTCGGCGGCGGCCCGCAAGGGTTTTTTGTTGTTCATGGGAAGTACTGCAATGTCGAAGAAGGTAGCGCTCGTCACGGGCGGCATGGGGGGGTTGGGCACGGCGATCTGCCGGGCGCTGGCCGAGGAGGGTTTCGTCGTGGTGGCCAACTGCCTGCCCGGCTTTGCGCAAAAGGACGACTGGCTGGCGCAGAACAAGTCCGCCGGATTCGAGTTCCACGCCGCCGAAGGCAACGTGGCCGACTACGCGTCCTGCAACGAGATGGTGAAGCGCATCGAGTCGGAACTCGGGCCGGTCGACGTGCTGGTGAACAACGCCGGCATCACGCGCGACAACATGTTCCGCAAGATGCAGTCGTCGGAATGGAACGCGGTGATCGACGTGAATCTCAACAGCGTCTTCAACGTCACCCATCAGGTACTGCCCGGCATGGCCGAGCGCGGCTGGGGCCGCGTCATCAACATTTCCTCGGTGAACGGCGTCAAGGGCCAGTTCGGCCAGGCCAACTATTCCGCGGCGAAGGCCGGCATCCTCGGCTTCACCAAGGCCATCGCCCAGGAAGTGGCGCGCAAGGGCGTGACGGTAAACGCCATTGCGCCGGGCTACGTCGGCACGGACATGGTGATGGCGATCAAGCCGGAGGTGCGCGAGCAGATCGTGGCGCAGATTCCGATGGGGCGCCTCGGCAAGCCGGAGGAGATCGGCAAGCTGGTGGCCTACCTGGCCTCCGAATACGCCGGATACATGACCGGATCGACCCTGTCCATCAACGGCGGCTTGCACATGTGCTGACAACGGCGGGGCTGCCGGGGCTTACTGCGTATAATTATCGAAGGGGGAGGACTGTATGGCTGAACAAACCAGACTGATCAAGAAATATCCGAACCGCCGTCTCTACGACACCAGGACCAGCTCCTACATCACGCTGGCCGACGTCAAGGAACTCGTGCTGAAGAACGAGGAGTTCCAGGTCGTCGACGCCAAGAGCAGCGAGGACCTCACGCGCAGCATCCTGCTGCAGATCATCCTCGAGGAGGAAACCGGCGGCATGCCGATGTTCACCAGCGACCTGCTGTCGCAGATGATCCGCTTCTACGGCAACGCCATGCAGGGCATGATGGGCAAGTACCTCGAGGGCAACATCAAGGCCTTCGCCGACATGCAGTCGAAGCTGCAGGACCAGGCCCGCGCCATGTATGGCGAGAACAATCCCGCCAGCAAGGACCTGTGGGCGCAGTTCCTCAACTTCCAGGGTCCCGCCATGCAGGGCATGATGGGCGCCTACATGGAGCAGTCGAAGAACATGTTCATGCAGATGCAGGAGCAGATCGAGAGCCAGACGCGCAACATGTTCTCCGGCTTCCAGTTTCCGAATTTCGCCGCCCCGGCCGGCAAGCCGGGCGAGAAGAAGGAAGCCGCCGAAGAGCCGGCACCCGAGAAAAAGTAAGCGCACCGCCTGCGGCCCGACCGCCGCCGCAGGCCTCCCCCACAGAATGCCAAGCAAGAAAGCTGTTCAGCCCAAGGTCGGCTTCGTCTCACTCGGCTGTCCGAAAGCTCTCGTCGATTCCGAGCACATCCTGACGCGCCTGCGCGCCGAGGGCTACGACGTCGTGCCCGACTACGAGGGCGCCGACCTCGTCGTGGTGAACACCTGCGGCTTCATCGACGCCGCGGTGGCCGAATCGCTCGACGCCATCGGCGAGGCGCTCGACGAGAACGGCCGCGTCATTGTCACCGGCTGCCTCGGCGCCAAGGAGGACGTGGTGCTGGCGACCCATCCGCAGGTGCTCGCGGTCACCGGCCCGCATGCCACCGAGCAGGTCATGCAGGAAGTGCACAAGCATCTGCCCAAGCCGCACGATCCCTTCGAGGACCTGGTGCCCCCGCAGGGCATCAAGCTGACGCCGCGGCACTATGCGTATCTCAAGATTTCCGAGGGCTGCAACCACCGCTGCACCTTCTGCATCATCCCCTCGCTGCGCGGCGACCTCGTCAGCCGGCCCATCGGCGAGGTCTTGCGCGAGGCCGAGAAGCTGGTCGATGCGGGAGTGAAGGAACTGCTCGTCGTCTCGCAGGACACCAGCGCCTACGGCGTCGATCTCAAGTACCGCACCGGCTTCTGGGGCGGCAAGCCCGTCAAGACGCGCCTCTACGAACTGGCGCAGGCGCTGGGCGAGCTGGGTGTCTGGGTGCGCCTGCACTACGTCTATCCCTATCCCAGCGTGGACGACCTGCTTCCGCTGATGGCCGAGGGCAAGATCCTGCCGTACCTCGACGTGCCCTTCCAGCACGCCAGCCCGCGCATCCTCAAGCTGATGAAGCGGCCGGCCAGCGCCGAGAACGTGCTGGCGCGCGTGCGCGCCTGGCGCGCCGTCTGCCCGGAACTGACTATTCGCAGCACTTTCATCACCGGCTTTCCCGGCGAGACCGATGCGGACTTCGAACTGCTGCTGCAGTTCCTCGAGGAGGCGCAACTCGACCGCGTCGGCGCCTTCGCCTATTCGCCGGTGGAGGGCGCCGAGGCGAATATACTGCCCGACCCGGTGCCCGAGGAATTGCGCGAGGAACGACGCCAGCGCCTGATGGAGCTGCAGGAAGACATCAGCACGCAGCGGCTGGAGCGCAAGATCGGCCGCGAGATCGAGGTGCTGGTCGAGGAGGTCGACGAGGAGGGCGCCGTCGCCCGCAGCCAGGCCGACGCGCCGGAAATCGATGGCCTGGTGCACATTCCGAACGGCGAGCATCTCGAAGTCGGCGAATTCGCCCGCGTGCGCGTCACCGACTGCGACGTGCACGACCTCTACGCCGAGGCCCTCGAGTGAGCATCGTCGCGCGCCTGGGCGGCATCGTCGGCGCCGGCGCCGTGATCGGCGGCGGCGAGATGGCGCCGCATCTCACCGATTGGCGCGGCCGCTACACCGGCCAGGCGCGCTGCGTCGTCAAGCCGGCCTCGACCGAGGAGGTCGCCGCGGTCGTCGCGCTGTGCGCGGAGGAACGCATTCCCATGGTGCCGCAGGGCGGCAACACCGGCCTCGTCGGCGGCGCCACGCCGCGCCACGACGGCGACGAGGTGGTGATCAACCTGTCGCGCATGCGCCGCATCCGCGAGATCGACGCCGCCAACAACACCCTCACCGCCGAGGCCGGCTGCCTGCTGGCCGAAGTGCAGGCGGCGGCGGCAGGCGCCGAGCGGCTGTTCCCGCTGTCGCTGGCCGCCGAGGGCAGCTGCGAGATCGGCGGCAATCTCTCCACCAACGCCGGCGGTGTCGCCGTCCTGCGCTACGGCAACATGCGCGAATTGACCCTGGGGCTGGAGGCGGTGCTGCCCGATGGGCGCATCTGGCACGGCCTGCGCGGCCTGCGCAAGGACAACACCGGCTACGACCTCAAGCAACTGTTCATCGGCGCCGAGGGCACGCTCGGCATCATCACCGCCGCCGTGCTGAAGCTGTTCCCGCGGCCGCGCAACGCCGCCACCGCCTGGCTCGCCGTGCGCGATCCGACCGCCGCCGTCGAGCTGCTGTCGCGCCTGCGCGGCGCCTGCGGCGAGCGCGTCACCGGCTTCGAGATCGTCGCCCGGCCGGCGCTGGAACTGGTGCTGAAGCACATCCCCGGCGCGCGCGATCCGCTCGCCGCCATTTCGCCCTGGTACGTGCTGGCCGAACTCACCGACACGCTGGCGGATTTCGACCTGGCCGGCACGCTGGAGGCCATCCTCGGCGCGGAGATTGCAGCGGGCAGGGTGGCAGACGCTGCCGTGGCGCAGGATCTGGAGCAGCAGCAGGCCTTCTGGCGTCTGCGCGAAAGCATTTCGGAAGCGCAGCGCATCGAGGGCATCAGCATCAAGCACGACATCGCCGTGCCGGTGTCGCGCATCGCCGAGTTCATCGCCCGCGCCGACGCCGCGCTCGGGAAAGCCTTTCCCGCCGTGCGCATCGTCGCCTTCGGCCATATCGGCGACGGCAACCTGCACTACAACCTGTCGCGGCCGGAGGTGGCGGCCAACGCCGAGTTCATCGCCCAGACGCCGCAGGCCAACCGCATCGTGCACGACATCGTCGCCGAACTGGGCGGTTCGATCTCCGCCGAGCACGGCCTGGGGCAGCTCAAGCGCACCGAGATCCTGCGCTACAAGAGCGCGGTGGAAATGGACCTGATGCGCGCCGTCAAGCAGGCCCTCGACCCGCACGGCCTGATGAACCCGGGCAAGGTGCTTTAGCGGCTTTACAAGGCCTGCCCGCCTCCGTATAATGCGCGCTCCTCTGTGGGGGTATAGCTCAGCTGGGAGAGCGCTTGCATGGCATGCAAGAGGTCAGCGGTTCGATCCCGCTTACCTCCACCACCAGACACTACGACTTTCGAGTAGCACCTCGGGTCCCCATCGTCTAGAGGCCTAGGACATCGCCCTTTCACGGCGGTAACCGGGGTTCGAATCCCCGTGGGGACGCCACCTTATCCCCGGTAAGGTGGCCAAGGCGCCAGTTCACTGTCGCGTCGAAAGTGACCGGATCCAACTCGATTCGGTCAATGAACTCGCGTAGGGCATCGCGCAGGGCAGAGGGCTCCTGCGCGTTCATATCCTGGGCAATACCCCGCAGGACTCTTCGCACCTGTTCTGGCCGCAATTCCCGCATTGTCTGCATGGCTTGGGCTTCTGCTTCCATCCCTTCAAGTGCGAGCTTTGCACGTTCACGTTCCGCCTCGAATTCCTCGATTTGCCTAAGCAGGGCGCCAGGGGCGCTGGTTTCCGAAATCAGGTCCGCAAGCCGCCCGATACGGCGGGTTAAATCGTCAATACGGCGTTTCAGCGAGGCTGTGTCCCCGTTCGTGCCTTTATTCTTGGAACCAAGCCGCTGATAGTGTGCAGCGACCGCAGCGGCCATAGCCTCGCCCTGCATGTCCTCCATGACCCTGCCCACGATCGCACGCTCTACATTCTCAGCCAGAATCCGGGATCCTTTGCCAAGCCGGTAATAGCCGGAATCGCCGTGCCATTGTTCGCCAGCCGGGGATACCAACATGCCGGCAAAGAGATAGCAGTAGGGCGCTGGCCTGGCTCGCTTGCCTCGGCGAGTTTCGAGGGCATCAAGAATGGCATTGGCTTCATCCACTGAAATCAGCGGTTCGTGAGTTCCGGGCTGGATGACCCATTCAGATCGAGGGCGATGCTTCTCTCCGCCGATATAACCCCCTTCGGTGCGCTCCGCATGTCGGTTCCAAACGGTTTGGCCTGCGTAGGTTAGGGCGTTGCGTTCCATTTCGATCAGGCTTGTAACCGGCCAGTCTGCCTTCACAAGCTCTAAGGCTCGGGCTCGTGGTAGGCCTCGGGCTCTGTGCTGCAGGTAGGCCCGGACCAGCATGGCATCTTCGCCTGGCACAAGCTTGGTCTTGGTGACAGGTGCGCCGTCCCGAATGGCGCCCGTCTCGATGCTTTGGAGACGATAGCCCCGGGGTGCCCGGCCTCCAGCCCTATATCCCTGGCGGACGTTCTCAGCCATGCCGGCGAGCCCTTTGACCTTACTGGTGAGGGAGTGCCATTCGTCCATCGCCTGGAGGATCGACTTAAGAAGCATCTCAGTGACCGGGTCGGAGTCGGGGAGCGACTTGTAGATGATTCGCACCCCACGTCGCTTACATTCGTGCTCTTCGAAAATGATGGCGAGCACCCGCCGGCGGGCGATGCGGGCTGTGTCGAGTACCAGGACATGGTTCCAAGTCCGCCCTTCCGCGCGCAGGTCGCGCAACATGGACTGAAAACCCGGACGGTCGTCGTCCTTGCCGGACTCGACTGCATCGGAATATTCTCCGACGATGATAATGTCACGCGCCTGAGCCAGGGATTGGAGTTCTCGACGCTGGGCGTCGATGGAAACGTCGGAGCGGTCTTTTGAGGACCGCAGATACAGAACTGCACGGTTCATCATGACCGTGCCAGTTTAGACCGTTTGGGTAAGGATGCAACAACCCGTAATGCCGGTCTGGACGTTTCCCTGGAAAAAATAAGGCGCGCAAGCGCCATGGCCGCAAGGTCGAGCGGGGGAGTTCCGATTGTACGGACTGAAATCTCTCTCGGTTTTCGGCCGGGGCGGGACATACCACATAGAGTACGCAGCCGACAGAGGCTCACGTAAGGGGTAAGCCGGTCGAAAATCAGGAAAAATAGTTTCGGTTCCGCTCACGTTCGATATATGCTAGTTTTATAAAAAATTGAGGCGCAAGAGGATAACTACAGTGCGCGAGGTCAGCATCACAACTTTCGTTTCATTCATCAAGGAGGTCGACGTTTTCGATCTCCTGGTTGACTCGGTCATTTTTCGCGGCCAACCGGTCAAAGGAAATCTTCTTCCCAGTATTGCCCGCAAAGCGCCGGCAACCGACACAACCAACGAGGAAAAAAAGATACTGAAGCAATTGAAGCTTCAGGGAGCATCAATGTTGCCCAGTCACGGCGCGACAGATCTGGATCTGCTCGTGTTGGCGCAACACTATGGGTTGAAAACGCGCTTACTCGATTGGACAAGCAACCCGCTTGCAGCTCTCTGGTTCGCCTGTTCTGACCAGAGAGAGGGAGATGTCTATGTGTATGCCCTCGAAGCAGACAATCTGCTTGAAGAGGACGTGTACGACAAGGATCCTTTTGCCACAGATCAAACGCGGGTTTTTCAACCCAGACTGAACCACTCACGAATTATTGCTCAGCAAGGCTGGTTTACGCTTCATCGGTACTCCCAAAAAACCAAGAAATTCGTCGCCCTCGAGCACAACGGAAAGATAAAAAAACATCTTCATCAGTTTCGAATCCCAGCCAGCCGGCGATCTGAAATGCTCACTGCACTGGACAGGCATGGTGCATCCGCGAAAACAATATATCCCGATCTCGCTGGCTTATGCCATCACTTGAATTGGAAATACAAACTGACGTGAATTGAGAGTGCCTCGAATGCGCAAATGGCTTTTATGTCTCTCGCTTGCTCTGCTCCTGCCGTTCAATGCATTGGCGGCTGGCACTGCCACAACGATCGGCACCTGGTACGATGACCTTGGCTCCCCGAGTTATGGGAATGCCACGCTGACCATCGAGAAGGAGGGCGACCGGTATTTCTTATCGCGCCGAAATGGCGACGGCAGCGGCGGCCGCTATCGGGTCGAGAGAAAAGGCACCGTCTATACGAAGATTGGAGACAAATTCGGCGCCAAGTACATCGTGACCGAGAAAGGGTTGGAAATTCACGACAAGGCCGGCTACATAAGAACTGCGGAAAAGAAGTAAGGCAACCTACGGCTTTTGAGGTTGCTGCGTACGCTGGCTCGGTTGGAGAATCCGTTCGACATGAGCATTCCTAACGCAAAAGCCTATAAAGGGTTCGCGGACCTAGAAAAACATCAGATCCGGAATAAAGATTTCAGGATCGTAGTGGTGTCGCGCCCCGGATCGCGTGTAGCAATCATTGCTCCCCATGGCGGGCTCATCGAGCGCAGAACTTCAGAAATCGCTACTGCTATTGCAGGAGATTCATTCAACCTCTACCTCTTCGAAGGGATCAGGGGATCGAAAAATTACACTGCACTTCACTTGACCAGCCATCTTTTCGATGAGCCTGAATGCATGAACTTAATCGGGCAGTGCTCGCATGTTGTAGCGATACATGGCTGCCAGGGAGACGAGCCAAAGATACTGCTCGGCGGACTTGATCAATCACTCAAGATACAACTTGCAAAAGCATTCAGCTCTGCAAACCTTGTTGCCGAATTAAACGGGCATAACTTCCCCGCGACTGAGTCAACTAACATATGCAATCGTGGGCTAAAGCGCCAGGGGGTACAGATTGAGCTAAGTGCTGCCCTGCGCGGCTCAGATCAAGAAAGGCTGGTTGTTTCCAGGACGCGCGATGTCCTGATCGGCCTCGATGCAAAACCTACGGTTTGAATCGGATGTTCGTTGTTTCCTGAATATCAAGTTTCGCTTTTTCCATGAGTTCGGCAAAATCAGCAGCCAGCTTCTTCACCATGACCTGTTTTGCAAGGATCTGATTCAGGCAAGCTGAAGCTGCTAACCTAACTTCAGGATCTAGGGACTCGTCACCAGCGGCAGCCGCCAATCCTTCCAGGTTGCCCTGCTCGATTGCTCGCAGCGCGCTTACAGTGTTTTTGCGCTTCAGCTCTTCGGTATTTTTCATAAGATATCTCCTCGTTTGAAATCGGTCAGAAATCCGTCGCAAATAACGTTTTGTCGGAACGCAAGCCGCCGTGCGGACGGCGAGGTACAGAAATCAGTCGGAAAACTGTCGCAAAGAGGTTCTTGCGGCTGCCGTGGCTCAGAATCGGCTATTGTCGTGAGCGCTTTTTCGACTTGTTTCAGACAGGTTCGGACGGTGGAAACGTACCGTCGTGCAGGTCGAACAGTTCGGCTGCTTCGATCTCGAGGCCTGGCAGCGGCTGCAGGTCCAGGCACTGGCAGCTTCAAGCGCCGCCTGCGCGGCTTCTCTGGCTCCTTCGGGCAACATGATGATCTCCTCACATTCGGTCTTCGATGCGATAGGGGGTATCCCCCGCCTAATGCCCTCCCTATGGCAACCCTATTGGGATCGCTATAGGGGTGGCATCAATATATTTACGTAATTCGTCATGCGGGTGATGCTGGTTCTCTTGAAGGCAGCTGCCGGAAACTTCTTCGGGGTCTTCTCGCCTTGTTCGCGGCCGGCCGGAATTGCTCCTGCACGTACAGATTCGCCCAGTCGCTGATGGGAGCTCCGTAGTAACGGCGCGCCACGGGCCGCGCACCTCGGCGAAGCTCAAGCCCTTCGCTCGAGGCCTTCGTCATCGTGAGCAGGCGAATGCCGTACTTTTCGAGGCATTTCTGGAAGGCATCCCCCGCGGCAAGGCCGAGGGTTTGAGGATTTCCGCTAAGACCTTCCTGAAGGATCGTCATCCAGCGAATTGTCGAGGACACACGGTGCTTCAGCCCAGTAACGTCTGCCATAGTTATCCCCTCTTGATTAATGCATCACCGGCTTCGCCTTCCCAGCGCGCGAGGCTCGCGCTCTGGTCAGTGCCGCGTCGGCTTTTTTCTTTTCATCGAGGTCGACCACCCGCATCTCCCGAACCCACTGAGGCCTGCGCGCCGGCTTGCGGCCGGCGAGGATGAGCCGGATCTCGGCCTGCAGGAGATCGACACGCGTGCCGGCCTGGTGAGCCCAGCGCAGCGCGTCGGCGTGCTTCCCGGCAGCGAGTGAAATCATGGCGGCCAGCCTGGTGCACGCGATAGACGGGGAGAAAGGACCGCCGATGCGGAAACTTTCCTTAAGCGGATCTTCATCGATGGTGGACAGGATCGTCCCGTCTTCTACGTGAAGCTGCCAGCGCCAGTGAAAGGGGCTGAGGTCGAACAATTTGCACAGCTTCAGAAAATCATCGTCCTTTTCAGTCATCGCATCTCTCCAGTTTTCTCCAGAGGGCGGCAAACGCCGCCTCGATCTCTTCGTCGGTCATGTCCGCCTGCCGCTGCTTCGGCGGTGCTGCAGGGACCTGGTACCCCACCAAAGGCTGCGGGATCGCGGCGCCTGGACCTGGTTCTGGTTCGTCCTTGATGGCCATGGTCATTTCTCGCTTTTCCACCAGTCCACCACACCGCTGCCGGCTCGTCCCAGCACCCATAAGGTCGTAGTAATGATGGAGAGGATGAAGATGGCCAGCATGGTGAACATGATCGTGTCGAGACCGGCCAGCCCGGAAAACATCATCGTGAAAAAACTCACCGTAAGGGGAATCGTTGTCACCAACTGCCGTGCCTTTTTCGGTGTCATTGGCATTTCAAAACTCCTTTTCAGTGATAAGGGCAACCATGGTCCTCGTGTCCATGATGCCGACCAGAAAGGCGCGGACCTCGGCATCCGGCGCTTGACGGTACAGATCCACCAGCCGCTCGCGCGGGCAGATCAGCGGGTCGATCCGATCGAGCTCGGCCAGGAATTCCGCCGGCACGTTTGGCCGCTGGAGCGGGTGTTGAATTTCGATTTCGCTTAGCATTTTTTCTCCTCGGATATTTATAAAACCAGCAATTCAAAGCGCAGCGCGCTGCCACGGCCAGGAACAACCTCCCCTTGGCAAAGCAACCGTAGCACTTTCCCTCTTACTTCCTCCCCGCCGCCGTCCAGCACTTGCTGTGCTGCAGCTGCAGCGGCCCTCAAAACCTGATGCAGCAGCTCGCGCGGCGTCTGCCGGCGCCGGCGCGCCATGGCCTTGAACTCCCGTGTATTCATTCTGGCCAGCAGTCGATCGGCGCCGAAAAAAACGACTCCATCGTCTGCTGCCGGCCTGTTGATTGACGGGCAGGCCAGGCCCGCCCGGAAGTCGACGGTGATGCCGATCATGCTCACACCGCCTTCGCTTTAGCCATCCCCGCGGGGAGCAGTCGGAGGCGACTGATGTCGCGCCCCACAGTTGACACAACAGAATGGGCAGCGACCCGCATTTCCTCGCGGCCGTCCACCACTCCACGCACGTAGGCCTCCTCGACGAGCTTGGCAACCCAATCCGGAAGTTGCTTTTGTTCGGTTTCGTTTGTCGTTTCCATTTTCAACTCCTTAAGTTAAGAAAAGGATCGCCGGGCAGGCGATGCCTGCCCGGGAATCGATGGTTACCAGCCTGCGTAGTTCACCAGCAGATCCGCGATAACCTGGCGGCGCTCCCAGTCCATCCGCAACAGGTTGCCAACTCCATCGGACTGTTTCGCGGCCTTCTGGATCTCGCGGCTTCTCTCGCTGTTGTAGAAGTCCACCATGGACGCCAGAAAGATCGCCTCCCCCGGGCTCTTCGAGCGCACTGCCTTCTTGATCGCCTCGACATTCGGCGCCAGCTGCCACTTGTCGGTAGCGGCCTCAATGCTCTCCCTGGTGCCATCCCCAAAATACTGAGGGGAGATCAGACAGCCGCGCTTCCAGGCTGCGAGAAACCGCGTCGGCGCAATCCTAAAGAACTCCATCTGCTGCATCATCTTTACGTGCTGCTCGGCCAGCTGTTCTTCTTCACTCATGTCCATCTTCATTCCTCCTGGAAGGCTTCAAGTGTCCCCGCCGCCGAAGCAATCAGCGAAGTGGCGTGGTCGGCGCCATGCAGCGCCACTGCCAGCCAGTAAAGCGCAGTGGTGGCATTGGTCCGATCGAGCATGCCTGGCGCGGCCTTGATGGTCTTGATCGCCTCGGCCACTGCTAGTGCCCGCGCACCACCGCCGGTGCCCTGTAGGCGGCGGGCCATATCTTCTATCGTCTCGAAAATTGCGATTTCATCCATCTTCACTCTCCTTGAAAATCCCCCCGGCAGGGCCGGGGGATGTATCTCTAACTACGATCAATGGTCGTAGTAGATGGGTTCTTCCACCACCTTCCCATCGATCTGTTTCCGCTCCACGTGATGGGTTCGGACAACCTCTCCCAGATAGATGCGCTCCCAATACCCGCCCTCCTCACTGCCCCTGAATTTTTCTTGATTGCGGCGTTTGATCGCTGTGCTGACGGCATGCAGAACCCCGCTGCTAAGTTCGTACGCATTCCGCCCGTTGAAGTCCGGCAAATCGTCCAACTTCTTGATTTCAGCTGTGGACAGGTTCGCCAGGAACTCTCCAGCCGGCATCCACCTGACCGACCGGTACCCATTGATGAAAACTTCCCGCTTGTGCGGATCGAAGCCAGCAATCTCCCCGCCAATCCGAATTCTTGCTACCCCGTTCACACGGTTGAAGAGCCACTCGCAAAATACGATGCTGCGACTTTCCTCTGCAGAGAGGATGGTTTTCGTGGATGCGTTTTTCATTTGCTTCTCCTTTTCAGTAAAAAAGTTCAGTCTTCGCCCAACATCGAAATCGCGATCACCGGTTCATCTCCTTGATGTTCGCCTTTGCCTTAAGGCGCCCTGCGTAGCTGGCGCCCTGCCTCACTTCACTTTGCTTCTGCTTCACCACAACCGCCCCCCCGGGGGGCGGCGGGGCTTTCGCGGAAAGGAGGAATCCCCCGGGTTTTGGCGGGGTTTCACGGCGTTGCAAGATGGCGTGACAGACAAGGGGCGCAGCCGAGGCCGCAGCCCGAAGGGACCGGGCGAAGGGGCGCGCGAAGCGGGCGCGTAGCGCCCCCCGCAGGCTGGCGCGACGGCTTGCTTGAGCCGTGCCGCCAAAACACGGGGGTGACGACTTGAAGCCCCGCCGCTGCCCGGGGCCGAAAAATTCGGTGGCGGTTTTTTGCCACCGAATTTTCCGGAACAGGCGCACGTTGTTTTTTCTCTCGCGCGCAGCGCGCACGATGGCAAGCGGAGCGCGCAGAGGGCAGCCGAGCAAAGCGAGGGGAGGATTGAAGCCGAATGGCCGAGACGCGCAGCGGCTCGGGGCGAAGCCCGGAAAGCCCGTCCGGCGCAGCCGGGCCCCAAGATGGTTGTTCTGAGGTAGACGCTCCTGCATTTCCCGCTACTCCCCAGCAGTAGCCTTACCAGTTGCAACCGCCTCCTGCTGCTTCTCCTTCAGCCAAATGGCGACCGCAGTCTTGAGCCAGAGAGTACGAGAGCCCAGCCGGATGAAAGGAGGCAGGGTGTGAGGCCGGCGAGAAACATCCACCCGGATAGTGGACGCCTTGCGCTTGATGATCGGCGCGAGACCGGCGGCATCGAGTGTTTCGAGGGGATCGATGCCAGGATAGGCATCGGCAGAAGGTGCAACAGAATCGTGGTAAGGCATAGCCGTCTCCAAGACCTCGATCACCAAGGTGGTGATAAGGTCTGCTGACAGCAGTCATGCCCTTGCCCTGCTGACTGGAAACGGCCTAAGCGCTCAACCAGACTTCCCCGCTGTTGAGCTTGTGAGAGGACGGGAGCCTCTTTCCCGACTGCTGACTCACCAAGTGAGCGTCGGCCCCACTTGGCTATGCGAGGTTGGCCACCTCGCGCGCAATGCCATAACAACATCATACAAAATCGAACACGAGCCGCGCAAGTGAAGATTTTGCGCAACACCGCTCAACTCGATTCAAGAGCGCTTACAGCAGGCGTGCGCAACACTGGGGAGCCCGGCGGCGGGGATCTGCGGCAGCAGTTCCCCTTGAGCGCTTCCCTCGTCCAGCGCGGGGCGGGAGCGATAAATCGCCTTGGGGTCCGTTGCGGCGGAATTCCGCGCGGCAGCGCGGTGTGTGTGGCGTAGCCCGCCGCATCTACGGTCCCGGGCGCCATTCGCGGGGGCCTGGCCTGGGCCGCGCGGGTCGAGGGGAGAAAGTTGCGCATGGCTTTAACGAAATTGTTAAAGCTACTTCCCGCCACCGCTCGCCGGCGCCGCAGGAGCCGGCGCGGCGGGCGCGGGGGTATCGCCTCCGCCCTGGTTGCCCTTCGTGGGCATGCGGCCGCCGCCCCGGCCGGCGCCGCGCAGGCTGTCATTGGGATCCTTGGTCGAGTGGTCGCCCATGTAACTGGCGACATTGCTGCCGATCCAGGTGACAATCTGATCCGGCAGGTCCAGCGCTTTGCGATAGACCGTGCCGATCAGCTGGACGGCGATGGTGACGATGAGGAAAACCATGCCGAGCCACATGAAAAACTTGATCAATGACCAGGTATCAGCCACGTCGAGCACGCCGCCCACGCCAGCGGTAAACAGCGACCAGGCTGCATTGAGGACTGCCGTCGCGATCGCAAAGCCGAACACCAGCGCCAGCGGGCGCAGCAGCAGATCGAGCAGCATGGCATAGCCCTTCTCAGTGCGCTGCCCCATGCCCTCACCCTCGGCTTCGAGGTGCGCGAGCGCCCAAACCGGCGCGAGAAAAACACACTCAGCGACCACAAGGAGCCAGGCGACAACCCCGAGCGTCCAGAACAACGCGGGGATCATGGGCACATAGACCGCCAAGGTGATGCCCATCAGAATCATCGGCACGATGATGGACATGGCGAGGCCGGCGACATACAACGCGAATGGGATCGCGCCGGCGCCCAGAAAACTTGTGAAGGCAAGCGCCCCCAACGCACCGAGGATGACAACGATACCTCCAACACCCAACCCTATGAGGGTGGCGCCAAAGGCGGCCAGAGACTGCACGAGGCCGCCGCCCGTGGTGAGTTGAGCTGCCTTGGTATTGCCGAACAACATCTTCAACAGCAGCGCTGGGTTGTCCTTGAGCTTCTTGAGCATCGCCCAATAGCTTTCACCGCTCCCGGCGCCAGTGCCGCCCGATGCCTGCGCTCCGGTCAAGCCCTCGCTTTCCATGATGGATCCGGAGTAGGTGGCGGCCTCCTGGCCGGCCGAGCTGGTGTTGGTGTTGGCCGTGAGCTGCGCGCCGGCCCCCGCTGAGCTGTTGAGATCGTTTTGAACCTTCGCGGATTTGACCGACTGAAATCCGAAGCTGAGCCAGGATCCCTTGGCCTGCTCGGCATTCATGGCGCTGACCTTCGAGCTCGCTAGACTGCGCGCAGCTTCGGCGACGGAGACCTCATAGGCTTCAGCCGCCTTGATGATTGCCGCCCGAACCTCTTCCGCTGGGACAACGGGCCCGCGGCCCTCCTGGCCGGCGGCAACGCGGCCGGCCAGGGGAGTAAGGTTGGTGATCATGGCTTGAGTCGCCGAGGTGTGCGCGGCCTGCAGATCACCGGCCGGCACTACCGGCTGGCCGCCGCATTTCTCGATGCCGAAGTATTCCGTCCAGTTGGTTCCACCACCACCGCCGGCGGTCTCGAGCTCGCCAGCCTGCTGCGCCAGGATGCCAACTCGAGCGCGGCATAGCAGTGTGTTGAAGAGCTGCGTGGCCATGCCGCTTCTGTCAAAGCCCGTCGTGATGATTTCGTTTTTGAGCAGCTTGGGGGCGGCGCGGGAGACGGCGATGTTGGCCGCTCCCGCTCCCATCTTGGCTACCTGGTACATCACTACCTGCGCCCCGCACCAGTCGTCGATAATCGGCAGGAGAGCGGCAAAGCCGAGGCAGAGGCGAATCGGCATCCAGACAGAATGAAAACGCTTGCCCAAAAACTCGCCGTCCCATGCTGATTGCAAGGTTGCGGCAAGAAAGTTATAAGTGAGCCAGACAACCCCCACGGCCAGCAACACGAAGTTGGTGATCGACAACAAATCGCTGATCCCGGGCTGCTTGAATACACTGTCGAGCACCGCGCCGGAGTCGGCGACGGCGCCGAGCAGTGCGGCGGCGTTGAGGGTGTCGGCCATGGTTAAAACTCCGGGTCGAGGAGATGGGCAACCAGCGCGGTCTTTGTGGGGAACAGTGCGCAGAATTGGGGCCAGGTATACAGGGCGCGAGCACGCACTTGGCGCAGGCGCACGGACAACTGGAGGATTTTCGCGAAGGCGTAGCCCGCGAACGGCAACAGCATCACCCCCTGGAAAACCCGCATTCCGTCCTCGGCGGCAATGAGGAAGCCGGCGACCACGGACAGAGTGAAAACTAGCGCCAGCTGCATCACCCGTTTTGAGCGCAGCAGTGCTATTTCCATCACCACCAGGCGCGCCTTATCGAGCTTGTACGTCCGGCACTTGTCCCTGAAACGCTCGTATGGGTCGTAGCCTTGCGGCAGCGCCGCTGGCTCGCCGGCCTGCGGTAGCTGGCTGGCCAGGTCCTTGATGATCTCCAGCCCCTCGCGCGGCGCGCGCAGGGTGCTCGCTGCCGCTCCCCTGAAGGGGCGGATCGGGTTGAGGAAGCCGGCGAGGAAGCCGGCAATTTCGCGAACGGTTGCCATGGCATTTCCTTTCAGTTGGGGTTGAAGGGGGTTATGCGGATATTCATTGCTGGGCCCTCACGGCTCGATACGCAGCCTCAAGCTTCGGCCCCATGTCCATCCTGGTGAGCGCAGCGGCGATTTGCCCGAGGAGAATTTCTTGCCGTTCATTCGAGAGTTGCTGTTTCATCTGGAAGTCGAGGAGCAACGCCGTCATAAATGCCTGTTCACGGGCAACGGCGGCGGGGCTGGCGGCACTCATGTCCACCAGCCATTGCGGGTTGCGATATCGGCGGGCGACTTCGGCGTCCTGCAAGTCGAGGGCTGAGATCCCTTCTGTCTTGAGGTGAGGCAGGCGGGCGTAATAGGCCGCCGCCGAGGGGTTGCCCTTGGTGATTGCGGAAACCAATGCTTTACCCTCGGCGACAGGCACACGCCGCGCGAGCGCGTCGCGCATGGACTGCTGGCTGATGCTCGTCTTTGCCTGGCCAGCCAAGGCAAGTGCGTAATACTCCACGCCGGCGCGGGTGTTGGCCTCCGCTTTGTTGAGGCCCCTGACGGGGAGTGGATCTGAGGCATTTGCGATCAAGGTCTGGGCGGCCTCGACCTGCTTCGATGTGAAAGTGAAACTGTCAGGATCACCGGGACGAGCCTTCGCGCCGGCGAGCAGGGTTTCGGCTTTCACGTCGGCGCCGGGCAATTCGCCTGTGGTTTGGCAAACCCTGGTGCCGCTGTATTTCTGCACCTCCGTCACGTCGCAGAAATGCTTGGCGTGCGCTCCTACCAACGCAGCAGCACGAGCCTCTGGCCCGGCGTCGACCGGCGAGTTGACGTAGGCGTCGGCAGCTTTCAGGTTATGCAAGCGGCTGCGGCTTCCGCCGGGTTGAAAGGAAGACGCGATCGCGCCCTGCGCCCGATTCATCGCTTCGGCGTGGGTTGCGATGGCTCCCAAAGTGCACGGATCGGGTGGCAGCTGGTATTGCTGGCCGAGGCGGTAGAGCTCCATGTTTTTCTCGCGCTCGACGGCCTGCTGGTTGATCGCCTTGGTGCTTTCGGCCTGGTTCTGGATGATCATCTTGGCCGAGCCTTCGACCACCCCGGCGAGTTTGGAGATATAGAGGTTGATCTGAGTGGCGGTCCACTGGGCTGCGCCCCAGACGGCCGCCACAACGTCGGGCTGCGCGCAGCAGCCTGCGCGGGCTGGGGCTGCCGTTGCCATGAGCGCGGCAGCGAGGATGGAGATGGTGAGTTGTTTCATGAGATCCTCACTTGAAAAGGTTGCTGACGGCGGCGCTGGCGCGATCGATCAGGCCGGGCTGCTGACTTCCAGCCGGCGCTGTCGAGGCGCTGGCGACGGGAACCTGGGGGACCACTCCCGGGACGCCGGCGCTGACGGAGATATTCCCCGACGTACCAAACATCCTCGTGTCCACCCGGCCGACGCCTCCAGGCAGAACCATGGACTGATTGAAGGGCTGGGTGACCTGGGCTACCTGGTTGTCCAGCACCCTGCAGGCGGCGTTGGCGGCGCCGCTGATGATCCCCTGAACGATGCCGCCGAAGTCGAGCGAGGTGAAGCCAAGCATGCTGCTCAGGTTGAGACCCAGGTACTTATCGATGCAGCTGGTCGCCGCCTGGGTGGCCATCTGCTTTTGCCGCGCGGCGATTTGCTCAAGCATCTGCCGTTCGCGGTCGGCCGCCTCGGTGGCGGCCTGCCGCATGCGGCTGCCAACGTCGCAGTCGTCCTGGTTTGATTGAGCCAGGGCGGGGGTGGTGGTGGCCATCGCGAGGATGGCCACTGCCAGGTATTTCCTCAACTCGGTTTCCATTCCGTTTTTCCTTTCCGTTTTTTGGTCGGTTTCACTTCCTCCTTCTGGCGCTTGGCTTCTTCGTCCTTCTGACGTTGGGCAAGCTCGCGCTTGGCTTTCTCAACCTGCCGGCGCAGTTCATCTGCTTTCTTTCGTTCCGCTCGATCACGGGCAAATCCGGTTGCCCTGGTTTGGATAGCAGCCATGGCCGCAGGGTCGCGACGGATCTGCCTGCGCGCCTCGTTTTCACGCTTCCGTGCGAGCGCGAGGGCAATTCCGAGCTCCGTCTCCCGCTCGCGCAGCGAAGCGATTTCTTTCATGGTGCTGGGCTTCATCCGGTGAACGAACGACTGCATTTCGTGCCACTCGCGCTGCTGTCGGGCAGCGATAAGATCGCCTTCGATTTGGGCCACGCTCCGCGGCCTCACGCCCTCCATGTCCTCTTTGTATTGGGCCAACCGCGCGACAGCTTCGTCCTCGGCCAGCAGGAGATCCTCATCGGTTGGGACCGGGTCAGGCGCAGGTTGAGGTTGATGGGTAACGGTCTCTTGACCTTGCGCGGTAACAACTTCCGGCTCTGCTGGGTTCTGTTCCTCGAGGAAGTCCAGAGGATCGATTGCCTCTACCTGGTGATGGTGAGCCTCGGCCTCAGCAACAATCCGCGCGCCGTGGTCGCCGGGGTTGATCTCCGACAAGTCCTCTAGGGCGAGTTGCGCGCGCACTCGCGCGCCAACTGGGTCTTTTAGAAAATCCAGGAGGTCCACTTGCTCTTCTCCTTCGAGGGTTGCGCCTGCGGCTGCTGCTGCTTCTTCAACAGCAGCCCGACGGCGTTTGTCATCCTCAGCAGCTTGTCCAACTGCGCCTGCTGAGCTTGGTAACACTGGTGCAGCTGGTCGAGTTGCTGCATCGTGTCGTTGAGCTTTTTGTGCAGGTCGTTCACCTGCCTTTCCGTCGACTTCAGGAGCGCCAGGGATGGCGGAAGCAACTCCGCTTCCGCTCTCGCCCGGTCGCGGATCTCTTCCATCATTCCCATTACTGACAATCTCCTTCTGCTTGGTAACACTCGTCGCCGGCGCCGGGTGTCGCTGGCCATTCAGCTGCACAGAAATTCCGGCGCGGTGGTAAGCCTCGACTGCGGCGCGGTTTTTTTCGTCGCTGCCGCGATCGGACAAGACCATCTCCGACCAACCTTTTTCTTTGGCCAGGGCAGCGCAGACGGCCGCCTCGGCCGCCGAGCCGGTGCGCCAGCGGATCTCGTTGTCGCTGGCCACGGCGGCGACGTAGCCGTTGCTCCAACGGAGAATTTCCTTGCCGGATTGCTGTTCTCGGGCGAGCTTCTGCAGGATGTCCTGGCGCACGCGTGGTCCGCGCCGGCTGGTCGGGGTGTCGAACTCGCCGGTGAGACGGCGCGCAATCGAGTTAAGGCTGTAGGCCTTGCCGATCTGCGAGCCCTTGAACCACTTTTCCTGGCTCTCGTCGGTGAGCCGATAGGACACGCCATAGATCCCACCGGAGTTGGAGACATACCGAACCTCAACCCCCAGCCGCTCCGCCTCGTCCTTAAGTTGATCAAGGCTTGTCGAGCGCTGTAGCGCTTCGTCCAGCGCTGCAGCGATCTGAACCTTCGGGATGCGATGGGCTTCGACCCCGCGCGCATGGGCGCCGGCAATGTCTTTTCGGTTGATCCGGGCGCCCTCCTTCCCGGAGTCGAGGCCCGGCGTGAGCGTGAGCCCGAATCGCTTTTCCAGCTCCTGACAGCTCTCTATCGCACGCAACGCCTCATGCTGGCCGTGCCAGAGTTTTCCGTCCAGCGAGATACGGCTGGCGATCAGGTGGACGTGGCTGTGAGGGGTGTCAACGTGTCTCACGAGGCACCACTGGTGTTTGTCCGGGTCCATCCCCATGTTCTCGAGGTGAGCCCGGGCAACTTCCTCGAACCTCTCGTCTGAGAGGTCTTCGCCGGCCGGGAGGGAAAGGCTGCAATGCCAAACCGGCCGTTTGCAGTCCGGCCGCAGCCGGCGGCTGTGGGCAAACTCGGCAGCGAGACTGCGAGGATCTGTCCCTGACAGGTTTCCGCCGATGAGTGTCCCGCGATCAGGGTGATTTCGCTCGCCAGGACCGAAGCAGTAATTAAGGAGGCCACGGAAACCATTTCCACGATTAACCCTCGGCTTCATCAGCGATCAGCCCGATCATGTCCGCGCGCAGCTGGGTAACAGCCTGATAAAGCGCGGGGAGAAGATCGCGCAGCTGGTCAAGCTGAGGGCCGGCCAGCATGTAGCCCTCGCGCAAACGCTTATTGATTTGGTGCAGGTTGGAATGGAGCCGCGCCAGCTCAGCCCATTTCTTGAGGTTGATCTCAGGGACTGGGCGCGGCGCGGCGCCAAAGGCTGCCAGGCGCAACCAGGCGCCCCGGCTGTTGCCGGCGCGCATGCGGTCGAGCTTCGACAGCTCGGCCGTGGTGAGCTTGCAGGCGACGGAGTGCACGCGGGCCTCCGCCTCCTCGACCTGCGGCCGGCCGCGTTTCTTCATGCGGCCACCTCAGAAATGCGGCTGGCGATCAGGTGGGCATGGTTGGGTGCATCGACGTGTTTCAAGAGGCACCATTGATGCATGTCCGGGTCCATCCCCATGTTCTGAAGGTGAGCCCGGGCAACCTCCCTGAGCCTCTCTACGGAAAGATCCTTGCCGGCCGGCAAGGAGAGACTGCAAGGCCAAACCGGCCGTTGCCGCCTACGCCTACGCCTCATGCGACCACCTCTGCAGCACCAAGCCAGGCCGACCGGCCCTTGGTGTTCTTGCCGGTCGTGAGTTCAAAGATCGCGCCCGGGTCGGTATACGAAAAGTCGATCGATCCATCGCGCGGGGTGTACTTCTTGTCGTCTTCCCTGAAGGCGGCGATGCGGTATTTGCTACCGGTCGCCAGATCGGTGAAGTAGCAAAGGAGGCAGCGCCGTCCCCATTTCTTGAAGTCCAACCGTCCGCGCCAGGTTCCTTCAGGCAGATCGTCGGAATACTCCCCGCGCTGGAAACCAGCTTCCTCGACTTGTGCTTTCGTGAGCGCTCTTTTCTGTTGCAGCATCCCAGTCTCCCAACCGAAGGGCGCGGAGACCGTTTCCCCGCAGCCCGGAGGGCGGAGGGGGGCGTGACAAATTCGCGCTAGCGAATTTACACGTCCATCCTTGCCCAATCCATGGGTTGTACTCTAGGAAAGTGATGCTTCAGATTCGAGGCTCTGAAACGGAAAAGATGCATTCCGTTTTAGTTCCCCTATGGGTTGCTAAATGGGGAGAAGAGGAGGGGAGAGAGAAGGCCGGCCGCTCCCGCGGCCGGCACTCACTGCGGTCTTCAAAGGCAAGGGCTTGGCCGGCTACCGCCGGCTGCTTTCTGCCGTCTCGTACTCAACGACCCATCGAGCACAATCACGCCACTTGCGCGTTGGCGCAGCGTGCTCGGCTAACAGCACGGCTTCGTAAAAATTCTCGGCAAGGCCAGCTCGGCAGATGGCGTCGAAAATTGCTCGAGGCCTGGACGGAACAGCGATGCCGAGTTGAGCAGCGATCTTTCTTGATTCGGCTTGGAGCAACCCGGCAAGCGCACGGAGTTCGGCCTGCTCCTCTTTATTGAGCAGGCTGGTGGAACACTGAGGAATTCTTGGTGAAACGAAGTTCAATGCCTTCATCCCCCTTCCAATGCCAAGTGAGGTCTAGTCCCGTGGTTTGCGCGATCGAGACGACCGCAGGCTCAATAACCCGACGAGCCAGGTCCGATTTTTTGCGATATGAGACACAGAGGAGGGCGCAAAGCTGATCCTTTGTGGTCACAACAACGCCTGTATCCTTGAATCGGGCGCAAAACTCGAAGAGGCGGATCGCGGGCACTGACCGCAGGCGAGAAATTCGCAACAGGTGGTAGCTGGTGAAATTCCTGGTGAGGTCCAGCAAATACAGATCCAGCAACTGAGGGCTGAAAAAAACCAAAACACCCCCTTCGCTGTAGGCAGCCTTCATGTACAGCCACCGGAGATCGATCTGAACCTCTCCATCAATCTTAGTGATGGTCCTTTCCCAGAGGCGGCCGGCGGCATCTCTTAACTGCCGATAGGCGTTCTTCCTGTCGAGCTGAAAGATTGAAGCAAATTCCTGGGCAGAGATGAATATCCCCTGTTGTTCCTGTAGATATCGAGTCCGCCCCCCTACATTAGACCGAGTGTCAACTTTCGAAACAGCAATTAGGACCAATCTCAATTCGTCGAGCGTCAAGGAGTAGGAGGCCTGTACCAAGTCGTTGTGTTTTGTTACCAGATTTCCTGCACCGCCTTCAAAAAAGGCCTGGGCATTACCCTCCCCAGTAGCCCCCCCAATAGCCTCCCCATTAGGATGGCTATCAACCGTAAATCTGTCGCCAGGCACCATAAATCTGTCGCCGCAACCGTAATTTTGTCGCCGCGACCTCATTTATCCCCCTCGTAAGTCCCTGTCACAACAGGGCTTACGACTGTGCCCTCCTCGGTGTACAAACAAGGTTTACAAACAGGTGGTTTACAAACAAGTTCGCCTTGCTTTGGGCAAGGCGATATTCCTGTCTTGTTGCCTTCTTTCAGCCAGGCTTCAACTTCTGCCCGCGACCACCGAACTACTCTGCCAGCTCTTAGAACCGGTGCTGGGATTTTTCCAGCCTTCTCCAATCTGGCCAGCGTGTCGATCGATACGCTGAGACGCTTTGCCATATCCGCAGGCCGCAGCACGGCTGATTTCAGTTCCTCATTATCCATTCCATTACCGCCATTCAAAGGGTAGGCTGACTGCAGGTTACAGCGGTTGACAGCGGATTGTCGCGGCTCTACTATGCAAAATATGCATATGGTTTCGGTTCCGAATAATGGGGGTTATGATGGCTCGTCCCGAGAAGGCTGAGAGTGAAAAACTGAGATGGGCAGCGCTATGCGCGAAAATCGTTGAAGGAGTTCCAGCCGGAACTACCCAGGAAGAAATTGCCGAAGCGCTCGGCGTATCAACTAGGCAATGGCGCTATTACCTCTGTGCGGAAAAAACTCCTGGGCTCGAGGAGCAGGCCAGAATGTGGGAGGTCGCCCAAGCTAAGGGGTGGTGTGGCGTAGATCCGTGGGAGTCGGCCATGCTCATCATGGACGGAGTGGCCCCGCCGGACTGGAATAGTCTCTTCAATCGGCTGGGAAAGGAGAGTGCTTCAAAACAAAAGGCTGCCGAACAGGCAGCAGACTTGGCGCTGCGAGCATGCCGTCGATTGGAAAAGCTGGCGGATCACCTGCCGGCAGATCGGCTGAATGAGTTGCTAGCCGCGTTTTCCAGGTGCCGGCGACAATTCGAATTACGAGGGCGCGTCAGCTAGCAGCCCTGGATCTCCGCCGATGCGGGATTGAGATCGGCCGTGGGTCTTCAAAAGCGGGGATAAGCTCGGCAAGCCGTGGGGACGCCACACAACAAAACCACCCGCAAGGGTGGTTTTTTGTTCCTGATTACCAATGAGCCTCAGCCAACTTTACGAGCCGGTACGGCATAGGCGGCGTTTGCGCGGCGGCGGCAGCCAGCCGAGCAAGCATGCTGGCCA
>JAANMT010000218.1_pt1 | contig 61577 bp, 52 predicted proteins | sample 7279711 | NCBI WGS metagenome assembly JAANMT01 (sample SAMN14094538, study PRJNA606508) | bioreactor metagenome | isolation source: A lab-scale SPAN reactor treating ammonium-rich wastewater day 1 | place: Ireland: Galway | collected 2017-01-16
GCTTTAGCGAGACCGGACTTGCTCCGGGCTCGCGAATCGCCGGTTAGAGTACTTCCTTGACATGGAAGGGGTCACTGGTTCGAGTCCAGTCGGATCCACCAGTTTTTTTATAGGTTGTTCAAGTGAAGAGTTAATTGGGAAATGTATGATGGGATCCGGAGATATTATCTCCATTTCCATTGCCTTTCCGCGCTAACCCTTCACTTTTTTTATGTTCGAAGAAGACCAAACCGAAAACTATACCCCGCTGGAAAGGCTTCGCCATTCTTCCGCCCACGTCATGGCGGACGCGGTGCAGGCGCTTTTCCCCGGCACCAAGCTGGCCATCGGGCCCGCGATCGAGACCGGCTTCTATTACGACATGGACGTCCCGCGCCCGCTCACCGCCGAGGACCTCGAGAAGATTGAGGCTAAGATGCAGGAGATCGTCGACCGCGACGAACCCTTCCGGCGGGAAGAGGTCTCCAAGGCCGAGGCCCTCGAGCTGTTCAAAAAGCGGGGCGAAATCTACAAAGTTGAGATCATCGAGGCCCTGCCCGGCGACAAGGTGACCCTCTACAAGCACGGCGATTTCGTCGATCTCTGCCGCGGCCCGCACGTCGAGTCCACCGGCAAGATCGCCGCCTTCAAGCTGCTCTCCGTGGCCGGCGCCTACTGGCGCGGCGACGAGAGGAACAAAATGCTCCAGCGCGTCTACGGCACGGCCTTCCCCGAAAAGCCGCAGCTCGAGGCCTACCTCACGCAGCTGCGCGAGGCCGAGGCCCGCGACCACCGCAAGCTGGGCAAAGAGTTGGATCTGTTTTCCATGATGGAAGAGGAGGGCCCCGGCCTCATCCTCTGGCACCCCAAGGGCGCCCGGGTCCGCGCCACGATCGAAGACTTCTGGCGCGCCGAGCACCGGCGCGAGGGCTACGAGCTGGTCTACACGCCGCACATGGCCAAGCTGGACCTCTGGAAGACCAGCGGCCACGTCGATTTCTATAAAGAGAACATGTTCTCGCCGATGGAGGTCGAGGGGCAGGACTACGAAATCAAGCCGATGAATTGCCCCTTCCACGTCCGCATCTTCAACAGCCGGATGAAGAGCTATCGTGAATTGCCGGTGCGCCTGGGCGAGCTGGGCACGGTCTACCGCTTCGAGCGCTCCGGCGTCCTGCACGGCCTGCTGCGGGTCCGCGGTTTCACCCAGGACGACGCCCACATCTTCTGCCGCCCCGACCAGCTGCAAACCGAGGTCGAGCAGGTCCTGAAGATGACCCTGCGCTTCCTGGGCACCTTCGGATTCAACGAATTCGAGCTCTTTCTTTCCACCCGGCCCGAAAAATCAGTCGGGAGCGACGAAAACTGGGAGCTGGCCACCAAAGCCCTCCGCGGCGCCCTCGAGGCCCAGGGCCTGGCCTTTAAGGTTGACCCCGGGGAAGGGGTGTTTTACGGTCCCAAGATTGACTTGAAAATCAAGGATACCATCGGCCGGATGTGGCAGTGCTCGACGGTGCAGGTCGACTTCAACAACCCCGAGCGCTTCAACATTCATTACGTGGCCGAGGACGGCAGTCGCCAGCGTCCGATCATGGTCCACCGGGCCCTGATGGGATCCTTGGAGCGGTTCTTCGGCATCCTGATCGAGCACTTCGCGGGAGCCTTCCCGGTCTGGTTGGCGCCGGTGCAGGCGATTCTGCTGCCGATCACCGACCAGCAGAACGACTACGTGGCCGGGCTCTTGCAATCCCTTAAAGAACGTGGGATTCGCGCCGAGGCCGACTATCGCAAAGAGAAGATCGGCCACAAGATCCGCGAGGCCCAGCTGGCCAAGATCCCCCACATGCTGGTGGTGGGCAAAAACGAACAGGCCGCGGGCGAGGTCAGCCTGCGCAGCCGCCGCGAAGGCGACAAGGGCGCGATGAAGTTCGAAGCGTATCTGGACTTGCTCCAGAAAGAGGTCGAGTCAAGGTTGTAGGGGCGAAGCTTGTGTTCGCCCCGCAGCGGAGGGCGATCGCAAGGTTTCCCTGCACATTAAACGGAGGTTACTCTTATTAGCAAAGAAGTCCGCGTCAACCGACGCATCCGCGCCCCCGAGGTGCGGTTGATCGATGCCGAAGGCAAACAGCTCGGAGTCTACATCGCCTCGAAGGCGATCCAGATGGCCGAGGAGCAAGGCCTCGACTTGGTCGAGATCTCGCCCAACGCCAACCCGCCCGTGTGCAAGATCATGGACTACGGGAAGTACAAGTACGAGCTGACCAAGAAGCAGAAAGAGGCCAAGAAGCACCAGGTCGTGGTGCTGGTGAAGGAAGTGAAGTTCCGGCCCGTGACCGACGATCACGATCTCAGCTTCAAGGTCCGCAACATGGAGCGCTTTCTCGAGGAGGGGCACAAGGTCAAGGCGACGGTCGTGTTCCGAGGACGCGAGATGAGCTACCGCGAAGGCGGTAGGAAGGTGATGGATACGATCCTGGGCATGCTCCAGGACAAGGCCGTCGTGGAAGTCCCGCCCAAGATGGAAGGGCGGCAGATGACGATGATTTTAATGGCCGCCAAGGCCGCGAAGAAACACGAGCCCGCGAAACCGAAGAGCCCTCCGCCGACGAGCGCTCCCAAGGAAGCGCCCCAGGCCAAAACCGAATAGGAAACACTATGCCCAAGCTGAAATCGAAACGTGGAGCCAAGAAGCGATTCAAAGTCACCGCCACCGGCAAGGTGATGGGAGGCCAGCAGAACAAGCGCCACATCCTCACCAACAAGCCGCGCAAGCGCAAGCGCCAGCTGCGCCGCAACCGCGTGGTCAACGCGGTCGAACAGAAGCGCCTGCGCATCGCGCTGTTGGCCTAGAGCGTTCGTCGAAAGCATTTGAAAGAGAAGCAAGGAGCTTACCATGCCAAGAGTCAAACGGGGCTTTAAAGCCCGCCGCCGTCGCAATAAAGTCCTGAAGGCCGCCAAGGGTTACCGCGGAGGCCACAGCAAGCTCTTCCGCACGGCCCAAGAGTCCGTCGACAAGGCCCAGTCCTACGCCTACGTCGGTCGCCGCATCAAGAAGCGCGATTTTCGCAGCCTCTGGATCCAGCGCATCGGCGCCGCCGCCGAGGCCCTCGGCCTCAGCTACAGCAAGCTGATGGGCGGACTGAAGAAGGCCAAGATCGCGCTCGACCGCAAGGTGCTCGCCTTCCTGGCCTCGGAAGATCCCTCGGCCTTCGCGAAGGTCGTCGAGGCCGCGAAGAAGGCTTAAGCCTTTTCCAGATATCGAGGCCTGCGGCGCGGCGATGTCCCGCCCAAGGTCCTCGGTCGTAGCTCGGCCGATTCGGTCCGGAGCCGAAGCGGTTGCGGATCCGGCCTCGGCTCCGGACGATGTTGGGCTCCTATAATCTCCCCTGAGCCGGGCACAATAGGCGCCGGCGAATGGCTGACCGGATGAAAGACTCCCTCCTGCAAAATTTGGAGCGGCTTCGGAAGGAATTCCCCGCCGCGCTAGCCCAGGCCGACGACGAGGCCAAGCTCCTCGAGGTCAAAACCGAATTTTTGGGGAAAAAGGGCCGGTTGACCGAAGTCCTGAAAGAGATGGGACGGCTCGGCGCCGAGGATCGCCCCCTGGTGGGCGCCGCGGCCAACGAGGTGAAGCAGTTTCTCGAGAGCGAATACGACGCCGCCTTGCGAAAGTTCAAGGCCGCTCAAATCGAGCGCCATCTCCAGGCCGACAAGTTCGACGTCACCCTGCCCGGCCGCCCCGAGGCCCTGGGCCACCTTCACCCCGTGACGCAGATCCTGGATCTGGCCAAGGATCTCTTCGAACGCCTCGGCTTCGTCACCCGAACCGGACCCGAGATCGAGGACGACTTCCATAACTTCGAGGCGCTCAACATTCCCGTGCATCACCCGGCCCGCGACCTGCAGGACACCTTCTATTTGCAGGGCCGAAAGTGGCTGTTGCGCACGCACACCTCCACCGTGCAGATCCGCGTCATGAAGGGGCAGCGTCCGCCCTTGCGGATGATCGCGCCGGGGGCCGTGTACCGCTCGGATTCCGACGTGACGCACACGCCGATGTTCCACCAGATCGAGGGGCTATGGGTGGACGAGGGGATCACCTTCGCGGACTTGAAGGGCGTGCTCTCTCTGTTCGTCCAGGGCTTGTTCGGAGCCTCGACCCAGGTGCGATTCCGGCCGAGCTTCTTTCCCTTCACCGAGCCCAGCGCCGAACTCGACATGAGCTGCTTCAAGTGCGCGGGCAAGGGCTGCAATCTCTGCAAGGGCACGGGCTGGATCGAGGTGCTGGGCTGCGGCATGGTCGATCCCGAGGTCTTCAAATTCGTCGACTACGATCCCGACAAGTACCAGGGCTTCGCCTTCGGCATCGGGCTCGAGCGCCTGGCGATGCTCAAGTTCGGGATCAACGACCTGAGGTTGTTTTTCGAGAACGACATCCGGTTTTTGCGACAGTTTTAATGCGGGGGCGAGCCTTGCGTTTGCCCCTACAGGATATTCATGAAAGCCTCCGTCAATTGGATCCGAGAATTCGTCAAGGTCGAGGCCGACGCCCAGGCCATCGCCGACCGCCTGACCCGCGCCGGCCTCGAGATCGAAGGCCTGCACGCGCAGGGCAGGGGGCTCGAAAAGGTCGTCACCGCCACGCTGCTCAAGGTCGACAAGCACCCGCAGGCCGACCGCCTCACCCTCTGCGAGGTCCGCACCGGGACCCAGGTCCACCAGATCGTCTGCGGCGCGAAGAACCACCAGGCCGGCGACAAGGTCGCCCTGGCCCTGCCGGGGGCGCGATTGCCCAACGGCATGGAGATCCAAGAGACGGTCATCCGCAAGGTGAAGTCGGGCGGGATGCTCTGTTCCGAGAAAGAATTGGGTTTTGCCGCCGAGAGCGAGGGGATCCTGATTCTTCCCCCGGAGACGCCCGAGGGAGTCCCGCTTGCCGAGGCCCTGGGCCTGGACGACACCATCCTCGAGGTCAACGTGACGCCGAACCGCGGCGATTGCCTGTCGATGCGGGGTTTGGCGCGCGAGGTCGCCGCCGGTTTCGAAACCTCGGTGGGGGCGTCCGCGGCGGAGCTTTCACATGCCGAGGCCCCGCGGCCCGGACCCGCGATGGAAGGACAAGTCCGCGTCCAGCTTCAAGCCCCCGATCTATGCCCGCGTTACACCTGCCGCCTCGTCCGCGGCGTCAAGGTCGGTCCCTCGCCGGGCTGGGCGCAGCGCCGCCTCGAGGCCTGCGGGATCCGCGCGATCAACAACGTCGTCGACGCCACCAATTACGTGATGCTCGAAACCGGCCAGCCCTTGCATGCCTTCGACTTAAGGCAGATCCGCCAGGGCCGTCTCGAGATCCGGCGGGCCCAGGCGGGTGAATCGATCGTCACCCTCGACGGTAAGCCCCGGCCCCTGCAAGCGGGCGACCTTGTCATCGCCGACGCCGAGCGCATCCTGGCCCTGGCCGGCGTCATGGGCGGCGCCGATTCCGGCGTCGAACCGGGCACCCAAGACCTCCTCCTCGAAAGCGCCTATTTCGCGCCCGACGCCGTGCGCAAGACCGCCAAGCGGGTCGGCTTGCAGACCGAGAGTTCCTACCGCTTCGAGCGCGGGGTCGACCCCAACGGCTGCCTCGCGGCCTTGAACCGCCTCGCGGCCCTCATCCAGGAGTGGGCGGGCGGAACGGCCAGCTCGGACGCCGTCGACCTGTATCCCCAACCGGTGCCCCCTCGCGAGATCTCCCTGCGGCGCCAGACGCTGACCCGCATCCTGGGCTACGAGATCCCCGCCGAGGCGATCCGCCGTTCCTTTCGGGCCTTAGGCCTGGAGGAAAAAAACGCCTCCGCCGAGGCGGCGACCTACGCCATCCCCAGCTATCGCGGCGACTTGTGCCGCGAGATCGACCTGGTGGAAGAGGCCGCCCGTCTCTATGGTTACGACCGAGTCCCCACAAAATACCCCCGGATCTCCCTCAGCGAGCTGCCGCCGCCTCGCCAGCACCCCTTCGACCGGATTCGCCGGGCCTTGGTCGGCTGGGGTTTTTCCGAGGTCCTGCACTACAGCTTCACCTCGCCCGACCTGCTGCGCCGTTTCGGCTTTGAGGTCTTCGAGGCCACGACCCTGCTCAACCCGATCAGCGAGGAGCTGGCGGTGATGCGGCCCAGTCTCCTGCCGCAGATGGTTCAAACCCTCCAGTCGAATGTCCATCGGGGCAACAAGGACCTGAAGCTCTTCGAGCTGCGCCCAGTCTACCTGCCTCAGCCGGAGGCCTCGCCCCCCTTCGCCGAGCGCTGGCGCCTCTGCCTGGGGCTCAGCGGGTCGCGCCGGGGTCTGCATTTTCTCGAGAAAGAAGAGGGGGTTTCCTTCTTAGACCTCAAAGGTTACTTGAAGGCCCTGTACGGCCTGACCGGTCCCGGCGAACTGCTCGAGGGGGCCGGCGCCCAGGGCTTTTTGCATCCCAAGCGCCAGGCGGCGATCCGCTGGGCCCCGGCCGGCGCGGCCGAGCGGGAGGAGGGCCTTTTGGGCGAACTGAACCCGGTCTTGGGGGAAGAGCTGGGCCTGAGGGTCCCGGTGGCCCTGGCTGAAATTTCCTTAGATCTCTTTTTGACAGAATCGAAAAATCCTGTAAAATTTCAAGAGGTATCGCCGTTTCCCTCGATTTGGCGGGACCTCAACTTAATCGTCGACGAATCCGTCTCCCACGGCGAAATCCTGGGGCAGATTCGGGCCCATGGCGGGCCCTGGGTGCGTCAGGCCGTATTTTTCGACCTCTACCGGGGCAAGCCCCTCGAGGAGGGGAAAAAGGCCATGACCTTCACCCTCGAATACGGCAGTCCCGAGCGGACCCTGACCGACGACGAGGTCAACCAGGCGCGCGAGCGGCTGTTGGAAAATTTGAAAGAGAAAATCGGCGTTTCGCTGCGCTGACTTTATTAGGAGGTTGTTATGACCAAAGCGGATCTGGTCGAATCGATTTACGAAAAGATCGGGTTTTCCAAAAAGGAGTCCTCGGACATCGTCGAGATGATCTTCGACACGATGAAGGACACGCTCGAAAAAGGCGAAAAGATCAAGATCAGCGGCTTTGGCAACTTCGTGGTCCGCAGCAAACGGCCCCGCATGGGACGCAACCCCCAAACTGGGCAAGAGATCGAGATCTCGGCGCGCCGAGTCTTGACCTTCCGGCCCTCTCAAGTCCTCAAACAAGCACTTAATAAAGAATAGTCTAAGTCCAGGAATTATCGCAATTCCTTGACAGCGAGGGATGCCTTCGGGGTATGAAGGCCGCGGGTATCTTTTTATGAAGAAGGAATCCTCCCCACAGCGCGACCCCTACGCCTCGGTCATCCCCGACAAGGTGTATTTCAAGATCGGCGAGGTTGCCGACATCGTCGGGGTCAAGCCCTACGTGCTGCGCTACTGGGAGACCGAGTTCCCCGACATCGCGCCGGGCAAGAGCAAGAGCAAGCAGCGCCTCTACAAGCGCAAGGAGGTCGAGCTGATCCTGCGGATCCGCGACCTGCTTTACAAAGAGAAGTTTACGATCGAGGGCGCGCGCAAGCGGCTCAAAGAGCTGGCCCGCAAGCCGCGCGGCAAAGAGTCGGGGGCGCCGCAGCTGGCCTTGGCCTTGCCCGTCGGCGAGACGAGCGACGAGGGGCTGCGAGAGATCAAAAGCAAGCTGCAAGAGCTTGCGAAGATATTGGAAAGCATGTAGGGGCGAGGCAAAGCTAAGTCTTCACCCTCAATCTGGCTTGGGTGCGGGCCCCAAGGGAGTGAAAGGTTTTTAAATATTTCCGTCGAATAATCCCCAGACGGAACATCGGGGCGTAGCGCAGCCTGGTAGCGCACTCCCTTGGGGTGGGAGTGGTCGCTGGTTCAAATCCAGTCGCCCCGACCAAAATCCCCCGGTTGAGAGATCAGCCGGGGGAATTTTTTATTCTATCTTATAAAAACATAATAAATTCAATTATTTAAATATATTGAATAGACATACGGCAAATTTACGGTAAAAATGCCGACTATGTTTGCAAGAAAATTGCCGCGACCGGAGACCTCCATTTTTCTCCTGGGCCCTCGCGGTACGGGAAAATCGACCTGGATCCATCAAGCCTTTCCCGACGCGATCCGCTACGACCTCTTGGATTCCGGCGAGGCCCTGCGCTTGAGCAAGGAGCCGCAACGCCTCTATCAAGAACTCGAGTCCCGACCGGCCGGCACTTGGGTAGTGCTGGATGAAGTTCAAAAAGTTCCCGCCTTGTTGGACGAAGTACACCGTCTGATCGAGAAGCGGCGCCTGCGTTTCGTGTTGTGCGGTTCCAGCGCCCGAAAGTTGCGACGCGGGGGCGTCAATTTGCTGGCGGGCAGGGCGATCAGTGCCGAGATGCATCCTTTCGTCTCGGCGGAAGTGAACTACCGTATCGATTTCGAGCGCGCCTGCCGCTTCGGCATGCTGCCGATCGCCTACGAGGCTCCGGATCCTCAATCCTATTTGAGGAGCTACGTGCAGACCTACCTGCAGGAAGAGGTTCGGGCCGAGGCCTTGACGAGGGATATCGGAGGTTTCGGGCGATTTTTAGAAGTGGCCGCGCGGCAAAACGCTTGCGTGACCAACGTCTCGGCCATCGCGCGCGACGCGATGGTGGCGCGTCAGACGGTTCAGGGTTACTTCGAGATCCTCGAGGATACCTTGATCGGCTATTGGTTAAATCCCTGGAAACTCAAACGCTCGACCAAGCAAATCGCCAGTCCCAAGTTTTATTTTTTCGATGCCGGCGTGCAGCGGACGTTGTCCGAGCGCCTTCCCTATCCGCCTTCGCCGGAGGAGCTGGGGCCTTTGTTCGAGACTTTTTTGATGAACGAAGTCCGCGCTTACCTTTCCTACAGCGGCAAGCGATACCCGCTCTATTTTTGGAGCAGCCCGGAGAAGGTCGAGGTCGACCTGCTTTGCGAGACCCAAGGCGGCTTTTTAGCGGTGGAATTCAAGGCCGCGGCGCGTTGGGATAAAAAATTCAATAAGGGCTTGCACCGGATTCGGCAAGAGCTGCGCAAGAAGGGGGTGAGGACCCTGGGGGTTCACCCTGGAGAAAGAGCCGCCGTCATCGACGAGGTGGAGGTGCTGCCTTGGCTCGAGTTTTTGCGCAAGCTCTGGGCGGGCGACCTTTTGGACTAGAACGGGCCCAATTCCTCCTGGCGGGTTTAGAAAAAATCCTGTAATAACAAATCAATGCTCATCCTGGTCTCGAACGACGACGGCATCTACGCCGAAGGCATCCAAGTCCTCGCTGAAACCTTAAAGAAGATCGCGCGCGTCATCGTGGTCGCCCCCGACCGCGAAAAATCCGCCGCCAGCCATTCGCTGACCCTGCATCGGCCCCTGCGCATCCTCGAAACCAAGAAGAATTTCTACGCCGTCACCGGCACGCCCGCCGACTGCGTCAACCTGGGCGTCAATGAGGTCCTCGACCGCAAGAAGCCCGACCTGATCGTCTCGGGCGTCAACCACGGCGGCAATCTGGGCGACGACGTCCATTATTCGGGAACCGTCTCGGCTGCCCTCGAGGGGGCGATGATGGGGATCCCGTCCATCGCGGTCTCGCTGGTCCTGCGCGACGGACGGCCCTATTTCAAGCCCGCGGCCAATTTCGCCGCCAAGTTGGCGAGGCGGGTGCTTAAGGAAGGGCTGCCCAAGGGAATCGTGCTCAACGTCAACGTGCCCAACCTTCCGCAGCACAGCCTGAAGGGATACGCCTACTGCAAGCTGGGCAAGCGCAACTACAGCGACATCATCGTCGAGAAGCTCGATCCCCGCAGAAAGAAATACTATTGGATCGGCGGCGACGAGATCGGCTACGAGAACATCCCGGGCAGCGACTGCAACGCCATTCTCGAGCGCAAGATCTCGATCACGCCGATCAAGGTCGACATGACGGATTATCCCTTTTTGGAAAAGATCCGCAGCTGGAAGGTGTAAAATGTCCGGCGCCCTCTCTTGGAAAAAACCGCGAATCGAAGCCGCGCCGCAAGGCGGGCCCGCCGTCGACGGCGACTATGCCATCTCCCGCAAGCGCATGGTGCGCGAGCAGTTGATCGCCCGCGGCATCCGCGACGAACGCGTCTTGGCCGCCTTTCTCAAGGTGCCGCGCCACCGCTTCGTCGAGGAGGGACTGCGCCCCATGGCCTACAACGACCATCCGCTGGCCATCGGGGAGGGGCAGACGATCTCCCAGCCCTACATCGTCGCCTACATGCTGGAAGCCCTGCGCCTGCAGCCGGGCGACCGGGTGCTGGAAGTGGGCACCGGTTGCGGCTACCAGACGGCGATCTTGGCCGAGCTGGTCGCCCAGGTCTATTCGATCGAGCGTCTGTCCGGGCTTTTGTTGAAGGCCCGGAAGGCCCTCAAAGAGTTGCGCTACCGCAATATCCACCTCAAGCTCGGCGACGGCACCCTGGGCTGGCCCGAACAGGCCCCCTTCGACGCGATCGTCGTCGCCGCCGGCTCGCCGCAAGTACCGCGCCCCTATTTAGACCAGAGCTCGGAATGCGGCCGTTTTATCCTGCCGATCGGGGGCGAGTTTGCCCAAGAGTTGGTTCTGTACCGAAAAGAAGCGGGAGAGTGGCGCAGCCAGGCCCTCTCCGGATGCCGCTTCGTCAAATTGAAGGGAAAGCATGGCTTCGAGCCCTCGTAAGTTCCTCGCGATCCTCCTGCTCTGCCTGGTGGCGCTCCCCCAGTGCAGCGACTTTCGCGCGGTCTTCAACGGGAAGCCCGGGAAGCAAGCCGACAAACCCAAAAAACGCAAGAAGCATCCCAGTGGCTACGCGCGCGGCAAGGCTGCCGGGCAGTTCATCTGGCCCTTCGAGGGCCCGGTCAATTCGCCCTACGGCCAGCGCAACGGCCGCCCCCACGACGGGATCGACATCGGCGGCGACGAGGGCGACCCCGTCGTCGCGGCCGCCGCCGGCGAGGTGGTCTACGAAGGCAAACTGGGCGGCTACGGCAACCTGATCGTGATCAAGCACGACAACGGCTATTTCACCGCCTACGCGCACAACGACAAAAACCTCGTTGACAAGGGAGATCGCGTCAAGCAAGGACAGCGCATCGCCAAGATGGGCAGCACCGGCAACGCCAGCGGAGATCACCTGCACTTCGAGATCCGCGACGAGAACGGGACCTACGATCCGGAGGATTTTCTGCCGGAGCAGCGGTATACCTCGAAATAACTCTCGCACCGTCCAAAGAAGGAAAGCCATGGACCTGAAGAAAATCGTCCGCGACATCCCCGACTTCCCCAAGCCCGGGATTATTTTTAAAGACATCACGCCGCTTTTGCAGAACCCCGAGGCCTATAAGCACATCGTCGACCGCTTCGTGGCCCGCTATCGCGAAAAGCCCGTCGACGTCATCGTCGGCATCGAGTCGCGCGGCTTCCTCTTCGGGTCCGTCCTGGCTTATGTCTTGGGCAAGAGCTTCGCGATCATGCGCAAGAAGGGCAAGCTGCCATACACGACCGTCTCCTATACCTATAAATTGGAATACGGCGAGGACACCATCGAGCTCCACGAAGACGCCATCCCCAAGGGATCGCGGGTCCTGATCGTCGACGACTTGCTGGCCACCGGCGGCACCGCCGCGGCCGCCGCGCACTTGGTCGAGAAGATGGGGGGGAAGGTCGCCGAGCTGGCCTTTGTGATCGAGCTGGCCTTTTTGAACGGGCGCAAGGCGCTGGGGGATTATCCGGTTTTTAGCTTGATCGAGTATTGATTCAAGTGTCGAAGCGCCGAAGTGCCGATGTGTCTGATTCTTTCGGGGAAAATTTCGGCGAAATTTTCAACGCCGGCACATCGACACCTGTCCCGAAGCTTGATTCGAAGCTTATTTCGATTCTTTCTTATCCCCGGTCTCTCCGGTGAAGAAATTCTTGATGGCCCCGCCGGCCTTTTTGAAGCCGCGCCCCGTGGCCTTGCCGCCCTTGACGATGCCGCGCCCGGCGGCCTTAAAGCCCTTTTCCATCTCGCTGCCGGCCGTTTTGAAGCCGCGCCCCACCACGTAGATGCCGCCCTTCTGGCCGCTTTCGCCGCCGACCGGCTTCTCTTCCTGGGCGTCCTGCGCGACGGCCTTACCGTCGCCGCTCTCCGCCGCCGCGAGGGGAGGGGAGAATTGGGTCGTTCCGAAAATCACCAACAATATCAGGCATAGGCGTTTCATGGCGCTCCTCCGGTCCAATTTTAAGACTGCGCGGAAGGACAAAGGTCACAAGCTTTTTTCCATCGCCTTTCGGACCTTCTCCAGGGCCTTTGAATCATGAATCGGGACCAATGTCACCTCATTGCTGTGGGCGATCAGCTCGGCGAGCCTTTGGCGCACGAGGCGGGCCCGGGCCTTGTCCAGGTCGCTGGTCCATTCGGCTACCCGGGAGCGTGCCTCGGGCCGGCCCTCGACGTCCACGAACCACAGCGCGTCGCCGACGAAGAGGAAGCGGTCGCCCCCTGGCAAATTGACGAAGACCCCTAGCGAGCCCGGGGTGTGGCCGTCCAAGGAAACCAAGACGATGCTTCGGTCCCCGAAGAGATCCAGGCTTTGCGGAAAATTCTCATAGGGCTTGTCCAGCAAGCTCAGGCCCCGGAGGCGCTCGCCCAAGGCCGAAATATGGTGCGGGTAGACGCCGTGGGCCTCGGAGCGGGCGGTGTCGAGGGCGAAGGCCCGCTCGGCCTCGAGCACCTTGACCGGAATTGTTGGAAAATCCAGAGTGCCGCCCACATGGTCCCAGTGCAGGTGGCTCAGCAGGAAGAAGTCCTGCTTGGGATCCAGCGGAGGAAATTCGGGGTTTTTCGCCAGGGGAAGGGTCGGCGTGAAGAACCACTGCGCGAAGCGCCCTTGGATCCAAGGGGCCTTGGCATTCTCGGCGGCGAAGCCCGTTCCCAATCCCGAATCCAGGACCACGCGGCCCCGCGGGTGTTCGATCAGGACGGAGCCGTGGGTCATGCGCCGCGCGGCGAAAAAAGACCCGCCGCGGATCGCATAGGCCTCGGGCGCCTCCGAAAAGCCCGTCTCGAAGGCCTTGAGGCGCAGCTTCGGCAGCTTGTCCATGGCCGGCCGCGGCGCGAAAGTACCAGGCGAAAGGGACGGGTCTTGCATCGGCCAACGGAGGATTAGAATTATCGCCAAGAGGAGCAGCAGGAAGAGGGTGACGCCGACGCGGAGGAGCTTTTTGATCAGGCGCATGGCTTAGGATTCGAGGATGAGAGCGGGGAAGCTGGTGAAGTGCAGGGCGTCGGTGGCCTCGCCCTCGCCGGGCTCGAGGCAGGAACAGAAGGTTTCGATTTTTTTGAGCCAGTCCTCGAGGTCGAGGCCCATCAGGTGCCGCATCTTGTGCGGGGCCATCTCCTTGAGGCAGAACTGCAGGCGCTTGGTGGCCTCGCGCAGCAGGCTTTCGAAGCCCTTTCGGTTGCCGGAGAAAAGCTTCAGCAGGGCCGCCGAGAACTGGATGAGGCCCTGGAGGTACTGGCCCTCCATGTCGTTCTTTTGGGTGGTGAGCCAGATGCTCTCCCAGGCCTCGTGGGCCTCCCACCAATAGCCGTTGTTGAAGAGGTCGACGCCGTAGAGGTAGAGGTCGTTCTGCTTCCACTTTTCGTGGGGTAGGTATTCGGGCTTCTCTTCCTCTTTTTTGTAGCTGTGCCCCTTGGGATCGATGACGGGATGCGGGTGCACGCTGGGCACGTAGCGGTACTTGGGAAAGCTTTTTTGGGAATAGCGGGGAACGGCTAATTGCATAGGGATATTTTTGTTGAAGCTATTGGGCAATGAGATATCAGTTTTCCGACCCGAAACCTATCCTTTTTTAGGGAGCGCGCCATGTCCGAGATCGTCTGGAAACCCTACGGCGACTATTTGGAAAAATCGAACATCACCCGGTTTATGCGGAAGCACGGGATCGCCGACTACGACGCCTTGATCCGCCGCTCCTGCGAGGACACCGAGTGGTTTTGGACAGAATGCCTGAAGGATCTCCAAATCCGCTGGCAGCGCCCCTATGACAAGCTGCTCGACACCTCCGGGGGATTTCCCTGGGCCAAGTGGTTCCTGGGCGGAAAGCTGAATATCGTCGACCACTGTCTCGACCGCCCGGTCGAGCTCGGCCAGGGCGCCAAGACGGCCTTTATTTGGGAGGGCGACTGCGGCGCCGTGAAGAAGCTCAGCTACGGCGAGCTGCAGGATCAGGTCGGCAAGCTGGCCGCGGCCTTGAAGGCGCTAGGAGTCGGGGAGGGCGATCGCGTCGGGCTGTACCTGCCGATGATCCCCGAGATGGTCGTGAGCTTCTTTGCCTGCCTTAAGCTGGGCGCGATCGTCATCCCGATCTTCTCCGGCTTCGGGCCCGAGCCGCTCGCGGTGCGCCTGAAGAACGCCGAAGCGAAGGTACTCATCACTGCCGACGGTTCCCTGCGCCGGGGCAAGGAGGTCGCGATCAAGCAGAGCGCCGATCTCGCGCTGAAGGACGTGCCCTCGGTGAAGCACGTCGTCGTGGCGAAGCGCCTGTTCAAGGAGATCCCTTGGCAGGACGGTCGCGACCTGTGGTTCGACGAGCTCCTAAAGGCGGGGCATCCCCCGGTGCCGACGGCCCAGCTCGAGGCCGAGGCCCGCTGCATGATCATCTACACCTCGGGGACCACGGGCCTGCCGAAGGGCACGGTCCACACGCACGCCGGCTGTCTGGCGCAGATGACGAAGGAAGTCGCCTATTATTTCGACACCAAGCCGGAGGACGTCTTTTTTTGGGTCACCGACATCGGTTGGATGATGGGTCCCTGGGAGATGATCGGCACCACCGCGCTGGGCGCGACCTTCGTGATCTTCGAGGGGGCGCCGGATTACCCGCAGCCGGACCGGCTTTGGGACTTAGTCGAGCGCCACGGCGTGACCGTCTTCGGGATCTCGCCCACGGCGATCCGTTTGTTGATGAAGTCGGACGAGTCCTGGGTGAAGAAGCACGATTTAAGCAAGCTGCGCATCCTGGGCTCCACCGGCGAGCCCTGGGACCCGCAGTCCTACCGTTGGTTTTTCGACAAGGTCGGTGGCGGTCGCTGTCCGATCATCAACATCAGCGGCGGCACCGAGATCGTCGGCTGTCTCTTGGCGCCGCTGCCGATCGCGGCCCTGAAGCCCTCGACCCTGCGCGGGCCGGGCTTAGGCATGGACGTCGACGTCTTCGACGAGGAAGGAAGGCCGGTGCGCGGCGAGGTGGGCTATTTGGTGTGCAAGAAGCCGGCCCCCTCGATGACCAAGGCCTTCTGGAACGACAAAGAGCGCTATCTCGAGACCTATTTTTCCAAGTGGCCAGATATCTGGTTTCACGGCGACTGGGCGATCGTCGACGCGGACGGCTTTTGGTTTTTGCAGGGTCGGGCCGACGACACGATCAAGGTCTCGGGCCGGCGCACCGGGCCGGCGGAGATCGAGGCGGCGCTGCTGCGGCACCCGGCCTGCGCCGAGGCCGCGGCGATCGGCGTGCCGCACGAGATCAAGGGCGAGGGCATCGTCTGCTTCGTCGTCTTGAAGGGGGATTATCGGGCGAGCGAGGCCTTGGGCGCGGAGCTATCCGAGAAGGTCGGCGAGGTCTTGGGCAAGACGCTAAGGCCCGAGAAAGTCATCTTCGTTCCGTCTTTGCCGAAGACGCGCTCGGCCAAGATCGTGCGCGGGGCGATCAAGAAGCGGTACTTGGGAAAGCCCTTGGGAGATCTGTCGTCGGTGGAGAATCCCGACGCCCTGGAGGCGATACAGCCGCTGTAGGGGCCGTTCGCGAACGGCCCCTACAGAAAATACCGCGCCACCACCCCGCCCAGGATCGGCAACAGCAGGTTATCCACCCCCTCGATCGACAGCGCCTCGATCAGCGAGGCCACCATCGCCGTGATCAGCGCCCCTTGCGGCCCGAGCAGCGGGATCAACACCACGACCGCCGAGACGAAGAAGGCGAAGGTCCCCAGATACGTCTTCTTCAGAAAGAAGATCCGCCGCACCCCGAATTTCATTCCGATCACCGCCGCGAAGGCATCGCAGAGGCAGGCGAGCAGGGCGCCAGCGAAGGCGGCGCGCAAGGGAAGAAAGTGCGAGGAGATCCCCAGCCCCACCGCGAGGAAGATCGGCGCCAAGTCCATGTGCGAAGAACGCGTCAGGCGCTCGCTCAGATAGCCGATGACCGGCAACGAAGGCTTCTCCGAGAGGCGCCGCAGTTCGGCGATGTAATAGAGAGCGCAGACCACGGCCGTCACCGCGGTGGAAACCCTGGGATAGTAATGGAATGCGAAGGGCGCGAGCAGCCCGGGGAGGTGAAGCGACTTCCGCTTCAGCTCGCGCTGGATCTCAGTAGACGTAGGTGAAGCCGAGACCGACATTTTTACCGGATACCTGTGGCGTCAGGAAAAAGTTAGGGTGTTCCTTCTTGTGAAATTTCGCGGTACCGACGCCGATCACGGTGCCGAGCACCGCTCCCATGACGACGTCGCTCAGAAAATGCTTATAGCTGTCCACCCGGCTGATCGAAACCAGGGAAGCCAGGGCATAGGAAGGCACCCCCGCCTTCCAGCCGTAGAAGGTGGTCAACACCCCCGCCGCCGTGAAGGCCGCGGTGGCATGCCCGCTGGGAAAGCCGAAATTGCCTCCGTCGGGCCTTTCTCTGCGAAAGGAGAATTTGGCGATGGTGCTTATTCCCATGGAGAGGATCAAGGCCTCGGTCAAGGCGCGGCTGGTGACGGCCAATTTGGGATGATTGGTGTTGGCCGCGACGATCCAGGTGATCAGCGAGACTCCGCCGATGGTGTAGGGCGAGAGGGTCCAACCGATGATGTCGTTGCCGGTGTCCCCGAAGAGGGCGTTGGGTTGAAAGCTATTTTGCAAGTCGCCGTCGACGCTGTGCAGCCCGGCCGTCAAGCCGATGCCCAGGCCGAAGGCCAGGCCCCCCCAACCCCAAAACGACTCCTTCATGCTGAGACCCAAGTCCCGAGGGATCTCCTTGAAGACGAACTTCCCGGCGGAGGCCGACCTTTCGCCGAACTCGGTATCCTCGGGCGACAATTGGATGTCGGGGACGCTTTCCGCGGCTGGAGCGGGATTTTGGGCGGCCTCTTTGGCGGCCAAAAGGGCGGGCGAGGCCCATTGCAGGCCGAGGGTGCCGACGAGGCATAGGCAAAGCAGGCGTTTCATGTGGGCAGGGGCCCTAGCATCCGGGGATCGAGGCCGCAATCAATATTCCGTAGGTATCCTGGGGACCTAGAGGGCGTCGGAGGCTGTGCCGGCGGAGGGTCGCTTGACCGGGGCGCCGGTCGTTGGGGCCTTGGTCTTGTCGCCGCTTAAGCCGGTGGCGGAGACGGGGACCTTCTTGCCCTGGCCGGCCTGGTAGCCGCCCAGAAAGCCGCTCTTGAAGCCGCCCACGAAGCTGGCCTGGGAGCCGTATTCGCTGCGAAAGTACTTTTCGGGCTTGTTGAAGGCCTCGTGGCGTTTGGGGTCGGGCTTGAGTTTTTGCTCGAGGTCGGCCTTGCCCGCCTTTTTGCCCAAGTCGTAGCCGATTTCGATGCCGCGCTTGCGTGCCGGGTCGCCGACAAAGCCGGTTTTACGCGCCTCGGGGGCCTTGGCGGACTTGCCGCCGCTTTTGGTTTGGGCGAGGGCCGGCGGGGAGGCCTGAATCGCTAGAAGGGTCGACAGCAGGAGGAGAGGCAAAAACGACTTCCGTGGCGAAAACATAACGTGGAGCGGCTCCTTGAAGCTGGGAAATGTTCCGAGTATTGTACGCCGATAGCATGGGCTTTTGTCCAGGGTCGAGAAAAAGCCGGCGATTGACAGCGATAAGGCGCTGGAATAAGACCGAAAACCACCTGCGGGAATAGCTCAGTTGGTAGAGCATCAGCTTCCCAAGCTGAGGGTCGCGGGTTCGAACCCCGTTTCCCGCTTAGAGGGGGCCGTTAACAGCGGCCCCTTTTTTTTCGAAATCGCAGGCTCCCGTCGTTGTTCCATCTCCATTCCACCCAATAATCGAAGGCCACCGCGAAGCCCTTTCGGGGCGGCCAGGTCGCTAGGAAAAAGACCAGCGCGGCCGCCGCCACCAGAAACCTTCCCATCGTCAGGTCCTCCGGCAGGACCCACAGCATCGCCAGGACGAAGAGACCCGTAATGAAGGCGGTGCTGATATACATAAAGGCCCAGGTGTCTCCCTCGCGGGAGGCCAGCTTGAGGCCGCAGACCGGGCACTCGGCGACCAGGTTCACCCAGCCCTCGAAGAGCTTGCCTTCCCCGCACTGGGGGCAGCGGCCGCGGATGCCTCGGCCCAGGATCGAAAAAGTTTCCATAGCCTTTTCTTCGAAATTTGCTAAGAAAGAAGCACCCTTACGGGAGTCCCGTCACGCGCTATGTTTAAAACCCTCAAGAAGTTCGTGCTTGGGCCGCCCTTGCGCAGCGCCGAGATCCACGAGCAAAAGCTCAGCAAAAAAGTCGCCCTGGCGGTGTTCTCCTCGGATGCCTTGTCCTCCGTGGCCTATGCCACCGAGGAAATCCTGCTCGTCCTGGTCACCGCCGGCATGGTGGCGGTCCAGCTGTCGCTGCCCATCGCCATCGCCATCGGCATCTTACTGATAATCTTGGTCAGTTCCTACCGGGAAACCATCCAGGCCTACCCCTCGGGGGGCGGTGCCTATATTGTCGCCAAGGAAAACCTGGGGACCTATCCAGGTCTGATCGCCGGGGCCTCGCTTCTGACCGACTACATCCTGACCGTTTCGGTCAGCGTCGCCTCGGGGACGGCGGCCATCACCTCGGCATTCCCCTTCCTATTGCCCTATAAAATTCCGATCTGCATCTTTTTTGTCTTTTTGATCACGGTGGCCAATCTTCGCGGCATCAAGGAGTCGGGCATCATTTTTTCGATTCCGACCTACCTCTTTGTCTTCAGCTTCCTCACGCTGATCGTGGTCGGTTTATATCGGTATTTTCTGGGGGCGCCGATCGAGGTGCACGAGCCCAGTCATTACCCGCCGGTGAGCCACGCCTTGACCTATTTCCTGATCCTAAGGGCCTTCTCGTCGGGGTGCGCGGCCTTGACCGGCGTCGAGGCGATCTCCAACGGAGTCCCGGCCTTCAAGTCCCCGGAGTCGCGCAACGCCAATACCACCCTCGTGTGGATGGCCGTCATCTTGCTTGCCCTGTTCTTGGGCGTCACCGAGTTGGCGCGTTTTTATCATGTTTTGCCGAAGCACGACGAGACGGTGGTCAGCCAGATCGCGCGGGCGGTCTTCGGTCAGGGATTCTTTTACTACGTGATCCAGGGGGCGACCGCGATGATCTTGGTCTTGGCCGCCAACACCGCCTTCGCGGATTTTCCGCGGCTGGCCTCGCTGCTGGCCCGGGACGGCTACATGCCGCGGCAGCTTTCCTCGCTGGGCGACCGCCTGGCCTTCTCCAACGGCATCATCCTGCTGGGCGTGGCTTCGGTGCTGTTGATCGTTTTGTTCAACGCCAACGTCCACAGCTTGATCCCGCTTTACGCGGTCGGCGTCTTCACTTCCTTCACGCTTTCTCAATCCGGGATGGTGCGCCATTGGGTCAAGCTGAAGGGCAAGGGATGGTTCCGCAAGGTGATCATCAACGGCATCGGGGCGACCGCGACCTTCGTGACGCTGTTGGTGATCGCGTCGACCAAGTTCACCCACGGAGCCTGGATGGTCATTATCTTCGTGCCCGCGATCATTCTGTGGTTTCTCTCGGTGCACAACCACTACCGGGACATCGTGGACCAGCTGCACCCCAATTTGGGAGACCTTCTGCCGCCCAAGCTGCACCGGGTGCTGATCCCGATTTCGACCTTTCACAAGGGGACGGCGAAGGCGATCAGCTACGCCTTGTCCATCTCCAACGACGTGCGCGCGGTTTATATCGCGCTGGATCCGGAGCGCTCCGAGAAGATCAAGGACATTTGGAAAAACTGGTGCATCGACATCCCGCTGGTCATTCTGCAGTCGCCCTACCGCTCGATTATCCGCCCCTTGCTGGACTATATCGACGAATTGCAGAAGGAAGAAAAAGACCAGCTGATCACGGTCATCCTGCCCGAATTCGTCGCCGCCAAGTGGTGGCAGCAGATCCTGCACAACCAGACGGCGCTGCTGATCCGCGGGATCTTGATGTTCAAGAAGGGCGTGACGGTGACCTCGGTTCGGCATTTCCTCGATTATTAGCGGCGAATTTCACCTAAAATTCACAGAATAGAGACCCCCGTTTTTCCTCGGTTTCCGAGAATCTCTCCGAACCAAAAGGAGAGAACATGAAAAACTGGATGACCATCTTGGCCCGGCGCTACGAAGAGGCGCGCCGGCAATACCCCAACGACAAACTGATGGTCCTGTTCGACATCGACGGGACGATTCTCGACATGCGCTACATGATGCTCTACGTGCTGCGGGCCTTCGACCGGGAGCACGCCACGGCCCATTTCGCCGAGCTGGACGTGGAGGAGCTGAACATCCACGAGAACCAGCTGGCGGATTTTTTGGAGCGCCGCGGCCTGCCCGCGGCGGAGCGTGAGCGCCTAGCCGCCTGGTACGAGAAGAACCGCTGGGCCCCCAGCGCGGTGATGGAGTCGCATCGGCCCTTCCAAGGGGTCTTGGAGGTGATTCGGTGGTTCCAGATTCAGCCGCAGACTTATGTCGGCCTCAACACCGGCCGCCCGGAGTTTTTGCGAACGGACACGCTGTGCTCGCTCAACGCGCTCGCGGAGGAGTATCGAGTGGAATTTGCCAGCGAGCTGCTGTTCATGAACCCCTCGAGCTGGGACCACGACATCGTGCAGGCCAAGGTCGCCGGCGTGCGTCGTTTCGAGGCGGAAGGGTTCCGTGTGGTGGCCTTCATCGACAACGAGCCGGCCAATTTGAAAGCGGTGGCCGAGGCCGATCCCGAGCACAAGATCTTGCTGTTGCACGCCGACACGCTCTTCGAATCGCATCCCCGGTTCATTCCGGAGCGCTCGGTGAGCGGGAGGGAATACGCGCTCAGCTCGCTGGTCACCGAGCGCCAGCTGCCCCGACACGTGCAATTTATTTGGCAGGGCGTGAACGACGGGGCCAACCTGCGGCAGTTTTTGGCCTCGAACATCACCTGGGGAGAAGTGGACGTGAGGCAGGACCCCGCCGCGCAGCGTTTGCTTGTGGACTGCGAGGGCTTTTCGGAATCCTCGGGCCCAGGGAGGGAAGACGCGGCGTATTTTGAAGAGCATCTTTCCGCCTTTCAGCGGCAAGGGAAGTCCTTGCTGATCGACTTGCACGACCCGGCATGCCTCGACGGCGTGATCGACGCGTTGGAGCGGTGCGGGATTGCCGAGGACCGCCTTTGTTTCAAGGCCGAGCCGCCCCGGCTGGAGGAGAGAGGGATTCGCTTGCTGGCGGCGGCCTTTCCGCGGGCCGGCTTGCAGTGTTCGGTCGACTTTCTGGTGCCGATGTTCCAGGCCTCGCCGGAGCAGGCGGAGAAATTCCTGAGGAGGTTGAGCGGTTGGGGAGTCAACCGCTTCGGCGTCGGCTGGCCTTTCGCCCGGCAGCGCGGCCTGCTGGAGCGGATTCGGGCCTGGGGGTATCGGGTGGCGGTGGAGGAAGTGCCGGATCTCGAGGCCTTCCTGCAGGCGACCCTGCTGCTGCCGGACGCGATCGCCTCGGATTTTAATTTTCCGCAGTGGTGTTACTATGGGCAGGGGACGGGGCAGAGGCGCTATCGATATGAAGTGGCCGGGGGAGTGCGGGGTCATCTGCTCTAAATCCATTTGATTTCATGGCGATGGCCATTTTTCAGTCTAAGTATAAAATGGCCGAAGGCGAAATTATTTATTCTAAAATATATTAAATTATTTGTTAAATATATGAATTATATTGATATTATAAATTCTAAGATCTATTCTGTGATGAATGGCGAAACGCGGAAATTTGCATTTTGAAAGTTATAGGGAGGAACTAAAAAAAATCCTTTTCGTGTCCGGACCCGCCTCCGCGGGATTTCTTTGTCGGCGCTTAGGCATCAGTCAGCCTTCATTTTCCAGGTTGGTGGGGCAGTTATCCGAAGAGGTCCTTCGTATCGGCAAAGGCCGATCCATTCAATATGCCTTACGAAGACGGGATGCCGGGGGGGCGGGGAAGATACCGGTGTTTAAGGTCAGCGAAGATGGATCTGTCTCGCAGGCGGCTTGGTTATATTGCCTGGCGGCCAAGGGCTATTTTCTGGAGTCGATTTCCGAGATCTTTTCCTCAAAATATTTTAGCGGCCTGCCATATTTTTTTGAGGACCTGCGCCCCTCGGGGTTTTTAGGTCGCCTCGTGCCGCGACTTTATCCTGAAGAAAAATTTCCGGCTAATATTCAAAATTTCAGCGACGAGGACTGCCTGAGATATCTCTCGGCATACGGCGAGGATTTGGTCGGAAACTATATCATCGGCGAAGCGGCTTTTAAAAAGTTTTTGGGCGGCTCCCTCCATGGGCCCACCGTTGTAGAGGAAGATCGAAGGGAGGAGATATATGCACGGATGGCCGATCAGGCGATGTCGGCCGGTATCCCAGGATCCTCGGCAGCGGGCGAACACCCCAAGTTTTTGGCGACCAAGTTTTCCGCCGAAAGGCGAGTGCCGGTAATGGTGAAGTTTTCCCCCCGGATTAATGACGCCCTGAGCCGCCGTGTCGCCGACTTGTTGGTTTGCGAACACGTGGCGCATGAGGTCTTAAGAGGCGCCGGCCAAGAGAGCGCAAAGTCTTCCATACTGGAGGATGGGGAAAGGGTATTCCTTGAAATTGAGCGCTTTGACCGGACCCCTCAAGGGGGGAGAAGGGGGCTTGTTTCGCTGCGTGCCTTGGATTTGGAATTTGTCGGAGCCTTGAGGTCCTGGTCTGATACGGCGGAAGGTTTGTCTTCGCGGCGGATCATCATGCCGGAGACTCTGGCTAGAATTCGATGGTTGGAAAATTTTGGCAACCTCATCGGAAACACCGATATGCACCTCGGCAATCTCTCATTTTTTTCCGACGGTGAGCGTCTATTGGGTGTGGCTCCGGTCTACGACATGCTTCCCATGATGTATGCCCCTCAGCAAAACCAATTGGTGTCCAGGGAGTTCAAGCCCGAAATGCCGAAATCAGCGGAGGTCGTTGAATGGACGAATGCATGGAAGGCGGCTATGGATTTTTGGAGAAGGGTCGACGAACATTCTTTAATCTCTTTAGACTTCAAAGAAGTCGCCCGGCGACATGCGGCTCGATGCGGTGAGCTGGAAGGGATTCATCGTATTCTTCGAAGCGATTAGGCCAATGGGTATTTGGCGACGAATTCCTATTGACGCGTCTACGATATTTATATAACTCGAAAGTCCGTTGTTTTCCGCCACGCCGGGTGAGGGGATTCCTAGAACGGAGATCCTATGCACCGCGCGCGTCTTCTCTTTATACATATCATCAGTGCGACTCTCCTATTAGTGGCATGCGGCACGACCGGAAATATTCCTGAAAATTCAATTTCAGACGGCGGAGAAACAAATCCTTCCGAAGGCCCGACAAAGCCTAGTGAGACTGCGCCCCATTGCGGTGACGGCGTTTTGCAAGCCTCGCTTGGCGAAATTTGCGATGAGAACAGCGTCTTTTGCCCTTCCGAGTGTCGTTCCCAAAGTCATTTGATCGCGGAGGGAGAATATCGAGTCGGTGAGGTGAGCCCTTCCGACCTGGAAATCAGTAAAAAGAATGACTTGGTAGTGTTTGCAATCGAATATGATGATGGCGTTTCACGACCATTTGCGAAGATTTTCTCCGCGCCTGTGCAGGGCGGTGAGCCTAGTGTGATCTCGGAAGATGTGGCCGGTGAATTAAGAGCGGTTTTCACCGAATACGGGTACTTTTCCCTCAGTAAAGACCAGGAAAGGATCATTTTCGCGGCTTATCGGGACTATGATCCACGTTTATTTTTATACGTCTTTAGTTTGGCTGAAGAGACTATCATTCGGTTGACCGATATTCCCATTGCCCCAGACCCATTTGTATTCGTGTCTTTCCCGTATTTTCTCAGCCCTGATGGCAATGAAATTTATTTCAAGAATCACACTTCCTGGGGAGGTGCGGATACGGAGTTTCTGTATCGTACCAACTTGGATGGCGATCATTTTACCGAAATTTTCTCGCCGGATGATTACCCGGGAGTCAACGATATTTCCCTCGACAATTATATCTTTGGGCCTTCGGGTAATCAGCTTTTTTTGGTAGCCTCGGGATGGGCATCGCCATACCGGCGCAACCGCTTGTTTAGGTATGATTTGGTTGGAGGTCAAATCGAGCCGCGGTGTGATCTACCCGCCCCTGCATCAATTCATGATGTCGCCGTAAATGGGGATGCAAGTCTATTGGCCTTTAGCATGTCGAAAATAATGGATTCGGATCCGCTGCAGTATCAAATATCGGTAGGCACGTGTCCCTCGAATTCCGGGACCTATAAATCAAGGCTCTCCTATGTGAGGGATTTAATATATCCCTCGAGCGAGTATTTTCCGGTTGATTTTGCCAATGACGGCTCCGCGCTTTTGGTAAAAGCGGATCCTGAGGCCGCCGGCCAGTATTATCTATATAAAGTTTTTCTTAATTCCAATGGGAACCAATTTCAGAAATTATCCGAGTCCCCGAAATTTGAGTTGGTATTAAATCATTCCAAAGTATTGTTTCTTGGAAGTTCCGGAGACCCTTCTGGGTTGTATATTCAGGACGTAGATGCAGGTTTCTCACCTGTGCGTCTTGCATCCAATGTAAAAGAGTTTATGGTCGCGCAGGAGGGCGGTCGAGTCTTATACAATACACTCTCGGGAGTTTACACTTCCTCGCTTGAAGGTCCGTTTTCCCCCGTGCATTTGATAACGGGGCTCATTTCAGTTTTCGAAATGGCGGCTGTCTTTCCTGAAGGCGGGTATTTCAGCGCGGATTATCAGGGATGCCAAGGTCTTTGGTATCGTAATTTCTTGCCTGATGCCGAAGCAATATATTTGCCGGACAATAATGCTTCCCAGTGTTTGGATTCAAACAGGCCATATTTTTTTATGGGAGCGGAAACGCTCGTTCAGAGTGGTGATATGATATTTTATTGGGCTAAAAACTCAGATTCTAGCCGATGGCAATTGTACGGCGTTAAAAACTATTTTTTTGAGACATTATAGAAATATTCGTTCTGGCGGCCGTATGAATTGGGCCTGTATGTTCTCGATATTTCCGGCTCTCAAACCCAGCCATTGTTGATCTCGATTCCGGCCGCAGGGAGGCCGGGATGAGGCAGGTATCGAAGATGGACCGAGACGGAATAGTTTAGGAAACGGGAAAAAGCGCTATTGATATGAAGTGGCCGGGGGAGTTGCGGGGTAATGGGCCTCTTCAGAAGCTCTTCGTCACCCAATCGAAGATCTTCTCGGCCTTTTGAATGGCCTCGGTCGAATCTTTTTCGCTGTATTCTTCCGTCGGGATCCAATCTTCGGTTCCGTAGAACGCCAATTCCCGTTCTTTGCGTAAGGACCGGGAGATGTTGACGATTTCTTCCAAATTGGATTTGAGGGAAGGGGGGAGCTTGTCTTTGTCTCTCTTGCAAGGCCCTACTGACGTCATGGGTTTTGGGAACTTCCATCCCAAGGTTTCTTAACACCGCCTTCAGGAGGAGCTCGACGCACTCTTGGGCCTCGCAGACGACGTCGGAGTAGCCTCGTTCTTGGTGCATGAACTTCAGCGCTTTTATGCGGACCGTCGCCTTCTCGATGTAGGCACGGCTGAGTCGGTCATTGGTCATAATCGAAGGTTTCCCCCCAGCGGAGACCGGGCTTGATTTCCCAGTACCAGCGGCCGCCGAGGTATTTTTTGACGCTTCCCCATTTGTGCATCTTGGCGCGAACGTCGGTTAAAACGCCTTTCAAAAAATCATCGCGATCGACGATGATGATCGCATGCTCGGTCATGTCCAGATAGAGCGGGTTGAAGTGGGCCGCTTTGGATTTGGTGAAAATTAGGTTCGAAATTTCAGTTCGGATGCCTTCTTGTTCCAGGGCCTTTTCGAATTGGGCCAGGGGCATTTCGATATTGCGTACAAAATCTTCCTGAAGGGCCAGTCGGCCGTCGCAGGGGGACTTATCCAAAACGATCAAGATATCGAGGTCGGAGTTGAGTCGATTTTCCAATCGCGCGAAGGACCCAAACACGGCCAGGGAACGGAGATTGTGACCGTAATGGGCTTGGATTCGGTCGAAAATGCCGTCAACGAAAGCTTGCTGGTTTTTGCTGTAAAACCGCATTTTTTATATATAACCCCATTCAACCCGCACCAGAAGGGAATTTTAATTCGTGCGCCGCGTCACCATAATTCCTGTTGACCGGGGCCTGGGAATTATTTAGGCCAGGGGAGCCGTTTTTCCGCCACGCCGGGTGAGGGGTTCCGACATCCAGGAGGTCTTCGTGTCCCGGTCCCGTTATCTTCTCTCAGCGATCGTCCCTCTCATTTTGTGCCTGGCTCTGGCCCGTTGCGGCGGGGGTAGCTCCCTTGAAAATTCGACCTTGGGATCGGTTCCCGATTCGTGGGGGAAATACCTGACTCCCGGGGGCATCACCGCGACCCTGGACGTTTACGGCAGCGACGGCGCGCTGGCGACGCATGTCGATTTGATCGTCGACATGGAGCAGGGGACGGTGAGCGCGCCGCAGTTCAAGATTCCCATCGGCGATACCTACCGCTTCATTATTATTTTCAATTACGCCGTCAGCGCCAGCGAGGCCATTCCCTACGCCTATGTGGATTTCACTTGGCTGGTGGACGAGTTCAGCGAAGAGGTGACTTTTTCCGAAAACGACATCCGCTACGGCTATGATGTGCAGGATCCCCTGGTTTCCGCCTCGCTGTCGGAGGGGAAGATTCCCAATCTCGATCTGGACGGCGACGGCTGGACCAATTGGGAAGAGCTGCGCGACAAGGTCAATCCCAAAAGTCCGACCAGCGTGCCGATCGTGCCCACCGTCGAGGTGCGGGGTCAACAGGACGGCACGGCGACGACCGCGACGGTCGTCGTGACAGCGCGGGACAATGCGCACGTCGAGGATTTGCGCTTGGTCGACCCGCTTTGCGGAGTGACCGTGATCAGCGACACCTTGGTGAACAACGTGGACGGCTCGGTGACGCGCACCCTGACGCTGCGGCTCGATTTGCTGAGCGTGAGCAAAAATCCGCGGACGCTTCAGGGCTTGGCCGACGACGGCGTGACGCCGGCGCAGAACGCAAACCATACGCTTAATTTCACGGTGGTGGGCAGCGCCTCGCAGCCGTATTTCGTCTTTACCGACCCCGAGGAAAACGGGGAGGTCGAGGGGGATGCGGTATTTCGGGGCATTGCCTGCAGTCGGGCGGAGATCGACGTTGGATCGGTGCGGTTTGCCAATCAGGAGATTTCGTCGGCATCGTGGACCGGCCAGCGGACGCCGTCGGGGGATTTCGAGATGACCAGCGAGGCGGTCAACACCACCTTGCTGCCGGACGGCCTGGTCACCCTTCGTGTGGAGGTACAGGACTCCAACGGCAAGACAGGGCAGGGGAGCCGCGTGTTCAGCGTGGTCAACGATAGCCAAATCAAGCTGGTGTCGCCGGTCGGCCGAAGGTGGGTGTTCGGCAACGAGCAGATCGCGGTGATCGTGAAAAATTTGCCGGACAGCAATCTGGTGGTCATCGAGGGAAATGCCAATTTCAGCCTTACTTCCAGTACGGCGGGAGGGGCTGTCGGCAAACTCTCGGTCGGTAATTTGGCCGAGGGCACGGTGCTACCCCTGACCTTCAAGGCGGTGCGTTCCGACGGAAGCGAGGTGGTGCGCAAGGTGGATTTCACGGTGAGAAATCGGCCTCAGATTCAGTTTGTGCCGGAGGCGACGAAGGTTTTTCGCAACTGGAGCACGAATCTTTTTTATAAGGTCGTCAATGTCGATCCCCAGCAGCTGTTCATCGAGGGGGAACCGACGGACGGCAAGGGCAGCCGTATGTGCGAGGAGGATGCGGTTGCGAAGGGGATTACGGTTTGCACCGGAAAGTATCCGGTCAAGGTGACGAGCTCGGAGTCTTTTGAGATTTCGGCGACGCGATTGGCGACTTCCGGGGAGTCCTGCGTCAATTGCGGTGCGGAGGCGAGTTCGGGAACCGTCAATGCCGGTGTGACTTTGCCCAAGGACATTCCGGAGATCAACGCGGCGATTATGGGCGATGACGAGCCGGAGGCTCCGGCAAGGGTGAAGTTTCCGCCAGAAAGTCCCACGCAACACTATCGGCTGACGGTCAAGGACCTGCGGGAGGGCACCGAGATTTTCAACGACGAACTGCAGAGCGATGAAACCGCCATCCTGCTTGCGCTGCAACCCCGACGCGATTACTTGGCGACCTTGCAGGTCTTGAATGGCCCAGGAGGCAATGTTTTGGCGGAAATGTTTAAGGAGTTTACGACGGGGGATTTGGGGTTGGTGGGGTGGTGGAGGTTTAAGGATGACCCAAATAAATTGGATTGTCCTGGGGAAACTTCAAGTAGAACAGTATGCGATTATTCAGGGAAGGGGAATCATGGGGATCCAAACCAATCATTAAGCTGGCATTTAAATGATTCGATTTTTTTGAATGGTGCATTAGAATTTTTTGGCGATAGTAAAATTTTAATTCCTCACCATGCTTCGCTCGAATTCTCTAGCGGTATTACTTTTTCGTGCAGCTTAGAGGCAAGGGGTAATCCTGTGAATGCTGGAATCCTTGTCAAAGATTCCCCACAACCGGGACCGATTTTCATGGAACAGGTTGAATCTGATAAGGTGGATGCTGGAATTTATACTTTTGAAGGTGCTGTAGGGTCTTGGAAAGGATTGAGGGCAAACATTTCAAATTTATTGGGAGGGAAATTTCGCGCTTCAACGACTTTTGATGGAACTACGCTTTCTCTGTATATTAATGATCAATTAATTGATTCAAGGTTGGTTACAGGAAATATCAATAATTTCCCTCAATCAATAAATTTAGGATATACCCCTTTTCATAATGGATACTTAATCGGTGTGCTATTTGACTGTATTGTTTTTGACAGGTACCTCTCTTCGAGCGACATTGATTCTCTATCTACTTGGGACTAACCCTAATATTAAATAACATATTGAAAATATTGAATGTTTTTGAAGCAACTTTATTTTAATTAAGACGATAAAGACGCAAACCCAGCCTTATTAATTATACCGAGCGAGTATTTGGGTAACAGAGCAGGCTATCTAGGAGTTTGAAATGAAAGGTCTCTTTAAGGTCCTTTTCGCTTTTATCGTTTTCTCGGCCATTCTTCCGATGGGTGCGGCCCATGCTCAGGGGAAAAGGGATCCGGATGCCGCATACGATCCGGTCAACAACCGGTATTTAATGGTTTGGGAGGAGTCGGATGGCGCTAATACCAACATCCTAGCTCAATTTAGAAATCCGGACGGTTCGGTTGGGGCCGGTGCTCCGACTTTAATTTCGGTGCCGAGGCCGACTCAGGGGTGTTTCTACGGTCAATTTGATTCCCACAACGGGGACATTACGACGCCGACCGATTGCCCTGAGAATAAAAACCCGTCGGTTTCCTTCAACAATGGGCAGTATATCGTCGTTTGGGAAGTTCACGGTACTGCCGGCGCCCCTTCTTCGGCTCCTGACAATCAATTCATCAACCTGTTCGCGAAAGTCATCGATGCAAATACCTTAAACCCGCTATCCGGCTGGGAAGAGGGGATTTTGATCAGTAAGGTGTTTATCGCGGCCAACAACGCGGAGTCCCGGTGTGGGGATCGTCACGCATGCAACGATAGCCAGATTCAGGCTTGGAGTAAGTCTATCAATCCTGACGTGGCGCCGCGTGTGGGGGGGCAGGGCTTTGTCGTCACTTGGCAGACCAATAAGGATTTTATCGGTTGTGCGGATGCCGACCGACGTAGAGGTTGGGCGGTTTACGGGCGCTACATCGATCAGAGCTTTTCGGCCACATCCACGACCAATCCTCCGGCTTTTGCGGTTTTTAAGGACGATTCCACGATGGCTGAAAGCTGCGAGCCGACGTCCAACGTGGATAACGGCAGCAACCCCCGAATTGCCGTCAATCAAACCAGTAATGATTTTGTCATCGCTTATGAGGTTGCTCGAGCGAGCGGGGGAAACGCCAGCATCGGTGCCAAGCGTGTGACGTTGGATGCGGGTAATGTGGGCCAAGTCAATGGCAGCATCATGCCTGACATTGTGGCCAACGTAAGCGGCAGCAGCCTTAACGGCCCCGATATTATCAGCTTTAAAAACCAATATGTCCTTTTTGTGAGCGATGGGTCGAATATTCGGGGAAAATCTTTTGCCAGCGATTCGATTGCAGCCAGCGAGCCTGCGGTAATTCCCCTTGGTAGCGGCTCTAAGATTAATCCACGAGCGGCGAATAATCTTGGTATCGGCGGTCAGCGCCCATCACCCAATTCCTTTCCGGAGCGGATGCTGGTGGCCTATGAGAATGGCGGGAATATTTTTGTGGCTACCCTAAACGACGCCTTGGCGGTAGCGCGTGGTCCGGAGAACATTTCTTCAGGAATGGGTACGGCAAATCGAGCGGTTGAGATTACGAGTGATTCCCAAAACTTCTTGGGGGTTTGGGGTGGGCAAGATGGCGGCGACCAGGTTTTTGCGGAATTAATTTCTTCGCTAGATGGTGACTTGCCGACACCGACGCCCAATGCGGCTCCTACGGCGCCAGGATTGCTGACACCAAATGACATGGCGACCTTTGCACCAATAAGAGCTTACTTGAGCTGGAGTGCTTCAACGGATAGCGATGGTGATACGGTTACATACCGAATTTACTTCGGTGAAAATGTCATCCCAGTAATGCCGCAAGTGGTAGGTGTTACTACCACTGACTTTGTTATTGGACCGGAAACTTTTTCAATGTCTGGAATCACTTTACTTCCTAGCAAGGTCTATAAATGGAAGGTGGAGGCTGACGATGGACAAGGTGGCCTGACAAGCAGCCCCGTGCGTACACTAAATACGGATAATAGTGTTGTAGCTTGGTGGAGATTTGACGAGAATCCAGCTGGTCCTCTCTGCGTTGGCGGCGCAGCAGGAGAAACAGTCTGTGACTCAGGGCCCAACAATAACGATGGTATTCCAGTAGGCACCCCAAGCTGGTTGCCGCCTCCTGTAGTGAACATTCTTGGTGGAGCGATTGACTTCGATGGTATGGACGACAAGGTAACCGTGACGGATCATGCCTCTATCAATCCGGAATCCATTACGGTGATGGCTCAAATCCGTCCGAATGGGCAGGTCGGTGAACAACAGATCGTTGACAAACGACAGCCTGGAGGAGCTGGCCCTGCGGGCTATAATCTGCGAGTACAAGGAATAGCTTTTCCTCTGAATGTTAGTTTCATCGTTTCGGAATCCGATGGCGCGGAGAGTGCGCTTGTGTCGGCACCTCTAATAAACGATGCTACCGTATACCACGTGGTGAGTTCTTTTGACCTCGCGACTGGCATCTCGAAAATCTTGATCAATGGCACATCCTCTGGAATGCAAAATTTTGGAGCTCTGGATCGGACTCTTAAATCTTCGGCGAGCCTCGTGATTGGTGACACTTCATTATCGGTTCCGCGCCGTTTCCGAGGAGGTATAGGTGAAATCATTCTTTTGAACAGATCAGTAACTGACATTGAGGCGAACAACAATTATATGAGTTCTCTTTGACTAGGGGCGAGCTTCGCAGCTCTGGATTCCGTGGATCCAATCGCGCACTAAAATCACGCCTCGCATATCGATTTTGTGGACACCAAGTGGAGGCATTTGGTATTCTCCGGTGTCTTGCATGCGTTGCCATAAGATCGAATTCTCGGGGTCGCCAGGAGCGAGGATGCGCCCAAATTCAAGACCCAAATTCGAAATCGTTGGCATTTGGTCACAAATCCCCATCTCCTCGAACGGAATGAAATACCTGAAGTCTGCGGCTCCAACGCCAGGTCCATTAGGTTGGTGGCAGTTAGCGCAATTTACATGCAGGTAAGCACGCGCTAATTTCTCGGTGGGCTCGGATTCCGACCATTCTTTCGCCAATTGAGGGAACGCCTCTGCGCGTACCATAGCTTCGAGGTTTTGCCCTTCTAGTACTCCTACGTGGGCCATGGTTGTGATTTGGTTCGATTCAATTCCACTGGGATATACGAAAAGTCGATTCATATTGGCGGTCTCGAGGCCCAATGTTCGGCCAGAGGCGAGGGTGTGGCAACTGAAGCATTGGGTGCGGCTTGGAAATTGCCAGATCTGACCGGCGACTGTTTTTTCTTTTCCCAAGGAATCGACTAAAAAGGCCTCATCCTGAGTGTCGTTCCATTCATACGAGTATCCCTGCCACTCACCTCTTTCATCCCGTAGAAGAAAGCGGGTCTCAACGAGCAAGCCTTGTAGGCGGAAAGATTTCACGAGGACGGTGCCATTCGGAAAATACCATTTTCCATTCTCAAGCGCCTGGATAGACTTCTCTTCGGGAAGCGCGATCCAACGTTGTTTTTCGGCGCCATCCGACCAGAGAGGCATATTCACGTCATAGGGAATTAACCCTGCAGTAGGCAAATCAGTGCCTTTTTCAAAGCAACCGGTTTCGGAAATTTTTGTTGGATAGGCAGGTTTCTCAAAGGTGCCAAAATTTATGATCTTGAAAATGCCTCCATTTCGATCCACAAGATAAAGCTCTTTATCGTTGTCCTCCGTGAATGATGCGATTTCGATCCCCGGGTTCCCCAGAATCGAGGAGATGTAGGTGCCATCGGAAGAGTGGCGCAGACCATAGATGTTTCCAGAACAATAATCTGCATAAAGATAGGTGCCTTGTAGTTCCGGAATAGCGCTTCCGCGGTAGACATAGCCACCAATGACTGCGCATCCGATCTCATGAGAGTAGGTGAATACTGGTTCAATCAAGGTCTCAGTATTGCAAGGGCCGCGAAAACAATCGAGTCCCTCGTAAATTGGCCAGCCGTAGTTTCCTCCAGATTCGACTTTGTTAATTTCTTCCCACATCCCTTCGCCGACATCCGATAGCCAAATATCCTGAGTTAGGGGATCGATGGAGAAATGCCAAGGGTTGCGAAATCCGTAGGCATAGACTTCCTCGGGCCGCTCGGAGTCGCCGATGAATGGGTTATCTGGCGGGATGCCGTAGGGAGAATTTGAATGGACGTCGATTCTCAATAGGGATCCGGCTAACAGATTCGGATCTTGAACTTGATTGTTTCCTTTGTCGCCGATGGATAGCCAGAGCAGGTCGGAGGAATCGAAAACGATGTGGCCTCCATGGTGAAATTGACTCGGAGTGTCAATTTCGAGAAGAATTTTTTCAAACTTCGGATCAATGCTAAGATCGAATGACGAAAGCCTAGATTTTGCGCAGTGGGTTTGCATATCAGGACAACCATCGGTGGCCAAGTCAGAGGTGTAATACAAATATAAGGTGGGATAGTCTGTGTAATCAGAGGAAATTGCGAGTCCCAAGAGTCCAAATTCCCAATTTCCGGTTTCTTCGGGGCCTACGACTTGGTCGCTTATGTCTAGCACTAATTCTTTTGTGGCTGTTGATGTGGAGTTAGAAAACTTAAAGACACGCCCATCTTGCTCAGCTACGTACCAAACCGTATTGTCATTTTTTGGTTGGACGAGCCTGACCGGAAAGTCGAAAGTCAGGTTTGAAAAAGTCCTTTCGATTTCGATTTTCTTCTCGATAAATGTTCCGGAAGTGGCAAGGCATGATAAATTTCTGGGACGTTCTCGCAAGCCCAGGTTAGATGTTTCGGAGTCAAGTCTGGAACACGAAGCAATCGCTAAGAAAATAGGTAAAGTAAATATAATGTTGATTTTCATAAGGTCTCCAAGAGAACAGATCTCATTTGTACGAGACAATTTTCCCAGGTAAATTTCTTGGCTTGTTCTTTGCCCTCACGTGACAGACGTTCCCGGAGCGATGAATTGCTTAGTATGGAAAGAATTTTCTCTGCAATGTCTTCGGCTACGTTTGGATCGAAATAAAGGGCTGCATTTCCACAGACTTCAGGTAAAGATGAGGTCTTAGCCGCAATGACGGGACACCCGACAGCCATTGCTTCTAAAGCGGGCAAACCGAAGCCCTCATAATAGGAAGGCATGACCAATAAATCAGCAAAAGCAAAATACTGCTCGAGGGTTATTATATCAACGAATCCAGTGAAATTAACTCGCTTGAATGACGAGATTTCTTTAAGAAGGATTTTGTCCTCGGTTAGGAAACCGGCCTTTTTTCCGACGATGACGAGGTCTTGTTCAATGATTGACTCGATAGACTGAAAAGCACGAATGAGTTTTCTTAGATTCTTGTGTGGTTTGATATTTCCCACATAAAGTAGAAAAGGTCTAGGATGTGGATTTTTCCCTTTTCGAACCTGAAACCAGGATTGATTCACTCCATTGTGGATGGTCACGATTCGAGGGCGGGCCCGTGGGTAATATTTTGAAAATTCACTTTTGGTGAATTCTGACACACAGACAATCGCATTTGCATGCCGTGCGATAAATGCAAAAAAAAACTTTGCGTATAATGTTTTTAAAAAATTGTATTGAGGTAGAGCCAAATGATTAAGGTCGTGGACTGTGACTAGACGTTTAGTGTGTGTCCAAAGGGGAATGTTGTAATGAGGACTCCAAAAAAGAGCGGTGCCTTTGGGGATTAGCCTGCTCATACCGAGTTGTTCTTGAAATGAATAGATCGGAGCCGTGAATTTAACTATTTCGGAGTTTGCTGAAAACTTACCTTGAAGCACCTGTGGATCCCCGAGTAAGGTGAAATAATGCTCCGGAAGGGAGGCAATTAAAGGAGGTGCTAAATTTTGCAGGTAAGTCCCGATGCCGCTAGATTGAAACATCCGAAGATCAAACGTGATTTTAGCCATGGTGAAGCTTAACCCTGGGGTTTCCCTTGCAGTCTCTGTATGAAGAGAATTACGAATGCGCCGGTGAATAAAATAAAAATCAAAACATAGAAGCGCCAAAACCCGCTTGTATTGAAAAAATTGCTTATCAGCAAGTAAACAAATGTGCAGGAGTATGCTCGGATATAGATAGGTTGGATCTTTTGTGAGACGATCGTTTTGATTTTGAGATCAACAAAGCGTAACACATAGCCGGCGCTAATACCTAAGAGACAAACTCCAGTTAGTCCGAAGTTCAAGTAAGCCTCGCCAAAAGGACCTGGCCGTAGCCCGGGATGCATTTCAGGGGAAAAACCCGCGATACCTGCAGTGTATACCCCGATAGCCCAAGTCTCTCGAAAACTGGTTATTGCTCGCGGGAGAAAGGAGATAAGGCCGGCAAGGTAGGTCTTTCCGAGTAAAAAAGTGCCATTCCATTCACTCAAAACCCAAGCGAAATCTCTCAAATCTGAGAAAGTATTCCCGTAAAAGAATGTCGAGCCTAGATTGAGCAGGGTACCGGATATTGAAAAGCTACCGGACCGTAGGTCTCCCAAAAAAAACATCGCTGCCAAGATAATAACCAAGAGCAAAAGTGCCTTGCCTAATTTAAGTCGGCTTTGCTGGCCTATAAAGTAAAAAGTAAGCAGTGTCGTGGCTGGAGACAAGAACGAGGCTCTCGAGCCGCTGAAAAAAGAAAAAAAGAGAAAGATTACGAGATAGGCCAGTACGATCCGCTCTTTGTATTGTAAATAGCGTATCCCAAAAAAAGTTGTCAAAATTGGGAAATAGCTAGTGATCAGGAAATTGAAGATAGCTTTTGAAGCCGGATCCCCCAGCGTTAGGTCCCGCAACGAAAAGTTGATACCGTACTTCATCCAGAAAAAAGGAAAAATCGTCCCGGCCAACAGACAGCCTGAATAAAAGTAAAAATTGAGCGCAGATTTGTTTAAAATGAAATTATACACAAGAATTTCGCCGTTCTTGTTTATTAATTGAATGATTTGGCTGAAAGGAGCAGAAGTTCTGCTGGTCAGATTATACAAATAGAAGCCCGCATAGAGACTAGCATAACCTGAGATAGATATCATAAAAGCTTCGGCGATGTATTGTTGGATTTGGAAAATGCTATCCCCGGTTGATTGGAAGTTAAGGACCGAGCCAGCAAATGGGTAGAGTACTATGACTGGTAATATAAATGTTTGAAATATCGTCGCGTGCCAAAAGTCGATTTTGAAACCCCTACGGTAAGCATATCTATAATAGGACCACCCAAAATGAAACATGGAGACGATACAGAGAAGAAGAAAAAGGGGAGTGTAGATGATTGCTCCACCCATTATTTCATTATTTTCCAACATGGGATGAAAAATTGTTTTCCTTTAACGTTGTGAAAGTAAGGCGAAATCCGAACTTCTTGAAGAAAAGAAGCGATCCACTCGCAAAAAAAGCGAACCAAGTATAAATACTCCACGTCTCCAACGTAAAGACTTCCCAGTTAATGGCAGAGCCAATTAAAATTACTGCAGCGCTAGATCCCCATAGCCACTTTACTGGTTTGTTCAAACGGTAACCGAAGTGTCGGAAGGTGTATTTCAGGCAAAAAAGTAGATATATCAAATAAATAACCACATATACGATGCCCAGATGACTCATATCTTTTAACCATACCACCGAAACGTAGCCCCCAGCGAGCAGTAGGAAATTCAGGATGCATTCCGTCAAAAAAAAGGATGTTTTATCTGCGCGGGCCAGCATTGTCAGACCAAGAATCCAGCAATTGGATTTAAGAAAATCGCCAACCAATAACCAACGCATCAATTCAAGGGTTCGCAAGAATTCGGAACTGTAGAGTATGGTCACGACAAGAGGTTTGAAAAATATTAAGGTGACGATCAAAGGTGTAGCAAGAATCGTAACGATCAAGAGAGCCTTGTCCAATGTGGCACACACCCGTTCAGTATTCATGTTCTCGGCGATCGATGGCAGAATAATTCCGCTTAGTGCTGTCAAAAGGACCATCAAGTAAGTTGAGCTAAGCGTCCAGCTGGCATCGAACAGGCCAGCGCCTTGCAATCCTTCCTTCCACATCACTATTGTTCGCAAAAGTAGGACTGTGCCGAGCGACATCAATCCACTTATGCAAGTCACGGAAGCATAGGAGAGAAACTCTTTAGCTAGGCTGCGCGACATTTCAAACTTCAGCAGGCGTTTAACGCGGAATTCTTCGCTTCGATGGACTTGACTCAAGCTAAAAGCGAAAGAAGTAAACGACATAGAAAATATAATAGTGAGCACGGCGTATTCGGCAGGTAGCCAATGAATGGCAGGATAAGTCAGGAGGGCTGCGACGGAAGCTCCGAACGCCTGACCAATTGTAACTTTATGCACTTGTTTTGCGCTAGTTAGGAGCCCATTGTTAAAAACGGTGAGGGTTCCAAGGAAAAGAGGAATCGGAAGCATCGAAAGCAAAAAACTGTAATTGGGAAACAGAGGCAAAAGAGCTAGCATGACCATGCTAACGAGGATACTGTTGCAGGAGAGTAAAGTGAAAAGAGTTGCTTTATATTTTTCTTTCTCATCGCCTCGCTTTGAAGAAACACCTTGCGTGATAACGTTAATCGACTGGAGCGAGGTTAATCCCAGCATGGTTAAATAGGCTTGGCGGGTGAGCGAAAATAGACCCACACCTGTTGTTCCCAAGGTGAAAGCGATCAATTTAGTGGTGATGATGCCGCAAACAATTGCAACCAAGGAGCCAATAGCGGATTTTGCGATAGTCCGAATCATTTTCTGTTGATTTATACCCGAAACAGCTGCTTGCCTCCCCTTCGAAGAATCTCGAAAAATGGAATCAGCTTTTTCCGTAAGGGTAGGCGTGCTTGTGGTAGCCTAAGGATGTACGGAAGTAAAAAAAGCATCCTTTGTCTTCGAAGCTTTGCTGCTCTCAAATAGCTTAAGTTTTTTCCGTGATAACGAATTTTCGCGAGTGGAACATCGATGTATTTTCCACTAAAATCTTTTGCGATTTTGATCCACATGACGTAGTCCCCGATTACGTCGTATTTTTCATCGAAGCCCCCTGTCGAGAGGAGGCAGGTTTTTCTTGTTGCGACCGTAACGGCACCAATAAAATTTCCTTTTAACAAGGGGAGCAATAGATCACCTGAAGGCATAGGTACAGAATAAGCAAGGGCTTCATTGTGGGAAGTGTCCAAATCAGTAATCTTATAATAATTCGAATAAACCAGGCCGAGGTCACAATCTTTTTCGAATTCGGCTATCTGCAACTCAAGTTTGTTCTTGATCCAAAGGTCGTCTGCGGCCATGAAGGCAACAATCTCTCCGGTTGCCGTGGAGAGGTATTGGTTAATGGATGGTTCGGCACCTGCATTTTGCGGATTGAAAAAATAAATTAGCCTGCCTTCAAATTTCGGAACAAAAGCATCGACGATTGCCCTGGTGTTGTCCGTCGAGGCGTTGTCGATGAGCAAAATTTCGTAATGAGGGTAGGTCTGGTCGAGAATGCTTTGCAACGCCGCCGCAAGGAACCTCCCATAATTGTGAGTAGGGAGAAAAATGCTAATTCTCAGACGGTTAGCCATCAGTCCAGTTTCTGTTTCAATGAAATGAGCTGGTTGCAGATATACTGGATCTCGGTGGTGGTTAGGTGCGGGTGCATTGGTAAACTTAGAGTATTCGCGCAATGTGCTTCGGAATGGGGCAGCGATACCGCCTCGGACGAGAATTTGCGGAACGCCGGTTGATGGTGGATTGGAGTGGGGTAGTGTAAGCCGCAGGGAATCCCAGCTGCCGACAGCTCATTCATCAGCTCATTTCTGCGCTTCGAAAGAATCGTGTAAAGATGATGCACGGGGTTTGCGTCCCGGACATGCAGTTGGAGCTCGAATACCCCGCCTAATCTGTGATCATAATCTTGAGCTATTTCGCTCCTTTTATGGTTCCATTCGTCTAACTTTTTAAGCTTTGGAAGCAGCACGGCCGCTTGTATATTATCTAGTCGGTCATTGATTCCAAAAATTTGATGATTGTATTTTTCTTTCTGACCATGGTTTCGGATCATTGAGATGATTTCGGCTAGTCGCTCGGAATTTGTTGTAATTGCTCCACCATCACCAAATGCGCCCAGGTTTTTACCGGGGTAAAAACTGAAGCAGCCGATATCTCCCCAATTACCAACCTTTTTGCCTTTATAAGCTGCTCCATGTGCCTGACATGCGTCTTCGATGACGAAGATTCGGTATTTTTTTGCGATCTCCGTGATTTTGTCCATTTCGCACGGCGAACCGTAAAGGTGTACGGCGATGATGGCTTTGGTTTCGGGCGAAATATTTTTCTCGATCTGTTGAGGGTCGAGTAAAAAAGTTTTTGGATCGATGTCGACAAAGTGGCAAGATGCGCCGGATAAGGCGATAGCCTCCCAAGTAGCGATGAAGGTGTTGGCGACGGTGATGACTTTGTCGCCAGGTCCGATGCCTAATGCCTTCAGTGCGAGCCAGAGTGCACCGGTTCCACTGTTGACGCCTACTGAGAAACGAGATCCGATGTAATCGGCGAAGGCTTTTTCGAATTCCGAGAGTTCTGGGCCGAGCACAAAATTACCTGATTTGATAACTTGTTGAAGCCGAAACTGGATTTCTTCGTGCGCTTCGGCATTCTGTTTTTTAAGGTCTAAGAATTCGATCTTCATTTTTTATTACCATAAGTGACTTTAATATAGGCGCTGTCCTGGCGGATAGAAAGCTCAGCGGCTTCTATGATGTCGATGATATTGGTGGCAAAATATCCAGAGGAACGGGTCGATTCTCCTTTGACAATAGCTGCCTTGAATTCTTGGAGCTCCTTTTTGAGAGCTTCGGTAGTGTCGAGTTTGGGTACCAGCACATCACCGGTGCGGTATTGCACCAGCACATCGTAAGGATTCTCTATCTTTTGTGCACCAGTGTCGTAAATCTTAAGCTTTTCATTTGACTGCACGTCGTCATATATCACCATTTTCTTGCTGCCACCGACGATCATAGAGCGTACCTTAACTGGCGACATCCAGTTTATATGGACGTGGGCCATGGTCGAGTCATCAAAGAGCATCGTTAAATAGGCGATGTTCTCCTGCGACAAAAGATGTGCTGCGCCTACCGCGCTGATCTGTGTCGGCCGTTTTCCTAGGATGTAGTTGAAGATGGAGATGTCATGTGGGGCCAAGTCCCAAATGACATTGGTGTCCTGTTGGAACAATCCCAGGTTGATGCGAACCGAATCGATGTAGAGGATATTCCCCATTTCCCCAGATTGGATTAGCGAGTGTATCTTTTCGACCGCTCCTGTATAGAGGAATGTATGGTCGACCATGAGAACTCGGCCGTTTTTCTCGGCTAAGGCGCAGAGTTCCCGCGCTTGGATGGAATTGGAAGCGAGCGGCTTTTCGACAAGCACATGTTTTTTGTTCTCTAGCACGAGCTTTGTCAGGTCAAAATGAGAAAAAATCGGGGTCGCGATCACAACGGCATGAATAGAGTCGTCACGAAGGCATTCGAGTGGGTTCGAGAGCAGTTTGCATGTGGGGTGTTTTTTTCCGGCTATTTCGAGGCGGTGCGGATTTTTGTCGCAAATGTATTTGAGGTCAAATCCCTCGAGCTCGAAAAGGTTGCGAGCAATGTTTGGTCCCCAATATCCATAACCAATTAAAGCGACGTTGAGCATTTGAAGCCTGTTTAGATGGTTTATTTAATTCGTGCTGGGACGCCCATGACCCTGACTTCCGGAGGCACGTCCTTGGTTACTACCGAACCTGCCCCGACCGTGGCGTGGTGGCCAATCTTCACGCCAGGTAAAAGGCTCGCGCCAAGCCCAACGAAGACGTGATCCTCGACAGTGGGGCCTGTGATTGCCTCCTCATTATAGCCTTTTCGTCCGCCGGCATTATCATTGGCAGTGCCCACCATAGTGCTAATGAAGACATGGTTCCCAATCTTGCAATTACCCGTGATGTGAGTTTGGTCCATAATCTTTGTGTGGTTTCCAATCACTGTGTTGTAGTTGACGCTCACATACCGTGCAATAACGCAGTAAGATCCGATTCGACATTTTTCGCGTATAGAGGCTCCATCACCGAGCAGAGTGTTTTCGCCGATTTCCACGTCGTAGTAGATAATTGCATGAGGACCTATTGAGCAGCCAGCCCCAATGCTGACCTTGAATTCGAAGTCGGGCTTTCTTGAAATGGCCCCCGCTCCCTTCGGCTCACGGCCGATGACGGCACCAGGAAAAATTTCGACATTGTCGCCAATAGTGACACCGGCATTGATAATCACATGAGGGTGTATCACGACATTTTGTCCTAGTATGACACCCGGACGAACTATCGAGTATTCACCTATAAAAATATTTTTCGAAACAAGTTCGGAATCGATTTGGTTAGAGATGGTACGCATGCGAAGCTGTAACTTAGGAAACGCCTTTTTGCGAGAAGGCTATGGGAACTGTTTTAATCATGATTCAGCAATCGTTCTTTATTTTGGATGATGTTGCTGCATGTGCGGTCGAGGATAACCTCGATCTTGGTAGCTGGTGTCGTTACATCCGTTTACTTGTCAAAAGTCCGGCAATTGTCGGCCTGATACCTTTATTCAGGTTAAAGTCTTTTCTGTATCAAGTTAACCTCGGCTTCGGCAATTGGGCGAGGATCAACAAAACTTAAGACGTTAAAAAGAACTTTAATTTATTAATCCACAGGTTAGTAAGCCCCCTTTTTAGACAGCGCCACCGGAACCGTTTTTAGCAAAATCAATAAATCCTGCGCGAGGGTGACTTCCTTGACGTATTTTTTATCAAAAGCAACGCGGCTTTCGTACGATGTATCGTTACGACCATTGACTTGCCAGAGTCCAGTAATTCCCGGACGCATTAGGGTGTAATTTCTAAAATCCATTCCGTATTTCACAATTTCAGCTTCAACGATCGGCCGCGGGCCAACAAAACTCATGTCACCCTTGAGTACATTAAAAATTTGGGGAATTTCGTCGAGGCTTAAGGCCCTAATGATTCGTCCGACTCGAGTGATACGGGGATCGCTTCGTAATTTGTGATCCGTAATCCATTCCTTCCGGAGGGCCGGGTCAGAGGCAAGAATCTCTTGCAGCTTTTCTTCGGCGTTGAGACACATCGTTCGTAATTTATAAATGGCAAAACGACGGCCGTTTTTGCCGATTCTTTCGCTTTTGAAGATGGCGGGACCCTTGGAATCCAATTTTATCAATAGGATTAGGAGGGCCAGAATAGGCAGGACTAAAGGAAAAATCAAAAGGGCCAGAAGGACGTCGAGGCCTCTCTTGATATGTTCTCGATAGAGATCTTCCTCCCAAAGGCTCGTGGTCTCGCGGGGTTTTAGAAGTGGAAGGTTGTGCGCTTTTTCAGAGGTCTCCATAAATTTCAAAACCAGAATAGACTAGTGACCGAATGATTTACGGATTAATTAAAAATGGAGTGCACTAACCTGGTGGTCTTAGGTCAGAAGGCTATTATTTTCAAGAAGATAATTGAGTTGTCCCCAAAAAACCCGTTGCGCGGTGAAGTAATAAAGAGTAGGTGGAATTCCCACGCATGAATCAATATATGTACAGAAAAAAGCGAGAGTTTTTTTTAAAATTATCCCTACAAATCCTGGTTTATTTCTTAGTACTTAGCCAATTTAGCTTCACCTTGTTAGCCCAACAGCAGCGTCGGGGTTTGTTCCTTCAAGATCAAGGTCCGGGACAAGATGGAAGGGGAAGCGACACCTTTTTTGGAACCCAAGAAGACGACATCGACGCCGATGGATTGGATCCGTTTTCAGGCATGGGTGGTACCGGAAGCCGCGGAAAGCCGAGCGCAGGTGGTGGGATTGGGGTTGCGGAGCGCCTTATTTACCAGGTGCACGTCCTTGGTGAAGTTAAACGCCCGGGAACCTACCGGGTCAGCCCTTCGATGCGCGTTACTGATGCACTGCAACTGGCTGGTAATCTAAAAAACGGTGGTTCTGAAAGGTTTATCGAGCTGCGCAAAGGCGCACAGTCCAAGGGGCGCATCATTGACCTTTTCGCCTATAAGATACTTGGCCAGCTTTCCCAAAATCCTTATTTGGCTGATAACGAAACTATTTATGTGCCACTCAAACAGCGTGCAGTGGAAATTGAGGGCCCGGTTCGCCGCCCTGGAGTCTTCGAATTAAAATCTGAACGCAACCTCGAGGACATTGTAGAACTCGCCGGGGGATTTACCGTTGGTGCGGACCCCAAAAACACTATTAAGGTCATTCGTTACGGCGGAACCGAGGAAAGGCAAATAATCGAAATCTCCTCTAATCCGCGGGATATGCGCGATTTTCAGGTGCTTGACGGAGACGTTATGGTGGTGCCTCACAAGTTCTTGGCCAATAATCAATTCGATTACAACCTGAAGAAGCTTCCCAACGACAATATTTTCTATCCCTCTCAGGAAAATCGGGTGTTCGTTATCGGGGCGGTGAGGATGCCGGGAGCCTTCGAGTTTAATCAATATTATACCGTTCGACAATACCTCACAGTAGCTGGTGGTACCACGACGATGGCAAAAAACGGTAAAATTAAGGTAGTGACAGTGGACGGAAAGTCATTCAAGGCAAAGGACGGAAATTACGATCGTTTTGTTAATCCAGGGGACACTATTGTTGTCCCCGAAAAATCCATTCCAACCGCTTTTTACATCGGATTGTTGCCGACGATCGCGTCCTTGGGTCTAAGCGCCACGGCGCTGTTCAAATAAACCTTATGGAACATCCCGCTTCAAAAAGAGAAGGACTAAGGCCCGCTGGTTATGAGATTTATCCCCAAGCCCATGGCTATCCACAATATTTTCCTTCCGTGGGAGAGGACGAAATCAATCTTCTCGACTATTGGCGGGTATTGTGGCGGCGCAAAATACAGATCTGCCTTGTCACTCTGCTCTGTATAAGTGTTGCGATCGCAGCATCATTCCTAATGCCGAAAAAATACAAGGCCCAGGCAACCCTGATGCCCCTTACTTCCAGCGGCAGCGGGGGCTTGTCCAGCTTGGCCAGTCAAATCAGCTCCATTCCTCTGGTGGGTGGGCAATTAGGCGGTTTGGCAGGGATGGGAGGGGGCAAGGCCAAGGAGTTGGTAAATATACTCAAAAGCCGCACCTTGTCGACCCGGGTTGTCGAAAAATTCGACCTAATGAAGGTAATATTTGCCAAGCAGTACGACTCGCAAACTGATACGTATCGCCCTAACTGGCTCGGCATAGTCCCTGTCTTGGAAGACGCTGTGGATGCTTTCACCAAAAAAGTTGTCAAGGTGGAAGAGGACAAAAAAACGGGATTGATTAAAATCGAACTGAAAATGAAGGACCCTGTTTTGGCGGCAAAAGTGGCGAACGAAATGATTTTTCAGCTTCAAAAATTCATCGAAAGCAATTCACTCACTCTGTCCAAACGCAATCGCATCTTCATTGAGGAACAATTAGTGAAAAATGGTTCTAAGCTTTTGGAGGCTGGGAAAGAGCTCAATAACTTTTACGCGCAGAATAAGATCTCTAGTGTTACCCCCCAGCTGGATGTCAACGTAGGATCTTACGAGTCCATCCCAAAACCCTTCGAGGAATTCCAGGAGAACCTCAACGATCTTCAAAGGCGGCAGCAGGAGGTTCAAAAAAAGAAGGAACAGGCTTTCGTCAGGGGAGTCCCCGGCCAGATTTATCTTCAATACCTTACCCTCAACCGGGACTTGATTTCCCGATCCCATGCCCTGTTGACCCAACAGTACGAGCTCGCCAAGATAGAGGAATCAAAGGAAGACTTGGCTTTTCAAGTCATCGACAAGGCCGAGATTAAAGTTCGCCATAGCTCCCCAAAGGCGTTCTTAATCCTCGCCGTTGGGACCTTCGGAGGATTTTTCCTGGCGGTGTTCATAGCCTTTTTCCGGGAATACATCGCCAAACTTCGGGCCAAAGAATCCGCCAGGTGAAAATCGCAGTCATCCACGACTGGCTGGTTACCTACGCAGGGGCCGAGCGGGTCCTCGAGCAAATCCTGTATTGTTTTCCTGAAGCAGATCTATTTTGCGTCGTTGATTTTCTTTCTCCCAACCAGCGCGGTTTTTTGAAGGGGAAAATCCCCCACCCAACCTTTGTCCAAAGGCTTCCCCTTGCTCTCAAGAAATACCGCTCCTACCTGCCGATCATGCCTTTCGCGATCGAGCGATTGGACCTTCGCGACTATGACCTGGTCCTCAGCAGCTCCCATGCCGTCGCCAAGGGGGTCGTCACTCGACCTGAGCAGCTGCATATCTCGTATATCCATTCGCCGATGCGTTACGCCTGGGAACTTCAAGAACAATATCTGCGCGAGACCGGATTGGATTCGGGTTTCAAGGGTGCCGTCATCCGAAGGCTTTTGAAGCGGCTTCGCGCTTGGGATCTTCGCAATACCAGGAGAATTCAATATCTCATCGCCAATTCAGGCTACATCTCGCGTCGCATCCAAAACTGCTACGGACGCGAATCCACCGTGATCTATCCGCCGGTATCCGTCGATGATTTTTCTGGGGAAGAAGCTCGCGAAGGATTCTATCTCACCGTCTCACGCCTAGTCCCCTACAAAAAGGTCGATCTCATCGCCGCTGCCTTTCGGGATACGCCGGAGAAAGAGCTGCTGATCGTCGGCGACGGTCCGGATTATGAAAAGGTCAGGCGCTCCGCCGGCCCCAATGTGCGGATGCTCGGTGCGCTTCCCTTTCAAGAGATGAAACGGCTCTTGCAAAAGGCCCGCGCCTTCGTCTTCGCGGCCGAGGAAGACTTCGGAATTTCCGTCGTCGAAGCCCAAGCTGCCGGGACCCCTGTCATCGCCTTCGGACGGGGCGGGGCGCTGGAAACCGTGCGCGGGCCCGAGGCATCGCATCCCACCGGAATATTTTTCCAGGAACAAAGCGTTTCCGCCCTGCAGGCCGCCGTGCGTGCCTTCGAGGAGCGGCGGGAGATTTTCTCCCTCGAGCATTGTCGGAGCAACGCGCGCAATTTCGATGTTTCGAAGTTTCGCTTAGCCTATTCAAGCTTCGTCAAGGAGCGATGGGAAGGATTTCAAACCCATTTCCCCAAATCTCCAGCCTGAATCCTGTCCCTTCCGCCGTCGAATGCACCTCCGCGCCGATACTTCTCCATCGGGACAGTACCTCCGGATTCGGATGTCCATAGTTGTTGTCTTTACCCGCTTGCACCATGACCGCACTGGGCGCCGTGGCCTCCACGAACGACGCGTTCGAGCTGCTCAGGCTGCCGTGGTGGTTCGCATGCACGACGTCGACCCTGCCCGTCGACTCCGCCAACACCGACTCGACATCCGGCATCAGAAATCCGTCCAGCGAGCCGCCTCCGGTCAGGTCTCCCGCGGTGAGATAGCGGAAATCTCCAAATTCGACCAGTAGGGCGATCGATGCCGCGTTCTCTTTTCCGACATAGGTCGCCGGCGTCAGGTCCACCGTCACCGGCGTGCCGCCGGGAGCGGCCACCACGCCGTTGGCAGCCAGACAGCGGATCTCCACGGCTTCGTCCAGGGGCAGGGACTGCCCCGCTTCCACGCTTTGGCGGGGGATGCCCGCCTCCGCCAGGGCCGCTAAATAGTCCCCAAAGCCCGGACTGTTGTCCCAAGGTGTCCCCCCGCGATCGTAGGCGATGCCCACGGCGATGTCGTCCGGGGTGCCGATTTCGCCGTCCTTGCCGGCCAATAACGACGGTACGCCGCCCAAGTGGTCCAGATCGTAATGGGTGACGAGCAGCGCGTCCAAACGCTGTATCTTCAATTCCCTTAAAAACGGAAGCAGGCGCCCCTGCGCGGCGCTCGGCGGGCCCGCATCGATCAACAAGGTCTTCCCGCCCGGGCTACGCAGCAGCGTCGCGTCGCCTTGCCCGACATCCGGCAGATAGATCTCCAGCTTCGATCCGTCTTCCACCTTGTCGGAAGCTGGCTGGTTGAGGTCGAACTCCCCGCGTTGCGGGAGGACGGGAAGGGGCATGCAGGCCGGCAAACAACAATAAAAAATGAGGACAATCACGAAGAATCGCATGGGGCCTCCTTTCTCGGAAAAATATGCAGAGGTCATGCCAGCCGCAAAAATGCGCCGGAGCTAGGCGGGGAGGAGGTTTTTATTTTGGACTTTCAGGGGGATTGGGAAGGGTCCTTTATGGGGACTTATGTAAAAATATAATTAAATCATATAGTTATAATTGAATTTTGATGAATTTTGAATGGGCGCGCGTTTTCATCCTAAGGGAAATTCCAATGCGATGCCCTTCGCGCACCGTCCGAATTTCCTACGATCCATCTCTGGCAATTTCCCAAGAGTTCCACTAGTATGTGCGGTCCGATGCAAGACCGCGATCCACCGCAACATCCGCGTATGTTTGAAAAACTTTCCAAGGCAATCCGGGAAGAGGAGGGCGACGAAGGCTTTCTTCAATTCGGCTATCAGATCGAGTTTTTGCCCCGGCAAAACTGCCTGGCGATCAAGGTGGTGCTGGGCGACGAAGGCGTCACCCGCTTCGAGCGCTTCGGCATTCACGCGCTGGGCTTGCATCGGCACGGCACCCCCCAAAGCGAGCTCGACCCCGAACACCGCCGCTTCGCCCAGCACCTGCTGCGCTTCGCCAATCTCAACGCCAGCGAGGGCTTTTACGTCGTGCCGCGCAAGCACATCGCCTTTTTTCTTTCCAAGCTCGCGAAATTCCCGCGCGTCGAATCGCTGGGCGACGGATCTCCGGCGAAATTCTCCGAGCAGCCGCTCGTTCCGCTCGTGGAACTGCTCGAGCAGACCAAGTCGCACGTCAAGCTGGCGGCCAGCTTCCAAGACAGCGAGACCTTGAAGGAATTTCCCTTCGCCGGGGCTACGGTCTTCCTGGGTCCGCGCGTCTGGGCCTGGGTGGGAGGCGCATTCTACCCGATCAAGAGCACCGTGCTCAGCCCCATGCTCAGCGACTTCAACGCCGACGGGCAGTTGGTGCTGACGGGCGACGAGGCCGCCGACTTCATTCAAGACTACCTCCCGCAGCTGGCCCGCAAGCCGCAGATGATTCTGCCCGAGGGATTCCATCTCCCGGAAATCCTCGAGACCCAGGCCGAGGCCGTCTATTCGGTCCGCGAAGACACCGCCCGCGACAAGCTGATTCTCGAAATCCTGTTCGCCTACGGCGAGCACCGCGTGCCGCCCCACGAGCAGGAGAGCGAGGTCTTGGTCGAGGCGGTGAAAGACGGAAAAAAGATCCTCGTGCGCCGCAATCTCGCCTACGAGCGCGAGACCCTCGCCCCTTTCCTCGAGCAAGGCTTCCTGCGGGTCGGTCCCACGCGCTTCGAGACGGGCGAGGATAAGGCCCTTGATTTCGTCTCCCAGACCCTGCCCAAGCTCAAGCAAGAGGCCGACCTCGAGGGCGAAGAGGAGCTCCGGCACTTCAAGCTGTTCGGAGACCTCGGCGCCCTGCAACTCAAGGCCAAGGCGGCGCCGGCCGGCATCGATTGGCTGGAGATGGACCTGGGTTTCGAGATCGACGGCATCGAGGTTCCCTACGAGGTCGTCCAGACCCTGATCGCCCAGGGCAAGCGCTACCTGCACATTCCCGGCAAGGGATTCGCGCGCATCCAGAAAGAAGACCTGCAGAAGCTGGAGGAAAAGCTGGCCGAGTTGGAGGGCGAGATCGACGCCGGCGGACGGCTGCGGCTCTCGGGCTACCACGCCGCGTATTTAGACGAGATGCTGCGCGTCGATTGGAGCCGGCACCAGGACTTCGGCGCGATGATCCGCTCGCTGCGGCACTCCCAAGAAATTCCCAAACGCCAGCTGCCGCCGCGCCTTTCCGCCGTGCTGCGCGATTACCAGCACCACGGTTACGACTGGCTGCATTTCCTGCACGATCATCGTTTTCACGGTATCCTCGCCGACGACATGGGTCTCGGCAAGACGCTGCAGGCGCTGGCTTACCTGCAGGATCGGCGCGACCGGCAGGGTCCCATGCCCAACCTGGTATTGGCGCCGACCTCCGTCGTGTTCAACTGGGCGAACGAGGCGCAGAAGTTCACGCCCGAGCTCAAGGTGCTGATCTTGACGGGGCCCGAGCGCAAGCAGCTCTACGAGGAAATTCCCTCGGCCGACCTGGTGCTGACCAGCTACGCGCTGTTTCGCCGCGACGTCGAGGTGCTGGCCAAGCAGCGCTGGCGCACGGTCGTCCTCGACGAGGCGCAGAACATCAAGAACTTCCGCAGCAAGACCGCGCTCTTGGTCAAAGAGCTGCAGTCCGAGCAACGTTGGGCCTTAAGCGGCACTCCGCTCGAGAACCACCTCTCCGAGCTCTGGTCCATCTTCGACTTCCTCATGCCGGGATTCTTGGGCAGCTACCCCCACTTCAAACGCAAGTACCAGCAGCCCGTCGAAAACGAGCAAAGCGCCGAGCAGCTCGACCGCCTGCGCCGCCGCATCTTTCCCTTCATCCTGCGCCGTTTGAAGGACGAGGTCGCCAAAGAGCTGCCGCCCAAGACCGAGGTCGTGCAGTACTGCGAGATGACCGGCGACCAGCAGCGCCTCTATCACGAGATGCTCGCCTCCTGCCGGCGCCAGGTCTTCTCCGAGATCGAGCAGAAGGGCATCGAACGCAGCCACGTGTCCATCCTCACTGCACTGCTGCGACTGCGACAGGTCTGCTGCCACCCCGAGCTGCTGGGCCCCAATTTCAAAAAGCGCGAGATCGTCTCCGGCAAGATGGAGGCCTTCCAAGACCTGGTCACCGAGGTGCTCAGCGAGGGACACCGCATTTTGGTCTTCAGCCAATTCGTCGAGATGCTGTCGTTGCTGCGGATTTGGCTGGAGGAGGAGAAGATCGCCTACGAATACCTCGACGGCCGCACTCGGCGGCGCGAGGAAAAGATCAAGCGCTTCAACGGCGACGCCTCCATCCCGGTCTTTCTGGTCAGCCTGCGCGCCGGCGGCACGGGGCTCAATCTCACCGGCGCCGACTACGTCATTCACTACGATCCCTGGTGGAACCCCGCCGTCCAAGACCAGGCCACCGACCGGGTCCACCGCCTGGGCCAGACCAAGCACGTCTTTTCTTATAAATTAATCACCAAGGACAGCGTGGAAGAGAAGATCCTGATGCTGCAAGAGCGGAAGCGCTCGCTGGCCAAGGGCCTGCTGGGCGCGGATTCGGCCTTGGGTAAAAAACTCAAGATCGAGGACTTGGAGTACTTGTTTTCTTAAATCCAAGGACCTTTTAGGGGTAATCCGGAAGGCTAGTGACTCAGCGGGGCTTCGAGGCCGCTGTCCTCTTGTTTTTTCAAGAATCTGGCCCACTCCTGGCGCAGGGCGTTCATGTCCACCCTGAGGGCAGTACAAATGTTTAAGAGGTTGGTGAACCGGTCTTCGGTAAGTTGAGTATGTTTTTCGAACCGTAGCTCCCAGGCCTTCATTCGATTTTCGAACCGTTGTTCCAGGTCGTCAATGCGCAGTTCCAGTCGGTCTATGCGTAATTCCAATTTGTCGAAGCGTTTTTCCAGTTTATTAAAACGATATTCCAGGCGATCAAAGCGTCGGTCTATTTGCTCAAAACGTCTGTTGATATCTTTAAACCCTTTTAAAACGACCTTTTGGCTCTTTGCAAAGAGCATAGTAAGATTGGCAATCTGCTTCTCGAGGGGTTTTAAGTCGGCCTTTTCCATTTTGAACTCCTTAGCGGATGGCGGTTGCGATTTCAATAGGGCAGTTAATATGCAATATCATTGCCACTCTATTGCGGACTAAGGCATCGCCTCCGCCTTCTTCATCTCCGCCTCCTCCAAGTCCTTCAAGCGGATCCCCCAACGGAAATAATAAAACAAGCCGACCAGCGTGACCGGGATCACCTGCAGGAAGTGAAAGTAGAAGCCGATTCCCAAGGCCGTCGCCTTGTCCAGGCCCAGCCAGGTGTAGGCCAGGACCGCGGCAAACTCGAAGGTGCCGATGCTCGAGGGCGCGCTGGGCAGGGCGATGGCGAAGTTGATGGCGATGAGCACGAAGGTGCTCTGCAAAATCCCCACCTGAATCCCGAAGGCCGCTTCGACGCACAAGAGCATCGCCACTTGTAGCGCCCAGCTAAGGAAGGCCAGGCCCAAGAGCCAAGCGAAGGAAGAGAAGGATCGCAGCGGCTGCGAGGCCTCGCCGATGTGATAGAAAAACTCGATGACCCGGTAGATCGCCGGATGCCGTTTTTCCCACTTCGCCAGGTCCGGCTTCCGTTTCCAGAGCAGGATCAGCATCACCTGCACGCCCACCAGGATCGCGCCCAGGGTGTAGGCGCCGGTCTTGATCCAGATCGGCACTTGCAAAAAGCTCGCAACGAGGAAGGAGAGCAGGATCATGGAGAAGCCGGGAAAGAAGCGCTCCAATCCGACCGTCGTCAGCACCTGGGTGTAGCGCAGATTCCACTTCTTGGCGACGAAGGAGGCGCGGAAAAATTCGCCGGCCTTCAGCGGCAGGAGGTTGTTCGCCATGTAGCCGATGTGGAGCACGTCGAAGAGCGTCCAGAAGGGCAGGGCGGCCAAGGGGCGCAGCAGGCCCGACCACAGCAGGGCACGCAAGGCCATCAGGAGGAAGTTCAGCAGGACCACGCCCAGCAACCACCAGGGCTTCGGCAGCAGGAAGGCCTTGCGCAGGTCCTGGCCGTCGAGGGAATGGAAGCAAAAGTAGATGAAGATGCCGGAGAGGGCGATGCCCAAGACGTTGAAGAGCTGCCTTTTGCGACGCGGGGACATGAAGGTCTTTTTCTGGAGGATCTTGGGGTTATTGGCAAGATTTTATTGATCTTCTTGGCTCCAGCCCTTAGTTTAGGGGCCTTGCTCCTCCGCAGATCCCTCATTTGTCTCTGGCTCCTCTGTCTGGCGCCCGCCCTGGCGCGGGGGTATTCCTCCGTCACCGTTCCGATCGAAGATCCCGTCTACCGCAAGCTCGACAAGTTGGCGGCTCATGGGCTGATCCCCGATCGTCTCATCGGTCAGCGTCCCTATGTTCGCGCCGAGATCGCCCGGCAAGTCGCCGAGGCCCTGCAAAACGTCGAGTCGGTGAAAAACGAAGGCGCCCGGGACTACGTCGACCGCCTTTTGAAAGAGCTGAAACGGGATTACCGCGAAGAGCTCGTCCAAAACGGCGCCCTCGAGGGCAGCGTCCCGGCCATCCAAGGAAGGCCGCTCGAGGATGGGCGCATGGACTTCCTCTATCTCGATCAAGAGCCTCAGTTCTATGTCCCCAACAATGGCTTCGGCGGCGTCCGCGCCGTCAGCCGTCCCCTCGTCGAGAAGCGGGCCGGCCGTCACTACCAAAGCGGGATCAACCTCGCCTTCGAGACCAGCCATTGGATGCGCCTCGGCAAGTATTTCTCGGCGCAGGCCGAGCCGCGCTTCCAAATCCAAGGGGTGAAGGGAAACGCCGACGCCGAGACCAAGGTCTTCGCGCAGCGGCTCAACGGACGATTCACCTGGAACAAGCTCGACGTCCAGATCGGCCGCGATTCGCTCAATTGGGGGCCTTCGGCTTTGGGCGGTTTGGTGTTCTCGAACAACGCCCGCCCGCTGGACTACGTCAAACTCGCCTCCGTAATGCCCTTTCGTTATCCGTTCTTTTTCAAAAAGTTCGGCATCAACCAATGGAGCCTGGTGGTCGCCAACCTGGGGCCGGAGCAGCGCTTTTCGGATCCGTGGATGGTCTCCTATAAAAATTCCAACCGCGGCAGCCGCTATCTCGAGATCGGATTCAGCCAGACCTTCATCCTGGGCGGCGACGGGGCGCCGCATTTGAGCTTCGGCGACAGCGTCGCGGAATTTTTCGGCGTCGGGGTCGAGGACGGGAAGCGGGCCAGCAACCGCAATTTCGATTTCGAGCTGATCGGCACCATCCCGCAGGCTCGGGGCATGAACCTCTACGCCGAGCTGCATTTCGAGGATTTCGACAAGAATATCTCCGTCCTCTTCGACGAGGACATGTCCTTCCTGGGCGGCGTCTATTTGCCGCGCCTCAACGACAGCGGCACGCTCGACTTGAGGTTGGAATACGTCCGGCTTTCCCCGCGCTACGCGCGCCACGAGACCTTCACCGACGGCGTCACCGAAAACCGCTTTTTGATCGGAGACCCCTTGGGTCCCGATGCCTACGCAATTTCCGCAGAGGTAAATTACGATCTCGGCGAGGACACCCTGCTCAGCGGCGGCTTTCGCTTCGCTCGGCGCAACGGTGACATTTATTCGGTGACCCGCGACGGCGACGGGGTGACGGACTCGGCCGCGTCCTTCGACCGCGCCGAGGAGACTCGGTTTCGCACCACGGCGGGAGTGCGGCACCGCTTCAACGACCGATTGACGGCCCGCTTGGGGCTGGGCGTCGAGCGCGTGCAAAATGCCAATTTTATTCCCGGAAACGGGCGGACCGAATGGCTGGGCGAGGCGGGACTCACCTATTATTTTTGGCCGTCGCTGGAAGTCGGGCGCAGCCCTTGACCGCCTCGGGCGCTTCGCCTCGGCGCAAGGCCCGGCCCAGCCTCCAAGTCTTCCAAAAGGCCTCCCAGATCAAATTCCCCGACATCTTCGAGACCCCACGCCGGCGTTCGGTGAAGGTGAACGGAACTTCCGTGTAGGAGAAGCCCGCGGCCAAGGCTCGCGCGGTGCACTCGATCTGAAAGCAGTAGCCGAGGGAATCGACCGGCGCCGCGAGCAGAAATTCCAAAACCTCGCGGCGAAAGGCCTTGAGGCCGCTTGTGAGGTCCCTCACCGGCAATCGCAGCGCCCGGCGGGCATAGGCGTTGGCGCCGCGGCTCAGGCCGCGACGAAACCAGCCCCAGTCGCGGATGCCTCCCGCGCGGACGTAGCGCGAGCCGAGGGCAAGATCGAAGCCCTCCAAGGCGCCGAGCAGCTTGGGCAGCAGTGCGGGGGGATGGGAAAAGTCCGCGTCCATTTGCAGGACGGCGTCGGCGGGGCCGCCTTGCAAGGCCCGGGCGAAGGCGGCGAGATAGGCCTTGCCCAGACCTTCCTTTTTTGGCCGGTGCAGGACCTCGACGCGCCCCGGATGCGCCGCGGCCAGGGCCTCCGCGATCGCGCCGGTGCCGTCCGGCGAGGCGTCGTCGACGATCAAGAGGCGAAAGGCGGGTTTTAGCCCGAGGATCTCCTCGGCCAAGGCAGGCAGATTCTCTGCTTCATTATAGGTGGGCAGGACGACGAGGGGGTGTCGGAAGGCCATGTCTCGGTCTTTCTTTACTTTTTCGGCCTCGGCCTTTAACCTGACCGGGCCATGGCGAGTTTGTCCCCACGCGAAGAATTGATCAAGATCCAAAAGCAGATTTTTCGCAAAAACCAGAAGATCATCGAGGAATCGATCCTGGTCAGCGAGCAGGGCTTCGCCAAGTACGAGCAGAACTACCTCAAGCGCGTCCGAAGCTTCCGCTCGGTCGCCGACGCCGAGGAGTTGAAAAAGTCCCTGGCCCGCGCCGATTGGATCTACCTGGGCGACTACCACACCAACCGCCAGTCCCAGCGCGCCCTGCTGCGCCTGCTCAAGATGATGATCGGCCAGACCGATCGCTTCGTGATCTGCCTCGAGTTTCTGCAGAAGCGCCACCAGCCCCACGCCGACCGCTTCCTCCAGGGCAAGATGTCGGTGACGACCTTCCTCAAGCGCATTAACCTGCGCAAGCATTTCTACTTCGACCTCTGGGAAAACTTCGAGCCGATCTTCGACTTCGCCAAATACTACCAGCTCGACGTCTACGGCATCGAGTCGGCGCCCTTCGGCGCGGGGCTGAAAAAACGCGACGAGGCGATGGCCAAGACCCTGGCCGAGATCCACGCCCTCAGGCCCGACTACAAGAAGATCGTCTTCGTGGGCGACCTGCACATCGCGCCCGACAACCTGCCCAAGCAGGTGGCCAAGGCGATCGCCGACGGCTACGATCCCGGCCGCGAGCTCTTTCTCTACCAAAATTCCGAAAAGATCTATTGGCGGCTGGCCGAGGCCCAGCTTGAGGACAAGGTCGAGGTCGTCCGCCTCGACGAAAAAAGCTTTTGCCTGATCAACACCCCGCCCATCGTCTGGCAGCAGTCCTACCTGAATTGGCTCGAGAACGAAGAGGGGGAGATCGACTACCAAGACCCCAAGCACAGCTTCCTCGACCTGGCCGACCGCATCGCCAAGTTCCTCGGCATTCGGCTCCCGAAGGCCAAGGACGAGGTCGAGGTCTTCACCTGCGGGGACTTGAGCTTCCTCGAGCGCCTCGAGGAAGACCCCGACTTCAGCGCGCGCGAGCGCCGCATGATCCAGAAGCAGGTCGAGCTCTCCGAGAGCTATTACATCCCGAAACACAAGTGGGTCTACCTGGCCAACGTCTCGCTCAACCACGCGGCGGAGGAGGCGACGCACTTCATCCGGCACCTGGTCGCGGGCGACGAGTTTCCGCGCAGCCACGAGGACGCCTTCTACGCCAACGTCCTGCACGAGGCGATCGGCTTCTTCGGCTCGAAGATCATCAACCAGAAGCGCAAGTGCATGCGCGTCGAGGATTTTCAGAGCTTGATCGAGTATTTCAAGAAGAACCGCGTCCCGCGCGACCGCGGCTTCGAGCTGGAGGTGGCCCACATGGTTATCGAGGTGAAGAAGCACGAGAGGCGCGGCCTGCCCGTCGCCAACGCCGGCTCGATCTACCGCCGGCACGAGCTCTTCTTCGGCGTGACCCACGCGCTGGGCTACATGCTGGGGGAAATTCTCTACCACGCGATGCTGCAGGGGAAATTCGCCAAGCGCGAGATCGGCAAGCTGTTCCGCGATCCCTTCCGCGAGGAGGGGGCCCCCTACCGGGCCTACGCCAAGCTGCTCAAGAAATTCGGCAAGGTTCCGCTGCCGCAGCGGATTTAAATTCTCCGAAAAATACCGGATGCGCCAAGGGCCTATGAGCGTGGGACTCGAGCCCCGAGGTTCGGCCCTTAAGCCGCCTCCGGGACCCCTTGCCAATCCTTCGCGCGCAGCCCCCAGCGAAAGTAGAAAAACAGCCCCAGCGCGGTCACCGGCAGGATTTGCAGAAAATGAAAATATACGGCGATGCCCAAGGCGGTGGCCTTGTCGAGGCCTAGCCCGGTGTAGGCGAGGACCGTGGCGATCTCGAAGGCCCCGAGGTTGCCGGGGGCGCTGGGCAGGGCGATGGCGAGGTTGATCGCGACCAGCACCAGCACGGGGGCCGCCCAGCTCAGCTCCAATCCGTAGGCCAGCTCCAAGACCTTCAGCATCGCGATCTCCGAGATCCACACCAGCATCGACAACAGGACCAGCCATAAGAAAGTCCGCCGGGATCTCAACGCCTGCGAGCCCTCGCCGATGTGGGCAAGGGCCTGGAAGAGCCGGTAGATCCAGGGATGCCGGCTCCGCCACTTTTCAAGGTTTGGATGGCGTTGCCAGAGCAGGAAGAGCCCGGCCTGCACCGCGATCAAGACAAGGGTCATGACGAGGGCCCCGGTCCTGATCCAAGCGGGGAGGGGGAAGACCAGCGCCAGGCCGAGGGCCAGCAGCACCAGGCTGAAGCCCGCGAGGTAGCGCTCCAATCCGATCGAGGTGAGCGCCTGGGTGTAGGGCACGGCGTAGCGTTTCTTGACCACGCCGGCCTTGAGGAACTCCCCCGCCTTCAGCGGCAGGAGGACGTTGGCCATGCAGCCGACGTGCTGGACCTCGAAGAGAAAGGCGAAGGGGATGCGGGCGGCGGGCCGCAGCAGGATCTGCCAGACCCAGGTCTTGAAGCCCAGGACCGCCAGATTGCCGAGGGCTGCCACGACCAGCAGCCAAGGCCTGGGTATGGCGAAGGCGCTGCGCAGCTCCGCCCAGGAGAGGGCGTGGAAGCAATAATAGAGGAAGAGGCCCGACAGCAGGAGGCCGGAGATGCGTAACCAAGGAAGCTGTCGGAGGGATTTCATTAAAAATTAAATAGATACAATAGGTTGTAAAACCAAAGCACAAGGAGTCCCGTTAGAGGAGCCAGGCCCTGGGGCTTTGTCGCCCACCCTTAAAACCAGGTCAAGCCCGCTTGTTTATTCGCGGGGAATCGACTAGGAGACGGCCAACCTTATGAACGTCATTGGGAAATTTCTGTACCAAATTAAGCAGGGCTTTCTCTTCGTCCTCGTCCTCTCGGCCCTCTGCGCCATCGGCATCCAAAACCGCCTCTGGAAGGTAAAATGAGGAAGATCGGCATCGTCAGCGAGTATTTTTACCCCCACCTAGGCGGCATCACCGAGCACGTCTATTTTTATTCCAAAGAATTGGTGAAGCGCGGTTACGAGGTCGTCCTGCTTACCGGTTATGAGGGCGAGACGATCGACGTCGCCATTCCCGAGGGCATGCGCATCGTTCGTCTGGGCAAGAGCGTTCCTTTCTACATGAACAACTCCTTCGCGAAGGTGACGTTGGGGTGGAACCTGGGGAAGAAGGTCCGGCAGGTATTGGCCGAAGAAAAATTCGACCTGCTGCATATCCATTCCCCGCTATTCATGACCCTTCCGATGTTGTTTCTAAAATACTCCGATACGGTCACGGTCGGGACGCTGCATACCTATTTCGACTCCATCGGGCCGCGTTTCCTGTTCCGAACCTTCCAGAACCTTATCCAGCGGTTTTTCGACAAGATGGACGGCGTGATCGCCGTCTCCGAGGCCTGTAAACAGGCCCTGGCGCCCTACCTGAAAGGCGATTTCACCTATATCCCCAACGGCGTCGACACCGAGTGGTTCGCCAACCCCAAGGGGAAGATCGCCCATTTCGACGACGAGACGCCGAAAGTGATGTTCCTGGGCCGAATGGACCCGCGCAACGGGCTCGAGTCGCTGCTCGACGCCTTCCCCGCCGTGGTCGAGCGCCTGCCCGCGGCCAAGCTGATCGTCGTGGGCGACGGCCCGATGCTGCCCCAGTACCAGGCGCAGGCCGGCGTCCTGAACGGCAAAAACGTCTTCTTCGAGGGCCAGATCAACGGCAACCGTCCGGAGTACTTCGCCTCCTGCGACGTCTTCTGTTACCCCGCCAAGATCGCCGCCTTCAGCGTGACGCTGCTCGAGGCGATGGCGGCGGGCAAGCCGGTGGTGGGCACCGACAACCTGGGCTTCCGGCAGGCGATCGAGAACGGCAAGAACGGCCTGCTGGTCCCCCCCGAAGACAGCGGGCAATTGGCCAAAGCCTTGCTTCATTTATTGGAGGATCGCGAGACCGCCGCCCGGATCGCCAAAAACGGCCAGGATTGGGTGCAGAGTATTTCCTGGTCGCGGGTCACCGACCGGGTCTTGGATTTTTACGACCAGGTCTACCGCCGTGAGCGGGGCGTTCCCTGGAAATAACGAGAAATATGAAGCGTTCATTTCCCAAACTCTACCAGTTGGGCTTGGCCTTTCCCAAGACGGTGCTGCTCCTCGCGGCGCTGTTCTCCGCGCTTTCCCTTTATTTCGTCCAAAAGCTCGCCTTCAACAGCGACTTCGCCTCGCTGTTGCCGCAAGAGACCGAGAGCGTCCGCAACTTGCGCAAGTTCGAGCGGCATTTCGGCAACGTCGGCTACGTCGTCCTGACCGTCGAGTCCAAGGATCCGGAAGCGGCCGAGGCCTTTGCGGACCGCCTGGCCGAGGCCTTGCCCCGGCTTTCCGAGGTGAAATACGTCGACTACAAGCAGCCGGTGGAGTTCTTCAAGAAGCGCCTCTGGTATTACCTCGAGACGGAAGACTTAACCGAGATCGAGCGCCGCATCGAGCGCTCGCTCGCGCTGCAGGAGAAGGGCGTCAGCCCGGTTTTCAATGACTTGATGGACTTCGCCGACGAGGAAAACCGCCCCGACCTCACTTTCGCCGACATCCGGAAGAAATACGAGGACAAGCTGGACGGCGAGGTGCAGAAGTTCAGCTCCGGTTCGGTCGAGGATCCCTTTCAAATCGTCTGGGTCAAGCCCAGGCGGCCCTCCAGCGACCTCGACTACAACCGCCGGCTGATCGCCGACATCCGCGGCCTCGTCGACGATTTGAAGCGCGAGACGGGCCTGGCTTCGGTCCAGGTCGGCTACACGGGCGAATACCAAAACAGCGTCGAGCAGGTCGATCACGCCAAGGGCGAGATCTCCTGGATTTCGGCGCTGGTCACCTTCCTGCTGCTCTTGGTCGTCGTGCTGTACTTCCGCAGGCTCAGCGCCGCGCTGTTGATCGGCTTTCCGCTGCTGCTCAGCGTCGTGTGGACGATGGCCATCCTGTATTTCTCGCTCGGCCACCTCAACATGATGACGGGCTTCGGCGCCGCGATCCTCACGGGTCTCGGCAGCGACTACGGCATCTTCCTGCTGACGCGCTACTACCAAGAGCGGGCCGCGGGGCGGGACTTTTCCGAATCCTGCCGCCTGGCCTTCGGCAACACGGGCCGCGCGACCTTCGGATCGATGGTGACGACCGTGGCCGCCTTCGCCGCGCTGCTCTTTTCCAACTTCCAGGTCTTCGTCGAGCTGGGCATCCTGGGCGGCGTGGGACTGGTGATGAACTACCTGGCGATGATGCTGATCGTCCCCAGCCTGCTGAAGTTGGCGCATGACTGGCAGGGCCATCGTTGGTTCCAGTGGTTCCACGGCCTCGACCGCCTGCCCAATTTCAATCCTTTCGGGCGCGGTGGGGCCTGGGTGCGCTGGTTCACGCCGCGCCGGGCCTGGCTGGGCACCGGGGTCGCCCTTGTCTTGGTAGCGCTCTCCGCCCTGACGCTTCCGGTCCAGAGTCGCATCTATTATGAGGACGGTCAGATGGACGTCCAGGAGCTGCCCGCCAATCGACTCAATCAGCGCGTCAGCCAGGCGAGCTACGGCACCTTGAAGCCCGGGGTATTGATGGTGGGCTCCGAGTCCGAAGAAGGGAAGCTGCTGGAATACCTGAACGCGAAGATCGACAGCCGCCCGTCGGAGGAGCTGGTCTACCATAAGGCCCTGGGGCTCTCGAGTTTCGTCCCCTCCGACCAAGATGGCAAGCGCGAGCGGCTGGCACGGATCCGCGACAAGCTGGCGCTGGCGAAGTTGGTGAACAAGGACAAGAAGGCCCAGACCCTGGAGAGCCTCGCCGACAGCCTAGTCGTCCCGCCCATCACGCGGGAGGGGCTGCCCGAAGAGGTGCGGCGCGCCTTCCGAGCCCAGGACGGCGCCGCGGTGAACACCGTCTTGGTCTATCAGTCCCTGCCGCGCACCTCCTCGCAGAACATCGGGCGGTATTACCAGGGCATCGAGCAGGCCCGTCGCGAGAGCGGCATCGCCTTCGAACCGGTCGACGCCGTTTTCGTGCAATGGGACCTGATCAAGCTGATCGAGCGCGAGGCGCCGCGGGGCATGGCCCTGATCCTGCTCTTCTTCGCGGGATTCCTCTTCGTCACCCTCAAGCCGCCCAAGCGGGCTTTGACCGTCTTCCTCAACCTCCTGGGCAGCTTGGTGCTGCTCTCCGGGGCGATGTGGCTCTGCGACGTCCGACTCAACGTGATGAACATCGCCATCATCCCGATCGTGCTCGGCACCGGCATCGACTGCTTCATCCATTACAGCCACCGCTTCGACGAGGAGCGCGACCTTTCCGAGATCGTCCGCCGCGACGTGCCGGCGATCTTCGTCTCCAGCCTGACCAGCCTGATCGGCTTCGGCGGCCTGGCTCTCTCCTCCAGCGCGGGGCTGCGCTCGATCGGGTGGGTCTCGATCCTGGGCCTGAGCATCGTGACCCTTGTCTGCGTGTGGGTGTTCCCGCGCCTCCTCCTGCTCGAAGGAGCCTCGGGAACCGAGCCCGATTCGGTGAAGGGCGGGGCGCTCTCCGCCCAAGTATTTGATTGACGCTTCCTTAGGCCCCGGCTAGTCCCAGGCCCTATGCGTTTTCCGCGAATTCGCCGGTATTTCCTCGTATTTTTCTGCGTTTGGGGCATCGCTTCGGGGCTGTCGCCGACGTCGCTTTTCGGCCAAGCCTCGGTGAACGTCCCGGTCAGCGATCCCGTCTACCGCGACATCGACAAATTGGTCGCGCACGGTCTGGTCGACAAGATCATCATGGGACAGCGGCCCTTCTCGCGGCGCGAGGTGGCGCGCATCGTTAAAGAGGCGATGGTCCACCTTTCCCGAATCGAAGCGCCCTTGCAGTCGGCCGATACCGCTCCGGAACAAAAGGAGAAGCTCCAGGCTCGGCTGGATTATCTCGCACCGATCTTGGCGCGCTTGAAACGGGAATATCGCGAAGAATTGATCCAATGGGGCGCCCTGGAAGGCGAGACGAAGTGGTATTCCCTGCACCCCATCGACAAGGTCGAGGCGGGGGTCGCCGTTGCGGCCAGCCCCGCGGAAGCCTTGCCCTTTTCCAACGGCATCGGCGAGATCGACGCCGTCATCAACCCCTTGTTGGACGATCGGCAAGGCCGGCATCTCGTCAACGGTTCCAATCTTTGGTTGGAGACTTCGCATTGGCTGAGGGCCTCCAATCACTTCGCTATGTATCTGCGCCCCCGCTTTCAATTGGGCATCGGGC
>JAANMT010000220.1_pt1 | contig 61487 bp, 38 predicted proteins | sample 7279711 | NCBI WGS metagenome assembly JAANMT01 (sample SAMN14094538, study PRJNA606508) | bioreactor metagenome | isolation source: A lab-scale SPAN reactor treating ammonium-rich wastewater day 1 | place: Ireland: Galway | collected 2017-01-16
GCGTTTTCCAGAGCGCGGGGTGCTAGCAGTTGGCGAATCATTTTCGCGGCCGCGGAATTTCCGCAAGGTCGCGAGCAAAATATTTTTCGGCGGGCGCCGGAGCGTGACCGAACGTGTCACCGGGCGGCGAGTTTTGCGAAGTAGCCGGGCCTTGCCGGCAAGGGACGAACGAGGGGGCGGGACCACGGCTCGGCCAAGCGCGCGGCAACGTTGAAGGAGGGGAAAAGGAAGCAGCCGTGAAGAGGTTGTGAATCTTTCCGTAGCGGCGGCGCGAGTGTTTCGCGAAATGCCGCAACGATCGGCGGCGAGTCGCCGCCGCTACGAGGGTCCGCTTTGGCGATCAACCCTTATTATACGCGCGGCATGTAGAAAATCAATAGATTAATGCGATGAGAGTTATATTTTGTCTGAATAAAATATGAACATAATTATGTAAGGACTTTCGTGTTGAAGGAAACCGAGGCGCTCGCGCGTGATTGCGGAAAAGGCCCAATGGCAAAAATTGAGCGAGAGGGCGCCCTGTCGCGATTCGCCCAGGGGGTCGGATAAACTGGTATTGCTCACTTCGCCCCGCACGGAGCCGCCATGTCTGATCCGCATCTGCTTGAACCTGGAGCAGCAATCCGCCTGCAAGACTTTTCCACGGACGGCAAAGACTTTCTGGACGACCGCGACCGGGCCGAGGCCAAGTTCCTGGCCTATCGTGACGAACTGGCCGACTGGCAGTATCGCCTGTACGCCGAAGGCCGCCGCAAGTTGCTGGTGGTCATTCAGGCGACCGACGCGGGCGGCAAGGACGGGGCCATTCGCCACGTGTTCCGCGGCGTCAACCCCCAGGGCGTGCGGGTCACGTCGTTCAAGGCGCCGACGCAAGAAGAGTTGGCCCACGATTTCCTCTGGCGCGTCCACAAGGCGGTTCCTGGCGCGGGGATGCTGGGAGTCTTCAACCGTTCGCATTACGAGGACGTGCTGGTGGCGCGCGTCGATAACCTGGCGCCCAAAGAGGTTTGGCAGGCCCGTTACGAGCAGATCAATCATTTTGAACAACTTCTGCACGACACCGGGACGACGATCCTCAAGTTCTTCCTGCACATCTCTCGCAAAGAGCAAAAGGAACGCCTGCAAGCCCGCTTGGACGATCCGAGCAAGAACTGGAAATTTTCGACCGAAGACCTGGTCAAGCGCGAGCACTGGGACGCGTACCAAGCGGCCTACGAGGACATGCTCAACCGCTGCACCACGCCTTGGGCGCCGTGGCGGGTGATACCGGCCGACCGAAAATGGTATCGCAACTACGCCCTGGCCCGGACGATCGTGGAAACGCTCCGCGCCATGGACCCCCAATTTCCCCAGCCCCTCGCCGATTTCAAGGGCCTGGAGGTGGAGTAGCCCGTTTGGAGTGCGGCGATTCGTCGCCGCTTTCGCCTTTCTTTTTTTGATGTGAAGCGAATAGGTCAAAAGCGGAACGTCGCACGGAGGTCGCAAGCGACGATGAGTTTTTCCTTGGGAGTGCGGAAATTGATTGCCGCTTTCGTCTTTGGCGAGTTGACCGCCAAAACACGTGACGGCGCGCGGGTCAGAAGCAAGGCCGAAAGCGGCGATGAATCGCCGCACTCCAAAAACATCCCCACCAGGAGTAACCCCATGCCGGTGCGATCCGTCTTGACTGTGTTGTTCGCGTGGCTCGTGGCGCTTCCCGCGGGGCAAGCTGAAGACTGGCCGGCGTGGCGCGGGCCGCGGCGGAACGACACATCGGCCGAATCGTCACGCTGGGATGATCAGGGCTGGCCGCCCAAGACGCTGTGGCGCGCCAACGTGGGCGTCGGCTCGACTTCGCCCGTGGTGGTGGGGGACCAGGTGTTCGTGATGGGCTGGTCCGGCGGCCGCGATCATTTGCGCTGCCTGGACGCCGCCACGGGCAAGCCGCGGTGGACCGTGTCTTATGAATGTCGGCAGTACGGCCGTTACGCCACGGGCGACGAAGGGCTGTACTCCGGCATTACCTCGACGCCCGAATACGACGCGGAAACCGGCCTGCTGTTCACCCTTAGCGCCGACGGCCACCTGAACGCCTGGGACACGCGCAACCAAGGCAAGCACGCCTGGGGCTTCAACCTGTACGACCGCTTCGGCGTTCGGCAGCGGCCCAAGCCGACACGCAACGGGCTGCGCGATTACGGCTACACGTCTTCGCCGCTCGTCGAAGGAAAGTGGCTGATCGTGGAAGTGGGCGCCGAGCAGGGCTTGCTCATGGCGTTCGACAAGCACACGGGCCAGCCGCAATGGTCCTCCCGCGCCAATGGCCCCGCCGGCCATAACGCCGGGCCGGTGCGGATGACGGTGGAGGGCAAGCCATGCGTCGCGGTGCTGCACGTGCGCGGGCTGCTCGTGGCGCGCATCGACGCGGGGCACGAAGGCCAGACGGTGGCCGAATATCCCTGGCCGACCGACTTCGCCAACAACATCGCCTCGCCCGTGGTGCAAGATAACTTCGTGTTGATCACGTCCAACTACAACCAGAACAAGATGTGCAAGTTGCGCATCACGCTTGCCGCCGGCGCCGAGAAAGTGTGGGAGCAGCCGCACGTTTCACAAATTTGCACGCCCGTGGTGCATCGGGGCCGCGTCTATTGGTCTTGGGAAAACATGCATTGCGTGGATTGGGAAAGCGGCAAGCTGTTGTGGAAAGGCGATCGCCTGGGCGAAGCGGGAAGCTGCATTATCACTGCCGACGATCGGTTGATCGCCTGGACCGGCCGCGGCGCATTGACCCTGATTGAAACCGCCGCGCGATCGCCCACGGAATACAAGCGGCTGCATCAAATGCAAGTGCTCGACCGCACCGACGCCTGGCCGCACGTCGTCCTGGCCGCCGGCCGCCTCTACTGCAAAGACCGCGGTGGAGAACTGGCGTGCCTTGCGCTCACCGAGAAGTAAAGTCGCGGGCGCATAGGGTGGGTCAAGCCGTGCGCCGACCCGCCATCATTGAAAGGCTCGGACAAAACCCCTGCGAACCCGACGCGCAAGCGAGGAAAACAAAGAGAAAGAGCCTCGCTTGCGCGTTGGGTTGGTGTTCTGTCAGCGCGTCTTAGACGTTGCTGATGGTGGGTCGGCGCACGGCTTGACCCACCTTACGTTTGCTCTCCCACTCGCATGAGGAGTAAAGTTATGCAAGACCCGCTGTTCTCCGTCGCCGAGCAAGTGGTGCTGGTCTCGGGCGGCAGCCGCGGCATTGGCCGGGCGATTGCCAAAGGGTTTGTCGAACGCGGGGCGCGGGTGATTGTCACCGGCACGCGCGACCAGACGGTACAAGAAGGCGTGGCCGCCATTGCCGCCGCGGTCCCGGGCGCGCATTACGCCCCGACGCCGCGGGCGTGCGACGTGGCCGACCCCCGCCAGATTGCCGAACTGGCGGAATGGATGCTGGCCCAGTTCGGTCGCATCGACACGCTGGTGAACGTCGCGGGCGTGAACCGCCGCAAACCAGCGCTGGATGTGACCGAGGACGATTACGACTTCATCCTCGACATCAACCTTAAAGGCGCCTTCCTGCTGTCGCAGGCGGTGGGCCGTCACATGGTCGAGCGCGGCCAGGGCAGCCAGATTCAAATCGCCTCGCTCAATACCGATCGGCCGCTCAAGAACGTCGCGCCTTACGCCATGAGCAAGGCGGCCGTGGGCGAGATGACCCGTTCGCTGGCGCTGGAATGGGGAAGCTACGGCGTGCGCGTCAACGCCCTGGCGCCGGGCTTCATTCTGACCGACCTGACCAGCAAGCTCTGGTCCAACGAAACGATGGCCGCCTGGGCCGGCGCCAACACTCCGCAGGGTCGTCTCGGCCGTCCCGAAGACATGGTCGGCACGGCGCTTTTTCTCGCCTCGCCCGCTTCGGCCTTCATGACCGGCCAGATCCTCTACGTCGATGGCGGCTTCACCGCCGGCTGGCTGTGGCCGATACCGGAATGAGGGAAGAGAAAGTCGAAGAGTCGAAAGAGGAACGAGGAAAAGACGAAAGCGGCGATGAATCGCCGCACTCCAAATAGGGAGTGCGGAAATTTATTTCCGCTTTTCGACTTTTGACCTTCGACCTTCTCTCGACCTTCTTCTTGCTGTTGCCGCAAGAGGTGGGGAAACTTATAATTTGGGAAAGTTTTGCCTTGTCGGCCGATCTTCCCCATTCCATCCTGCCTCGGGGGCGCCGGCGCCGAGGTTTCTCTGGCCCCTGGCCTGCGTTCCAAGGAAGAAGTTTATGTCACATGGTTTGCCGCGCGTCGTGCTGGTGGCGCTGCTGTGGCTGGCGCCGTTCTCGTTTCTCGCGCCGCCGGGGGCGGTCTGGGGCGACGACGCCGTTTCGCCTTCCGACAAGCCGATGGTGGAAGCCGCGGCCGAAGGCCACAGCCAGGAATACTACGAGCTGCTCAAGTTGTTTGCCGACACGCTTGACCAGATCGACCGCAACTACGTGAAGGAAGTCGATCGGCGCGAACTGATCGAAGGCGCCATTGAAGGGATGATGTCCAAGCTTGATCCCTACTCCAATTACATCGCCCCCGAAAAACTGGAGCGGTTCCGCGGCGGCGTCGAGAGCGAGTTCGGCGGGATCGGCATTCAAATCGAGTTGGTCGAGGGGCAACTGACGATCTCCAGCTCGCTGGTTGGCGGCCCGGCCTACCGCGCGGGGTTGTTGGCGGGCGACAAGATCGTGCGGATCGGCGACGAAAGCACCGAAGGCATCAGCCATGCCGCGGCGTTCGAGAAGCTCAAAGGCCCCCTGGGCACGCAAGTCACCTTTACGGTGCAGCAACCCGACATCGCCCACGAGGAAACGGTCACGCTGACGCGCGAGATCGTGCGCATCGACACGGTCATGGGCGACCGCCGCCGCCGCGACCATTCCTGGGAGTTCCTGCTCGACCCCGAGAAAAAGATCGGCTACGTCCGCGTGGCCGCGTTCAGCCGGCACACGGCCGAGGAGCTGCGCAAGGCCGTCGAAGACCTTTTGGGCCGCGGCATGAAAGGGCTGGTGCTGGACCTGCGCGACAACCCCGGCGGGCTGCTTTCGTCGGCGATCGAGGTGGCTGATTTGTTCATTCGCGAAGGACGCATTGTGAGCACCTCGGGCCGTGCAATTCCCGAACGGAAGTGGGACGCCCGGCCCGAAGACACCTTTGAGGATTTCCCCGTGGCGGTGCTGGTGAATAACTACAGCGCCAGCGCCAGCGAAATCTTCGCCGCCTGTTTGCAGGACCACGACCGGGCGGTGGTCGTGGGACAACGCACCTGGGGCAAAGGGAGCGTGCAGAACATCATCGAGTTAGAGGGCGGCGAGAGCGCCCTCAAGCTGACCACGGCCGGCTACCAGCGGCCCAGCGGCAAGAACATTCACCGATTCCCCGGCGCGAAGGATGACGAAGAATGGGGCGTCAAGCCCAATGAAGGTTACGAGGTGACGCTCTCGGCGCCTGAACTGCGGCAGCTTCGCGAGTACCGCAAGCAGCACGACATAGCCCGCCGCCCGGGCGAGGTCTCGGTGGAAGAGGGAACGCCCAAGCACATCGACGGCCAGTTGCAGCGAGCGCTGAGTTACCTGGACGAGAAGCTCGGCCCCGCCGAAACCAAAACCGCCCAAGCGACCAATACCGCCCAAGCGCCGACCCAGTCCGAGGAGTAAGACGCGCTGACAAAACACCAACCCGACGCGCAAGCGAGGCTCTTTCTCTTTGTTTTCCTCGCTTGCGCGTCGGGTTCGTAGGGGTTTTGTCAGAGCCTTTAAGTCCCACGCCTCGTGACAACGCTCTGCCTCGAAACGCACTCCCGCGACGCTCCGCGTCGCCAGGGCCGGCGGGCGCGGCAAACAGGATTCTCGTCGCCATCCCTTGCGAGCCAGAGCGTTGCGGAGCCGCAGCGCTCCGGCGACAAGGTTGTCGCCGGCTAGTTCCCTCCTGACTTTCGACTTTCTTCCTTCTTCCTTCTTTCGCTCCATGAACCTTTTGACCCTGGAAACCACTTGCGACGAGACGGCGGCGGCGGTTGTGACCGACCGGCTGGAAGTGCTGTCGTCGGTGGTCGCCTCGCAAGACGAGTTGCACCAGCGGTTCCGGGGTGTGGTGCCCGAGATTGCCGCTCGGGCCCACGTGGAGCGGATTTTGCCCGTGATCGACGAGGCGCTCCGCCGGGCGAACCTCACGCTGGACGACGTGGACGCCGTAGCCGTGGCCAACACGCCGGGGCTGGCCGGCTCGCTGCTGGTGGGGTTATCTGCGGCCAAGGCGTTATGCGTGGCCAAGGACCTGCCGCTGGTGGCGGTCAATCACCTGCACGCCCACATCTACGCCTGCCGTATCGCCAGCGGCGAGAACGTGTTTCCCTGCGTGGGAATGATCGTCAGCGGCGGCCATTCCAGTCTCTACCGCTGCGCCGGCCCGACCGACTTTCACTACCTTGGCGGGACCATCGACGACGCCGCGGGCGAAGCGTTTGACAAAGTGGCCAGCATGCTGGGACTGCCCTATCCCGGCGGTCCGGCCATTTCCAAGGCGGCCGAGAAAGGCGACTCCACCGCGTATGCGTTTCCACGTTCGTTCCTCAACGATCCGAGCCGGCTGGACTTCAGCTTTAGTGGTCTTAAGACCGCCGTGCGGTACGCGATTGCCGGACCGGGCAAGCAGGATTTCTCGGCCCTCGACTTGGACGAAGCCACCGTGGCCAACGTGGCCGCCAGTTTTCAGCAGGCGGTGATCGACTGCCTGGCGGGCAAGGCGATGCTGGCTCTGAAGAAGACGGGCATCTCGACGCTTTGCGTCGGCGGCGGCGTGGCGGCCAATCGCCGTTTGCGCCAGCGCCTGGAAAGCGACGCGGCCGCGGCCGGCGCGCGGCTGTTCATTGCTCCGCTGCATCTTTGCACGGATAACGCCGTGATGGGCGCCATTGCCGTCGAGAAGCTCAACGCCGGCCTTACCGAGTCGCTCGACCTTGACGCCCTGCCCGGCCTGGTGCGGCAGTAGCTCCCCAGAATGATCGCGCCCAAGGGGTCGGGTAGGTTTTTCGGCCTGCGCGGCAGCCATCGGGAAACGTCGTTGGCCGAAAAACCAACCCGGCCCGGTGAGGTTGTTGCTACGCATCCATCGACCGCCGGCGCCGTAGCACTCCTGCGGGCGCGTGCGCGCCTATAATCAAACAAACGATCCAGGACTCACCACCACGGCCCATGCGCACTAGCCGACGACGATTTCGCGATTACCAAAGCACACTCCGAGAGCGCCACGGCGACCCGACTTCCTCGCGGCACGCGGCGGCGAAGCAGTTGGAGTCGTCGCGGCAACGCTCCATCCGGCGGCTCTTGATCGAGTTCTTCGGGTTATTGCGCGGCCACCGCGCGCCGATAGTCTTCTCGCTGGCCACTTTGACCGTGGCCACCCTGCTCAAGTTGGCTCCCCCGGCGGCCACCAAGGTGGCCATCGACTATGCGCTGACCGATCAGCCGCTGCCAACCACCGGGTGGTGGAGTTACCTGCCAGGGCTGGATCGCTGGACGCTGCTGGTGTGGCTGGCGGGCGGGGTGCTGGCGGTCTCGCTTTTGGAGACCATGATTCACCTCTGGGGACGCTGGTACGCCACCAAGACCGTCCAGCGGGTGCGCGTGGCCATGCGGCGGCGGGTGTTCGACCATGTGTTGCACTTGCCGCTGCATCGCGTGTATCAGCTTAAGTCGGGCGGACTGGCCAGCATGTTGCGCGAAGACGCCGCCAGCGTGGCGGACCTGATCTTCAACATGCTCTACAACCCGTGGAGCGCGGTCATCCAGCTTTTGGGCAGCTTGATCGTGCTGGCGTACGTGGATTGGCGGCTGCTGGTGGGCTGTTTGGTGCTGTTGCCGATGATCTTTATTACGCATCGCGCGTGGATCGGCCGCATCCGGCCGCTGTACCGAGACATCCACCGCCAGCGGCAAGACATCGACGGGCAGGCCACCGAGACTTTCGGCGGGATGCGCGTGGTCCGCGCTTTTGGCCGGCAGCGCAGCGAATCCAACCGCTTTGTCACCAACAACGACTTCATGGCCCGGCAGGAATTGTATGCCTGGTGGTGGGCCAGGGCCGTGGCGATGGTGTGGGAAGTGCTGATGCCCATTGCCTCGGCCGCGCTGTTGCTTTACGGTGGTTCGCTCATTTTGCGGGGCGAGTTGACGCTGGGCGACCTGACGATGTTCCTGTTTTACCTGGCGATGCTCCTGGGGCCGCTGGCGGTGCTGGCCACCAGCGCCACCCAGTTTCAAAGCGGCCTGGCGGGAATGGAGCGGATGCTCGACCTGTTGGCCGAGTCGCGCGAGATGCCCGCGTCGCCCGAGGCCGTCACGCTGCGGCTGCCAGAGGTTCAAGGCCGGATCGTATTTCGCAACGTCAGCTTTCGCTATCCCGCCTCGCAAACGCCCGTGCTGCGCAACATCAACCTGGATGTCAAACCGGGCCAGACCATCGCCCTGGTGGGCCGCAGCGGCGCCGGCAAAACGACGCTCTGCAACCTGGTGGCCCGCTTTTACGATCCCACGGAAGGCGCCCTCGAGCTGGACGGCCGCGACCTGCGCACGATCCAGGTGGATAGTTACCGCCGGCTGTTGGGAGTGGTTGAGCAGGACGTATTCTTGTTCGACGGCACGGTGGCGGAGAACATCGGTTACGCGGTCCGCAACGCGTCGCGAGAAGCCATCGAGGACGCCGCCCGCGTGGCGCATGCACACGAGTTCATCCACCAACTAGAGCAGGGATACGATACCGTGATCGGCGAGCGCGGCGTGCGCCTGAGCGGCGGCCAACGCCAACGGCTGGCGATTGCCCGCGCGGTGCTGGCCGACCCACGAATTTTGATCTTGGACGAGGCGACCAGCAACCTCGACAGCGAGAGCGAGCGGTTGATCCAAAACAGCCTGTCCCGCCTGATGCGCGGCCGCACGTGCTTTGTGATCGCCCACCGCTTGAGCACCATCGTCCATGCCGATCAAATTGTAGTGCTGGAGGACGGCCAGATTCTGGAAACCGGCACGCACGTCGAACTCCTCCGCCGCGGCGGCCGCTATCATGAGATGGTCGAACTGCAAGTCAACGCCGGCCACCTGCCGGTGAAGGTGTGAGGGGGGGAAGTTAGAGGTTAAAGAGCAGGAAAGGAAATAGGTGCTGAACGAACCGTAACTTTCTCTTTTTCCTAACCTCTACTCTCTAACCTCTTTGCCGCTTGCTTCCGGTTAACTCGTAGCAATTTCAATCCTTTACGGACGCTTCCATGTCGGACGAACCGTTGATCGCGGTGTTTGTGGATTTTGAGAACCTGGCCATTGGCGTCCGCGATATGAAGGCGGGCAAGTTCCAGATCGAGCTGGTCTTGAAGCGGCTGCTGGAGAAGGGCCGGATCGTCTTCAAGCGGGCTTATTGCGACTGGTCGCACTACCAGGACTCGGTGCGGGAGTTCCACAGCCAGGGGGTGGAACTGATCGACATTCCCCAGACCAAGATGAGCGGCAAAAACAGCGCCGACATTCGGATGGTGGTCGACGCCCTGGACCTGTGCTACTCCAAGGACCACATCGACATGTTCGCCCTGCTCTCGGGCGACAGCGACTTCTCGCCCCTGGTCTCCAAGCTCAAAGAGAACGACAAACGGGTCATCGGCTGCGGGGTGAAAAGCTCCACGTCGGACCTGCTAATCGCCAACTGCGACGAGTTCATCTACTACGACGACCTGGTGCGGACCGCCAAGAAAGCGGCCCGGCCGGCGTCCAAGAAGGCCCCGACCGAAGACGACAAGAAGCAAGAGGCGGCCGATCGCTTGATGGAGGTGCTGCGCTCGGTGGAGCAGGATTACGATACGGTCTGGGGTTCGCTGCTCAAGCAGGTGATCCGCCGCGTGTATCCCGGCTTTAACGAAGGCTACTATGGCTACCGCAGTTTTTCCGACTTGCTGGAGGACGTGAAGGCCCGCGGGCTGATTGATTTGGAGTACGACGAGCGCCGCGGCAACTACATTGTGCGGCCGCGCCACTCCTGACCCGCCGCTCCGTGTTGCGATGTTGCCCTCTCCCCGCCGGGGCAAGCCCGGCGGCGACGGAATCCGACGATCGCCTCCGCGTACAGCGAAAACTAGGGATTACTGAAATTGCAAACTGCGAACTGAAAAATGAAAATTGCAAAATGAAGATGAGCGGTTCATCGTCAGGTGGATAGCGAAGTCTTCTTCAATTTGAAATTCGCAATTCCTGTTTTCTTCGCTGCATTTGCCTCGCGGCGGCGGCCGTCTATATTGAGACTGTCCGGGCGCCGTTGCGCCGCATCTCTTCCCGCGCCAGGAACCGCTTGATGCGCTTATTGACCCTTCTTGCGTTCGTCGTGCTGTTCCTTACCCCAGGAGCGTTTGCCGCCGAGGAGCGCGAAGAGGAATTGTTCGCCGCGGCCCGGCGCGGCGACGCGCCCGCGGTGGCCCAGTTGCTGCGGGACGGCGTCGACGCGAACGCCCAGACGCGCTACGGCGTGACCGCCCTCACCTACGCCAGCCGGCACGGTCATACCGCCGTGGTCAAAACGCTCTTGGACGCGGGCGCCGAGGTGAACGTATCGGACCGGTTCTACCACGGCACGCCGCTTTCGGCCGCCGCCTCTGAAGGCCATGCCGAGATCGTGCGCCTGCTGCTTGCCAAACAGCCGCAACACCTGGACGGCGCCTTGGAAAACGCCATTTATAGCGGCTCAAAGGAGATTGTGGCGGCCATTCTTGACGTCGACGCCGTGCGCCCGCAGTCGCTTCGCAGCGCGCTGCGATTGGCCGAGTCGCGGAAGAACGCGGACTTGGCCGCCCTGGTGCAAGCAAAACACGCCCAGGCGCCGCCGCCGGTGGTGGTTCCCGGCGCGACGCTGGCCGCTTACGTCGGCCAGTACGCCAGCGAGCGCGGCGGCGAGTACGAAGTCCAGCGGGAAGACGACGCGCTCCTGATCGGCCGCAAAGGCGGCGCCTTGGTGCGCGTGGAGCCGAAAGACGCCGCCAGCTTTCTCTACTTCGATTTGCACTTCCACTTTGAGTTGGAAGAGGGCCGGCCCGTGGCGCTGGTGCGGCGCCTGGCGAATGAATCTCTGCGGTTTGAGCGCGTCGCCTCGTCCGACGTGGAAAGCGCCGCCGAGATGCCCGAAACGCCCGAAACCGCCGTGCCGCCGGAGATCGCCGCTTTGTCGAACTGGCCGCAGTTCCGCGGCGTGGGGGCGCGGGGCGTGGCGGCGGGACAAAACCCGCCCACGCATTGGGACGTGCCCAAGAACGTCAACGTCCGCTGGAAGACACCCATCCCCGGCCTGGCGCACTCGTGCCCGGTTGTGTGGCAAGACAAGGTGTTTGTGACCACCGCGGTGCGTTTGAATGGCGCGGCCGACGTGCGCACGGGTTTATATGGCGACGTGGATTCCGTGGTCGATGACTCGCCGCACGCGTGGCGTGTGTACTGTTTGCGCAAAGCCACCGGCGAGGTGCTTTGGGAGCGCACGGCGCACGAGGGCGTGCCGCGCGTCAAGCGACACGCCAAATCGACGCACGCCAACCCCACGCCCGCCACCAACGGCCAGGTGGTCGTGGCGTTCTTCGCTTCCGAGGGGCTGTACTGCTACGACCTGGACGGCAAACTGCTCTGGAAGAAGAACCTGGGCGTGCTGGATAGCGGCTGGTTTTTTGACGCTGATTTCCAATGGGGCTTCGCCGGCTCGCCGATCCTCTTTAACGACCTGGTGATCGTGCAATGCGACGTGCAAAAAGGCTCGTTCATTGCCGCTTATCGCCTGGCCGACGGAGCGCAGGTCTGGCGCACCCCGCGCGAGGAAATTCCCACCTGGTCCACGCCCACCGTCTGCGAGACCTCGGTAGGTCCGATCCTGGTCACCAACGGCACGAACTACGCCCGCGGCTACGACCCGCAGACGGGCGAAGAGTTATGGCGGCTGGCGGATCATTCCGAGATCGCCATTCCCACGCCGTTCTACGCCAATGGTTTGATCTACGTGGCCAGCGGCTACCGGCCCATCAAGCCCATCTACGCCATCCGGCCCACGGCGCGGGGCGACATTTCGCTGCAGGAGGACGCCACCTCGAATGAGCACATCGCCTGGAGCCGTCACTGGGGAGGACCGTACACACCCACGCCGCTGGTGTATGGCGATTACCTTTACATCTGCGACAACGACGGCATTCTCTCCTGTTACCTGGCGACGACCGGAAAGCAGGTCTACCGCAATCGGCTGCGGAACGGCGGAGCGGTCAGCTTCTCGGCTTCGCCCGTGGCGGCCGATGGCCGGCTCTATTTTCCCAGCGAAGAAGGAGTGATGGTGGTGGTCCGCGCCGGCCCCAAGTGCGAAGTGCTGGCCACCAACCCCTTGGGCGAAGAATGTCTCGCTTCGCCCGCCATCTCCGACACGCTGTTCCTGGTGCGCACCAAAGGCCACGTGATCGCGCTGGGAGAGCACGTGGCCGAGTGACGGCCGGTGTTTTTCGTCGGGACGATGCAACCCGTTGGGTGGAAAGGGAGTTGCAACTTGAGAAATGAAAATTTCATTTTGCAGTTTGTAATTCCCTCTTTGCAGTCTTCCCGCCTGGGGCAGGCCGACCTTTGGGAGCATCGACGAGGTGGCCATCTTCGGCTCGGCGCTTTCCGCCGCGCAGTTGCAGGAGCTTTACGAAGCCCGCAGTCGCCCGCGGATCAAGGTGTGCAAATGGATTGAGTTGCCGTAAGGCGATTGGACAAATAAGTCCGCCCTCGTCAACTTGCTCGGGAAGCGCGAACCCGCAAGCGACATCGCTTGCGGGTTCGCGCTTCTTGATCTTCCGGTGGAAGGAAAAATCGATTTGGGGCGTCACAACGCCTTGCGCAGCAGCCGTGCATGATCGCACGCTACCGCATGCACCCACCACCACCCGAGCGTCACGGGAATCCAGTGGCTGCTCCACCGGCCGCGCACTGTAATGGTCAGGCGGGTTAACGGGCGCTCGGCGCCGTCCACGGGTTCCAACTCGATGAAAAACGCGTGCGGGAAGCTGTACCGCGGGCCGCGCGGCGAGAGATCGCTAAACGCGTAGCCGCGCCCTGGGCGCCATTGCAGAATACGGCCGAAGCGATCAAAGCGGCGGCCAAACGCATTATGCGACAGCACCACGTCCACTCCGGCCGCCGGGGCGGGGCGCATGAGCGTCACCTGTTCGTGAAAGGTGTCGATCGTCAGGAACCGCGGCAGATCGGCAATCCGCGTCCACACCTGATCGGCGGACGCGGGAACGAGGGCTTCAATGCGCGACACAATGCGGCGCCGGGTCCGCGGGGCCAGGGTCACGCGCGTGGTGATGGCTTTCGAGAGGCGGCCAGGACCATCCACTTCGGCCAATCGCCGGGCATGTTCCGCACTGACCACTCCCAGCGCCAGGAAAAACACCACCCGGCTTGCCGCCATCCCCATGCCGCCCTCCCACGCCGCGGCGACCCAACTCCACGCACCCGCGGCCACCGCCGCTCCCAGCCACCACGCCACGCACGACGCGCTCCCCACCCAAAGCTGCCCCGCGCCGGGAACCACGAGCGAAAGATAGAACGCCGTCCATTTGTCGGCGTGCGGGGTGGACATATTGCACACTCCAAGCAGAATCGCAGATTCCTTGATATCCGCAGGCGGATATCGTCGCAGAAAACTTCTTGCGTGGTCATGGTAATCGCAAATCAGCGCCGCGCGACCGGGGACGGCGTCTTTCACCGTTTGTTACAAACTTGTTGCGCCATCGCGGCTTGCAAGAAAATTCCCGGTCCGCAAGAACTATCGTTGGTGTTTGGTCGTCTTATACCGGCTAGCGTGCGCGCAAAATGCTCACGGTGGTTAAACGGCGCCAGTTACAATACACCTCGTGGGACGGGCGTCCCCTGGCTCCTCTTGTTCTTCGCAACATGACGCAAGCTCGCGGTTTGCGTCCTCGGTCCGCTTCTCAAGGAGATCCGCTATGCACGCCGCCTGGCGAGCCGCCGTGGTTGTGGCTTCATTACTCCTTGCTCCGGCGGCGCTGCTGGCCGCCGACCCCTTGGCGCCGCAGCCGCACGTGCCGGACAACGTGGGCCGGCTGATGAAGGACCGCCAGTACGCCGAGGCGGTCGCCGCCATCGACGCGCTGTTGCAGGCCAAGCCGAAAGAGGGCGAGAAGCTCTCGCGCGATTACCTGACCTACCTCAAGGGCCGCGCGCTGCACTTCGATCGGAAGTATGACGCAGCGATTGTCGCCTATAAGCTGGTGGACAAGAACTTTCCCAAGAGCGAATGGGCCAGGCGGGCCCGCCTGGCGGCTGGCGTTTCCTACGCCCGCAAGGGCGAGTTTCAAGAAGCCGAATTGCTCTACCGCACCGAGGCGCAGTACCTGTTGTCGCTGGAGCGAAAACAGGAAATCGCCGACATCTACCTGGAATTCGCCGACGCTTTTTTCAAGCCGCCTAAAGAGGAGCAGCAGCCCGACTACGCCAAGGCGCTGGAGTTCTACAAGCAAGCCCTGGATGTCGGCCCGCTTCCCGAGAGCCGCATCCGAATCGAGCTGCGCATTGCCGAAAGTCATGAGAAGCTGGGGCAATTCGCCGAGGCGGCCCAACTGTACCGCAAGTTCATCGAGGACCACTCCGACCACGAGCTGGTGATCGAGGCCCGCTTCCGCCTGGGCGAGTCTTTGTTGGCGGCCGGGAGTCACGAAGAAGCCCGCCGCGCCTGGCGCGACCTGTTGGACCTGCACTCCGAGGCGGTCTCGCCGCGCTTGGCCGAAGCCGCCTTCCGCCTGGCGGCCACCTACCAGATTCCCGCGCCCCCGGACGAAGAAAGTCTGAGCCTGGGCATTGCCGCGCTGCGGGACTTTTTGGCGAAGCATCCCGAACATAAGCAGGCGGCCCCGGCGCACTTGCAAATCGCCCAGGCGTATCAGAACTTCGGCCGGTACGAAGACGCCGTGGCGGCGCTCAAGGCGTTTCTGGCCGACGAGCGCTACGCCCAGACCGACGAGGCGGCCGAGGCCCAGTACTTGCTTGGCTTCGCCTACAAGATGCAAAAGAAGTTCGACGAGGCGCTGGCCACCTTGAACGCCTTTCTGGCCGCGCATCCCACGCATCGCCGTTGGGCCGAAGCGCAGCAAGAGATCATCAACGTCGAATACCTCAAGGCCCACGACCGCTACGAAAGCGAAGACTACGCAGCGGCCCGCAAGCTGTGGGAGGAGTTTCTCGCGCGGCATCCGCTCGACGGCCGCAACCGGATGATCCTCTACTACTTCGGCCGCATGGCGCATGCCCAGGAACAATGGAACGAGGCCATTGCGGAATGGCGGCGGCTGGTGTCCAAGTACCCCGGCACGGAAGAGGCTTGGCGGGCGCAGTACGCCATCGCCCTGACGCTGGAAGAGAAGCTGGGGCAGTTGGAAGACGCGCTCAAGGAATACAAGAAGGTGGAAGGCGGCGTCCTGCACGCCCGCGCCCAGTCCCGCATTCACCGGCTTACCGCGCCGCATTTGCGGATCGCCACCGAGCATGTGTTTCGCTCTTCCGAGACGCCGACCGTCAAAATGACGACGCGCAACCTTGATTGCCTGACCGTCCGCGTCTACACGGTTGACCTGGAAACGTACTTCCGCAAGATGCACCTGGCCACGGGGGTGGAAGGGTTGGATATTTCGCTGATCGACCCGGACCGCACCTTTGAGTTCCACGTGCCCGAGTACGAGAAGTACCGCGAGTTTCAATCCGACGTGGAGATTCCGATTCCCGGCCAGGAGGAAGCCGCCAATCAAGGCGCGGTGATGGCCGTGACCGTCAGCAGCGAGACGTTCGAGGCCACCACGCTCGTGGTGCGCAGCGATTTGGACATCATCGTGAAAAGCTCGCGCGACGAAGTGTTCGTCTTCGCGCAAAACATGCGAACCGGCAAACCGTGGCCCAAGGCCCGGGTGCTGATTTCCGACGGCGCCCAGGTGTTTGCCGAAGCCGAAACCGGCGCCGACGGCGTGCTGCAAATGTCGTACGACGAGCTGCGCGACGCGGGCGACGTGCGGGTGTTCGCCATCGACGGCAACCACGCCGCCTCGAACGTGGTCAACCTGAGCGGCGTGGGAGTGGCCCAGGGGCTTTCCAACAAAGGGTACGTCTACACCGACCGCCCGGCGTACCAGCCGGGGCAGATCGTCCACATCCGCGGCGTGGTGCGGCAAGTGACGGGCGATACCTACACCGTGGCCGAAGGCAAAACGTACCAGGTCGAGGTGTTCGACACCCGCAACCGCCTGGTGCATGAAGAATCGGTCAAGCTAAACGCGTTCGGCGGCTTCCACGTGCACTTCCTGTTGCCGGCCTCGGCCCCGCAAGGCGAGTTTCGCGTCCTCGTGCGCGAGCCGGATCAGGACGGCGGCCGCGAGAGCTACCAAGGCGTGTTTCTCGTCCGCGCGTACCACCTGGAGCCGGTGCGGCTGGAAATCGACACCGAGCGCAGCGTCTACTACCGCGGCGAAGCGATCGAAGGCGTGATCCGCGCCACGTTCTACTACGGCGCCCCGCTGGCCGGGCGCGAAATCCGGTATCAGCTTGCCGGGGGCCGCATGACGACCGCCACCACCGACGATGCGGGCGAAGTCCGCTTCAGCCTTCCCACGCGCGAATACCGCGAGTCGCAAACGCTGGCGATGACCGTCGTCCTTCCCGAACGCAACTTGCAAACCGGCAAGCAGTTCTTCCTGGCGACCCAAGGCTTTCACCTTTCGCTTTCCACGGTGCGCGACGTGTACATCGCGGGCGAAACGTTTGACCTGACCGTGACCGCCCGCGACGCGGAAGGCGAACCCACCGCCCGTGACGTGACGCTGCACGTCCTCCGGCAGACCACCGTGGCCAGGAAGACGGCCGAGGTCGAAGTCGAAGCCCGCCAGCTTAAGACCGACGCCAAGACCGGCGAAGCGCGGGTCACGCTCAAGCTGGAGAAGGGCGGCTCGTACATCCTGCGGGCGGAAGGGGTGGATCAGTTCGGCAACCCCGTGACCGGACAAAGCTATGTGAGCGTCTCGGACGAGAAAGACGCGGTGCGGCTGCGAATCCTGGCCGACCGGCACACGTTCAAGGTGGGCGACACGGCGCAGGTGCAGGTCCACTGGCGCGAAGCCCCGGCGCTGGCGCTGGTCACCTACCAGGGGGCGCGCATCCTGGAATATCGCCTGGTGCAACTGGAGACCGGCGCCAACAAGCTGCCGGCGCCGATGTCGGCCAAACTGGCGCCGAATTTTGAACTGGCGGTGGCGGTGATGACCGACACCCGCCCCACCGAGGAAGACCCGCATCCGCGCCGCTTCCACGAGGCCTCCAGCCCGTTTGTGGTGACGCGCGACCTGCAAGTGAAGGTCACGCTCGCCCGCGCCGGCGAAGGCGAAGGCCCGCTCAAGCCGGGCGAACCGGTCAAGGCCACCGTCACCGCCACCGACCCGCAAGGCAAGCCGGTCGCCGCCGAGTTGAGCCTGGCGATGGTCGAGCAATCGCTGCTGGAGCGGTTCCACTCGCCGCTGCCGACCATCGACGACTTCTTCCGCGGCGCGCTGCGGCAGTCGGCGGTGCGCACCACGTCGAGCGTGACCTTCGAGTATCGCCCCGCCACGCAGGCCATCAACAGCCGGTTGCTGGCCGAGGAAGAGCGGCTCGCGCTGGAAGCGATGGAGCGCCTCCGCATGGAGGAGTTCCGCGAACGCGGCGAAATCGCCGGCGTGGAGTTAGATGTCGACGGCACGATCAACAGGGGCGAGTTGAACATGCTCACCGATGCCGAGACCTTGTCCGAAACCGAGGACTTCTTCGCTCTCGACGACAACATGCACGGTCGCGGTTTCGGCTTGGCGCCGGCCGCCGACGGAGCCGCGATGGCGTATGACTTCGCTTTTGGTGGGGGTGGAATGGGTGGAATGGGCGGTTATCCCAACCAGCCTTATCCTCAAGCCGTGCCGCAATCAACCATCCTGAATGCGGAGCTGGGCGTGCAAGTCGATCAACTGCATTCGTTCCACGCGCCCGGTCGGGTGCAATCCGACTCCGGCGCCTATTCCCAGGCGTTGGGCCGGCCGCCGAGCGGCGAACCATTGGCCGCCCAGCAACAAGGTCAAGCCGCGGCGAACGACGTTAGCAATTTCACGCAAGCCGGCGACCGATGGGACGAGTACTCCTACAGCCGCATGTCCCGCGCGACGCCGATCACCGGCGTACCGCCGCGGGCGTACTTCGATAACAAGGCGAAAGACGCGCGCGCCAAGGGAAACAACGTGCAAGTGCTCGCGCAGAATGGCGAGTGGTTCAATCTGAACCTGGCCATTCGCAGCCGGACCGACGCCGAAACTCGGGCGCTGTCTACACAGCTTGCCGAGCGCGGCGCCATGCTGATGCCGCAACTGGCCCCGCACGAGACCGGCTATTGGAACCCGTCGCTTGTGACCGACGAGACCGGCCGGGCCACGGTCGAATTTGAACTGCCCGACCGCTCCACCGCGTGGACGCTCCAGGCCAAGGGCGTCACGGTCGAAACGCTCGCGGGCGAGGCCGAGCACGAGTTCACCGTCAAGAAGGACTTGTTCGGCGAATTGAAACTGCCGCTGGCCTTTACCGACGGCGACCAGGCCAGCATCCTGGCCACGGTCCACAACACCGCGGGGAACGGCGGCAAGGTGGAAGTGACGCTCAAGGCCACGATCGGCGAAAAGACCCTCACTCAAAGCCGCGCCCTGGAACTGGACAAGAAAGGCGTGCGCGAGTTGGCCTTCCCGCTCAAGATCGAACTACCCGCCGAGGTTAAGGACCAGTCCGCGCCCGGCGGCACGGTGACCTTGGAGCTGACCGTCGCTTCCGGCGAGCTGCGCGACGTGGTCGAACAGACCCTTCCCATTCAACCTTACGGGCTGCCGGTGTTCGCCATCGCCGGCGGGTCGGCCGAGAGCAGCACCACGGCGTTTGTCGAAGAACCGGAGAACATGAAGCTCGACGCGCCTCGGCTGCAAGTGCTGGTCGGCCCCTCGGTCGAACGAAGCCTGCTCGACGTGCTGCTGGCGCCGCCTACCTGGTGCCAGCTCGAAGTGGCCAACGTCGCTTCCGGCGTCGATTCGGCCGCCAGCGATTTGATGGCGGGACTGGCGCTCCAACAACTCTTCAAAACCACCCGCGAGGCCGATCACCCGCAGATCGAGGCGCTGGACGCCCGCGTGCGCAGCGCGATCGGCGTGCTCGTTTCGCAGCAAAGCGACGACGGCAGTTGGAGTTGGGCCGGGCAAGGGCAGAGCAACCGGCTGAGCACCGCCCGCGTCGCGTGGGCGCTGGCCCTGGCCCGCAAGGCGGGCTACCGCGTGGATGACGAGGCCTACCACAAGGCGCACGTTTGGCTGGAAGGCGAGCTGGCCAAGACCCGCGTAAACGACTACGAAACCAAGGCCGTGCTCCTGCACGCCTTGAGCGTGGCCGGGCGCGGCGACTTTACTTTGGCCAACCAATTGTACCGCAACCGGCCGTCGCTCTCGGCGGCCGGGCTGGCTTACCTGGCGCTGGCTTTTGCCGAGATGGACCGCAAGCAAACAGCCGACGAACTGCTGACGTTGGTGGGGGAACGCTTGCCCCAGGCCGACGTTCCCGCGGCTGGAGCGAAAGCGCTGCCCTGGAATGCTTCGGCGGTGGAGCTGCGCGCGCTTTACGCGTTGGCCCTGGACCAGACGACGCCCACTTCGCCGCGCTTGAAAGAGCAGATCGATTGGCTGCTGGCGCATCGCACGGGACATCGCTGGTCGCCCGACAAGGCGACCGGACCGGCCATGCGGGTGCTGGGAAGCTGGTTCGCCCGGACGCGGTTCGAGGGGCAACGCTACCAGCTCACCATCTATGTGAACGACCTGCTCCTGCAAACGCTGGAGATCGACGAGGCCGCCCGCACGCAAACGCTGGACGTGCCCGCGCGGCTGCTCACTCCCGGCAAGCAGCGGGTGCGGTTGGAGATGGAAGGCCGCGGGCGCTACACCTACCAGGTCATCCTCGGTGGGTTTGTGCCAAGCGACCGGCTCAAGGATACGACCCCCGACTGGCGCGTGACGCGGTTTTATGAACCGGCCCCGCGCGAGTTCGACGGCAAGCCCGTGCCGCGCGGCTTCGACGTGCTGACCGGGTCGTACAGTTCGTTCCGCAATCCCCTGACGCAGCTACCGGTGGCCAAGCGCGGCACGGTGTCGCTGCACGTCTCGCGGCACAACGTATCCAGCAACACGCCCGAGGAGGAGTTGCCCTACCTGGTTGTGACCGAGCCGCTGCCGGCGGGCGTGACCGTGGTCGAAGATTCAATTAGCGGCGACTTTGACCGCTTCGAGATCGAGCCGGGCGCGGTCACCTTTTACCTGGGCAACCGCCGCTGGGGCGGCACGCTGCAATTCGATGTGTACGGCTATCTGCCAGGCGAATACCGCGCCACGCCCACCGTGGTGCGCAACGCGTACCGTCCCGATCAGATGGCGGTCTCCAAGCCGCAGCCGCTGACCGTGCTGCCGCGGGGAGTGGCCAGCGACGATCCCTACCGGCTTACGCCGCGCGAGCTGTACGAACTGGGCAAGCTGCACTTCGCCGAGAAACAACACGCCCAGGTCATCGAGCACCTGGCCGAATTGGTCGCCAAGTGGACCTTGCAAGACGAGGTGTACAAAGACTCGGTGCGGATGTTGCTCGACGCGCATCTGGCCGCCGGGCCGCCGGAACAAGTCGTGCATTACTTTGAAATCATTATTGAGAAGTACCCCGACTTGGAAATCTCGTTCGATAAGCTGCTCAAGGTGGGAGACGCCTATCATCAAATTGGCGAGTACGAGCGCAGCTACCTCGTGTTCCGCGCCACGGTCGAGGCCAGCTTCCAGCGCGAAAGCCGCGTGGCGGGCTTCCTGGAAAGCCAGAACGAGTTCCCGCGGAGCGTCAGGATCATGGCGTCGCTGTTGCGCGAGTATCCGCCCGAGCCGTACCTGGCGGCGGCCCACTACGCACTCGCGCAGCGGGTGTACGCCAGGGCGCCCGAGGCGGCGACCGACGAGAAGCTCAAAGAGTTGAAGCTCACACGGGTCGACCTGATCCAAGAGTCGCTGGCCATGCTCGACCAGTTCCTGGTGGCCTGGCCCGAAGACCCGGCGGCCGACGAAGCCTCGTTCTCGGTGGCCAGCGCGCTGCTGGACCTGGAGGCATGGCAAAAAGCGATTGCCGCTTGCGAGCGCTTTGAGAAGCGTTATCCCGAGAGCCGTTTCCTGGATAGCTATTGGTACATCATCGGCTTCTGCCATTACGCCCTGGGCGACCACGAACAGGCCCTGGCGATGTGCCGCAAGGTGGCCGAGTACGATCCGCCCGACCGCGACGGCCGGCGCGTGGACGAAAGCCCCAACAAGTGGCAGGCCATTTACATCCTGGGCCAGATTTACCACAGCCTGGGCCGGGCCGAGTCGGCCATTGACGAGTATCGCCGCGTCGAAGAACGCTTCCCCGACGCGCGGCAAGCAATCGATTATTTCCTGCACAAGGAAATCTCGCTGCCCGAAGTGACCAGCTTCCTCCCCGGCGAAGAGGCCAGCCTGGTGTTGAAGTTCCGCAATCTCGCCGCCTGCGAAGTGACCGTGTACCGTATTGACCTGATGAAGTTCAGCCTCCTGCGGCGAAGCCTGGAGGAGATCACCCAGATCAACCTGGCGGGGATTCGTCCCTTCTACCACGCCACCGAAAAACTGGGCGACGGCAAAGACTACCGCGACCGCACCGCGCCGCTCAAGCTGCCGCTTCAGGAAGAAGGCGCCTACCTGGTGGTGGTGCGCGGCGATGACCTGTACGCCAGCGGTCTGGCGCTGGTCACGCCGCTGGTGCTGGAAGTGGACGAGGACGCCGCGTCGGGCCGCGTGCGGACGACCGTACGCAACGCCGTCGAGGACCGCTATGCCGCCCACGTTCACGTGAAGACCATTGGCTCGGCCAACGACGACTTCATCTCGGGCGAGACCGACCTGCGCGGCGTGTTCATTGCCGATGGGATTCGCGGAGAGGCGCTGGTCATCGCCCAAGGCCAAGGAAGCCGCTACGCGTTCTATCGTGGTAAGACGTGGCTCGGCCCGGCAAAAGAACCGGCGCCGGCCGCCAGTCAACCGGCCTCAGCCGATCCCGCCGCCCCGGCCGAAGATTCACCCAGCGGCGGTAATAGCGTGTTGCTCAGGAACCTCCATGAGGAGCAGCAATCAATCCAAGGCAAGAACTCCGCGGAGTTGCAGCAGCTCTACGACAACAAGGTGGACGAAGGCGTCGGCGGCGGCTTCGGCGGCGGCTTCTTCTAAACCGCATAGCAAGTAGTAAGTAGCGACGAGTAACCGAAAATAGCCGGCGGCTAACAGCCGCCGGAGCGCCGCGCCTGTGCTCTGCCCCGCTTTCTATTTTGCTCTCCCTCTCTCCTCTTGCCCCACCAAAGCCCTCCTTCTTCCCAACCCCGCTCAAGAAAAGCGACGGGCCGCCCTGTACGCAGGCGACCCATCTGACCGTCCGCGCCGGCATGAATTCAAACGACGCGAACGGCTACCGTTCAAACCCCGCAAGCCCGATCGGGTTCCGCCCTGCCCAAGGGATTGGTTTTCGGTAAAATTTGAATATTGGAAACTTAGATTGTGGTCATGTCGTCGGGGAACCGGCGCATGTTTCCCCACGGCATTGCCGGTCCACCCCCTCGCGGTGGAAAATCTCGTTTGAACTCGCTTTGTCCTTTCGGCGGAAACGATTCCTTGCCACGCCGGATACCGCTAAATTTTTTGGAGCTTCGTGATGGTCCCGCAGTCCACGTCCGATTCGTTCGCTCCCGGTCCTCGTATCGCCGTGATTGGCGGGGGAATTACCGGCCTGGCGGCGGCGCATCGGGTAGGAGAGCTGGCGCCGGATTACCGCGTGACGTTGTTCGAAGCGGGGCCGCGCCTGGGGGGCGTCCTGCAAACCGAACGCCGCGACGGCTACCTGGTCGAGCGCGGGCCGGATATGTTCACCACCGCCGAACCATGGGCCGTGGAATTGTGCCGCCGGTTGGGCATGGAGGACGAGTTGATCGGCGTGAACCCCGATCACCGCCAGGCGTTTATCATTCACCGCGGGCGGCTGACGCCCGTGCCGGAAGGTTTTACCTTGATGGCGCCGGCGCGGATGTGGCCGGTCGTGACCACGCCGCTGCTGTCGATGCGTGGCAAGCTGCGGCTGATTCAGGAATATTTCGTTCCCGCGCGCCAGGAGGACGGCGACGAAAGCCTGGCCTCGTTCGCCACCCGCCGCTTGGGGAAAGAAGCCTACGAGCACCTGGTGCAACCGCTGATTAGCGGCATCTACACGGCCGATCCCGAAAAGTTGAGCATGGCAGCGGCGCTGCCGCAGTTCGTCGAGATGGAGCGGCGCCACGGCGGCGTGGCCCGCGCGCTGCGCCGGGGGGCCAGCAAGAAGGAAGACCGAGGTTCCAGCGGCGCGCGGTACAATCGCTTCGTCACGCCCCGCGAGGGCATGGAGTCGCTCGTCGCGCGCCTGGCGGAGCGGTTGCCGGCCGGCGGCGTGCGTTTGAACGCGCAAGTCGAATCCTTGGCGCGCGGGCCTGAGGGCCGCTGGACGCTGTCGCTTCGCGAGAACGACCAGCCTCGCGAAGAAGCCTTTGATGGCGTGATCCTTGCCACGCCCGCCCCGGCGGTCGCGCGGCTGGTGCGCCCGGTGGACGCCGCGCTGGCCGAGTCGCTTTCCGCTATTCCCTACGCGGGCGTGGCGATTCTGGTGGCGGCCTACCGGCGCGAGCAAATCGCCCATCCTCTGCATGGCTTCGGTTGCGTGGCCCCGCTGGTGGAGCGGCGGAACCTGGTGTCGATCAGCTTTTCCAGCGTCAAGTTCCCCGGCCGGGCGCCGGAAGGCGGCGTGCTGCTGCGTGCGTTCGTGGGCGGGGCGTGCCAGCCGCACCTGGTGGACCTGCCTGACGAGGAACTCGGTGCGCTGGTGAAGGACGAATTCCGCGAACTGCTGGGAGTCAGCGGAGAGCCGCAATTCCGCGAGATCATTCGCTGGCGGAACGTCATGCCGCAATACCACGTGGGACACCTGGAGCGCGTACGGACGATTGAGGACCGCGTGGCGCAGCTTCCCGGTTTGGAACTCGCCGGCAACGCCTATCGCGGCGTGGGAGTCCCCTTTTGCATCCGCAGCGCCGAAGCCGCCGCCCAGCGCCTGGTGGATTCGCGGGCCACGGCGTAGACGCGCCGCAAAGGGGGTGCTAATCTTTTCTCGTCCCTGGCGCCGCGCCGGAACCGGCTTCGCGCCGAGCGGGGGCGTCCGCCCCCCCACGTGCCGGAAGACCGGTTCGCACGCTCTGGGGAACGTGCGTCGCAAGCGGCGCGTCGGCGTCTTGAGCAACCTATTGGAGAGGATTTCGCGTGTCGTCGCTGAAGCGCATTCTAGTTACGGGTGGGGCGGGGTTCCTGGGTTCGCACCTGTGCGAGCGGCTGGTGGCCCAGGGCCACGATGTGATGTGCCTGGACAACTTCTTCACCAGCCAGAAGACCAACGTGGCGCATTTGCTGGGCCACCCGAATTTCGACCTCGTGCGGCACGACGTGATCCTGCCGATCTTTCTGGAAGTGGACGAGATTTACAACCTCGCCTGCCCCGCCGCGCCGGGCCATTACCAGTACAACCCGATCAAGACCATCAAGACCTCGGTCATGGGCGCCATTAACGTGCTGGGCATGGCCAAGCGGTGCCGGGCCAAGGTGCTGCAAGCCTCGACCAGCGAAGTCTACGGCGACCCGGAGATCCACCCCCAGCCCGAGTCCTACCGCGGCTGCGTGAACCCGATTGGCCGACGCGCCTGTTACGATGAAGGCAAGCGGGCGGCCGAGACGCTGTTCATGGACTACCATCGCATGAACGGCGTGAACATTCGCATTGTGCGAATCTTCAACACCTATGGCCCGCGGATGCATCCGTATGATGGCCGGGTGGTGTCGAACTTCATTCGCCAGGCGCTCCAGGGCGAAGACATCACCATCTTTGGCGACGGCTCGCAGACGCGCTCCTTCTGCTACCGCGACGACTTGATCGAGGGCATGATCCGGATGATGAACGGGTCGGACGAGTTCATCGGCCCCGTGAACCTGGGGAACCCGGACGAGTTCACGATCAAGGAGTTGGCGGAACTGGTGTTGGAATTAACCGGCGCCAAGTCAAAGTTGATTTTTGAGCCGCTTCCCGAGGACGATCCCACGCGGCGCCGGCCCGATATTACGCTGGCCCAAAAGCACTTGGACTGGCGCCCCAGCACCAAGCTGCGCGAAGGGCTGACCAAGACGATCGAGTGGTTCCGCTCCATCGACCTTTCCCACTACCGCGCGCCCACGCCGAACTACTAAAGCAGTTTCAAGCGATAGGTTGTTCGATGCGGTAGTTGTCCTGTTTGGCGGGGGGCGCCTGGCGGCGGAGCCCTAGCGACGCTCCGCATTGCAAACCCTGAAAGGGTTTTACCCCTCAGCCCAGGGTCGCGCAGCGCACCCTGGGTTTGCTTTCAGGGTTCCCAGAATCCCGTAGGCGCTCCGTAAACCCAGGGTGCGCTGCGCGACCCTGGGCTGGGGAATGGTACGCTTTCAGCGTACACGCGCGGGAAGGTGACCTGGACCGGGTAGTGAATCGCGCGCCGGCAAACTCGCCGTATCTTTCCTGTATGCCGCATGCGGAAAGGTCGCCGCGTTCGGCATGGCAGGATTGGTCGAAAAAACCGGCTGGCTCGTTATGACCAAAGAATCCGTCGCAGAGGGTCCGAACATACCTAGAACTGCCTCGCGAAAGGACTCTCTCCATGCTCCTGCCCGGACCTCGGTTTTTCCTCTGCGGCTTGCTTGGCGCCGCGGCGTGCGGCTGCGCCAGCCCCGTGACCTCGCGGCTTGGCCATCGCGACGCGCCGGTCTCTCGCCTGGCGGAATTGCGCGAGGAGGACCAAGAGCAAACCTCGCGGCGGTTGCTGGGCGCAATCGAGTGGCCCTGGTCGAAAGGAGACACTCCAAAAGCCCAAGCGCCCGAGAAGCAATCTTCCGACGCGGACGCGCTGGGCGTCTTGCTTGACGGGTCGCCCTCGCCCCCGGCGCTGCGAGAAGCACGCGACGCGGCGCAACCGGCGACGCCGGAAGATCGGCGGTTGACGATCGCTCAGCAATTGGAGCAGCGGGACGAAACGACCGACGCTGAAAAGCTCTATCAAGCGGTGCTGCGCGACGATCCACGTCACGCCGTTGCTCATCATCGGATGGGCGTGCTGTTGGCCAAACGCGGAGAATTGAGCGAAGCCGAACGCCACCTGCGCGATGCGTTGGCGTCCGGCCCGCCCCGCGTCGAACTGCTGAACGACTTAGGCTACTGCTGTTATCTCCAAGGCCGGTACGATGCGGCCGAAGTGTATCTTCGCCAGGCCCTCGATATCGACGCGACCCACAGCCGGGCGCGCAGCAATTTGACGCAGGTGCAAAACGAACGGACTGCGCTTGCCGCGCGGGCCAAGAGCCTGGAAGGCGAGCAAACGCTCGGACCGGCGCCCCTGGTCAACCGTTTGCTGCCGCCGGATCAAACGACGCCGCCAGAGCAAACGAAGCCTGTGCCGCAAACGGCGCCTGCGGAGCAAATCACGTCGCGAGCGGCGCCGGCATCGCCCGCGCGAACCCTCGCGACCGTGACGGAATCGGCGCCGGCGCCCTCGGCGCCCGAAGCGGTGGTGTCGGCGGCAACGTCAAACGATGCGCCCGCGCCCAAGAAGCCGACCCAAGAGCCAATCGCGGCGGCGGCGCCAACGCCAGAGTCCACCGTCCCCGCGGAAGCCGCGCAGCCGGAAACCGAAACCCTCGCAGCGGAATCGGGGGAAGTCACGGTGGCGCCGGCGCCCGCGGCCAGCGAGAGCGTCCAAGCCCCGGTGGACCGGGGATTGACTTGGGTTGAAGATGAGGCGATTGTCCGCCCCGAGTCCCGTCCCGTCCCGCCAACGCCCGTAACGCCCGCGGCGTCGCCTGCCACGGCAACCGCCTCGTCGCCTGCCACGGCAACCGTCACGCCGCCGGCGCAAGCGTCCGCGTCCGCGCCGGACAGCGGCGGCGCCGAGGCGCCGGTGGTGCGCCTGGTGGACTTCCGGGGCGACGCGCAAGAAGATGCGACGTGTTCGACCCCGACCGCCGACGCAAACCCCGCACAGCAAACGCTGGCCGGGTTCGGCTCCCCGCCTCATCGCGCGGAGGAAGTTCACATTGCCACGCCCGCGGAGAACGTCGAAAACGCTCCGCCCGAACCGCTCTTGCGGGAGCCTGCGGCCGATGCGCATCCGGTAAGGCCGGCCGCCAGCGCCACCGAGGGCCAGCGTTCCACCACACGCCGCCGCGGCAGTTTGCTCTCGGCGTTGAGCGCTCGCAGCTCGCAGGATGAGCCGAAGCCGACCGCCCATTCGCCCGCGGTGACGACCGTCGCCGAAGTCCCGATTTCCAAGCCGTCGCCAGCCAGCGAGGGTGAGTTCATACCCTACATTCCACCGCCGCACCTGGCGGCGCAAACGCCGGCGCCGCAACCCGAAACGGAAGCGGAAGAACAAGTGGACGTGGAGCCGCGATCCACCACCCGAGCGCCGCGGCGAGCGCTATTCAACTCCCTTCCTTCGCTCAATCCATTTTCCTGGCGCGGTACGAGCGAGGCGTCGCCGGCCGAATAACTTCCAACGGACCACCTCATGGCCCCGCGCGGCGAAACCCAGGCCAACATTCAAGCCATTGTCAACTCGCCCAGCTACCTGTTGGCCGAGATGGATACGAGCTTCCTCCAGCGGCAGGAGCTGCGCCCGGTGCGCATGCAACTGGAGTTGCTCAAGCCCGAAATGGTGCTGACCGAGGCGAAGATCGACTCGACCATTGTCGTGTTTGGCGGCACGAACGTTGTCGAGGCGTCCGAGGCCAAGCGGCGTTTGAAACAAGCCCGCCAGCAACTGCGCGCGGCGCCCGACGACCCGCAGTGTCAGCGCCTGGTCGCGCGGGCCGAGCGCGTGGTGGCCAAGGCGCCGTATTACGACGCGGCCCGCGAGTTTACCCGGCTCGTCTCGTGCACTTGCCAGACGGAAGACCGCTGCGACTACGTGGTGGTCACCGGCGGCGGCCCGGGGTTGATGGAGGCCGCCAATCGCGGAGCGCACGACGCGGGCGCCAAGTCCATCGGCCTGAACATCACGCTGCCGGCCGAGCAAGTGCCCAATCCCTACATCACGCCGGGACTGTGCATGCAGTTCCATTACTTTGCGCTCCGCAAGATGCACTTCCTGTTGCGGGCCAAGGCGCTGGTGGTGTTTCCCGGCGGCTTCGGCACGCTGGACGAATTGTTCGACGCGCTGACGCTGCGCCAGACCCAGCGCATGCAGCAGATTCCGATCATCCTCTACGGCCGCGAGTATTGGGACCGCGTGATCGACTTTCAGTTCCTGGCCGACGAAGGGGTCATCGCCGACGCGCACCTGGACCTTCTGCAATACGCCGAGACACCGCAAGAGACGTGGGATTTGATCGTTCGTTTCCATAAGCACAAGCCGCGAACCTCGCCGGGTGGAGAAGAAACGCCCGACGTTGGCCCCAGTCCCACTTGACGCGGCCATTCCGCCTTTTGGCATGCTTTGTGCAGCCCAATTCATCGCCCTTTTCTAACTTCGTGCGATGAAAGGCCGCCATGAGCCTTCGGCTGGAAACTGAGCGCCGCGCCATCAACTTGGATGCGGCCGTTGCGCCGTTCGGCTACAACCCGTCGGCGTGGACGCAGCGCGTCCCCATTTGCCTGTTGGCGCTGGTCGCCGCGGGCATTGCGACCCACATGGCGCTGTACCAGTGGCAGCTGATCCCCCATGCCTGGGACCCGATCTTTGGCGAGCAAACGCAGAACGTGCTGACTTCAAGCGTCGCCCGGCGCATGGATGGTTGGTTTGGCATTCCCGATGCGGCCTTGGGCGCGCTGGCGTACTTGGGCGACGCCTTGTTTGGCCTGGCCGGCTCCACGCGGCGATGGCAGTATCGGCCGTGGATGGTGATCCTGTTTGGCATCGACGTGATTCCGCTGGGCGTGGTCAGCGCGATCCTGGTCCTCATCCAGGCGTTTGTGCTGGGCGAGTATTGCTTTTTGTGCCTGGTGACGGCGGCCATTTCGCTGATCCTGGTGTATTGGGCGTATGACGAGGTATGGGTCTCATGTGTCTACTTGTGGAAGGTCTGGCGCCGCACGGACAGTTTTGGCGCCTTGTGGCGCACGCTGTGGGGCCGGCCCTCTGCCGAGGCTAACGCCGTTGCCGAAGAAATGATCCGCGCGGCGTCGGTCAAGACGGCATGAGGGCGCGGGAACCGCGTCGCCGGGAATCACACACAACGGGAGAACCGAGCACGATGTGGGCGCGAGTCATCGAAGTGATGCTGGGTTGTTGGCTGGCGGTTAGCCCGTTCATTTTTCACCATGCCCGCGACGACACGCTCCTTTGGACGGCCGATTGGGTTGCGGCGGCGTTGGTGGCGGTGTTGGCGTGTCTCTCGTACTGGCCGCCCACGCGGCGCGCTCATTTGCTGACCATCGTGGTCGCGTTGGGCATGGTGGCCGCGGGATGGATGCAAGATCGTCCCGTGCCTCCTGGCTGGCAGAACCATATCTTGCTGGGTCTGGTGCTCTTGATGACGGCGATCGTCCCCAATCACGCCGCCGATCCACCCCGCGGGTGGCGGGAGTTTGCCAAATCCGATGCGGCTCGCTCCGGCTAGTTCCCGAGAAGACCGGTCTGCGCCGCGGAACTTTGCGCCACGGCCAGGGTTTAGTGAGTAGAGATTCGCAGCTTTCACTTACTTTATCCATCGGGGAGATTCTATCGATGAAATTCTGGTCACTTGGATTAACCTTCGGTCTGGCCGCCGTGACGGCTCTTCCCGCCTTGGCCCAGGACGATCAAGACGCGCGGCGCAACGAGCGGCGCCAACAATTCTTGCAGCGCTTCGACAAGGACGGCGACGGCCAACTGAGCGATGAAGAACGCGCCGCCGCGCGCGAAGCCTTTTCCCAAGGACGCGAAGGACGACGCGGCGAAGGACGTCAGGGTGAAGGACGACGCGGCGAAGGGCGGCAGGGTGAAGGACGACGGGGCGAAGGACGGCAGGCCCCCAATGCCGAGCAACTCTTCGAGCGGCTTGACCAAAACAAGGACGGCAAAATTAGCAAGGACGAGCTGAGCGCCATCGGCGAACGCGGCCAACGCTTTGCCCAGGCCGACGCCGACAAGGACGGCGACATCACCCGCGAAGAACTACAAGCCGCCTTGACCCGCATTCGTGAGCAGGCGGGCCAGCGGTTCAACCCCGAGCAACTCTTTGCCCGGCTCGACCAGAACAAAGACGGCAAGCTACAAAAGGACGAGCTGCCCGGCCCCTTGGCCGAACGTCTGGCCCAGGCCGACGCCGACAAAGATGGCGAGATCACCAAGGAGGAGTTCAACGCCGCCGCCGAAAACCTCCGCGGCCGGTTCGGTCAGGGCGAACGTCGTGCGCCCAGCGTGGACGAGACGTTCACCCAGTTCGATAAGAACAACGACGGCAAATTGACCAAGGAGGAATTGCCCGAGCGCGCCGCCAACTTCCTTCTGCGCGCCGACCGCGATGACGATGGCGCCGTGACCAAGGACGAACTCCGAACCGCCCGCGAACGCTTCCAGCAGAACCGAGGTGAAGGTCGCCGTCGCCCCAATGGCGACAACGCCAACAACTAACAACAGTTGGAGTGCGGCGATTCATCGCCGCTTTCGCCCTGCTTATGTGGCCACGCGCTTTGCGAGTGGCCACTTTTGTTGCGTGCGGCAAGTTTGTCTGGCAAGGGCGCCATGCTAACTTGCCGCACGCTTTTTCTTTGGCGCATTGCGGCAGTTACCGGGGCCGTTCTAGAATATCCGCAACCCAACCCGGCGCGGGTGGGCGGCCGCATTCGCCTGGCAACGTCGGCAAGCGAGCGAAAACGCGGAGAGCCAACCCCAGGCGACTCCGCGCCCCCGTCTTACCGCGCCCTGTCACGCCTGCCTCGGTGATCGATTGTCATGACCAGCCTGACCCCCACGCGCTTACCGATCGTCCTCGCCGCCGTACTGCTCTTGGCGGGGGTAGCCGTCACCGCCCGCGCTGAAGAAACGCTCCGCGTGGGCGTGGCCGAGACCGAGATCACGCCGCCCTTGGGTTATCCCATGGCCGGCTATTACCACGAGCGGTTGGCCACGGGCGCTCGCGACCCGTTAAAGGCCAAGGCGATTGTGTTCCTTGGCGCGGAAACGCAAGCGGCGGTGGTGGTGTGCGACTTGACGGGAATCGCCGTCGATCTTTCGACGGAAGTCCGCCGCCGCGCGGCCGAGAAGACGGGCATCCCGGCGGCGCGGATCGTCGTCGCCGCCACGCATTCGCACACGGCCCCGGACTACACCAAGAATCTCTACGAACATCTGGGAGGCGAAGCAAGCGACGCCACCGAGGCCAGTTCGCCGCGAAAGGCCTACGCGGGCCAGCTTATTGAGCGCATCGTCGAGGCGATTGGGAAGGCGCACGCGGCGGCCGAGCCGGTGACCATTCATGCCGGTTCGGCCAGGCAGGAGACGCCCGTCTCGTTCAGTCGTCGATTCGTGATGCGCGACGGCAGCGTGCAAACCTGGCGCAACTTCCGTGATCCGGCGGTGGTGCGTTCAGCCGGGCCGATCGACCCCGAGATTGGCTTGCTCGCTTTCCGTGCAGCCGGCAGCGATCAGCCGCTGGGCGTATTCAGCAACTTTGCACTGCATTTGGATACAGTGGGCGGACTGGAATGGAGCGCCGACTATCCGTTTCACATTGAGCGCGCCGTGCGCGCGGCGCTCGGCCCCAAGACGGTCTCGATCTTCGGGCTAGGTTGTTGCGGCGACATCAATCACGCGGACCCGTCCAGCACGGACCGCAACAAGACCGACTTTATCGGCGGCTCGCTGGGCGACACGGTTAGCCAGGGCCTGACCCAGCTCCAGGCGATCTCCAAGCCCACGCTCCAGGCGCGTTCGGCCGTCGTGCAACTTCCCGTGCAACCGGTCAGCGAAGCCGAAGTCGGCCGCGCGGTGGAGCTGCTCAAGGCCGCCCGGCAGGGAGTCAAGGTGGACTTCTTCGAGCACGTGGCCGCTTATCAACACGTGATGCGGGACCAGTTCCGGCATCGCCCGCCCTATGTGGCCGCGCCGGAGCATGTTAGCTGGGGCTTGTCGCATGCGTGGCAAGGCGTGGGCGAGACGCTGCCGGCCGAGGTTCACGTCATCACGCTCGGCCAGGACGCGGCGATTGTCTGCCTGCCGGGCGAAGTGTTCGTGGAGTTGGGACTGGCGATCAAGCAGGCATCGCCGTTTCCGACGACTCTGGTGGTGGAGCTTTCGCAATGCGTCGAGACGGTCTACATTCCCACCCGCGCCGCCTACGCGGGCGGTGGTTATGAAGTCGCCAACACCACGCTCCAGCCCGGCGCCGGCGAGATGCTGGTGGAAGCCGCCGCCCGCCTGCTCCGCGAAGCCGCCACCGCCACGCTTCAACAACCCTGAAGCAACCGGCACGCTTCCACAAAGGAACAAACCTTGGATGAACACGGATAACTACGGATCCTCTTTCGTATCCGCGTTCATCCGTGGTTATCAAATTATTTCGAGCGACTTCAACCAACGCCCGGCTTGATTCAGGCGGCGTCCGAAAACCCCGCGGCGTCGCCGTGTTCCAGCGCGACCACCGTGATGTGGTGGCGGCGAGCGAGCGCGGAGACTTGCGGCTCGTCGATGACGATCGTCTTGCCGGCTTCGATTGCCAGCACGCGGCCGCCGGCCTGGACCAGGGTTTCGATGGTGCCCACGCCGATCGTGGGCACGTCAAACCGCATGTCTTGCCGCGGCTTGGCGACCTTGACCACGGTAAAGCCGCCTTCCGTGCAAAGCTGGCCAGCGCGGCGAATGCACTCGTCGGTCCCTTCGATCGCTTCCAGGGCCAGCACCGCGCGGCCCTTGACCGCCACGCTCTGGCCGCAGTCGAGCCGGCCTAGTTCTTTCGCCAGCGTCCATCCAAAGGCGATGTCTTTCTCTTGGGCGCGGGTCAAGCGTCCGGCGATGAGGCCAAATTTCACGAGCAGCTCCGGTGCGAAATTGGTGGCGGGGGCAAAGTGAATTCCTTCGGCGGCGAACGCCTCCACCACGGCCAAGAGCAGGCTGTCGTCCTTGCGGTCCTTGGCGCCGGTGATGAAGTGCGGTGCGAAGGTGCGCACGCTATGCCAGTCGGGAATGTGCTTGATCCAGTGAAATCGCTGAAAGAGGCGGACCTTGTGAACTTTGCCCGCCATTGTGGCTCGCGTGACCTGGTGCCGCCGAAAGAACCGCAGCGCGGCGCTCATTCGGGCCAGGCCCACTTCGCGGTAGTCGTCGCACAAGTCCGCCAGACGGCGGTTGGCGTGGTCCTTGATCCCCAGGCCGTAGATGCGATATCCCTGACGCCGGAGCGCCTGGGCCACGACGCCGGGATAATCACCCCAGCCGGCGATCAGGCCCATCGTTTTTGGGTCGTGCATCATGGGGAGAAATTAACCACAGACACGGAGAGAAGACAAGAGAAGGGTGGAGAGTTGGGTTCGTCTCGCCGATTCCCCTGTTTTCACTTACGAAGAGAAGGAACCACGGGTGAACACGAATAATTTTCCGAAAACTGAATCGTGCTAGTTTTTAATAAAGAAGGAAGCAAGCGTCATAAACAACTATGCAATGTACTGCCAAAGTAGCAGTTAATTCGTCTTTTTCTTGTTCGCGTCCATCCGAGTTATCCGTGGTTCTCTTCTCTTCCTTGATCCATTCACGCCGCTTTCTTTTGGGCGGCTTGTTCCTGCTTGAGTTCTTCCACGTGACGCTGGAGCTCCTTGACGCGCCGGCGCAGCTCGGGGAGCTTGGCGAAGGCGGCCAGGAGCGCCGTTTGTTCGCGCTGGGGCGTGGCGGGCACGCCAAAGTAGGCGGCGCCGGCGGGCACGTCGCCCTTGACGCCCGCCTTGGCGCCCAGCACGGCCCGGTCGCCAATGTGGACGTGGTCGCGCACCCCCACCTGGCCCGCCATGACCACGTAATCGCCGGTGGTGGTGCTGCCGGCGATGCCCACCTGCGAGCAAAGCAGGTTGTGCCGGCCGATGCGGCAGTTATGCCCGATCATCACATGGTTGTCGATCTTCGTGCCTTCGCGGATCAAGGTCGGTCCGTAGGAGCCGCGGTCGATGGTCGCGGCGGCCCCGACTTCCACTTCGGCCTCCAGCACCACGTTGCCCAATTGGGCCGCCAGCCGATGCCGGCCTTCCACGGTCTTATAGCCGAATCCATTCGCGCCCAGCACCGCGTTGGCGTGAATGATGCACCGCGGCCCGACGACCGTGTCCTCGTACAACACGGCGTTGGGGAAGATCGTTACCTCCTCGCCAATGCGACTGCCGGCAAGGATCCGCGCGCCCGAGTGGATGGTGGACCGGGCGCCAATTTCCACGTCGTCTGCGACGACGGCGCCAGGGTGAATGTTCACCCCCGGACCCAGCTTGGCCGTGGGAGAGATGTTCGCAAGAGGGCTTACGCCAAGGCTTGGCTGGGGCCGGCGGGGCCGGAAGTAGAGCACCACCTGGACGAACGCGCCGTGAACGTCGTCCACCGTAATGTAAGGTAGATTCGCGGGCCGCACATCCGGCGGAACGATGACCGCCGACGCCTGGGACGACGTAAGCTGCGCGGCCAACGTGGCGTTCTCGGCGAAGGTGATGTGGCCGGGCTGGGCGTCGTACAGCGGCGCCGCTCCGGCAATTTCCCGCGATCCGTCCCCGGTCAGGGAACCGTTCACCAGGTGGGCTATGTCCGACAGGGTCCGACTCATGCGGGAACTCCTTTCCCTAGCGGCGTCCGCGGGCCTCTCTGTACACGCAATAATCGATAAGGACGGTGGCGAAAGATAGTAATAACTCGTCTTTTGGCCGGCAAGGGCGAAAACTTGACCCTATCCTTTGTCGGTAACTATAGTTGAGATAAGCCTTCTCTTGGCACTTTTCCCGTTATCGCCGCTTTCCCAGGCTTTTGCGATGTTGTATTCTCGCGCGTCGGCGTTCTCTGCTTCGCTTTGTAACCCCTTGCGGTTACTGGTTTTGTGTTCCATCGCCGGAGTGGTTGTGGGAGCGGGAGCCGTGTCGGCATGGGCACAGGCGCCGGCGGCAGGTCCGCGGGCGCTGGCGCCAGGGGTGCTGACGGTGATTCCTCCCTCGCTCGAGGAGGAAGAGATGTACAGCGGCCCGATTCCCTTGGTCGAAATTACCGAGGGAATGTCGGAACTCGAATGGACGCCGCACTTTATGCCCAAGTCCGAAACCATTCTCTCTAAAGCCCGAACCACCATCCTCCGGCGTAACGTGTGGGGGTTGGAATTCGCTTTCAAGCCGCTGCGGATGATCCAGGTCGACGTGCCGCAGCCAACGGGTCGCCTGGAACGTAAACTCATCTGGTATCTGGTCTTCCGCATTCGGAACACGGGCCGGCACCTCTCTCCCGAGGCGCAAACCGATAAGTACGGGCACACGCTCTATGGGCCAAGCGCGGTGGATTTCACGCGGCACTTTTTCCCCCATTTTGTGCTGCGTAGTTACGAATTCGACAAAGAGTATCTGGATCGTGTCATTCCCACAGCGATTCCCCTGATTCAACAGCGGGAAGATCCGAACACCCCCCTCTACAGCACCGTCGAAATCAGCAAGGTCAACATCCCCGTTGACGGCGGACCGGACGATCGTGGCGTATGGGGCGTCGCGACTTGGGAGGACGTGGACCCGCGCATCGACTTTTTCTCGGTGTACATCCAGGGACTGACCAACGCCTACAAGTTTGCCGACCCGCCCGGAACCTACAAGAAGGGGGATCCGCCCGGCACGGGGCGGGTGTTTGTCACCAAGACGCTGCAACTGAACTTCTGGCGGCCGGGCGATATTGTGAATCCCACGGAAGACGAGGTGCGGTTTGGTCTGCCCTCGGTCGCGGCCGAAGAACGCCCTCAATACCTCAACCTTTACGAGCAAGAGACGTGGGTTGATCACCGTTGGGTTTACCGGTAAAACTTAAGGTTTGGAAAACCTGGAGGATGAAGTTCTCTTCGTCCCGTAGCAATCGAAGGAATACACGTCATGGCTCATAAGAAAGGGCAAGGCTCCAGCCGCAACGGTCGCGACTCCAACGCGCAGCGGCGGGGCGTGAAGAAGTACGGCGGCGAGCGCGTGGTGGCCGGCAACATCCTGGTGCGGCAAGTGGGCACCAAGTTCCATCCCGGCAAGGGCGTGGGCATGGGCAGCGATTACACGCTGTTCGCCCTGGTGGATGGCGTGGTCAAGTTTGACCGCGAAGGACGCCGCGTGAACATCATGCCGGCCTAGTTTTTGCCCCGCCGTTACGTTCGGCGAATGGGAGTTTCCGTCTAGCCGCGACCTGAAGGAGAAAGCCCCTGGGGCGACCTTCCTTCGGCTCGCGGCTAAACTTTTATGGTTGCTGAGCGAGGTGTTGGTTCTTCCGTGTTTGCTGATCGCGTTAAAATCGAAGTCCGAGCCGGCAACGGTGGCGATGGTTGCTTGAGCTTCCGCCGCGAGTTTCGCGTTCCGCGCGGCGGGCCTGACGGCGGCGACGGCGGGAACGGCGGAAGCGTGATTATCGTGGCCAAGGCTGGAGTCGATAGTCTGAGCGCCTTGGCCCACCGCAAATTCTGGCGAGCCGACCGCGGGGGCAACGGCAGCGGCGGCAACCGGCACGGCCGCAACGGCGAAGACCTGGTGATCGAGGTTCCGCCCGGCACCGTGATTATCGACGCCAAAGAAGGTTACGTGATCAAGGACTTGACCGCCGAGGGAGACAGCGTGATTGCGGCCCGGGGCGGCAAGGGCGGCTACGGCAACACCCGGTTCAAGTCGTCCACGCATCAGGCGCCCCGCGAGACCACGCCCGGCGGCGAAGGCGAATGCCGCGACTTGATCCTGGAGCTAAAGGTCATTGCCGACGTGGGCCTGATCGGCAAGCCGAACGCCGGCAAGAGCACCCTCCTTAGCCGCCTCTCCCGCGCCCGACCCGAGATCGCCGCGTATCCCTTCACCACCAAGCACCCGAACCTGGGCCTGGTGCAAATCGACTATGACCGTTCGTTCGTGCTGGCCGACATTCCCGGCTTGATTGAAGGCGCTCATCAAGGCGTGGGGCTGGGGCACGAGTTTCTGCGCCACGTGGAGCGAGCGGGCATCCTGGTGCACCTGGTCGAGTGCTGCCCGACCGACGGAACCGACCCGATCGAGAACTACCTTGCCATTCGCCGCGAACTGACCGAATACGACCCCGCGCTGGGACAACGCCCAGAGATTGTGGCGGTCACCAAGGCCGAACTACCCGACGCCGCCGATGTGCAGCAGCGCCTGGCCGGCGAACTAGGGCGCGAAGTGCTGCTGATCTCCAGCGTCACCGGCCAGGGCCTGAACACCCTGGTTCACAAGATCGCCGCCGAGTTAGACCAACGCCGCGCGGCGGAGAAGGCCAACGGGTAGCGGACGGATTTCCCGCGGGGCAGGCATCCTGCCTGCCCCACGTTCATCAGCCCTGGTCTGCTATACCCCCTTCTCCTTCGCCGCTCCATGCTTTCCGCGCTGCGTCGTAAACCTCTTTGAGCGGCACGTTCTTCTCGGCGGCCAGGCGGCGGCAGGATTCGAACTCGGGCGAGAAGCTCACGCCGCCATCGCCCAGGAACGCCAGCTTGCCTTCCAGCGCGCCAAAGGGCGTTTGCACCGTGTGTTGGCGGCGCTCCAGCTTGTGGCGACTGACCGGCCAGCGGCGCACGCCCAGCGTGCCCGTCTCGCGAAAGAGAATCCGCTCCAGCTTCTTGATTAGCTCGGGCGGGGCCAGCACGCTGATCTTGACTGCCGGGCGGTTCTTCTTCATCTGAATGGCGGTCGTATACACGTCCAGCGCGCCCGCTTCGGCCAAGAGCGTGGTGGCGTGGCCGATCACCTCGCCGCTTACGTCGTCCAGATTCGTTTCCAGCATCCACGCCTGATCGGTCAGCGAGCGCTCGTCGGCCTCGCCCACCAGCAGCCGCAGCAAGTTGGCTTGCTCGGGCAAGTCGCGGTCGCCGGCGCCGTAGCCAATGGCGTCAAGGGTCATCGCCGGCAGCGGGCCGAACTCATCGACCACGGTCGCCACAATTGCCGCGCCGGTGGGAGTGGTTAGCTCGGCTTCCACGTCGCTGTACGCCAGCGGGACGCCCCGCAGCAGTTCGGCGGTGGCGGGCGCCGGAATGCTAACGCGCCCATGGGCGATCTTGATCGTTCCGCGGCCGGTGGGAATGGGCGAACAGACAATGCGATCGACCGCCAACAGATCGAGCGCAATAGCGGCGCCCACGATGTCGGCAATGGAATCGACCGCCCCCACTTCGTGAAAGTGGACTTTCTCCAGGGTCGAGCCGTGGACCTTGGCCTCGGCTTCGCCAAGCTTGGTGAAGATGCGCTTGGCAAGGTCTTTTTGCGCCGCGGTCAATGAGCCGCGGTCGATCATCTCGGTAATGTGATGCAGATGCCGGTGGGCGTGTTCCGGCTCATGCTCAACCGTGAGATTCGCGGCGCGGAAGCCCTTCTTCTTGACCTCCGTAACCGCCAGGCGGCAACTGGGCAAGCCGAGCGAATCGATGCCGGCTTGGACCGTCGCCAGATCGACGCCCGCATCCACCAGGGCGCCCAAGAGCATATCGCCGCTCACGCCGCTGACGCAATCGAGGTACGCAATTCTCATCGCCGCACATTCCCCAGAAGAAAGGAACGAATCCCGGCGATGAGTGTACCGGCGCACCCCGACCCGCGAAAGGCTGCGCCGCCAAGGGCGTCTGCCTCTCGCTTGCGGTTCCGCGCTGATAACTTCCCGCTACGCCGAGGGCCGCCGGAAGTACCGGTACGCCTGCATCACTTCGTACAGATCGGCGGGCAATGTTACCTCGTCGTCCTGAAAGTCGTACAGCCAGGTGCGGTCACTGTACACAGCGTCGGCCAGCAGCCGGGCGATGTCGCCCAGGCGAACGGTCACCGTGTCGCGGGACGCGGACTTGCACAAGGTGGGAGCGCTTTGTTCATCGTCCTGGCCAAAGAACACGCGCAACTGCGGATGACCCATGACTATTTCCCTCGGGCGCCGGAGATTCCAAAAACTCGGTTTCGTTCTGGTCTATCGGCTGCACCCCCTGCAACACTTTGACGAAAGTTGCCGTTTACGCCGAAAAATCTTTCCGTACCGCCGCCTGCCACAAAACGCCAACCAACGTGACAACGTTTGAGCAGCGATGGACGGGAAAAAAATCCACAGAGGAAACACGAATAACCGCCGTGGGACAGGCATCGTGCCTGCCGTTCTTCTATTGTTGGCAGGCATCGTGCCTGCCGCACGGGTAACCCGCCTCCCTTGACAATCGGCGGTCAGACCCCTAGATTGCCAGTCGGGACATTACAGGCCCGTTCTCTAAGTGCGCCAACAACTTGTCGCGGTCGGCTGAGGAGGGCGGCGCCGGCTGTGGGAAAAGAAAACGCCCCGTTATTCCCGCAGGGAAGATATGATGACAATCGACTTGGGGCAGCTCGCCCGAGAGGTCGAGTTGCCGGTGGAGCAAGTCCAAGCGGTAGTGGAGTTGCTCGACGCTGGAAACACGGTCCCCTTTGTTGCTCGTTTCCGCAAGGATCAGATCGGCGGCCTCTTTGAGGATCAGGTGCGTCGCATCCAAACCGGGGTGCTCGCCCAGCGCAGCCTTGCCGAGCGCAAGGAAGCGGTGCTGCGCGTAATCGAGTCGCAGGGGAAGCTCTCCAGCGAACTCAAAGAGAAGATCGAGCAAACTCACTCCCTGCGGCGGCTGGAAGACATCTTCCTTCCCTACAAGCCCAAAAAGCAAACTTTGGGTAGTTTGGCGAAGGATCGTGGCCTGGAGCCGCTCTCGCGCGAAATTCTTCACGCCAGCCCTGCCGCGGCCAATCTCGACGCGCGCGCGGCCGACTTCGTCAATCCGGACCGCGAGTTGACCAATGCGGCCGAGGTCTTGCTGGGCGTGGGCCACCTGCTGGCCGAACACTTTAGCGAACACGCCGAAGCGCGCACCCAGCTACGGCGCACGTTCTGGCGCACCGCCCGCATGATCTGCAAGCCGGGCGAAGCGGTGGAAGAGTTAAAAGACCTGGACCGGCAGGCCCAGATCGAGCAAGAGGCGCTAAGAAAGGCCATCGAGGCCCAACGCAAGGCCGAAGCCGCCCAGGCGCCGTTGGCCCCCCAGTCGCCGGAATCCGAGATCGAAAAGGCGGCGCTGGACCAGGCCGGCGCTGAAGAAGCGCCCCAGGCGCCTCCCGGAGAAGCCAGCCGCACCATGGAAGCCGACGCGCCCAGCGCGCAAGTGGTGGACGCGGCCGATCCAACCGGCATGGCGCCGGTCGTCGCGCCTGCGGGCCATGCTCCGGTGGAAGGCGGCGCTCTTGAAGCAGCCCCAGCGCCCGAAGAAGCGTCCACTCCCGAAGCAGACGTTGCCGGCCAGGCGGAGCCGTTGGCGCCCATGTCGCCGGAGGCGGAGATTGAAAAAGCGGCGCTGGACCAGGCCGGCGCCGAAGAAGCGCCCCAAGCGCCTCCGGGAGAAGGCGGCCGCACGATGGAAGCCGATGCGCCCGGCGCGCAAGTGGTGGACGTGGTCGCTCCGATCGGCGCGGCGCCCGTGGCCGCTCCTTCAGGCCATGCGCCCGGCGCCGGTAAAGCCCCGGCCAAAGCAATCGCGCAGCAAACGCTGGCGCGCAAGAAAGCCAAGGATCAGGTCAAACGCCGCAAGCGCCAGAAGGCGGTGCAGACCTTCCGCGACTTCTTCGATCTGCGGGAGCCGATCAAGAACCTCACGCCGCAGCGCGTCCTTTCGATCAATCGCGGCGAGCGCGTCCGCGCGTTGGAAGTGATGATCGAGGCCGACGTGCACGCCATGCAAAAGCAGGCCGAAGAGGTGCTGGTCCCGGCCGACCACCCACACGGCGACTTCCTGCGGGCGTGCGCTCATGACGCGGTGGCCCGCCTGATCATTCCGTCGCTGGTGCAGGAAGCCCGCCGCGAGTTGAACGACGAGGCGGAAGCCTACGCCATTAAAATCTACGCCGAAAACCTGACGGATCTGCTCCTCCAAAAACCGATCCGCGGCCGTCGCATCCTGGCCATCGAGCCGGGTTACCGCAAGGGCTGCAAGATCGCCGCGGTGGATGAAGCTGGCCGCGTGCTGGGCGTGGGAATGCTCCAGGTGGTCGGCCGAGAAGACTGGCGCAAGAAAGGCCGCGAACGCCTGGTCGAGATCATTCAGAAGCATCATGTGACGATTGTCGCCATTGGCGACGGTCCCGGCTCGCGCGAAGTCGAGCGCATGGTGACCGACGTGTTGGAGCATGACCTGAAGGACGCGGGCGTGGAATACACCGTGGTGCCCGAGGCCGGGGCCGCGGCGTATGGAACCAGTCCGCTGGCGCGCGAAGAGTTGTCCAAGTACGACCCCTCGCACCGCATCGCCATTAGCATCGCCCGGCGGTTGCTCGATCCGCTGGCCGAGTTGGTCAAGGTCAGCGCGGCGAACATCGAGGTTGGCCCCGCCCATTACGACATCAAGACCAAGCTCCTGCGCGACACGCTGGACAGCGTGGTCGAGTCGGTCGTGAGCCACGTGGGTGTCGATGTGAACCGCGCCAATCCCGCGCTTCTGCGATACGTCTCGGGCATGAACCAACTGACCGCGCGCCGCGTGTACGAGTTCCGCGAGCACTATGGCCCGCTGCGCAATCGCGAGCAGTTGAAGGATATTCCCGGTATCGATGAGAAGACCTACCGCCAGGCGGCCGGGTTTATGAAGGTCACCGGCGGCGAGAATCCGCTGGACGGCACCTGGATTCACCCGGAAGCCTACGACGCGGCCAATAAGGTGCTGGACGCGCTGGGTTTGGCGATGCAGAACGTCGCTCCCCCGCCTCCCAAGCCTAAGGCCTTCGCCGAGGAAGTGCTGGCCGAACCCGTAGGGGAGACTTCCAGCCTGCCATCGACCGAAACGGAGAGTTCTGGCCAAGACAGCGTTCCGCCAGACGCGGCTGTGTCCCAAGAACCCGGCGAAATTGCGACGGCCGAACAACCCCCCGTCGAAGCTGCTCCGCCCTCCGACGCAGCTTCCGCCAGCGAGGCCGAAGCGTCCACGCCGCCAAACGGCGATGCGGTTTCGGTCGCCGCGTCGGGTGAACTACCCGACGTGGGTGAGGCGGTTACGTCCGAGGCGGTTACGTCCAAGGCGGCTACGTCCGAGGCGGCTACGTCGGAGCCAGCGCCCGAAGCGGCCACGTCCGAACCGGCCCCCGTGGCGGCTCGCGCGACCGAGGCCGCTACGTCGACGGAGCCTCTTCATACGTCGGCCGCGCCCGTGCCTCCGCCCGCGGAAATTCCGTACAACGAAGAAGTGGAGCGCCGCAGCGCGGATTGGGACCTGGACCAGAAAGCGCAAGAGTTGGGCGTTGGTAAACGCTTGCTCCAGTATATCCTGGCCGAGTTGGCCCGCCCTGGTCGCGACCCGCGCGAGGCTTTCAGTTCGCCGCCCTTGCGTTCGCACCGCATGTCGCTGGATGACGTGCAGCCCGGCATGGAGCTAAAAGGCATTGTGGTCAGCGTGGTCGATTTTGGCGCCTTTGTCGACATTGGCCTGTCCGAGAGCGGCCTGGTCCACATTAGCCGCCTGGCCAACCGCTTTGTCCGCGACGCGCACGACGAGGTGGCCGTGGGCGACGTAATCCAAGTCTGGGTGGTCGATATCGACAAGAACCGGGGGCGCGTCTCGCTGACCGCCATCGAACCTGGCGCCGAACGCCCGCGCGAAGACCGTCGGGATCGCCCCAAGAAAGACCAAAAGCGAGAGCGGCCCGCGGGACAAGGTCAGCCCAGCGGCGAACGTCGTCCGCGCCAGCAGCAGCGCCGCGACCAAGGCAAGAAGGGCGGCCGGACGCCGCGCCAGCCAGCCGTGTACGTGGTGCAATCCAAGAAGCCCGCCAAGCCGATCAGCAAGAAGATGATCGAAGGCAAGGAGCCGCTTCGCTCGTTCTCCGACCTCCAGCAGTTCTTCGAAAAGAAGCGTGAGGACGACGAGGAAGAGCCGAAGTCCTAGAACACGCACTATGGCGTGACAGGTTTAGTGTGGCGCCCCTCGCTCCGCGAGTGCGCCACATAGAAACCGTCACGCCCGCCTGAGACTCGCGCCGCCGCTACAACGCCCCTTCTACTCCAGCGCTTGGTAAAGCGGCAGATGGCGGTAGTAGACTTCCAGCATTAAGAGCCGCAGAGCGGTCGCGTAAATGCGGCCGCCGTCATGCTCCCAGCGGTCCTTGGGGTCCCATGTTCCCGAGGTGGAGCCTTCTTTGACTTGAGATTTCACCAACAGGTCGCGCTGCGCGTCATTCCACTGCCGCCAGTGTTCGCCTTGCAGGTGGTACATGACCTGCGTGCCGTAATACCAGTAATAGCTGGTGTCGGTAGGCGGCAGGTGAGCCAGCAGGTAATCGCCCCCTTTGAGCAGCCGCGGGTCGTTGCGCTCGGCCCCCAGGTATTGCAGGCATAACAGGGCCTCGGCCGACATCGCCGCCGAGGGATGGCTATTGGTGTAGCCGAACTGCCCGAGTTGGCTCCCTTGGGCGCCCACGCGGTCAAGCCACTTCTTGGCGCGGTCGAGCGTTTCCCGCGATACATTCAGCCCCGCCATTTGTCCGCTCTTGAGCGCCATAATCTGCCAGCCGAACACCGAGGTATCGCCGTCTTGGCCGGGCGAGTAGCGCCAGCCGCCGCTGGACGCGTGCTGCGCCTTGGCAATGAAGTCGAGCGACCGCTGCGCGGCAATTTTCAAGGCCGGGTCCTTGGTCATGGCGTAGGCCTCGCACAGCGCGATGGCCGCCACGCCGTGACTGTACATGTGCCCGTTCCCGCCGCCGCCGGTGAATAAGTCGCCGTTCTCCTTTTGATGCGACACCAGCCAGGTTAGCCCCCGGCCCACGCAGTCGCGATGCTCGCCCTCGTGGTGCGTGTGCCCCGCGCCCAGGAACGGCAGCAAGGCAAAGCCAGTGGCGGCCGTGTCGGCGGCGCGCCCGCCGCCGCCGCACTTGCGGCCGGGATGATGCTCCTGGCACTGTTCCGAGAATTGATTCAGGCTCCAATGCCCGTCGCGGTGCTGGTGCTGTTCAAGCCACGTCAGGCCGCGGCGCACCGCGGCTTCGGTTTCGTCATTCCCGCCAAATGCTTCTAGCAGGTCTTCTTTCGCTTCGCTCTGTCGAAGGCGAAGCATCGCTTGCAAGCCAATGTCGTCCTCGGCGTACATCAACAGCGGCGACCGGGAATCGCGCCGCGCCAAGTCTCCCGTGCTAGGACCGAAGGTCGGCGCCGTCTCGATGCGGTCTTCCACTATGTCTCGGTGTTCGCCCGGCGAGCGGCTGGGGCCGTTCATGCGCGCTAGCGCCACCGGAAGTAGGCGCGCCGCGCCGGGAAGGGCTGCATTCTGCCGCGCGAGGGCCACGTCGGCGGCGGCAGGCTTGGCCTCGCCGTCGCGGGCGTCGGCGGTCATCGCCAAAGAAGCGCCAATCTCGACGATGGCGGTCTCTTCCGGCCCGGCCGTCGGCGCGCTGCGGCGCAAGTCGGCTGCGGGCCGCGCGGCCAGGAGTTGCGGGGCGACGGTTTCGACCGCGCCAAGCTCCTGCGCCGCGGTGGGCGCCGCCAGGTCCGTCGCCGATTCCGATAACGAAAACTCTCCCGCCCGTTCCGCCGCCTCGGGCGCGTCGGACGCTTGCCGCGCGACGGCAACCTCTGGTCCGGTCGCCATCAACTCGCCGCCGGTCTCGGCGGGCCGCGGGCCGACTTCGGCGAGCAGTAGTTCATCCGCCCGTTCGCGGTTCTCCGGCGCCGGCGCCGCCACGCGCGCCAACGCGACTTCGGTGCGCTGCGCCGCGGGCGCCGCGGTTGCTTCGACTGGCTCGGGCGCCACCTGGCCGCTTTCCGGCTGTGCGGGCGTCGCATGCGACAAGGCAATCTCGCGGGCCATTTGCCGCGGCGCGACGGGCGCGGTAGTCGCCTGGCGGGGCAGCGCTACTTCGGCCCGCAGAGCGTTGTCGGTATCGGCCATGATGACGGCGTCGGCCAGCGCCCCAAGGTCCGTCTGAATTGTGGACCCTTCCTCGACGGCCGCTACGTCCAGCGCCGCGCGCTCGGGCGTGACGAGCGGCGCCGACGTGGCTGGCGGCGGCTCGGCGCCGCGGGGGGACTCGGCCGGCGCATCGGCATCGAATGTAGGAACCGTTTCGGGCGTTGCCAGGGCGACTTCCAGACGGGCTGGAGCGGTAGCCAGGGTGGCGGGCGCCGTGGGGCGGGCGATCGCGACTTCCGCGGCCGGCGTCATTTCACGCGGCGTCGCGGCCGGGGCGGTCATGGCCTCGGTCGCGACCGATTCAGCAGCGGCGGGTTTAACCGGCGCCGGCTGGTTCCGCGCGAGCGAAAGCGATGGATTATTCGTGGGCGCAGGCGCGGAGGACGCGGGCGATGCACGCTCCACCGTCTCACGCACCAGGGCATTATCCGGCAGCGCGGCCCGCCGCGCAAGCGCGGGCGGCGCCACGGCGCCAGGCGCCATCGCTTGCCGGGCCAACTCCACGCGTTCGCTCGGCGGCGCGGGCGAATCCGTCGCCGCGGGCGCCGGTTCGGGCAAGGCTTCCAGTTCGGCCGCGGCAACCGTCTCTGGCAACTCCGTCATTCGCCGCGTCAGGGTTGGTTCTTGTGCCGGCGGCGGCGCCGCGGGGGATTCTTGGGGCGGCGGCGCTTCGTACACCACGCGACCGGGCGGAAGCGGCGTGTCGCTGGAGATGCGCACCGCCGTGACCACCGGCGAAGGGGCGGCGTCGGTCGGCGTTTGCCGCGCCACATCGGTGGGCGAAATTGGCTCGATCTCCAAGTCCGCCGTTTGCTCAAACGGCTGGAGAGGGGCCACTTCCGCCTCGTTGGGATCGTCGTACGATTCCTCGGCGACGATGATCTCGCGCATTGTGGGCGGCAGCATGCGCATCAGGTTGTCGTCGAGTCCGACAAAGAACGAGCCGGTAATCAAAAATAGATGCATCAAGAGCGCCAGCGTGAAGAACACCGGCACGGTGGCGCGGCGGAGCGAGATTTCACGCAGGCACCAGATCATGGCCGCCAATAGCGCGGCCAGAAGCAGTCCCAGGATCAGCCACCACCAATGACTGGAAAGCCAACCGACCAGGCGGCTCCAGCGGGTGGCGTCCCAGGCGGCCTCGTGCGTCACTTCGACGGCGGTGCTGGCGAAGAGTGCGTAGGTTTCATCGGCGGTTTGCCTCGCTTTTTGATCGTCGCGATTGCGGGAAAAGTACAGGCGGAAACCTTCCGGCGAAAGGGCCGGCTCCAACTCGTTGAGGGGCGTGTTGATTCCCGCCCCCAGGTTTTCAACGCCCCAAACGCGCGCACCGTGAACGCGCGCCCGGTACAAATCCAAGTTGGGCGGCTCGCCTTCGCGCGCTGGCCGGTCGGAAGCGAAGTAGAGGAACGCCCCGTTGGGCGAAAGGCAGGGTGAACCTTCGCTGGACTGTGGCAGGTTGATCGCCAAGAGCGGCTTGGGAGCCGACCACGGCCGAGCATTGTCTTCCCGTTCCACGACGTACAGGTCAAAGGGAAGCGCGTCGCGATGCGCCCGCAACGTGGTGTTCCAAGGTTCGCCGCGTTCAAAGACTTCGCCCGACGCCACGTACTGTTGCATCCGCGCGGTGCGGTTGCTGGCGAAGTAGAGCCGGTCGCCATCGGGCGCCAAGGCCGGGTCGTATTCGTGCGCCGGGCTGTTCACGCGCGGCCCCAGGTTCCGAGGTTGGCTCCACTGCCGGCCATCCCATGAGGAGACATAAAGATCAAACCCGCCATATCCGCCGGGCCGATCCGAGTACAGGTAGGCATGGCGCCCATCTTGGCTGAGGGTTGGGCCAATGTCGTCGTAGGATGAGTTCCACGCGTTGACCGCCTCGCCGGGCGACCAGCCATCTTGCGTCAGGCGCGAGCGGAAAACATCCGTATGACCGTCGCGGCGGAGGGTGAAGTAGAGCGTGGTCCCGCCGTCGGCCAAGTGGGGGCGAATCGTGCTGTCGCTTGCTTTGGCGGCGGCGGGCAACGTATCGACCTCTATTGCCGGCCGCCAGACGATGGACCGCTGCGGCGGCGCGGCTGCGGCGGACCAACGCAGCGCGTCATCCACCGAGGCCACTTCCCGCACCCGCCGCGGCGCCAAGTACCACGCCAGGGCCAGTCCCGCCACGCCCACAACCAAGGCGTATTGCACCGCCGGGCGGCGAAGAAAGGAGAAACGCGAGTTCGGGGGCGATTCGGTCATTACCAGATTTCCTTACCGATCGCGGAGAGTTCTTATTGGGAACGGAACCGAGGGGTCAGGCGCTGGCGCGTTGAGTTTCCCCCCAGGCAAGCCTTACCCATGCTTGCCGCTTTGGGAAACGCGCCGGAGCTTTCCGCGGAGACGTGTTAGTTCCGTTCGAGCTTGGTCGTTACGTAGTGGTTGATTCGCTCTCGTTCGCACAGACCCATGACGCGAGCGGGAAACTCAAAGGGGACGCGCTTGTCGGGGCGAATCTGAATCTTTTGGCCGCCTGGGTTCTTGAGCGACAACTCTCGAAGGAACGCCGCAAGTTGCTTCTCGTTATACGTCTCGCCCGAGACGATGTAGGCGCCCTCGGCGCTGATGTTGACAATGACCTCGCGCGGCGCCATCGAGAGCGGCCGGGCCTGGGCCACTTCGGCTAGTTGCGTGGGAATCTCACGCTCCTCGTTGTGGAACTGGGTAGCCACAAGGAAGAAAATCAACAGCAGGAATACGATGTCGATCACTGGCGTCAGGTTGGGGCCTTCGGCCTCTTCTTGGCTAGGCGGCAGTCGCATGCTTCGGACCTGGAGTGAGACGTCACGGATTGTTTCGGTTCTTGCCACGGCGGGGCGGCCAAGGGGCGCCGCTGGCGATGGCCCGCGCGGGGTTACATGGACGAGACCATCGACGCCTCGCGCTCCATGCGGATGAAGCTGGGATAGACCGCTTGCAACTCTTGATCGATTTCGCGCAGGTAGCGTTCGATCCGGCCGTTATACCAGGCCGCGCCCAGCAGCGCCGGAATGGCGATCGTCAGGCCGATGGCGGTGGTGAAGAGCGCCAGGTAAATACCGTGTGCGAGGGCTTCGCCCTTGCCCAGCCCGCTATCGCTGGCTTCTTGAAACGCGAAGATCATGCCCACCACGGTGCCGTGCAACCCGATCAAGGGCGCGATGTTGCCCGCGATGCTTAAACCGCGGTGACGCGCCCGCAGGGCGGCGATCTCGCGGGCCGTGGCGTCTTCCATCGCCTTTTCCACCTCGGGCAAGGGGCGGCCCGCGCGCAAGACGCCGGCCTTAAGAATCTCGCCAATGGGAGATTGCGAGCGTTCGGCCAAGCGCAGGTACTCTTCGGCCGAGTCATTCTCCCGCGCCACCAAGGCGCGCAGCGCTTGGACGAAATCCGGCGGAATGATCTTGCGGCGGGTGAGATTGACCGACCGTTCGATCATGATGGTGACGACGGCGATCGAGAACGCCCCCAGGGCCACGTAGAACAGGATGCCAATGGCGTTACTGTTCAGAATGAGCATGCCGAGCGACGGCTCCTTGTCGGTCGGCGCCTCGCTTGACGTCTCGGGCGATGCGGCGGGCAAGGCGTTCTCGTCCTGGGCGCGAGCCAATGGCGCGGAGTACGAAACTCCCCAAGCCAACGCGGCGACAAACAACAGCAGCAGGGCCGAACGAAAGAAACTTGTCATGGGTCCGTCTCTCCGAAAGGACAAGAGCTGGCCTGGAAGCATGAAGCGTGGCGGCAGGTCCGCCGAGGGTGCAACGATCAGGCCATGAGTGACGACTTCCTGTTATGGTTTTCCCGCCGGACGCAAAGGAGAACGCACTCCGCGAAGCGAATGCGCCGCCGTTACTTTTTCAGCTCGGCCACCAACCGAGCGGCGTCGGGAGCGCGGGCGTGCTTGGGGTGCTTGTCCACCACCTCTTGGAGCGCGGCAAGCGCTTGGTCCTTCTGGCCTAGCTCCAGAAAGCAGCGGCCGATCTCGAAGCGGGCGAGCGCTCGCCATTCGTCGAAGGGCAAGGTGGCCGCAAAGAGGAATTGTTCGATGGCGTCCTGATACTTTTTCTCTGCGAAAGCCAACTCGCCGAGCATGAAGCGGGCCTTGGCGGCGGTTTCGATCACCTCGCCTTCGGTATCGGTCACCACTTGCTCGTAGGTCTTGCGAGCTTCGTCCATGCGGTTAAGATTTTGCAGCGCCCAACCGGCGCCGTAACGGGCTTCGTCTGCCTGTTCAAACTGTGGGAACTTGGAAAGCACGCCGGTATAATGCGCCAGGCTGGCGGGCCAGTCGCGCAGTTGCGCCGCGCATGCTCCGGCGCGGTACAGCGCTTGCGCGGCGTATTTCTCGACGTTGTCTTGCGCCACTTTCTCGAACAACGGCCGAGCCTGGTCGAACTTGTCCTGGCGATAAAGACTTTCGCCGGCAAAGAAGCGCGCCGGGCCAACGAGTTCGCCTTGCGGGAAGGTTTGAACCTGGCTGGCGAACACTTCGGCCGCCTCGGCGTATTTCTTCTGCCGGAAGACGGCGTCGCCCAGCTTGAATTGCAACTTCTCTTGGAGTTGCGGAGTCCGGGCCTTGGCCGCTCCGGTCTTGTAGGCGTCGGCGGCCTTGGCGAGTTGCTCGGCCTGGGCCTGTTCGTTGTCGGCGTTCTCGGCGGCCAGTTCATAGTGGCGACCGACGCGGAACCATGCCTCATCGGCCCGTGGACTGTCGGGATGCTTTTCCACGAGGGCTTGAAAGGCGGCGATGGCCTCTTGGGTCTTGCCTTGCTCTAGAAGGGCGTGCCCGAGTTCGTAATAGGCGTCGGCGGCGCGGCGGTAGTCTGCGGCCTCTTGGAGCAGCGCTTGCAACGCGGCGGCGGCCTGGTCGTACTGCTTTAGCCCCGTGCGGCACAGGGCCAGGGCGTAGCGCGCGTCAAGGGCCGCTTCGCCCTCGGGCTTGGTGGCCAGGAAGACTTCAAAATCCTGCACAGCGGGCTGATGCTGCTGGGTCCGCTGATACGCCAGCCCGCGCAGGTAGCGTCCTTGCCGGGCCGCATCGGAGTCGGGATATTTCGACACCAATTGATTGAGCGTTTCAATGGCCTGCGGGTCTTTCGCCTGCGTCACCAGCACCGACGCCAATCCGTACGCGGCTGGGGCCGCCAGTTCGTGGCCGGCGTGCTTTTCCAACACTTCGCGGAAGCGCGCCGCGGCCTCGTCGTGCTGGTTCTGCTCCTGGGCGATCTCGCCCAGGTGGTAGATCGCCGGCGGGCGATGCGGGCTTCCCGCATACGAGGCCAACAACTTTTTCAGGCGGTCGGCGGCGCCTTGCGGATTCTCCAGGCGGCGCAGACTGCGGGCGGCGCCGAGCAGCGCTTCGTCTCCGCGCTCCCATTGAGGGAATGCCGCCAGCGAAGCGTCAAAGGCGGCGAGAGCTTGCTTCGGGTCATCGAGGGCGCTGTACGCCCGGCCGAGCAGAAACTGCGCCTCGGCCTTGTGCTGGGGCGCTTGCAGCTTCGGTAGCGCGGCATTCAGGTACGTGACGGCCTCTTGCGATTTGTCGGCAGTCGAAAGGAGATACGCAATCCGCAGATGCGCGCGCGGGGCTTGCGCATGATCGGCGTGCTTCTCGACCAACTGGCGATAGAGCGCTTCGGCGCGGTTGCGGTCGCCCGCCGGGTTTCCTTCCAACCCCAGCAAGTGCCCTTCCGCGGCCAAGAACGTGACCGCGGGATTCAATTCATGTTCCGCGTACTTGGGGGTGGCCAGAAAGGCTTCCGCCTCGCGGCGAGCGGCGGCAAAGTCATCCTCCGCCAGCGAGGTCAGGGCCGACATGTACAGCGCCTGCGCCGCGAGCGGGTGTTCCGGATGTTGCTGCGCGAACTGCCGATACAACTCGGCCGTCTCTTTGCGGCGCTGGGGCGTTTCGTACAGCGCATCGATGCGGGCGCTTTGCAAATAGACCCGGTATTCGCCCTGGGGGTTTTTGGCCAGGGCGGCGTCCAGCACCGCCAACGCCTCGGGAGGCTTCTTTTGTTTGAGCAACGCGCGGCCAAGCCAGTAGGCCGCTTCCGCCGATTCGTTCTGATTGGCCTGAACCACCGGCTCCAGCGCTTTTCGCGCATCATCCCACTTCTCGGTCAGGTAAAGGCATTTGCCGGCCGCCAGGCGGGCGGCGTTTTGGTAGGCGCTTTGCGGAAACTTCTTTAGCAAGTCGTTAAAAATGGCGACGGCCTCGGCGGGTTTTCCTGACTCCTGCCGCGACTCCGCTTGCCGCAACAGGGCGAAGTCGGCGTGAGGAAATCCCTCAATGGCGGCGGCTTGGGCGAAGTGCTGTTCCGCCTCGGTGTATTTCTTCTGGTCGAAAAGCGCCATGCCCAGCCGCAAACGCACTTCGCCAGCAAGCTCGTGCTTGGCCAGCTCGGGACGAGAGAGGAATTGCTGGAACACCTGGGCCGCTTCGGTCGATTGGTTCAGGTCTTGGAGGGCCGTGCCGAGCGCGTAATACGCCTCGGGCGCCAGACCGTGATTGCCGTGCTGGGCGAGGAATGCGCGGTAGGCTTCGACCGCCCCTTTCTGATCGCCGGCAAAGTAGAGCGACTCGCCCCGGTAGTACACCGCGCGCGGAGCATATTGGCTTTGCGCGTGTTTCTGGGCGGCGTCGGCGAAGGCGGCGGCGGCTTTTTGAAAGTCTTCCGCCTTTTGCGACTCTTGCGCCTTGCGGAAGTGCGCCATGGCCAGGTTGTAACGCGCTCCGTCAGCGGCGTCGAACTGCGGGTGCTTGGTCAGCACCGTTTGGAAAGCGGCCAGGGCCTGGTCATATTCCTTGGTGTGCAAGCGGCACACGCCCAGGTAATACTGCACGCGGCCGATTCGCTCATCTTGCGGGTGCTTTTTAAGAAACTGCTCCCACTTGTCGGCCGCCCGTGGATAGAGGCCGCTGTTTTGCAGCGCGGCGGCTACGTTGAACTCCTGCACGGCCGCCGTGTCTTGTTTTTCTTCTTGTCCCGCCGCCAGGGTGAACATAATCAGGGCCAGCAGCCCCGCCCCTGTCCACCGTTTCAGCACACTCTTGACCCCCAACCCACGCCAGCGCACAACGCGAGACGCCATGGAACACCCTCCTGCGTTCAACGGTTTTCACGCCAGGCTGACGACAGTCGATCATCGCCGAATCCGGGGCATGAATCAAAGGACCGGATGTGCCGAAAACAACGCAGGCCCCCAAGAGAGCCAAGGTTGTTCAGGCTATCAGCACGATCAAGTTATACTCTATGTGCGCCCGCTGCATCCTTTGGCGTTTCGCGGCAACGACACGTCAAAGTTTGTTGATGGATTCACTTCAATATACCGGTCCTCCCGCGCGATGCAACCTTTTTCTCGGGCAGCAGTGCGGCAAGTTCTCGGCGCTGTGACAAGCCGGATTCGTCATCCGTAAGGCTTAGAAGAAGGTGCAATCACAAGCGATTTGGCTTGCGGTTGCGCCGGCGTGCATGGCCCGATTGGTCCACCCAATCGACTGGCGTCGCGAGCGCGCGCGGGAATCAGCGCGCCGCGCGGACGTCGGGAACGTCGAAGATCTTTGATCGTTCCTCGGGCGGGAGATACGGGGCTTGCAGCCGAACCGACTGGCCAATGTTGCGGAACAGCAGGTCGCCGTTCCCCAGTAGGTTCTCGGCGCCGGGTTCCTGGAGGACCATTTTCGATTCGATGGCCTTTTGCACTTTCAACCCGACCCGCGCCGGGAGATTGGCGTCGAGGGCGCCTTTGACTGTTTCTCGGTCGGGGCGCTGCGTGGCCACAATCAGGTGTATGCCCGCCGCACGGGCCTTGGCGCCCAGGCGGGAAATCAAGCGTTCAATTTCTTTGCGTTCGTTCCGGTCGCGATTCACCAGATCAAAGTATTCGTCACAAATGCTCACCAACCGCGGGACAACTTCGCCTGTTTCGCGCTGGTAGTGGGCCAGGTTGTCGTAACCTTGCAGGCGGCGGTAACGCGACTCCATTTCTTCCACCAACCGCAGCAGGGCCTCGGTCGCGGGTTGCTCGTCGGGATACACCAGCGCGTTCGGGTCCCAGAGGAACGGCGAGTCGAGCAGGTCGTGGAAGGCGCTGCGCTTGGGGTCGATCAGCATCAGGCGGAGCGTGTCGGGCGTATTGGTGGAAAGCAAGCCCGCCAGCACCGTGCGCAGCCATTCGCTCTTGCCGCTGCCGGTGGTTCCCGCCACCAGCACATGCGCGTTTTCCGGTTCGGCCAGGTCGGCTGTTTGGAGGACGCCGTCAAGATCGACGCCCAACACGATGCGCGAGCAGCCTCCGTGCGCATCGGGTCGCGGAAGCTGATCCGCGACGTCGTGAAAGAAGACCGTTGCTCGGTCCGGGCGCTGCACGTCCACCACCACTCGACCGCCCTCGACGGCGATAAATGGTGTTTGCTCCAACCCCATGCGATGCGTCAGCTCGCTGGCCGAAGCCGCGACCTTTTTCCACTTCACGCCGCGCGCCAATTGGAGCGGGTAGCGGATAAAGGTCGGACCCACGATGGGAGTCCCATCCAACTCCACCTGGGCGCCGTACTCTTCCAAGGCGCGGATCAGACGCAAGCCCAGTTCCGTCGCGTTGACGTCGGAGGCCGGCTCTTGACGGCGGGTTGATGACGGCATGGGCGACTCTGCCTTGGCTCCGGACTCGGGCAGCACTCCCGCCAGGCGGCCGATCAGATCCACCAGTCGCCGCTGGGCTTCTTCCAAGGCGTGCGGCTCCAGGAGACGCTCGCGGCAGTCCGGCTCAAACGAGATCAACGCCAAGGGGCCGCTGGCGGACGTGCGCGCGAACGCGGAATTCTGCTGGCCGATGGCGCCCAACATTTGATGGTAGAGACATGCTTGGGCGAGATCGGCTTCCGGCGCCGTTTGCCCTAATTTCAATTCCAGCACGCACCAGAGCTTTCTCTGCGGCAGCCACCATACGGCGTCGGCCACGCCAGTCAATCGCACGCTATTGGTCCAGTGGGGTTGGCGGACTTCCCAAACCAACCGCCACTCGGAGGACAGGTGCGCCGTTGTGTCCTGAAAGAACTCAGGGCAGGGCCGATCGAAATGTCGCTGCCGGCGCCAAAGCTCGAAGAGAATCTCCGCCAGCCAGGAGGTCATGTTCTCGGTGGCGCGCCAGAAATCCGGCACGCGGTCGGAATGTTCCTGCAAGGCCGCGCGGTCGCCAAACAACCGTTGCCCCACGATCGACTCATAGGCGTGCTCGCGCAGGCGATGCTTCCAATCGTCCAGGTCCGGCTCGGCCTCGCCCAGCGCCGCCTGGACGTGCAGTTCCTCGTCCTGGCCCACCAGCGCGGCGAACGTCTCGTGAAACAAATTTCCCAGCAGCAACGTGCTGGGCCGGCCGTCGCCGCAACCGGCGGGACCGCCAGCGCCCCAGTAGAGCGCCTCGCGCACGTCGCGCACTTGAAGATCAACGGGCATGGAACGAGGTTAATTCTGAGGAGCGGACCATCATTCCCACGATGGCTACGCCTCGCGTGAAACGGGGCGCAGAATAATCAGCGCGGGACCATCCAAGACGCCGAAACGCGCGGCGTGACGGCGAACACATTCTTCCACGTCTTCCAGGTCGTGTTGGAGCAGCTCCGCGGCCTCGCGCACATCGAGAACAAACCGCCGCTGCACCAGTTCGGCCAGGTCTTCCAAGAGCGATAAGTCCGGCGGCGCCACGTCGGGGCGGGCGAAAAGATCGTCGCGAAAGCCGCGCAGGTCTTCCGGCAGGTGACGAACCAACCACTGTTTGACATCGGCCGCCGCCAGCGCCTCGCCCCGGTTCGCCAGGTCGCCCGCTTGCGCGTCGGCCAGCAGACGCCGCAGCGCGTCCAGCGCCGCGAGCACTTCCAGCGAGGGCGTCACGTAAGACGCGCGCTCGGCGGTCAGCTCTTCCAAAACTTGGCGCGTCGTCTTGGCGCTGGCCGGAATGGGAAGGCGAGGATCGCGCAAGAGGACGAGTTTGTCAAAGGGCGGCTTTCCCGCCGCGGCCTGCAACTGCTCCCGCAGCCGCGCCAGCCTTCTCCAGAGCGCTTTCGTGTTCTGATTGCATACGCTCACGGCCACCCGGCCGTCGTCGCCTTCCAGCAGGAGGTCCACGTCGCGCAGGTGCGAGGCGTCTTGCAGTCGCCAACGCTCGTCGCCGGGAAGGTCCGCCAGCAGCGGCAGACCGTGTTGGAGGACTTCGTCGGTGGCGGCGGGTTCGCTCTGCGTGCGGGCCTGTTCAACGCGTTGCTCCCAAGCTTCGTGCAGGAACTCTGCCGGCGTGCGGGGCGGCGGCGCCTGGCCGGTTCGCCACTGTTCGAACTGCTCGGCGCACGCCGCCAACAGTTTGCGGGCATGAAAGTCGGGTTGATTCGCCATGGGGCGCAACACCGTCTCGTCCAGCGGCCAGACGCCGTTGCGGCCCTTTCGCCATTCGGCCAGCGCGGGTTGCGCATCGAGCCGCGCGGCGATGAGACGTTTCGCCAGGCTCCAGGGCAACGTGTTTAACGTGCCGCCGCCGCGCTTCCACGAGGAGATGCGATCCATTTCGGATCCGTGAACGGCGTCTAGCAAGGGAAGGTGCAAAGCCGACTGGATGCACGAAATCATCGCCACGTTGTGCGTTTCATCGTGCAGGCAGGTGACCGCCTTGCCGAAGGCGGCCAGCCCCGAGGGATCCTGCGAATGGAGTTGCAACGCCTCGACCTGGTCGAAACAAAACACCAGGCAAAACGCGTCGCCCGCCAAGTGACACAGTCCCAGCACCAGTTGCTGCGCCTGGTCTTCGGCCGTCCACTCGTCTTCTCCAGAGGTAGCCAGGCCGAGCTTGTTCAAGTCCGCCACCGACAGCGCCTCGCCCCGCAGCCACGCCCGCGCCAACGGGCGGTGGCGGCCCATCAGCCAGTGGATCAGCACCTTGGTCAACGCATGGTCGAGCGTGACGCTCTGGCCGATGCGAGTGAACAGGTCGTCCAGGCGACTTTCCAGTTCATCGACCGAGTGGGCCGAGTCGCGCTGCTCCCGCCACCAGGTCATCGGATCGCCTTCGGCTTGGGCGGCCGACGCGAGGCGCGTGGTTAGCAACCGATCCAACTGGGAATCTTCGCCCAAGGTCGCGCGCAGCAAGTCATCGACAAAGCGGCGGCGTAGGTGCCGCCAGATCATGCCGGGGTTCGTTTGCAGGCGAAACGCAACAAAGACGACGCGCCGCGCGCCGCCGGGTTGGCTCTCTTGCTGAGCGAGAAAATTTCTTCGCAGCCGCGCCAAGAGATGGGTTTTGCCGCTGCCGCGCTCGCCCAGCAGCAAGAGCGATGAGCTGCGCCCCGTGCGGAACACCGACGCGACCGCCTGCCGGCACAATTCAAATTGCTCGGCGTGAATTTCGGGAACGTCAAGCCGCGGATTCTCCCAGGCGTCTTGGACAATGGCGCCTTGAAAGGGATTCACGATCCTCGACATCGGCTCGGCAGGGGGCACGATCATGGTTCTATTTGAGCACGAGTCCGACAAAGTACCTGCCCGACGCGTCTTTGATGAGTTGTTCTCGCTGGCTTTCCGAAAGACCGCCGGGATGGTCGGTCTGGTGCAGGTGAATGCGGCCTTGCTCATAGAGCCGCAGCACGGCCCGGTCGAACTCGGGTTTGCTCAAGCGCTCGCCCACCGCCTCGCGCAGCTTGGGGATCGACACCAGCGCGCCTTCTCCGGCGCCAGGAAAGTCGGCGGCGCCATGAACGATGACCTCTTCACCCGAGATCGGTTCCGCGCCCCATCGCCGCAGGGCCGCCAGCACTTCCTCGCGCGAGACGCCCACGCGCGCCAACTTCTCGACCACGCCCTCGATGGCTGGCTGGAGGTACACCAGGGGATCGGCGGGCGTCGATCCGAACCGCGATTTCTCGCGCGTTTTCAGGCCGGGAATTTCAAACACCCGGTGCGCGGCCACCAGGTCGTGCAGAGCCTGCTCTTGCCGCTCGGCGGGCAAGTCGCGCAATTGCGTCTTCAGCTTGCTTTTGATGTTCGTCCACAACAGCGGCTCGCGGGCGATGGCCTGAACAATCAGCCGCTGGGCGAATGCGTCGAGCGTGCGGGTCCAGTAGCGAGGCTTCTTGCCGCGATACGGGCTGAAGCGGTACGCCTTTCCCGCTGCGACGGCGTTTTCCAGGATCTCGCTGATTTCGGCCTCGGGGCGCCGGCGATACTGGCCGAGCAGTTGCTCGCGAAGCCGGGCCGCGGTGATCGGCTCATCTGTCGCGTCCAAGGCTTTTAGCACAACCTGCCGCACGTCGTCTTGAACCGCAGGAGTCGCGGTTAAAGCATCCATCAAGAAGGCCCTCTAGATTGATGTGATGGGAGCAAGGCCAATGTAAATCTACGATCCCCAAAAATCAACCTGTGCGTGGTGATATACCCCCTAGTTATGTGGCGGAAGCGCTCGTGGTAGAGATTGCAGCGACTTTTCCTCTTACGCGGCGCGTGTCCGGCGGGCGCGGTTCTCGCACGCAAGCCGGCGCCTTCCCGAAGACCCGTGCGACCGACGCAAGTTGCAGGTTGCGACTCTTCAGCGCCATCGGACCAACGCGCGCGTTTTTGCATCGGGGCTTGCGAAAGAACCCGAACAACCGGCGGCCGCGCGTCGTCCTGGTCCTTGGGCGCGGCGCTTCTGCTACGGCCCGAAGCGAGCGCACATTCGGCGCATGACCACAAACTCTTCGCAATGTGCAGCCTCGGCGGCGGATGCGTCGATACGGAACTTGTCGCCTGGCCTTGGGGGGCTTTCGTTCCATGCCGAGAGCTCTGGGCCGTATTTTTCATTCGGGGAACTAGATTCACGATGGCTTCGATCAAAACGCAACCCGAGAGCGAACTCGATGAACTCTCGCGCGCCCGGGGCGCCCGTCGCGCTTCGGCGGTGCAAACGCCGCTGGAAACCTACCTGCGCGAGATCAACGAGACCGCGCTTCTCTCGGCCGCCGACGAACAGCAACTGGCCGGGCGGATCGCTCAAGGCGACGTCCGCGCCCGCGACCGCATGGTCCGCGCCAACCTGCGCTTGGTGGTGAACATCGCCCGCGGCTACACGGGCAAGGGCCTGGGCTTGCAGGACTTGATCGAAGAGGGGAACCTCGGTCTGCTGCGGGCGGTGGAAGGCTTTGACCCGCGAATGGGCACGCGCTTCAGCACCTATGCCAGCTACTGGATCAAGCAGTCGATCAAGCGAGCGCTGATTAACTCGGCCAAGACGATTCGCATTCCGGCGTACATGGTCGAACTGCTCTCGAAGTGGCGCCGCGCCAGCGCTCGGCTACAAGAAGAGCTAGGCCGCACTCCCACGCCGGAAGAAGTGGCCCGTGTGCTGGGCCTGCCAAAGAAGAAGCTGCCGATCATCAAGAAAGCGATTCGCATCTACAACTCAACGCCGCAAACCGATCAGGCCGAAGCGGGCTGGTCGCTGGGCGAGATGATCGAGGACGAACGTCTTAAGAGTCCCGAAGATGAACTCTTGGAGCACGACGCGCTCAAGCACGTCATGCGGATGCTCGAAACCATGGACGACCGCGAACGCACCGTGCTGCGGATGCGGTTCGGCCTGGGCGGCATGGAGCCGCACACGCTCAAGGAGATTGGCGAGCAGTTGGGCCTTACCCGCGAGCGCGTCCGCCAGATCGAAACCGAAGCCCTGGGGAAGCTAGGCGAGAGCCTGAAAGACCCGAAAGAGCGGACCGAGGAGGAGTAAGCGACGTGGGGCCTCGCCGCGTCGTCAGGCCCGCGATTGCCAACTGGACCAATCGCGGCGTCCATGTTGGACCGCAATCACCACAATGCCGTTTGCGTCGAGCCGGTAATAGATGACGTAGGGGAAGCGCCGGACGAGCGCCGCGCGAATGTCCTGATAGATAGCGCCAAACGACGCCACGTTGCTCTGAACGCGCAAGACCTGATCTTACACCGCAACAGCAAACCGCATTCCCAGGCCGGGGCGCTGGCGGTCGTAGTGCCCAATGGCGTCATCAAGGTCGTCGCGGGCGCCGGGTAAACGACCGGCAGGCTCATCGCGGACGGCCTAAATGAGCGACGATCTCATCCCATGTAAGGACGTTGGACGGATCGGCTTGATAGGCGGTTAAGCGGTGGTCGAATTCCGCCTTCTGAGCGTCGGTCAGTTCAGGGCGCCAGTCTGTTTCTGCAATCTGATTCCACGCGCGCTGCACAAACTCCAATTGCTCTTCCACCGGCCGTGGAGGGACCACTTCCAACGTGGCGACCAAATCCACGACGGAACTCCTCCCATGGCGGACAATTTATGACACCGCGCCTACTCTACCACCCACGTGATCCGAAAAGCACCCGCCGCCGTCTTGGGGTAGTGGGCTAATTTGAAATGGTTTTTCGTCCACGTTCAAACCGAAGCCCAAATCCCAAAGAGTTTGATCCACGCCAGGACGAGCAAACCCCAGAAGGCAGTTAGCGCCATTAGCTCTTTGACGGAACTGCGGCGTAGAATGACGGCGCCCAGCCACCCCACGCCGATAACAGGGCCGACAAAGGCGGTTGCTTCAATGAGGGTAGCGAGCGTTTCGCCCATGGGAGGCCGCGCAAAAACAAACCCGGGATTGTGACCCGGGTTCATTCTCGCACGGCCTGGCGGCGCGTGCTACATCGCCGCATCGTGCAAATCACCGTGACGCCTGCTGTCAGCGCGTCACGGCCAGGGTATCCTAGCGGTGGGACCAACTTGCGTTGAACTCGCGATGGCTATGCCCAAGCTTAATCTTCGTGACCTGTTCGCCCTGGTGACCATCGTGGCCCTGCTCCTGGGATGGTGGGTGGATCATCGCGCGCAAGGCGGCGCCTTGGAGGACTTGCGCAAGCAAACCAAAATTCTTCAGATTCACCGAGAGGCGGGGGAAGCATACTTAAAGGAAGCTGCGCGCGTCATGGAACTGCTGGTGGAAGCACGCCAAGAGAATGACCGACTCCGCGAGGCCCTAAACCGCTCCCAACAGCCCGAAGCGCCCTAACCAACGGGCGCGCCAAGCGCCCATACAAAGCAACCCACTTCATCAATCAAACCATCTCCCGCCCCCCTCCTCCACCCCTCCAATACTCCATCACTCCACCACACTCCGCTCCCCACTCCCCTCTCCACCAACCCGATGCAACAGCGCTTCGCCACGTAGCCCGCGCAGCAAGTTCTCGACGGAAATCTCGGCCATGCGGCGGCGGGTTTGGACCGTGGCGCTGCCCAGGTGCGGGGTGATCACCACGTTGGGCAATTGCAGCAAACGATGGTCGCGCGGCAGCGGTTCGGGGTCAGTTACGTCGAGCGCGGCCGCGAACAGAGCGTTCTTCTCTAGAGCTTGCGTGAGCGCTTCGGTGTCGACCACCGCGCCGCGAGCCACGTTCACCAGAACCGCGGTCGGCTTCATGAGCGCTAGTTCCCGCGCGCCGATCAGGCCGCGCGTGGCGTCGCTCAGCGGCACCGTCAGCACCACGTAATCCGCCCGGCGCAGCAGATCATCCAGCGGCGCGTACTCGGCGCCCACCCGCGCAGACGCATCATCGCGACGCCGGCGGTTATGGTAAAGCACCGCCATGTCAAAGGCGTTGGCCCGCCGCGCGACCTGCTCGCCGATCCGTCCCAGGCCGATAATTCCCAGCGTCTGCCCGTGAATCTCTCGCCCCAGCAGGTAGCCGGGATCGTAGCGCGTAAACTCAGGGCAACGGGCGTAGCGGTCGCCTTCCACCAGGCGCCGCCCGGCGGCCAGCAAGAGCGTCATCGCCAGATCGGCCGTGGCGCCGTTGAGCACGTCGGGCGTGTTGCCGACGGGTATCCTCCGCATCGCCGCCGCATGCAGGTCGATGTGATCGACGCCCACGCCGTAATTGCTAATGACCCGCACGCCCGGCAAACGGCCAAGCAGCGCGGCGTCCACCTGGGGATGACCATAGGTATAAATGGCCTCGACCGCCGCATTGCCGCGCTCGGCCTCGCTCCAGGAAAGCCACGTGACCCGGCCCGCCAGCAATTCCAGCACGTCGGCCGCCAAGGGGCCATCGGCAATCACGCAAGGCAGGTTGGTTGTCATGGTCAAAAACCGC
>JAANMT010000224.1_pt1 | contig 61332 bp, 56 predicted proteins | sample 7279711 | NCBI WGS metagenome assembly JAANMT01 (sample SAMN14094538, study PRJNA606508) | bioreactor metagenome | isolation source: A lab-scale SPAN reactor treating ammonium-rich wastewater day 1 | place: Ireland: Galway | collected 2017-01-16
TAAAATCCGCACCATGAACGCCCCGCGTCTTCCCCAGCAAGGCATGCTGCGCGCCCTGGACGTCCAGTTCCAGTCGCGCCGCATCGTCCCCGACGACGCCCAGCAGGCCGCCGCCGAGCGCCTGCAGCGCCTCTACGACGAACTCGTCGCCTTCAAGCACAAGCGTCGCACGAAATTGCGCAAGCTCGTCGTCAACCCGCCGCTGCCGCGCGGCACCTACCTCTGGGGCGGCGTCGGGCGCGGCAAGAGCCTGCTGATGGACTGCTTCTTCGACACCGTGCCCTACCAGCGCAAGCGGCGCGTGCACTTCCACGCCTTCATGCGCGAGGTGCACGAGCGTCTGCGCGCGCTGAAGAACGAGGCCGACCCGCTGCTCAAGGTCGCCGACAAAATCGCCCGCGAGACGCGGCTGATGTGCTTCGACGAGTTCCACGTTTCCGACATCGCCGACGCCATGATCCTCGGCCGCCTGATGGAGGCCCTCTTCGAGCGCGGCGTGGTGTTCTGCCTGACTTCCAACTACCCGCCCGACGGCCTCTACCCGAACGGCCTGCAGCGGCACAGCTTCCTCCCCACCATCCAGCTCCTGAAATCGAAGCTCGACGTGCTGGAAGTCGACGGCGGCATCGACTACCGCCTGCGCGCGCTGGAAAAGGTCGAGGTCTACCACGTCCCGGCCGACGCCGAGGGGGAAGCGAAGATGGAGGCCGCCTTCCGCGAGATATCGGGGGGGGAGGGCCACCAGCGACCGGTGAACATCCTCGAGCGCGAGCTGCCGGTGCAGCGCCGCGCCATCGGCGTCATCTGGTTCGACTTCCCGACCCTGTGCATGGGGCCGCGCTCGCAGAACGACTACCTCGAGATCGCCCGCCGCTACCACACCGTCTTCCTCTCCGGCGTGCCGCGCATGACGCGCGACCAGGCCAACGAGGCGCGCCGCTTCACCTGGCTGGTCGACGTCTTCTACGACCACAAGGTCAAGCTCGTCATGACCGCCGAGTGCGAGGCCGCCGGGCTCTACCGCGAAGGCCCGCAGTCCACCGAGTTCCACCGCACCGTCAGCCGCCTGATCGAGATGCGCACGCGCGACTACCTTGGCGCGCAGCACCGGGCGGATCAATAGCCGTTCAGGGCGATCGCGGAACCTCGGCCGGCTTGCGTCCGCGCGGCGCGCTCAGGGCGCTGCCGTCCGGCGCTTGATGATGGCGTAGTGACCGTTTGCCTGGGCGACCAGCTCGTCGTCGGCGTAGATGCGGGAATCCAGGTTCGCGACGATTTTGCCCCGATTGAGCACCTCGGTCCGGCAAACCACGGCACCCGCCCATACCGGCCTGAAGTAGCTGATCTTGATCTCGATCGTCGCGCATATCTCCCCGGGCGACAGCGTCGGATACAGGGCGGCCCCCATTCCCGTGTCCGCCAGCGCGTAGAGCACCGCGCCATGGACCACACCGTGCGGATTCAGGTGACGCGGCGCCACCCGGAGCGAGAGCGTGCTCCTGCCCGAGGCCTGCTCGTCGATGGAGAGTCCGACGAGCTCGGCGAAGGGACTGGGCGGGACTTTCACCGGAACCTGCCGTCGAAGTGCCCGCTCAGCGCCGGATCGCCAGCACCACCACGCCGGCCGACACCAGGGCTATGCCGAGCCATTCCCGCCAGGAAGGCCGCTCGCCGAGGAACGCGAATGCGAACACCGCCACCAGCACCAGGCTGAACTTGTCGACCGGCGTGACCTTCGATGCCTCGCCGATTTGCAGGGCGCGGAAGTAGCACACCCAGGACGCTCCGGTGGCCAGCGCGGAAAGGATGAGAAACAGCCATGTCTTCGACGGCAGCAAGAACGGATCGCTCCAGCTGCCGGTGAGCCAGACGAAAGCCGCCAGAACGAAGACCACGACGACGGTCCTGACCAGGGTGGCCAGGTCCGAGTTCACGCCCTGGATGCCGATCTTGGCGAAGATCGCCGTCAAGGCGGCGAAAACGGCCGACAGCGCCGCCCAGAAGAACCAGTTGTTTGCAGTGGTCATGCAAGCTCCGCCTGGCTACCTGGCTCGCGAAAGCGCCGCTGGGTAGTGCCTCCGTCGTAGTGGAATTCGGCAGGGCGTTCCGGGAGAAGCCCTTCTGCCCCGCCTGCCAACGCTTGCAGCGTAGCAGAAAATCACTCCCCGGCGGCGGCGGGCCCGGCGGCGCTGCAATCGCTCATGAGGGTGTTGCGGTGGTGGGTCGGGAAGCCCGTGACTGCTTCCACTGATCGGCTTGGTGCCCAACGCTTGAGTGCAGCGGCGCCGTCAGGCGCCCGCCCGAATGATTGGTTGGATGTCTGATATGACAACCGCAACGTTATGGAAATGCAAACCTAACATAGATCCCAGTTGAACGGTTGCCCGAACAAGAGCCACCTGGAAGTAGCGGAATCCCTGAGCATGACGGGTTGTCCGTTGGCAACGGCTTGCACTGTGCGCCGTGGCTCAGTGCCGGGCCCCCGGTAGCCTCATAGCAGTACTCAGAACCAATTTTGCAATACGTTTGCTTTCTGGGCTGACCGTCGGCGCGATTCAACGAGTCAGCGCATAGGAAAGTCATCGAGTCGGCATTACGCTTTGCTGGCTGCGCATACGAAACTGCTGATGAAGCGAGGAAGAGGTAAGTGACCGCGAGGATTTTGTTCATAAGATCCAATACCTGAGTTAAGCCGAACTGCGTAGCGCAGGTAACGGCGTGGCAAGATTTCGCTGTCGCGCCGTTACCGGGGCGCGAAGCAGCTCCGGTTATGCCGCACCCTCTGGGCATGAAGCAATGATGCGAGGACCGACGACAAGGTTTCCCCCCTACCTTGCCGATAGACGCCACGCGGCGATGACAACGCCCAGGGAAGCACACAGCGGCGCGACGATGACCGCACCCGGGAGGCCGCAGAGATTGCCTGCCGAGCTGGACGCGCAGAGGACACCGATACCAATGGCGCCGCCAACCACATAGGCGGCAAAGCCGACAAGCAGGACTTTGGCGAAGAACACCAGCAGCGGAATGCGCTGCTCTGGCGCGGTTGCGCGTCGGTGGCGAACATAACAGTAGACAGCAAACAGGGCTGCTGCCGGCAAGGACGCTAACGCGACGAAGATCAGAGCGATAAGCATAGGGGTTGGTGCGACCTAACGTTTGAATTCACCGGCCTGCGCGGCTTTGCCACGTCAAGTCCGGTGGGATGACGTGTTGGGCGGCAACGCGATTACTCCGGCAAGCGAAGCTGTCCAGACTCGAGCACGAAAAACGGATTCCAGGCGACCTCCCAGGGATGACCATCGAGGTCGGCAAAATAGCCTGAATAGCCTCCCCACTCAGCCTTTGCCGCCGGCCTCAGCAGAGTGCCTCCGGCCTTCACCGCTTGGGCAAGCACTTGGTCGACGGTCTCTTTGTCTGAAACATTCTGAGCCAACGTAATACCGCCAAAGCCATCGCCGTCTTTGACGTTGGCATCATCGGCTAACAGACCACGTGGGTACAAGGCTAACGCAGTGCCCGTGGCAAGGTTGAAGAGGGCGAAGTCGCCAACGCTTGCACTCGACAAAGGCCATTTCAGGCCATCTCTGTAGAACGAAATGGCGCGCTCCAGATCGCGGACACCAAGCGTGACGATATTCAGACGCGGTTCCATCAACGCTCCTCTCTTGCTGCACAACGCGAAGTTGAGGGGTGCGCCACCGATAGGCGTAGCGTCCCTCCGAACGAAAAGTTATGCGGCACGTTCTAGCGGCACTTCCCAGCCGGGAAATACAAGTACGGCGGGATGACAGTTGAGAGCGCGGGCAAGAACCTTCGCGCGCTCGACGCCCAAGTTCACGCGACCATTCTCGATGGCGGAGATAGTGGCTTGCGGAATGCCTGTCAGTTCGGACAGTTGGCTTTGGCTTAGCTCTTGAAGTTCGCGCAGAATACGGACGGACTCTCCCACCGAGACCTCAACTCGCTTTTTCGCAGGACGAAATACTTTCATTTCATGGCCTCCTGTGATCGTGGGCGGTGACATGGACAACCTGAATCTGCAATACGTTGGCAACAACTCGGTAGATCACTCGCCATTGAAGCCCGAGCCGCGAGGAGCGATGGCCCTTCCATTCACCGGACAGGGCTTCGTCGTGAAAACCTTTGATAGCCCGCAAACCTTGCGGCCCGGAAAGCCTGGCAATGTCTTTCCACTTCTCGTATCGCTTCAGAATCTCGATAGGCACTGAGCCAGAAAGCTGCTTATCGACACGACGGTGCTCTTCGATTTGCCACATGCCACATTATGTATATACTACATATGGTATGTCAAGGGCGGCGTGGTCTAGTGACGCATAACGTTTAGGGTGAGCGGCCTGCGCGGCATTTTGCGCAGGTCCGCTCGACTGTCGGGTTATGCGCCGCGAACATGCTACCTGTCCCGTAAGTCTTTCTTCGCCGACTTGATATATCGGCCAAAGTCCCGGTCCTTCTTTCTTTTCTCGGCATAGGACATGTCGTTGAATGCCGTTTCTTCTTTGAGCTTGAGAAAACTATCAAGCGATTCCTGACTGATCTCGCCAGTATGCACGGCCGCGAGTACGGCACAGCCTGGCTCGCCAGTATGGCTACAGTCTTGATAGCGGCAGCGGGAGGCGAGAGCGATGATGTCGGAGTAGCTGTTCGCTATGCCGCTTTCCGCGCCGAGGATGCCGAATTCGCGCATTCCTGGGTTGTCGATGACCAACGCGCCACCGTCGAGACGTATCAGCTCACGACGAACGGTCGTGTGCCGCCCTTCTCCTGTCCCGCTGACAGACCTCGTTTCCATCCTTTCACGGCCGACCAACTGATTGATCAGGGTGCTTTTTCCAACCCCTGACGAGCCGACGAAACAATAGGTCTTTCCAGGCAGCAGCAGCCGTTTAACATCCTCCAGGCCGTTTCGTGTCACGTTACTCAAAGACACTGTCGGCGCGGTGATACCGATAGACTGGATTTCAGCTAACTGCGTGGCCAGTATCGCAGGGGTCACCAAGTCTGTCTTGGTCAGCAGAATGTAGGGCTCAGCGCCACCTTCCATCACCATGACGAGATAGCGTTCCAGGCGCCGTGGATTGAAATCGAAGTGGCAAGACTGCACGATGAGCACGTAATCCACGTTCGCGGCAATCATCTGGTACTCAGTGGTGGTGCCAGCCGATTTCCTGCGTAGAGAAGTCCTGCGCTCCAGTAGCGCGTGGATTACCCCAAAATCGTCGCCAGACTGCTTTCCCACGCAAACCCAGTCGCCCACGCACGGCATCTCTTGGTTCAAGTGGTGATGGTGCAAGTAACGGCCGGCCAACTTTGCCCGAAAATTCCCGTCCTGATCCACGAGCAGCAATTGGTCGCGGTCGACTGCCGCTACGCGGGCGACGGTATCCGGCGGTTTGCAGTCTGCCCGCTGCGCAAACCAGTCGCTCCAGCCCAGTTCACTCAATTCACAATACTGATTCATCATCCATTGTCGATCATCGAATGTCCGCGATGCTGAGGCGCATAACGTGGAAGTGAGCGGCCTGCGCAGTTTCATCGCGTAGCGTCCGGTGGAATGATGGGTTCGGCCACTTACGCACCGCTACGTTATGCGGCCTGTAATAGAAACTCAACTTTCACAACCTCATACGGGAAAACAATGTGACCGTCCTCTGTCTTGTTAAGCACTCCAGCGTTGAGCAGCGCAGTAACATCGCCGTGCACGGCCTTTACGTCGCGTCCAGCGCGACGTGCGGCTTCGCGAATGGATACCGGGCCCGCCCCGCAAAGCACCTTGAGTAGTTCCCATCGCTTTTCGGTTAACACCCTCCAAAGCAATTCGGGAGTGGCAAAGCTGATACGCGCGGTCTTCTGAGCTTTTCCTGTCTTCCAGGCGCGGGCAAAATCAGCCATGGAATCGGTAGGGGTTCGCACATCAAGAGTTACTGTTTTCATGGTTCCACCTCGCAATATCCTTCTGGAAGTCGACGATCAACTTATCCGGCGTGGTAAAGGCGTAGGCACCTTCCTTTTTGCCGAAATGCCTGTGATCGCCTTTCCCTACTTCGTTGTCGTAGCGCAGGACGCACTCCCCACGCACAACATAGGCCAGCCTGTACTTGAAGGCGTGTGCCGATCCCTTGAGTGGTTTCGGGAGGCGCCACAGTACCAAGTCCGCGAACGCCGACCCCGAGTAGACGACGCGGTTGCTAACAAGCTGAACTGCTTTCATGTTGGAGATAGTGCCAACATCTGCGGCCGTTGTCAATCAGTCCAACGCTTGCGTGCGACGACAAGGGGCCGACGATGATCTACACCCACGTATTGAACCGCGGCGGCCGCGGCGTGACGAGCCCGCTCGATCGGGCCTGATCGTTCCCGGCGCAAAAGTCAGCTTGCGCAGGACGGCGAGATGGGCTATTTTATGACCATTATTAAGACCTGATTAGAGCTTATGGAAAAAGTCTACGCCGACGCCTCGGTCAGCGTCACCGACCTGAAGAAGAATCCCACCGCTGTCATCGAACAGGCGGAGGGTTTTCCCGTCGCCATCCTCAACCACAACAAGCCGGCGGCTTACCTCGTGCCGGCGGCGTCGTTCGAACTGCTGATGGACAAACTTGAGGATGTCGAACTGGCGGCGCTGGTGCGCGAACGCCAGAAGGAGCGCAAGATCAAGGTCTCGCTCGATGACCTATAGCCTGGCTTTCCGCGAGACGGCGCTGAAGGAGTGGAAAAAGCTCGATCCGCCGATCCGGGAGCAGTTCAAGAAAAAGCTCGTCGAGCGCCTTGAGCGTCCCCGCGTCGAGTCGGCCCGTCTGTCGGGCATGCCGGATTGCTACAAGATCAAGCTGAAGAGCGCCGGCTATCGGCTTGTCTATCAAGTCGAGGATAGAACGGTGACTGTAGTGGTGGTGGCCGTCGGCAGGCGCGAGCGCAACTTCGTGTACAAGATTGCCGTGAAGCGGGTCTGAGCGGGGCCGAGCTCAAGCACGCGACAAGGCACGATTGCCTTGTGCCGCAGGGCCGGGCCACGGCTGGATCTTCAGCAGTTCGGCGCCGAGTGTACGCTCCGCGACTTCCGTGTCGTGGGCGGCCTGGGCGCGCAGCCAGTAGCCGTTTGAAAGACCGAAAAAGCGGCACAGGCGCAGGTCGGTATCGGCGGTAATGGTGCGGCGGCCGGCGGCGATTTCGCCGATGCGCTGCGCCGGCACGCCGATTTCCTTGGCAAGGCGGTACTGGCTGATGCCCATCGGCTTGAGGAATTCCTCGAGCAGGAGCTCGCCGGGGGTGACGGGTTTCAGTTTGCGCATGACGATGTTCCTCAATGGTAATCCACGATCTCGACATCCTCGGCGCCGGTGCCTGCCCAGCGGAAGCACACGCGGAACTGGTCGTTGACGCGGATGCCATGCTGGCCGGCACGGCTGCCTTTCAAGGCTTCCAGGCGGTTGCCGGGCGGCACGCGCAGGTCTTCCAGCCGTTCCGCGATCTCCAGTTGCCGCAGCTTGCGCCGCGCCACGGCCGCGATGTTGGCGAACCGCTTGACCGCGTTACCGCCCGCGAGAGCCTGCGTGTCGGCGCACTTGAAGGATTTGATCACCTAAAAATAGTAACGCAACGCGTTACTAACGTCAAGCGTGCCTATAGGTGGCGGGCCCGCCGGTGCGCTTTGCCAAATCAGGGCGGCGGCGGGATGATTCTTACCATGGAGGAAGCGATCATGCGCAAGTTCATTCTGATGCTGGCCTGCCTGCTGGCGCTGCTGGCCGGCGTGGCCCATGCCCAGCAGCAGCTGGAGATCATCAACCTTCGCAGCCGCACGGCGGACCAGGTGCTGCCGCAGCTGCGGCCCTTCGTCGAGCCGGGCGGCACGCTCTCGGGCATGAACAACCAGATCTTCATCCGCGCTTCGGCGGCGAACCGGCAGCAGATCCGGGAGCTGCTTGCCGCCATCGACCGGCCGCCGCGGCGGCTGCTGATCTCGGTGCGCCAGGATGCCGATGCGACGGCGACGGCGCGCGGCGGCGAGGTGTCGGGCCGCGTGAGTTCCGGCGGCACGACGGTCGAGAGCCGGCGCACGGTGGTCGGCGGCGCGGGGGTGGAGGTGCGCCGCGGCGGCGACGTGGTGCGCGGCCAGGTCTACGACTCGCGCAGCGCCGGCAGCGAGCGCGTCTCGCAGCAGGTGCAGGTGGTGGAGGGCGGCAGGGCGTTCATCAACGTCGGCACCTCGGTGCCGGTGCCGCTGCGCCAGGTGGTGCTGGGGCCGGGCGGGGCGGTGGTGTCCGAGTCGGTGGTGTACCGCGACCTCGGCACCGGCTTCAGCGCCGAGCCGCAGCTCGCCGGCGACAACGTCACGCTGACCATCAGCCCGACGCACGACACGCCGGGCGGCTACGGCCCGGGCAGCGCCAACGTGCAGCGCCTGACGACCACGGTGTCGGGTCGGCTGGGCGAGTGGATCGACCTCGGCGGCTCGGTCGAGGAACGCTCGGGCGAGTCTTCCGGCATCGTCCGCTACTCGTCGCGCGGCGGCAGCAGCGGGCGCCGCGTGCAGTTGAAGGTCGAGGAATTGCCCTGAGCCGCGCCGCCATGCTATCCTTACCATGAAGTAAGGAATCATCAAGGAGGTAAGGATATGGAAGCCACCCTCACCAGCAAGGGCCAGATCACCATCCCGAAGGCGGTGCGCGACTCACTCAAGCTGCACGTCGGCGACCGCCTGGAATTCCTCGTCGACGCGGACGGCTCGGTGCGCATCGTGCCGGCCACGCGCCCGGTAACCGACCTGAAGGCGCTGCTGCCGCGGCCGGCGCGGGCGCTGAGCCTGGAAGAGATCGACGCCGCGATAGCCGAGCGCGGCGCGCCCGCCGCGCGCAAGAGGCGCGCATGATCGGCCTCGACACCAACGTCCTCCTGCGCTACATCGTGCGCGACGATGCGGCGCAGGCGAAGGCCGCCAGCCGCTTCATCGAGGGGCGCTGCAGCAAGGACCAGCCCGGCCACGTCTCGCATGTCGTCCTTGCCGAGCTGGCCTGGGTGCTGGGGCGGGGCTACGGCTATGACAAGGCGGAAGTGGTGAAGGTGCTGGCGGCCATAATGTCGTCCGCCGAGCTCAAGGTGCAGGAATCGGCGCTCGCCTGGGCGGCGTTGCGCGCGTTCCAGTCCGGTCAGGCGGATTTCGCCGATTACCTGATCGGCGCGGTGAACGAGGTTTGCGGTTGCAGCGCGACCTTCACCTTCGATAAGCGTGCGGCCAAATCCGGCTGGCATAGCCTGGTGGGGTAGCGTTTGCCGCTTGATATCGATGCCGTCTTCGCCGCCGGCGGCGCGCTTGCCCGCGCCATTCCCGGCTATCGCCTGCGCCCGCAGCAGGTCGAGATGGCGCAGCGCATCGCCGCCGCCATTCAGTCGCACGGCGTGCTGGTGGCGGAGGCGGGCACCGGCACCGGCAAGACCTTCGCCTATCTCGTGCCGGCGCTGCTGGCCGGCGGCAAGGCGATCGTCTCCACCGGCACCAAGACGCTGCAGGACCAGCTCTTCCAGCGCGACCTGCCGATGGTGCGCGATGCGCTGAAGGCGCCGGCGACGATTGCCCTGCTCAAGGGCCGCGCCAACTACGTCTGCCACTACCACCTGGAGCGCGCCCGGCAGGAGGGGCGCTTCCTCTCGCGCGAGGAAGCCGGCCACATCCTCGCCATCGCCCGCTTCGCCAAGACCACCTCGACGGGCGACAAGGCCGAGTGCGCCGCGGTGCCGGAGGATTCCGGCGCCTGGGTGGCGGCGACCTCGACGCGCGACAACTGCCTCGGCCAGGAATGCCCCAACGCCAAGGAGTGCTTCGTCATGGCGGCGCGGCGCGAGGCGCAGGCGGCCGACGTGGTGGTGGTGAACCACCACCTGTTCTTCGCCGACGTGATGCTGCGCGACAGCGGCGTGGCCGAGTTGCTGCCGGCCTGCAACACGGTGATTTTCGACGAGGCCCACCAGCTGCCGGAGACGGCCAGCCTGTTCTTCGGCGAGAGCGTGTCGACGGCGCAGCTCGTCGAGCTGGCGCGCGACGCGCGGCTGGAGGGCATCGCCGCGGCGAAGGATTTCAAGGAACTGCCGGACGGCGCGCGCCTGCTGGAGAAGGCGGCGCGCGACCTGCGCCTGGCGGTGCCCGGCGAGAACGCGCGCTTCGCCGCGGCGCAGCTGACGCCGGCCTTCCTCGAGGCGCTCGACAAGGCGGCCGCCGAGCTGGCGCACTTCGGCGCGCTGCTGGAGACGCAGGCGGAGCGCTCGGAGGGGCTGGAGCATTGCTGGCGCCGCGCGCAGGAATTGCAGTTGGTGCTCAAGCGCTGGCGCGACGCCGCGGAGCCGGGCCTGGTGCGCTGGGCCGAGGTGTTCAGCCAGGCGCTGTCGCTCAACGCCACACCGCTCGTCATCGCCGACATTTTCAAAAAGCAGATGGAGGGGCATCCGCGTGCCTGGATCTTCACCTCGGCCACGCTGGCGGTGGAGAACGACTTCAGCCACTACTGCAACGAACTCGGGCTGAGCGGCGGGGAGAATCCCGCCGACACCGGCTGCTGGGGCAGCCCCTTCGACTACCCGAGCCAGGCGCTGCTCTACGCGCCGCAATCCATGCCCGACCCGAACGGCCGCGAGTACAACGAGGCGGTGGTGGAGGCGGCCTGGCCGCTGATCCATGCCAGCCGCGGCCGCGCCTTCGTGCTGTGCACCTCGCTGCGCGCCATGCGCCGCATCCACGAGCTGCTCAAGGCGCGCTTCGCGGCGGAGGGCTTCGACCACCCATTGCTCTTGCAAGGGGAGGGCTCGAAGAGCGAGTTGCTGGCGCGCTTCCGGCGGCTGGGCAACGCCGTGCTGGTGGCGAGCCAGAGCTTCTGGGAGGGCGTCGACGTGCGCGGCGAGGCGCTGTCGCTGGTGATCATCGACAAGCTGCCCTTCGCGCCGCCCGACGACCCGGTGCTGGCGGCGCGCATCGAGCACATGAAGCGGGAGGGCCGCAACGCCTTCATGGAATACCAGCTGCCGCGCGCCGTCATCAGCGTCAAGCAGGGCGCCGGCCGGCTGATCCGCGACGAGAGCGACCGCGGCGTGCTGATGATCTGCGACCCGCGGCTCATCGCGAAGCCCTACGGCAAGCGCGTCTGGCGCTCGCTGCCGCCGATGCGGCGCACGCGCGAGGAGGACGAGGCGCTGGGCTTTTTCGACGCGACCGTGCGCGAAGCCGAGGAGATCGATGCCCACTGAATGCAGCCGCCTGGCGGCCAACCTCAACCGCGACTGTCAATGCGCCAGCGTGGACCGCGCGCGGCTGCACGACATGCTCGCGCGGGGCGATGACGGCGCCGACCTGATCCGCCTGATCGAGCAGGAGCGGCCCTATCTTTTCGCGGAGACGACGGTGTATCTTGGCCAGGCCAGCGTCGAGCGCATGGCGGAGATCGTCGTCGCCATCGAGCGCGTCGTCGCGCGGCCGGCCTGGGCGGAACGCGTGCTGGCCTGGGCGCCGGAATCGGCGCGCCACGAAACCGCCGCCGCCAGCGTCTTCATGGGCTACGACTTCCACCTGGGGGAGGACGGCCCGCAGCTCATCGAGATCAACACCAATGCCGGCGGCGGCCTGCTGAATGCCGCGCTGGCGCAGGCGCAGTTCGCCTGCTGCGAGGAGGTGGCGGCCATGCTGCCAGGCGTGCATCCGGCGCCGACGCTGGAGCAGGACTTTGTCGACATGTTCCGCGAGGAATGGCGCGCGGTGCGGGGCGCGGCGCCGCTTCGCCGCATCGCCATCGCGGACGAGGCGCCGCGGTCGCAGTTCCTCTATCCGGAATTCCTGCTCTTCCGCAAGCTCTTCGAGCGCCACGGCATCGCCGCGGTGGTCTGCGATCCGCACGAGCTGCGCATCGCCGACGGGGCGCTCTGGCACGGCGGGGAGCGCATCGACCTGGTCTACAATCGCCTGACGGATTTCGGCCTGGAGGCGCCGGAAAATGCCGCCCTGCGCGAGGCCTGGCTGGCCGATGCGGCGGTGCTGACGCCGCATCCGCGCGCCCATGCCCTGTATGCCGACAAGCGCAACCTGACGCTGCTGACCGACGCGGCGGTGCTGACCGAGCTCGGCGTGGATGCGGCGACCCGGGCGGTGCTGCTCAGCGGCATTCCGCGCACGCGGCGGGTGCGGCGCGAAGACGCCGAGGACCTGTGGGCGCGACGCAAGCGGTGCTTCTTCAAGCCGTCCGCGGGCTATGGCGGCAAGGCGGCCTATCGCGGCGACAAGCTGACCCGGCGCGTATTCGAGGAGATCCTCGAGGGCGACTACGTCGTGCAGGATCTGGTGCCGCCGTCGCAGCGGCGACTCGGCACGGAGGAGGCGCCGGTGGACCTGAAGATCGACTTGCGCAACTACGTCTATCGCGGCCGCGTGCAGCTGGTGACGGCGCGCCTGTACCAGGGCCAGACGACGAATTTTCGCACGCCGGGCGGGGGGTTTGCCCCCGTGCTGACGGTGCCGCGCTTGGAGGAACGATGAAAACCTTGTTTCACCACAGAGACACAGAGGCACAGAGGAATACAACAGAGAACGGAATGCTTTCTCCGTGTCTCTGTGCCTCTGTGGTTAATGGTTTTTTATGAAGGTTTTCGGGTTTGCCGGCTATTCCGGCAGCGGCAAGACGACGCTGATCGAGCAGCTCATTCCGCGCTTCGCGGCGAAGGGGCTGAAGGTGTCGCTCATCAAGCACACCCATCACGGCTTCGACATCGACCGGCCGGGCAAGGACTCCTATCGGCATCGCGAGGCCGGCTGCAGCGAAGTGCTGATCGCCTCCAACCAGCGCTGGGTGCTGATGCACGAGCTGCGCGGCGCGGCGGAACCTTCGCTGCGGGAGCAGATCGAACTGTTGTCGCCCTGCGACCTGGTGCTGGTGGAAGGCTTCAAGTCGAGCGATCTGATCCCCAAGCTGGAGGTGTACCGGCCGGCGACCGGCAAGGCGCCGATCCACCCCGAATATCCGAACATCGTCGCCGTGGCGAGCGACGCGAAGCTCGACACGACGCTGCCGGTGCTGGACCTCAACGACCCCGGCGCCATCGCCCGATTCATCCTGGATCACCTGGAAATCCCATGAGCCTGCTTTCTTTCGACGACGCCCTGCAAAAGCTCCTTGCCGCCGCCCGGCCGCTGGCGGAAGTCGAGGAGGTCGATACCGTTGCCGCCGCCGGCCGCGTGCTGGCGCATGCCCAGGCGAGCGGCCTCGCCGTGCCGCCGCTCGACAACTCGGCGATGGACGGCTACGCCGTGCGTCTCGCCGACGTGGCCGCGCCGGGGACGCGCCTGCCGGTGGCGCAGCGCATTCCGGCCGGCAGCGTCGGCACGCCGCTTGCCGCCGGCACCGCGGCGCGCATCTTCACCGGCGCGCCGGTGCCGGAATGGGCCGAAGCGGTGGTCATGCAGGAGCTGTGCGAACACGCCGGCGAGGGTGTCGTGCAGGTGAATCATGTGCCGCGCGCCGGCGAGAACATCCGCCGCGCCGGCGAGGACATTCGGCGCGGCGCCGAGCTCCTCGCCGCCGGCACGCGCCTGGCGCCGCAGGACACCGGCCTGGCCGCTTCGGTCGGCCTGGCCAAGCTGCCGGTGTTCCGCCGCCTGCGCGTGGCGCTGTTCTCCACCGGCGACGAGCTGGCGATGCCGGGCGAGGCGCTGAAGCCCGGCGGCATCTACAATTCGAACCGCTACACCCTGCGCGGGCTGCTCGGCGGGCTCGGCTGCGAGGTGGAGGACCTGGGCATCGTGCGCGACACGCTGGAGGCCACGCGCGCCGCGCTGCGCGAGGCGGCCGCCGCGGCCGACGTCGTCATCACCTGCGGCGGCGTCTCGGTCGGCGAGGAGGACCACGTCAAGGCGGCGGTGCAGGCGGAGGGCGCGCTCGAGCTGTGGAAAATCGCCATCAAGCCGGGCAAGCCTCTGGCGTTCGGAAAAGTCAGTCGCCGCGGCACGGCGACCGGCGAAACAACGGCCACCCCCACGGCCCCCTTCCCGGGGAAAGGGGTGACGGGGGCTGGCGGGCAAGGCCCGCGCGGAGAGGAAGCCGCCTTCATCGGCCTGCCCGGCAATCCGGTGTCGGCTTTCGTCACCTTCCTCATGCTGGTGCGGCCCTACCTGCTCGCCTGCATGGGCGCCCGCGCGACGGCGCCGCGCGGACTGGCGATGCGCGCCGATTTCGACTGGCCGAAGCCGGACCGACGCCGCGAGTTCCTGCGCGTGCGCATCAACGGGGCGGGCGGCCTCGACCTCTTCCCCAACCAGGGCTCGGGCGTGCTGACTTCCTGCGCCTGGGCCGACGGCCTCGCCGACATCGCGGCGGGCCAGGCGGTGGCGAGGGGCGAGGCGGTGCGCTTTCTGCCGTTTTCCGAATTGCTATACTGAACCATGCTCAAGATCCTGTATTTCGCCGGCCTGCGCGAAGCGCTCGGCCAGTCTTCCGAAAACATGGCCTTGCCGGCCGGCATCGGCAGCGTCGGCCAGTTGCATGCCCATCTGGTCGCGCGCGGCGGCGCCTGGACGGCGCTGGCGCGAACGAAGAACCTGCGCGTGGCGGTGAACCAGGGCATGGCGGCGATGGATGCGCTGGTGGAAGACGGCGACGAGGTTGCCTTCTTTCCGCCGGTCACCGGCGGCTAGCGTGAAGATCTGCGTCCAGACCGAGGACTTCGACCTCGGCGCGGAATGCGCGGCGATCGCGCGCGGCCGCACGGACATCGGCGCCGTGGCGAGTTTCGTCGGCCTGGTGCGCGGCGCCAACGACGGCGCCGGCATCTCGCGCATGACCCTGGAACACTACCCCGGCATGACCGAGAAGTCGCTGGCGGAGATCGTCGGGCAGGCGCGCGGCCGCTGGGACGTCATGGACGCGACGGTGATCCACCGCGTCGGCGAACTCAGGCCCGGCGACAACATCGTGCTGGTGGTCGTCGCCAGCGCGCACCGCGGCGACGCCTTCGCCGCCTGCGAATTCATCATGGACTACCTGAAGACGCGCGCGCCGTTCTGGAAGAAGGAAGAGACGGCGGAAGGCGGGCGCTGGGTCGATGCGCGCGAATCGGACGACGTCGCGGCGGAGAAGTGGCGGGCTTGAGAAGTGCGGGCGTCCCTGCCGCCAGGCCGCGCCAAGGCAGAGACAGACAATACACGGAGCGGGCGTAGTCCGCGAACTTCCGTCACCCCCTTCCGCGGGAAGGGGGCGGGGGGGGAAGGTCGTCACTCCACCTTGACGCTCTTGCCCTTGCCTCCGCCCATGTTGAAGGCGGCGGCGGAGGCCTTGGCGATCTGGTCGAAGGCGTCCTTGGCGGTGCCGAAGGCCTTCTGCATGGTGGCGAAGGCATCCTGGCCGCTGCCGGGCAGGCCGCTCACCGACATCATCTTCTTGAAGTTTTCCATCATCTCCTGGCTGGTGCCGGCCATCTGCTGCCCGAGCATCTTGTTGAACTCGGCTTGCGCCTCGGCGGTCAGTTCGGCCATCCGGCGCATCGCCTCCATCATCCGCTGCGAGGTTTCCTGCGCGAACTGGGTGCGCAACGCCAGCGCGGCCTGCGGATCCTTCGCTTCGGTCATCGCCCGGGCGTTGCTGACGCTCTCCTCGAAAAGCGCCCGCGCCGTTTCCACCTGAAGCTCCATGATGCGCTTGGAATTTTCCAGCGACATCTGCGTGAGCTTCATGGCGGCGTCGATGTTCTTGCGGTGCATTTCGCTGATCTGTTCGTTGCTCATCTCTCCCTCCTGAAAAAAGCCGGAAATCCCGCCAACATCATGCGCCGATCGGGGCGGCTTGAAAACCCCGCCGCCAGCCCCATTTACCTGCCAAATACCATTTTCGAAGGAAAATCATGCGCTTCGACAAGTTCACCACGAAATTCCAGCAGGCGCTTGCCGATGCCCAGAGCATCGCCCTGGGGGGCGACCAGCAGTTCATCGAGCCGAGCCACCTGCTGCTGGCGCTGCTGCGGCAGGACGATGGCGGCACGGTGTCGCTGCTGCAGCGCGCCGGCGTCAATGTGCCGCCGTTGAAGGCTGCGGTGGAAAAGGCCGTCGATCGGCTGCCGAAGGTGGAAGGCGCCGGCGGCGAGGTGCAGATCGGTCGCGACCTGTCGAACCTGCTCAACCTCACCGACAAGCAGGCGCAGAAGCGCGGCGACCAGTTCATCGCGTCGGAAATGTTCCTGCTGGCGCTGGCCGAAGACAAGGGCGAGGCGGGCCGCCTCCTCAAGGAGCACGGCCTGCAGAAGAAGGCGCTGGACGCGGCCATCGAGGCCGTCAGGGGAGGGCAGAACGTGGACAACCAGGAAGCCGAAGGGCAGCGCGAGGCGCTGAAGAAGTACACGCTGGACCTGACCGAGCGCGCCCGCGCCGGCAAGCTCGACCCGGTCATCGGCCGCGACGACGAGATCCGCCGCGCCATCCAGATCCTGCAGCGGCGCACCAAGAACAACCCGGTGCTGATCGGCGAGCCGGGCGTCGGCAAGACGGCCATCGTCGAGGGGCTGGCCCAGCGCATCGTCAACGAGGAAGTGCCGGAGACCCTGAAGGGCAAGCGGGTGCTGTCGCTCGACATGGCGGCGCTGCTGGCCGGTGCGAAGTACCGCGGCGAGTTCGAGGAGCGCCTGAAGGCGGTGCTCAAGGAGATCGCCCAGGACGAGGGCCGCATCATCGTCTTCATCGACGAGATCCACACCATGGTCGGCGCCGGCAAGGCGGAGGGCGCCATCGACGCCGGCAACATGCTGAAGCCGGCGCTGGCGCGCGGCGAGCTGCACTGCATCGGCGCCACCACGCTCGACGAATACCGCAAGTACGTCGAGAAGGATGCCGCGCTGGAGCGGCGCTTCCAGAAGGTGCTGGTCGGCGAGCCGAGCGTGGAATCCACCATCGCCATCCTGCGTGGCCTGCAGGAGAAGTACGAGCTGCACCACGGCGTCGACATCACCGACCCGGCCATCGTCGCCGCGGCCGAGCTCTCGCACCGCTACATCACCGACCGCTTCCTGCCGGACAAGGCCATCGACCTGATCGACGAGGCGGCCGCGCGCATCAAGATGGAGATCGACTCCAAGCCGGAGTCGATGGACAAGCTCGACCGCCGCCTGATCCAGCTGAAGATCGAGCGCGAGGCGGTGAAGAAGGAGAAGGACGAGGCCTCGCAGAAGCGCCTCGGCCTGATCGAGGACGAGATCGCCAAGCTGCAGAAGGAGTATTCCGACCTCGAGGAGATCTGGAAGGCGGAGAAGGCCCAGGTGCAGGGCTCGGCCCACATCAAGGAAGAGATCGACCGCATCCGCGCCGAGATCGCCCGGCTGCAGCGCGAAGGCAAGCTGGAGAAGGTCGCCGAGCTGCAGTACGGCAAGCTGCCGCAGCTCGAGGCGCAACTGAAGGCGGCGGAAAAAGTCAGTCCGCAGGATACGGCGAAGAAGAAGCTGCTGCGCACCCAGGTCGGCGCCGAGGAGATCGCCGAGGTGGTTTCGCGCGCCACCGGCATCCCGGTGTCGAAGATGATGCAGGGCGAGCGCGAGAAATTGCTGAAGATGGAAGAGCGCCTGCACGGCCGCGTCGTCGGCCAGGACGAGGCCGTGCGCCTGGTCTCGGACGCCATCCGCCGCTCGCGCGCCGGGCTGTCGGAAGAGAACCGGCCTTACGGCTCCTTCCTGTTCCTCGGCCCCACCGGCGTCGGCAAGACGGAACTCTGCAAGGCGCTGGCCTCCTTCCTCTTCGATTCCGAGGAGCACCTGATCCGCATCGACATGAGCGAGTTCATGGAGAAGCATTCCGTGGCGCGCCTGATCGGCGCGCCGCCGGGCTACGTCGGCTACGAGGAAGGTGGTTATCTCACCGAAGCGGTGCGGCGCAAGCCCTACAGCGTGATCCTGCTGGATGAAGTCGAGAAGGCCCATCCGGACGTCTTCAACGTGCTGCTGCAGGTGCTCGACGACGGCCGCATGACCGACGGCCAGGGTCGCACCGTGGATTTCAAGAACACCGTGATCGTCATGACCTCGAACCTGGGCTCGCAGATGATCCAGCAGATGGCCGGCGACGACTATCAGGTGATCAAGCTGGCGGTGATGGCCGAGGTGAAGACCTATTTCCGGCCGGAATTCATCAACCGCATCGACGAGGTGGTGGTGTTCCACGCCCTCGACGAGAAGCACATCGCTTCCATCGCGAAGATCCAGCTGGGCTACCTGGAGAAGCGCCTGGCGAAACTGGAGATCCGGCTCGACGTCACCGATGCCGCGCTGGCGGAACTGGCGAAAGCCGGCTTCGACCCGGTGTTCGGCGCGCGGCCGCTCAAGCGCGCCATCCAGCAGTACATCGAGAACCCGCTGGCGAAGCAGATCCTCGAAGGGAAATTCGCGGCGAAGGACATCGTCCGCGTCGGCGCGGAGAAGGGCGTCATCGGCTTCGAGAAGGCGGCCTGAGGCCCGGCGCTGTAGAATGGGATCCTCCCATTCCTGACAGCCGCCGGGCGATGAAGAAAACCAAGCCGGAGCCGGCCCTCGACGCCCTGCTCGAGGAAATCGGCGATTTGCGCACCTGCCTGGCCGACCTCGCCGACAAGGCGGTCGGCTCGGCCGAGGCGATCCATCCCCTCCACCGCGACAGCGCCCGAAACCTGGTGCATTACCTGGCGCTGCGCCAGCGCGACCTGCGTCCGCTGCAGGCGCGCCTGGCCGAGCTGGGCCTGTCCTCCCTCGGCCGCTGCGAATCCCACGTGCTGGCCAGCGTCGACGCCGTGCTGAACGTGCTGCACCGGATCGCCGGGCGGCCCGCGCCGGCGCATGGCGGTGCGGCGCCGATCGGCTTCGAGGCCGGCGCGCACCTGCTGAACGGGCATACCGAGGCGCTGCTCGGCGAGGTTCCGGTCGGGCGCAACGTGCGCATCATGGTGACCATGCCGAGCGAGGCGGCCCTCGACTACCAGCTGGTGCACGACCTCCTCGCCGGCGGCATGAACTGCATGCGCATCAACTGCGCCCACGACGAGCCGGGCGCCTGGCTGCGCATGATCGACCACCTGCGCCGTGCCGAGCAGGCGCTGAAGCGCCGCTGCAAGGTGCTGATGGATCTGGCCGGGCCGAAGCTGCGCACCGGCCCGGTGGCGCCCGGACCGAAGGTGAAGAAGGTGCGGCCCCAGCGCGACGCCTTCGGCCGCGTCACCGCGCCGGCGCGCGTCTGGCTGCATGCGCCGCAGGCGGGGACCGAGGCGCCGAGCGAGGCGGATGCCGTCCTGCCGGTCGGCGCCGGTTGGCTGCGGCGGCTCGCCGAGGGCGACCGCGTGGTTTTCGAGGACGCTGCCGGCCGCATGCGCCGGCTGGACATCGTCGAGGTCGGCGCCGGCTGCGCCTGGGGGCTGTGCGCCAGCACCGCCTATTTCGCTCCCGGCGTGGTGCTGCGCCGCGAGGGCAGGCGCGGCAAGAACAGCAGGGTGCGGGTGGGGGACCTGCCGCCGCAGGAAAACGCGCTGCTGCTGCGCCAGGGCGACCTGCTGCTGCTGACCCCGGACGAGAAGCCGGGGGAGCCGGCCAGCTTTGACCGCAACGGGCGCGTGCTGACGCCGGCGCGCATCGGCTGCACGCTGCCGCAGGTGTTCGCCGACGTGCGGGCCGGCGACGCCGTCTGGCTCGACGACGGGCGCATCGGCGGCACGGTGGAAAAGGTCGGCCGCGCCGGCCTGCGCGTGCGCATCGCGCGGGCGCGGCCGAACGGCGAGCGATTGCGCGCCGACAAGGGCATCAACCTGCCGGACAGCCTCCTGCGGCTGCCGGCGCTGACCGAACAGGATCGCGACGACCTGCGCTTCATCGTCGAGCACGCCGACATGGTGGCGCTGTCCTTCGCCAACAGCGTCGAGGACGTCGAGGCCCTCTCCGCCGAGATCGCCCGCCTCGGCCGCGGCACGCCGGCCGTCGTGCTGAAGATCGAGACGCGGCGCGGCTTCGACCAGCTGCCGAGCATGCTGCTGGCGGCGATGCGCTCGGCGGCCTGCGGCGTCATGATCGCGCGCGGCGACCTCGCCGTGGAATGCGGCTACGAGCGCCTGGCGGAAGTGCAGGAGGAGATGCTGTGGGTCTGCGAGGCGGCGCACGTGCCGGTGATCTGGGCCACCCAGGTGCTGGAGACGCTGGCCAAGGAGGGCATCCCCTCGCGCGCCGAGATCACCGACGCGGCGATGGGCCACCGCGCCGAATGCGTCATGCTCAACAAGGGGCCGCACATCCTGCGCGCGGTGCAGACGCTCGACGACATCCTGCACCGCATGCGCCGGCACCAGGACAAGAAGCGGCCGGTGCTGCGCCAGTTGCGCCTGGCGCGCAGCTTCGCCGCGGAGGAATGAGCGCATGGACGGCGTTTCCGCCCCGGCCGATTTGCGCAGCGACGTGCGCGTCATCGGGCTGATCGGCTTCGTCCACGGCACCTCGCATTTTTTCCACCTGCTGCTGCCGCCGCTGTTTCCCTGGCTGATGCCGGAGTTCGGCCTCAACTTCACCGAGGCCGGCGCGCTGATGACCGCCTTCTTCGTGGTCTCCGGCATCGGCCAGGCACTGTCCGGCTTCGTCGTGGACCGCATCGGCCCGCGCCGCGTGCTGCTGGCGGGCATCGCCTGCTTCGTCTTCGCCGCGCTGCTGCTGAGCGTGTCGCGCAGCTATGCCATGCTGCTGGCGGTCGGCGCGCTGACGGGGCTCGGCAACAGCGTCTTCCATCCGGCCGATTTCACGGTGCTCAACCGCAAGGTGAGCCAGGCGCGGCTCGGCCACGCCTTCTCGGCGCACGGCCTGTCGGGCAACCTCGGCTGGGCCATCGCACCGGTGTTTCTCACCGGCATCGCCGCCGCGGCGGGCTGGCGCACGGCGGCAATCGGCGCGGCCGTCGTCGGCGTCCTGGCCTGGCTGGTCGTCTGGCTGCGCCGCGAGGCGACGGCCCTGCCGGAGGCCGGCGCGAAAGTCAGTCCGGCCAGGACGGCGTCGACCTTCGGCTTTCTCGGTGTCGGCGCGGTGTGGATGTGCTTCGCCTTCTTTCTGCTGATCACGGCGGCCTTCGGCGCCCTGCAGAACTTCGCCACGCCCATGATGCAGAACCTGTACGGCCTCCCGGTGGCGGCGGCGGCGGCGACGCTGACGGCCTTCCTGCTCGGCGGCGCGGCGGGCATCGCGGCCGGCGGCGTGCTGGCCAGCCGCAACGCGCCGCATGACCGGCTGATCGCCGGCGCGCTCGGCGCCGCCGCGCTGATCGCGGTGCTGATCGCCAGTGGCGCGCTGCCCGGCTGGAGCGTTTCGCTGGCGATGGGCGTGATGGGCTTCTGCACCGGGATCGCCGGACCTTCGCGGGATCTGCTGGTGCGCCGTGCGGCCACTTCGCGCTTCGGCCAGCAGGCCTACGGTCGCGTGTATGGCTTCGTCTATTCCGGGCTGGACATCGGCCTGGCGATCTCGCCGCTGGCGTTCGGCCCGCTCATGGATGCGGGCCATTTCGGCGCCGCGCTCGCCGGCGTGGCGCTCCTGCAGGGCGCGGCGATCCTGACGGCGCTGGGGGTCGGGCGGCTGCCCGCCCGCTGATTCAAAAGGGCAGGCGGCGCTTCGGGGAGGACGCCGGCTTGGCGGCCGGCTCGGCCTTGACCGGCTTGCGCTCGGCCTGTTTCTCCGCGCTGGCGAAACGCACCTTGCCGTGCAGCACGCAGCCGCGCATGCCCGGATCGCAGACGGCGCCGGCCACTTTCTGGCAGATGCCGTTCAGGTCGTGGGGACAGGACCAGGCGCTCATGGCGGCGATTCTAGTCCAGCAGGTGCGTCCCCGGAATGATCCGGATCAGGCGCCGGCTGCTTCGAAAAGCCGCTCGACCAGCCGGCGCGCCAGCCCGCCGGCGACGCGGCGCCGATAGCCGGCGGCGGTGAGGGTGGATTCCATCGGCTGGATCTCCTTGCGCACGGCCTTGTCCAGTGCGGCGAAGAAGGCGTCGTCGGGCGCCTTGCCGCACAGCGCATCGAGACCCGGCACCAGGCCGGGATAGGAATTGACGCCGGTGCAGGCGATGCGCAGCGCGGCGATGCGGCCGCCGTCGCGCTTGAGCGCCACGGCGATGCCGGCGAGCGGGAAGTCGATGGCGCCGCGCATGCGCACCTTCTCGTAGCCCGCCGACCAGCCGGCCTGCGAGGGCACGTCCACGGACACCAGCAGGTCGCCGGGCGCGAGCTTGAGGTGGCGCATGCCGTCGTCGGCGAAGAGGGCGGGGAGCGGCTCGCGGCGGTTGCCCGTGGGGCCGGAAATGTCGACCTCGGCACCGAGCACCAGCAGGGCCGGCGCCAGGTCGCCGCTGTAGCAGGCGTAGCAGCGGTCCGATTTCGGCGCGACGCGGCAGGTGTCGCCCTCGCATTTCATGCAGTACTCGTTGGCGGTGCGCCAGAAATCGCTCTGGTTGTAGAAATAGCAGCGCGTGTCCTGCATCAGGTTGCCGCCGACGGTGCCGGCGGCGCGATGCGTCGGGCCGGCCACCTGCGACGCGGCCTGCGCCAGCAGCGGCGCCTGGCGGCGCACCGCCTCGGAGGCGCAGAGGTCCTCCAGCGTCACGCCGGCGCCGATGCGCAGCGACTGACTTTCCACGCCGATGCCGTGCAGTTCGGCGAGGCCGGAGACGTCGATCAGCGTCTTCGTCTTTTGGATGTTGCGGCGAAGGTTGGGCACCAGATCGGTGCCGCCGGCGAGGTAGCGCGCGCCTTCGCCGGCGCCGTGCAGGGCGATCGCCTGGGCGACCGATTCGGGCTTGAGGATGGCGAGGTCTTGCATCAGACGGCTCCTTCGGTGGCGGATTGCTTCGCGGCCTTGCGCTGGGCGGCGCGCCCGGCGCGCTCGCGCGCCTCCAGCGCCTCGGCGATGCGCTCCGGCGTGAGCGGAAAATCGGTCAGTTCGAGGCCGGTCGCCTCGCGCACGGCGTCGGCCAGCGCGGCGGGAAAGCCGGCCAGCGGGCCTTCGCTGGCCTCCTTGGCGCCGAAGGGGCCGTTCGGATCGATGCTCTCGACGATGAACACCTCGATCGGCGGGGTTTCGGCAATGGTCGGAAAACCGTACTCCAGGAAATTGGCGGCCGCGTGCTTGCCGTTTTCGTAGCGGGTCTGCTCGGACAGGCCCTGTCCCATGCCCATGAAGACGGCGCCTTGCACCTGGCCTTCGACACTGAGCGGGTTGATGGCGTAGCCGCAGTCGAGCGCGGCCCAGACCTTGTCGATGCTGACCCGGCCGGTGACGGGATCGACCGTGACCTCGACTGCCTGCGCGGCATAGGAAAAGCCCATGGTCGAGCCGACGGCGCCGCCGCGGTGCTTGCCGCCCTGGAACTCGACCGGGCAGGTGAAGGTGCCCTTGACGTGGAGCGTGCCGGTGTCGACCAGGGCTTCCGCCGCGGCATCGCCGAAGCCGATCGCGCGGGACGGATCGCCCGCCACCTGGTAGGACTCGCCCATGCACTCGACCTGGTCGGGGGCGACCTGGAGCCGGCGCGCGGCGGCCTCGACGAGAATTTGCTTCAGCTTGTTGGCGGCGTCGAGGCAGGCGTTGCCGACCATGAAGGTGACGCGCGAGGAATAGGAGCCGTTGTCCTTGGGCGTGACCGCGCTGTCGTTGGTGATCACGCGCACGCGACGCCAGTCCACGCCGAGCACCTCGACGACGACCTGGGCGACGATGGTGGTGCTTCCCTGGCCGACGTCGGCGGCGCCCGAGAGGATGGAAATGCCGCCGTCGAAGTCCAGTTTGAGCACGATGGTGGCGTGCGGCTCGCCGGTGAAGTGCACCGGCTTGGCCGAGCCGCTGACGAAATGCGAGCAGGCCATGCCGATGCCCTTCCACTTCGGCATCTTGCCGCGGCGCTGGCGCCAGCCGCTCGCCTCCTCGACCTTGTCGAGACACTCGGGCAGGCCGTAGGACTCGACGCGCAGGCCGTTGAGGGTCTCGGTCGGGCAGGGCAGCAGGTTGCGCCGCCGCACCTCGATCGGATCGAGGCCCAGTTCGATGGCCATCGAGGTCATCAGCGACTCGAAGGCGATGCGGGTGTTGACCGTGCCGTGCCCGCGCATGGCGCCGCAGGGCGGCGTGTTGGAATAGATGCGGTAGCCGTCGTATTTCACGGCCGGCAGGTCGTAGAGGCCGTTGATCAGCGCGCCGGCGTAGAGAATGGTGATGATGCCGTAGCCGGCATAGGCGCCGCCGCGCTGGACGACTTCGCATTCGCAGGCGGTGATGCGGCCGTCGCGGGCCATGCCGAGCTTCACGCGGGTGTCGCTCTCCGGGCGGCCGCGATGCGTCAGCATGCATTCCTCGCGCGTCAGCTGCATGCGCACGGTGCCTTTGGCGGCGCGCGCCAGCAGGGAGATGACGATTTCGAAGTTGAGGGTTTCGACGCGTGCGCCGAAGGCGCCGCCGACGAAGGGCTTGATGACGCGGACCTGGGCGGTGTCTATGCCGAGGCACTGGGCGACGCGCTTGTGCACATAGTAGGGCACCATGCTGCAGGTATGCAGCGTCAGCTGCTCGCGCAGCGGATCCCAGGCGGCGAACGCGGCGTGCGGCTCCATCTGGGCGTGGTTGACCTCGGCCGTGTGGTAGGTCTGCTCGCGAACCAGGTCGGCTGCGGCGAAGCCCGCCGTGGTGTCGCCGAACTCGTTGTGGACCTCGCGTTCGATGTTGCCGGGCTTGTTGTCGTGCAGGAGCGCGGCGCCGGGCGCGCGCGCCTGGGCGATCGTCTCGATGATCGGCAGTTCGCGCACGTGCAGGCGGATCAGCTTGAGGGCGCGGTCGGCGGTTTCTTCGTCGATCGCCGCGACGGCGGCCACCGGCTCGCCAAAATAGCGCGCCTTGCCGCGCGCCATGGGGAATTCGTTCTGCGCGATCGGCAGGATGCCGTAGGGGACGTCGCAGTCCTCGCCGGTGATGACCGCCACCACGCCGGGCAGCTGCCGCGCCGCGGAGACGTCGACCTCGATCAGTTCGGCGTGGGGCAGCGGGCTGCGGTAGATCTTGCCGACCAGCGCGTCCGGCGGGAACAGGTCGGCCGTGTATTTGGCGTGGCCGGTGACTTTCTCGATGCCGTCGACCAGCGGCAGGCGCTCGCCGACGCCCTTCAGCGGTTTCGTGTTCATGCCGGCTCTCCTGTCGTTGCGCCATGGCCGGGGCAGGCGGCCTGCACGGATTCGATGATTTTCACGTAACCCGTGCAGCGGCACAAGTTGCTGCCGAGCGCCTCGCGGATCTCGGCCTCGTCCGGATTCGGGTTGCGGCGCAGCAACGCCTCCGCCGCCATGATCATGCCCGGCGTGCAAAAGCCGCACTGGGTGCCGAGCTTCTCGTGGAAGGCCTGCTGCAGGGAGGAGAGCTGTCCGTCCCGCGCTTGGGATTCGATGGTTTCGACGTGATGGCCCTCGACCGAGGCGGCGAAGGTGCAGCAGGCCAGTCGCGGCTTGCCGTCGACCAGCACCGTGCATGCCCCGCATTCGCCGCCGTCGCAGCCCTGCTTGGTGCCGGTGAGCCGGAGCTGCTCGCGCAGGAAGTCGATCAGCAGGGTGTTGTCCGCCGCCGCCTCTTCACGCCAGCGGCCGTTCACCCGGATGCGCAGGATGCGTTTCATGTGTCCGCCCTTTCATCGCCATTGTCCTGTTTGCGATGATAGATTGAAACGCAACAATTTGCAATCAAGCAATATGGATGGGCTTGCCGGGCTGGCCGGCAGCCGGACCGGCTGCCTTGGCCAGCAGGCGCCGGCCGTGGGTGAAGGCGGTGGCGCGGCCGTGCCGGACGAAGCCGCAGAGGGTGATGCCGAAGCGGTCCGTCACCTCGATCGCCAGCGTCGAGGCGGCGGAGACGGCGGCGACCAGTTCCAGCCCGGCGCGCGCCGCCTTGCTGGCCATCTCCAGGGTGACGCGGCTGGTCAGCGCCGTGCCGCAGCCGGCCAGCGGCAGGCCGGCCAGCAGGCAGTGGCCGATGGCCTTGTCGAGGGCATTGTGGCGGCCGAGGTCCTCGGCCAGGACCAGGATGCGGCCGCCGCCGTCGAAGATGGCCGCGGCGTGGGTGCCGCCGGTGGCGAGCCAGACGGACTGGCGCTGGCGCATCGCCGCCATGATGCTGCCGAGGCGGCCCGGTTCCAGGCGCAGGCTGTCGCCGACCGGCGGGATGCCGCCGACGATTGCCTCGATCTGCTCGCGGCCGCCGCAGATGCCGCAGGAGGAACCGACCACCACGTTGCGGCGGCGCACCTGCGCCCGCCGGGGATCGGCGAGGACGAGGCGCACGACACCGGGATTGTCCGGGCAGACGGCCAGCGAGCGGATGTCCGCGAGGCGGTCGAACAGCCCTTCCGTGAAGGAAAAGCCGGCGGCCAGCGCGAGGATTTCCGGCACGCCGCCTTCGGCCAGAACACCGTCGTCGGGCATGAAGCCGCAGGGTGCGCCGACCGGCTCGGTCGGGGTCCACATCAGCGTGTAGCTGCCGATGCCCTCGACCTCGATGGTCAGCGGTTCCTCATCGACCACCCAGCAGGCATCCTCCCGGCCGGAGCCGCCCTCGTAGCGGTGAACGCTGACGGCGCGAGTGCCGTGCCGACGCATGTGACCCATGTCGGCCTGCTTCAGGCGGCCTTGCGCAGGGCGACGCGCACCACGTCCGAGCCGGAACCGGTGGCGTCGGTGAGTTCCAGCGACATCGGCGCCACGGTGTTGAGGCTCGGCGCCTTGATGTCCTTGGCGTAGGGTGTCGCCCAGTAATCGAACTGGCCGATGATGAGCAGCGTGTCCGGACGGATGCCCTGGTTGAGGATGGCCGGTCCGCGCGTGGTGCGCACCGTGGAGACGACCTCCACCAGCTCGCCGTCTTCGATGCCGAGCTTTTCCGCGGTACGCGTGTTCATCACCACGCCGCGGTGGCCGCGGACGTTCTGCGACAGCTCGTCCATGAGCTGGATCGAGGCGTTGCCGCCGGCGTGGAACTGCATGCTCTTGGTGGTGAGCAGCCAGAAGGGGAAATCCTCGGGCCGCGCGCCCTGGTTGATCAGGGCGCGCTCCCACTTGCCCGGCATGTCGTGCCAGCCGGGCAGGAACTGGTACTCGGTAAGCTGCTCGTCCCACCAATGGATGCCCTGCTCGTGCAGGCGGCGCTCCAGCTCGCGGCCGGAGCGGGTCAGGCGCTCCTGGTAGGGCAGTTCGAAGCGCAGCTTGTGCTCCACCATCTTGGGGTAGAGGTACCAGCCGCGGCGCGACCAGGGCTTGCTGTAGAAGCCGTTTTCCTTGAACCAGGCCAGATCGCGTATCTCCTTGCCTTCGGACAGCTCCGCGGTGGCGGCCTTGCAGCCGGCATCCCAGATTTCCTCGACACTGTGCGGCACTGCCGGGTCGAGCGAGAAATCATAATGCTCGCCTCTCAGGCGTATCGTGCCGGCGCCGCGGTTGATGGCGTTGTTGTATTCCTCGAGGAGGCCGACGCGTCGCGCGAGTTCGGTCGAGATCCAGGTGAAATCGCGCGTGTCGCCGCGCGCATCGACGACCGGCTGGCGCAGGATGAAGCCCTGGTGGTCCCAGTACTGCTCGATGTACTTGGTGCGGCCGAGGCGGATCAGTTGCAGGCTTTCCAGGTCGGTCGCCTCGGGCAGCAGGATGTCGGCCATCCAGTTGGTCTCGTCGATGGTGTAGGCGAAGGAGACCATGAAGGGGAAGCGCGCGATGGTTTCGGTCAGCCCGTGCGTGTCCCAGAAGGCAATCGCCGGATTGGTGCGGAAGGTAAACCACAGCTCCGGGAAAGCCGGCGTCATGAGCTTTTCCGGCGCCTCCTTCTGCCACATCCAGGCCAGGTGGGTCGGGCCGAGCGCCTGGCTCCAGGGCCCGTTGCCGGCCAGCGGCACCAGGGTGCGGTGGGCGTTGCGATTGGCCGGCCGGCGAACCCAGCGCTCGGGATCGGTCGGATTCAGGCCGTGCACCATGAAGCCGTCCTCGCCCGGCTTGACGCTCTGCAGCCGGTCTTCGTGCGGGCGGTTGATGCGCACGGTGGTGCCGAGCGTGCCGCCGGGGACTTCCAGGGCGCCGACCAGCACCGCCATGACGGTGCGCGACCAGCAGCAGTCGAAGGCGCCCCAGCCGTTGTTGACGGTCTTGCCGAGCGTCACCGAAACGGGGCGGAAGGGCAGCACCTCGCCGTCGATCTCGATGGTCTCGCCGATGCGGGCGTGATCGACGAACTCGTTGGCGATGCGGCGAATGCGCTCGGCCGGCACCTCGCAGACCTTTTCCGCCCACTCCGGGGAGTAGGGCCGCATGTGATCCACGAGCTTGGTGAAGGCCGTCTCGCCATCGACGTCGAGATACTGCCAGCGGTCCTGGTCGGGGCCCTGTTCATAGGCCGAGGCAACGCGGAAGCGGCCCTCGATGGCGGGCAGGGTGTCCGGCGTGTCGAAGGGCACGGCGGCGTTGCGGCGGGTGTCCCACAGCAGGGGCTTGCCGCTGTCCGGATCGCGCAGGTAGTAGCCGTTGGGGCCGACCAGGTAGGGCGAGGCGGTGCGGTCGCGCAGGAAGGGCAGGTCGAGATCCTCGCGCGGCCGTTCGTGCAGCATGACGTGGATGAGGGCGAACATGAAGGCGCCATCGGTCTTCGGCTTGATGGGAACCCACTCGGCGGAGGCGGCGGCGGTGACGCCCAGATGCGGCTCGACATAGACGCGCTTCATGCCGCGCACGCGGGCAGCGGCATGACGCGTGGCGGCACAGACGCCGCCGGTGACTTCGACATTGGCGCCGAAGGAAATGATGTACTCCGTGTAGGGCGTGTCGGCGGCAACGGTAAAGGCGCGATGCCAATACTCGCCGTAAAGATGCTCGGAGTGCGTGCACTTCACGCCCTGGCCGGAGCCGAAGCTGTAGTCAATGGCGCCCCAGGCGGAAAGGAAGGCCGGGAAGGTGCCCATGTAGTTGGAGGGCGTGCCGCCGTGGCCGAAGCTGGCCGCCACGCGTGGCAGGCCGGCATCGTCGTTCACTCCCTTGGCGCGGATGTCGCGCAACCGGGCGGCAACGATGTCGAGCGCCTCGTCCCAGGAAATCGGCTCGAAGCGCGGATCCTCGTCCATGCCCTTCTTCGGGTTGGTGCGCCGCATCGGCGAAAGGATGCGATGGGGTGAGTAGGTCTTCTGGATCAGGCCGTAGGCCTTGACGCAGGGCTTGCCGTCGCCGGGATGGATGCCCCGTCCGTTGAAGTTCGGCGCCACCTCGGTGGCGACGCCGTTTTCCACCTTCACCGACAGCAGGTCCGGGCCCGCCACGCAGTTGAAGCAGTAGGTCGGCACCCATTTCGCCTGATTCGATTCCATATGGCCTCCTGCGGTTGATACGATACAAATAATAAACCAAATAAAGTTAAATGTGTATCAGGAATAGCCAAGCCGACGGCTTTGCCGAATGTGCAATTCAATCAACAGGATAAAACGGCGACCAGCCGGTCAGCGCGGCTGTTGCGACACTTCGGCATGGCGAAAACAGCCGGTGAGGTGGTCGTTGACCATGCCGGTGGCCTGCATGTGGGCGTAGCAGATGGTGCTGCCGACGAACTTGAAGCCGCGCGCCTTGAGGTCGCGGCTCAGCAGAGCGGATTCCCTCGTGCTGGCTGGCACCTGCTCCAAAGCCTTCCAGCGGTTGGTGATCGGCCGGCCGTCGACGAAGCGCCAGACGTAGTCGTCGAAGCGGCCGAATGCCTCCTGCACCTCGATAAAGCGCCGCGCGTTGTTGATGGCCGCCTCGATCTTCAGGCGGTTGCGCACGATGCCGGGATCTGCGAGCAGTCGCGCGACCTGCCGCTCCCCATAGCGGGCGACCTTCTCCGCATCGAAGCCGGCGAAGGCGCGGCGGTAGGCTTCGCGCTTTCTCAGGATGGTGATCCAGGACAATCCGGCCTGGGCGCCCTCGAGGAGGAGGAATTCGAAGAGCCGCCGGTCGTCGTGCACCGGCACGCCCCATTCGGTGTCGTGATAGGACACATACAATGGATCGCTGCCGCACCAGCCGCAGCGCTGCAGCGCAGCCTTCATGGCAGCGTGAAGTGGAAGGCGGCGCCTTCTCCGGGCGCCCCTACCGCCCAGATGCGGCCGCCATGGCGATGCAGGATGCGATGGACGATGGCCAAGCCGATGCCGGTGCCCTCGAAGTGCTTGGCGTCGTGCAGGCGCTGGAAGGGCTTGAACAGCTTGTCGGCGTAGGCCATCTCGAAGCCGGCGCCGTTGTCGCGGACGCAAAACACCGCCTCCCCGTCCTGCGCGGCGACCGAGAGTTCGATGCGGGCGTCCTCGCGCTCGGCGGTGAACTTCCAGGCATTGCGCAGCAGGTTCTCGAGCAGGGCCTTGGCCAGAACCGGGTCGGCGCGCACCTGCAGGCCGGGGGCGATGTGCCATGCCAACTTGCGTTGCGGGAACTGCTCCTCGAGAGACTCGCGGATTTCGTTGGCCAGCGCGCTCAGGTCGAGCGGAACGCGCTTGAGTTCCTGGCGGCTGACGCGGGCGAGGTCGAGCAGGTTGTCGATCAGCTCGCCCATGCGATTGCTGGCGGCGCGGATGCGCGAAAGGTATTGCAGGCCGTTGGCGTCGATGCGGTGCGAATATTCCTCCTGCAGCAGGTGGCTGAAGCCGTTGAGGGCGCGCAGCGGCGCGCGCAGGTCGTGCGACACCGAGTAGCTGAAGGATTCGAGCTCCTGGTTGGAGGCTTCCAGCTCGGCGGTGCGCTCGCGCACGCGCTGCTCGAGGCTTTCGTTCAGGCGCAGGATGTCGGCTTCGGCATTTTTACGAGCAGTGACGTCGACCAGCATGATCAGGACCTTGTCCGTCATCGGCACGCCGAAGATCTCCACCACTTTCTCGCTGCCATCCTTGCAGGTGACGCGATATTCCTGCGGCTCGATCTCATGGTTGCCGGCGAAGGCCTCCTGGACGAGCCGCGTCCACTGCTCGATGACTTCCTGCCGGTAGGCCGGATCGGGATAGGCTTTCAGGTACCAGACATCCAGGCGAGGGATGTCTTCAGGAAGGTAGCCGAAGGTGTCGTGCACCTTGCGATTGACTAATTCGAGCGTGCCGTCCAGGGTGGCGATCGCCATCGAGATGGGGCTCTGTTCGATGATGCGCCGGAAGCGCGCTTCACTTTCGCGCAGCGCCGCCTGCGCCTGTTCCTGCTCCGTGACGTCGGTGTAGGTGGTGACGAAGCCGCCGCCCGGCATGGGGTTGCCCCTCACCTCGATGACGCGGCCGTTCGGCCGGGTGCGCCGAAAGCGGTGGGGGACGGGGTGGCGGGCGCGCTCGGCCATCTCCCGCACCTTGTCTTCGACATCGCACGGGCCGTATTCGCCGCGCTGCACGTTGAAGCGCACGTAGTCCTCGAAGGAGGCGCCCGAGCGCGCCATCTCCTCAGGAAGATCGAGCATCTCGCGGCATCGCCGGTTGAGCGTCTTCATGCGCAGCGCGCCGTCGACGACGCTGATGCCCTGGTCCATCGCCTCCAGCGTCGCCTGCAGGACGGCCGTCTGCGCTTCGAGCATCTCCCGGGCGCGGCGCAGTTCGCTCATGTCGAGGCCGACGCCAAGGATCGCGGGGCGGCCCGAATCCAGCTCGATGCGCTCGCCCGTGAGGTAATAGGGCACCAGTCTGCCGTCCTTGGCCCGCAGGCGCGCCTCGACGGACGAAGACCCGGTGGCGATGACGTCGTCGGCCTTTTGCGCGATCTGCCTGCGATCCGTTTCCTCGTACAGGTCGAGCGGGTGCATGGCGGCGATTTCCTCGGCCGAATAGCCGCTGACCGTCTCCAGGTTGCGGTTCCACATCAGATAATGGCCTTCCGGATCGAAGAGGTAGAAGATGCCCGGAATCGATTCGATGAGATGCTGGCGGAAATTGCGCTCGGCGAGTATGCGCTCGGCGGCAAGCTCCTGTTCCGTGATGTCGGTGTAGGTGGTGACGAAGCCGCCGTCCGGCATGGGGTTGCCGACGATCTGCAGTATCGTGCCGTCGGGGCGCCGGCGCTTGAGGGAGTGGGGTGCGAAGCGACGGGCCAGTTCGACGCGCTCCCGCACGAGTTCCTCGAGGTCGCCCGGCCCGTATTCGCCGCGCTGCGCGTTGTGCCGGACGAAGTCCTCGAAGGGCGTGCCCGCCCGGCCGAGCGCCTCGGGGAAGCCGAGCAGTTCGATGAAGCGCCGGTTCCAGGCGACGAGGCGCAGTTCGCCATCGACCACGCTGATGCCCTGGTTCATGCGCTCCAGCACGGTTTGCAGCAGACTGGCCTGATGCTGGAGCCGCTGCCCGGCTTCGATCTGGGCGGTGATGTCGCGGCCGGTGCCGTGGTAACCGACGAACTCGCCGTTCTCGTCGAAGCGCGGGAGACCCTTGGCTTCCAGCCAGCGCACGCCGTCGCCAGTGCGCAGCGGATAGCTGACGGTAAACGGCTGACGGGCTTCCAGTGCGGCGCGGTGGGCGGCCCATTCTGCGGGGGGCAGCGCATCGGGCGCCAGTTCCCAGCGAGTCTTGCCTTTCGCCAGGTCGAAGTCGAGCCCGGCGCGGGCATGTGCGCCGCCGGAGGTGTCGATGAAACGGTGGTCGCGGTCCTGTTCCCAGTACCATTCCGAGGAGACGTCCACGGCGGCGCGGAAACGCTCCTCGCTGCGCCGCAAATCCCGTGTCATGCGATGGGCCAGGCCGAAGGCGAATTTTCTGGACTGGGCCAGCGTCAGGCCGAGTCCCGCGACGAGCAGGCTGACGAGGCTGCCGCCGACCAGGATCAGCGCGGGAATATCGCGACCGGGCTGGTGCCGCCGCCAGGCGTCGTCGACGGAAAAGCGCAGTTCCCAATTGCGTCCGCCGAATTCGATCCGGGCGGTCTTGCCCAGGACGCCGCCGGTGCCGTCGGCAGCGGCCGCGCTGGCGAACACGCGCAGGGGCGCCGCGGCGGAGGCCGCCTGTGCCAAGCCGAGGTCGTCGATGGCGAGGCTCTCGCCCGCGAGGGCGAAGTTCGCGAATTTCGTGCCGAAAGCCGCCTGGCTGTCGATCGACAGCACGACGAAGCCTTCCAGGGCGTCGCGGCGCTGTTCGAGACCATCGCGCGGGGCGCCGTGGCGATAGACGGGGGCGCGCAGCAGCAGCCGCGACCTGCCGGTCTGGCCGTGCGGGATGTTCAGGGGCTGGGAAGCCTGGAAGCGGCCCGTGTCCCGCGCCAGGCGGATGGCGTCGGCGTTGCCGGCCCGTGTGGCGGCGTCGAAGCCGAATTCCCCCGCGTTCGGCGCCATCGGTTCGAGAAATTCGAACACGACATACTCGGGCCGCTCGCCCTCGGGCCGGATGTCGAAGGTCGGGTAGCCGTGCGAATCCAGCGCGCGGTCGTGGCGCACGCGGTCGACGAAGGCGGCCTTGTCCCGGTGCCGCACGAGGCGCTGGAAGGCCAGCGCCTCCAGGCCGGACAGTTGATTTTCCAGGAGCAGGCTGCGGTAGTAGAGATTGAACGCCTTCCTGTCCACTTGCGGGGAGGCGAGGAACAGGCCTTGCAGGCCGAGAATGATGTTGCGGTAATCTCCCAGGCGCTCGCCGATCTCGTTGAAGACGATCCCGGCGCGCGTGTCGAAACGCTGTCGGGTTTCCCTTTCATGCTGTTCCGCCACCAGCCGATGGGCCAGCAGCGTCAGCGCCAGGCCAACCGCGAGCAGGATTGCCGCCAGCGCAAACGGCGCCAGCGGCCTGTCTGCGAATGCAGGGCGGATACCGGCCATGGGGGCAGAATATAATCCGGCAAGAAGGCTTGCAATCTTTATCGGCGCGATTCATGAACGGCTTGAACCACGGGCATTCCCTGGAAGCTTCGGCCTGGGTGCGGCGCCATGCTCCCCTCATCGCGCCGGGCGGGCGCGTGCTCGACCTGGCCTGTGGCCGTGGGCGCCATGCGCGCCTGCTGGCCGGAATGGGCTTTGCGGTCGAAGCCGTGGACCGCTCGGGCGAGGATCTGGCGGAACTGGCCGGCCTGCCCAACGTGGCGACGCGCCAGGCCGATCTGGAAGGCGGCCCCTGGCCGTATGCCGGCCGGGCATTCGACGGCATCGTCGTCGCCAACTACCTGCACCGGCCCCTGTTCCCGAAAATCGCCACGGCCCTGGCGGAAGGCGGCGTGCTGATCTACGAGACCTTCATGCTCGGCAACGAGCGCTTCGGCCGGCCCGCCAACCCGGCTTTCCTGCTGTGGCCGGGCGAGTTGCTGGAGGCGTTCGCCGGCCTGAGGATCGTCGCCTTCGAGCAGGGCGAGGTGGCGCAGCCGAAGCCGGCGGTGGTGCAGCGCCTGTGCGCGATGAAGGGTGGCGGTCCGTCCAGGCTGCCCTGAGCAGGCTTTCCCCGCACTTCATTCCCCGTTTCCGTCGTTTCGTCGCATTTCCGTTGAGCAGCGGCCGGCCGCGCGGCTAGCCTGTCGCCATCTTCTCTCACGGGAGGCGGCATGCAAACCTATCTCGCCCTGAAGTCGCTGCACATCCTCGGCGTCGTCCTGTTCGTCGGCAACATCATCGTCACCGGCTGGTGGAAGGTGCAGGCCGACCGCACGCGCAACCCGGCCATCGTCGCCTTCGCCCAGCGCCAGGTGACCCTGACCGACTGGATATTCACCTTCGGCGGCTCGGCGCTGGTGGTGATCGGAGCCTATGCCAATGCGCTGCTGCACGGCCTCGATCTGACCGCACCCTGGCTGCTCTGGGGGCAGGCGATGTTCTTCCTCTCCGGCCTGCTCTGGGTGGCGATCCTGATTCCCGTGCAGATCAAACAGGCGCGCCTGGCGCGTGGCTTCGCCGGCGGTGGGCCGATTCCCGACGAGTACTGGCGCCTGAACCGCGTCTGGCTGTGGGTCGGCATCCTTGCCACCGTGCTGCCGGCGGCCAACCTCTACTTCATGGTCTTCAAACCCGTCTGAAAGGAGCATCGACATGGAATCGACAATCGAGCAGACCCCGGAATACCGTGCGGCGCTCTGCCGCGTGCGCCAGCTGCGCGGCTTCTACACGCACTTGAGCGTGTACCTCGCCGTGAACGCTGGCCTTCTGGTGATCAACCTGATTTCCTCGCCGGGCCGGCTGTGGGTGGTGTGGCCGCTGGCGGGCTGGGGCATCGGCCTGCTGATCCACGCCGCCGGCGTGTTCCTCGGCGGGCGCTGGCTCGGCGCCGAATGGGAGCGGCGCAAGGTCGAGGAACTCGTCGAGCGCCAGCGCAGGGCAGGGCGGCCCTGAGCTGGCAATCGCCTCCGGCGCCGTTTAACATCCGGCCATGAAGTTTTCCCTTCCGCAGCTGTTCGGCGTCCTCGCCGTCAACACGCTGATCGCGGCTTTCCTCAGCGCGATCGGCGTCGGCCATTCGTTTACCGACAACCTCGTCGTCTCCCAGTGCATCGGCCTGTGCATCTATGCCGGATGCTTTGCCTCCTGGCGCTTGGCGGCCACGCTGCGCGGCAAGACCCTGGGCATGATCCTCTCCGTGCCCGCCGGCGCGTCGGCGGGCGTGGGCTTGTCGATCCTCCTGCTGGGGCCGCGGGGCAATGCCTGGATGTCGGAGATGGCCTGGCAATCCGTGCTGATCGGGCTGCTGTTCGGCACGGCCATCAGCGCGCTGTTCTACCTGCGTAGCCGCATGAGCCAGCTCGAGACGGAGCTGAGGGAGCGCCAGCTGCGCGAAGCGCTGGCGGAGAAGGCGCGCGTCGACGCCCAGTTGAGGATGCTGCAGGCGCAGATCGAGCCGCATTTCCTCTTCAACACGCTGGCCAATCTCTCGGTGCTGATCCGCCGCGACCCTGAACGGGCGGAGCGGCTGCTGGCCGATCTCATTGCCTGGCTGCGCGCGACCCTGCAGCGGACCCGCCAGGCCGACTCGACGCTGGGCGACGAGATCGAACTGCTGCAGCGCTATCTCGACATCGTCGGGCTACGCTTCGGCGAGCGGCTGCGCGTCGTCTTCGAAGTGCCGGAAAGCCTGCGGTCGCGGCCGTTTCCGCTCCTGCTGCTGCAGCCGCTGGTGGAGAACGCCATCACCCACGGCATCGAGCCGAATGTGGGTGGCGGCGAGGTGCGCATCAAGGCGGATCAGGAAAACGGGCGGCTCCGGCTCGTCGTCTCGGACACCGGTGCGGGCCTGCGGTAAGGCATCGGCGGATCGGGCTTCGGCCTGGAGAACGTGCGCCAGCGCCTCGTCGCGCTCTTCGGCGACGCGGCCTCGCTCGATGTGCGCGGCAATCCGCAGGGCGGCGTCGCCGCCACGCTGGAAATTCCCGCATGAAACCGACGGCGCTGATTGCCGACGACGAGCCGCTGCTGGCGGAGGACGTGCGGCGGCGCCTGCGGGCGCTGTGGCCCGAGCTGCAGGTCGTCGCCGTCTGCCACGACGGCGCCTCGGCGCTGGAACGCCTGCTGGCGGACAAGCCCGAAATCGCCTTCCTCGACATCCGCATGCCCGGCCTCACGGGCCTGGAAGTGGCCTCGCGGATCGACTTTCCCTGCCAGGTTGTTTTCGTCACCGCCTTCGACCAGTACGCCGTCGAAGCCTTCGAGCACGCCGCGATCGACTACGTGCTGAAACCGGCCGACGATGCGCGGCTCGCACGGACCGTCGAGCGGTTGCGGCGGGCGGTGCAGGCGCCTTCGGACGACGAACGCAGCCGGCTCGCCGAGGCGCTGGAGAAAGTCAGTTCCCGCGGCACGGCACGGCCGGTGCCGCTGAAGTGGATCCGCGCCTCGGTGGGCGACAGCGTGCGCCTGGTGCCGGTTGAGGAGGTGCGCTATTTCCAGGCGGCGGACAAGTACACCGCGGTGCTGACGGCGACGAGCGAGCTGCTCATCCGCACGCCGATCAAGGAGCTGGCGGAGCAGCTCGACGCGGAGGCGTTCTGGCAGGTGCACCGCGGCACCATTGTGAACGCCAAGTTCGTCACCGCCGCACGCCACGAGGAGAGCGGCCGCGTGCTGCTCGGCCTGCGCGACCGGCCGGAGACGGTCACGGTCAGCCGCAGCTACGCGCATCTGTTCAGGCAGATGTAGCGAGTATCTCGGTAGCCAGTTTCTTCAGGCCGGCCGGCGACAGGTCGTCGGTGGCGAAGCGCGGCGCCTCGGCGAAATGGACGTAGTTCCTGCCCTGCGAGCGCCGGTAGAGCGGATCGTAGTGCTTCTCCAGCAGTTCCGCCACCAGCGTCGGCCAGTCGCGCGCCTCGACCAGCGCCTGCCAGCGCGCGAGCGTCTCGCCGCTTTGCAGTTCGCGCAGGCAGTCGAGCTTTTCCTTCAGGCTCGCCGGGTCGGCGAGGAAGTAGTCGTAGTCGCCGATGAGGAAGCGAACGCGCGCCGCGTCGGTGGCCTCGATGCGCAGGCAGGGGCCGGCGCGCATGGTCTCGAGCAGGGCGTCGGGCAGTTGCAGCCGGCCGATCTTGCGGCTTTCCGCCTCGACGTACACCGGCTCGGCAAAAGTCAGTCCCCGCAGCACGGCGAGCAGGCGGCTCTCGAACAGTTTCTGCGAAGGCTGGGATGCGTCGGGCAGGCCGCCCAGCACCGAACCCTTGTGCGCGGCCAGCGCCTCCAGGTCGAGCACTTGCGCGCCCTGCGCGGCGAGGGCTTCGAGCAGGCGGCTCTTGCCGCTGCCGGTGGCGCCGCTGACGACGTGGAAGGAAAAGCGCCGCGGCAGCCCGGCCAGTTCGGCGACGACGTGGCGGCGCCAGGACTTGTAGCCGCCCTCCAGCGCGCAGGCGTGCCAGCCGATCTGGCGCAGCACGTGGGTCATGGCGCCGCTCCTCTTGCCGCCGCGCCAGCAGTAGATGAGCGGTTTCCATTCGCGCGGCTTGTCGAGGAAGCGCGTTTCGATATGCTCGGCGATGTGGCGGGCGACGAGCGCCGCCCCGAGCTTCTTGGCGGCGAAGGGGGATTCCTGCTTGTAGAGCGTGCCGACGCGGGCGCGCTCCGTGTCGGAGAGCACCGGACAATTGACCGCGCCCGGCACATGGTCTTCGGCGAACTCGGCGGGCGAGCGCACGTCGATGATCTCGTCGAAGTCGGCGACTTGTGCTACGGTTGCGGTTGCCTTTTGCATGACTTGAATATTAACCACGGCGAACACGGCGACACGGCGCAAACGAAAAGTATTTCGCCGTGTCGCCGTGCCCGCCGTGGTGGAACATCATGGAAATCAAACTGACCCAATTCTCCCACGGCGGCGGCTGCGGCTGCAAAATCGCGCCGGCCTTGCTCACCGAGCTGCTCGCCGACACGCCGATGCGCGTCATGCCGAAGGAACTCATCGTCGGCACCGAGACCGCCGACGACGCGGCGGTGTATCAGCTCAACGAGGAGCAGGCGCTGGTCGCCACGACGGATTTCTTCACGCCGATCGTCGACGATCCCTACGACTTCGGCCGCATCGCGGCGACCAACGCCATCTCCGACATCTACGCCATGGGCGGGCGGCCGATTTTCGCGCTGGCGGTGGTCGGCATGCCGCTCGACAAGCTGCCGACGGAGGCGATCCGCAAGATCCTCGCCGGCGGCGAATCGGTCTGCGCCGAGGCCGGCATCCCCATCGCCGGCGGCCATTCCATCGACGTGCTGGAGCCGATCTACGGCCTGGTGGCGCTGGGCCTGGTGCATCCGCGGCGCGTCAAGCGCAACAGCGGCGCGCAGGCCGGCGACACGCTGGTCCTCGGCAAGCCGCTCGGCGTCGGCATCCTGTCCGCCGCGCTGAAGAAGGGCCTGCTCTCTCCCGCGGGCTACGTCACGATGATCCGCCACACGACGCAGCTCAACACGCCCGGCGCGCGTCTTGCCGAGATGGACGGCGTGCACGCCATCACCGACGTCACCGGCTTCGGCCTCGCCGGCCACTTGCTGGAGATTTGTCGCGGCTCGCGGCTGGGTGCCGAGGTGCGCTTCGCCGACCTGCCGCTGATTCCCGAAGCGGTCGGCTTCGCGCAGGAGGGAATTTCCACCGGCGCGTCGACGCGCAACTGGAACGGCTATGGGGCAGACGTCGCGTTGCCGCCCGGCATGTTGGACTGGCAGCAGAAGCTGCTGACCGATCCGCAGACCAGCGGCGGCCTGTTGGTCGCCTGCGCGCCGGAGGTGGCTGCTGCGGTGCTGGCCGAGCTGCACGGTGCCGGCTTCGCCGAGGCGCGCGCGATCGGGCGCCTCGAGGCGGGGCCGGCCCGCCTGCAGGTCATCTGAGCAGCGGCTTCAGGATCTTCCAGACGTTGTCGAGGATCAGCGGCTGGGCCTCGGCGAGGGGGTGGATGCCGTCGGCCTGGAACAGTTCGCGCTTCTCCGCCACGCCGTCGAGCAGGAAGGGCAGCAGCGCCGTCTTGTGGCGCTTCGCCAATTCGGCATAGCTTTGCTCGAAGGCCCGCGTGTAGTCGGGGCCGTAGTTCGGCGGCAGCTTCATGCCCGCCAGCACGACGCGCGCCTTGCGCGCGCGGGCGGCTTCTATCATCGCGTGCAGGTTGTCGCGCATGGCGGCGACCGGCAGGCCGCGCAGGCCGTCGTTGGCGCCCAGGGCGATGATGACGATGGATGGTTTCGCCGTTTCGAGCGCGGCGCCGATGCGGCTGCGTCCGCCGGCGGTGGTGTCGCCGCTGATGCTGGCGTTGACGACGCTATAATCCAGCCGCTGTTCGCGCAGGCGTTTCTCCAGCAGTGCCGGCCAGGACTGCCCCTGGCCGAGGCCGTAGCCGGCCGAGAGGCTGTCGCCGAGGACGAGGATGCTGCCCGCCGCCTGCGCGGCGAACGAGAAGAGAAGAAAGAGCCCCGCAGAGATGAATTTCAGCATTGATTCCCCGGTCCCCATGGTCGAGGCCGCCGCCCTCGGCAAGGAAGTGCCGAGCGGCGACGGCCGGCTGGTGATTCTGCACGAGATTTCGTTTCGGGTCATGGCCGGCGAGGCGGTGGCCATCGTCGGCGCTTCCGGTTCGGGCAAATCGACGCTGCTTGGACTGCTGGCCGGGCTGGATGTTCCGTCGCGGGGCTGCGTGCGGCTGGCGGGGTACGATCTCAACGCCCTCGACGAAGACGCACGCGCCGCCCTGCGCGGACGCCTGCTCGGTTTCGTCTTCCAGTCCTTCCAGCTGCTGCCGGCGCTCACCGCGCTGGAGAACGTCATGCTGCCGCTGGAGCTGGCCGGCCGCTCCGGCGCGCGCGCCGATGCGCAGCAGATGCTGGCGCGCGTCGGACTCTCCGAGCGCCTCGGACATTACCCGAAGCACCTCTCCGGCGGCGAGCAGCAGCGCGTCGCCATCGCGCGCGCCTTCGCGGCGAAGCCGGGGCTGCTGCTGGCCGACGAGCCGACCGGCAACCTCGATGCGGCTACCGGCGCCGGCATCATCGACCTGATGTTCGCCATGAATGCCGAGCAGGGCACGACGCTGGTGCTGGTGACGCACGACGAGGCCATCGCGCGACGCTGCGGGCGCGTGCTCAGGCTGGACGGCGGCCGGCTTGTGAGCTGATCAGCCGCGCGCAGGCGACGCCGCTGCGCACGGCGGCTTCCAGGGTCGCCGGATAGTCCGAGGCGACGTAATCCCCGCAAAGATAGAAATTGGCCAGCGGCGTTTCGCAGGCCGGACGGCGCACGCCGGGACGGCAGGCGAAGGTGGCGCGTTTCTCGACGATCACTTGCGACCAGGCCGGCCCGGGGGCATCGCCGACGACCCCGCACACTTCCGCATGGATGCGCTCGACGAGTTCCCCGTGCGGCAGCGCCAGATGCGGTCCGCCGGCGCTGGTGACGGCGGCAAGCGTGTCGGGCGCGTGCTGGAACAGGAAATGCGCCGTGCCGCCGACGCCGACCATCGGACCGGGCAGCCGTACCGGCCGTGGATAGCCGAGGTAGGCGGTGAGGATCGGCTCGTAGGCAAGCGCGGCGATGTCGTCCAGCACCGGCTGCAGGCGCGGCAGCCGCGCCGCGAGGCGGGGCAGATGGTAGGGCGCCACGGCGGCGACGACATGCGTGAAGCTGCGGCCGCCGGCGTCGCCCTCGAGGGTGAAGCCGTAAGGGTTCCAGTCGATGGAGCGAATCGCCGCGCCGCGCAGCACCTCGCCGCCGCGAGCGAGCAGGAAGCGTTCGGCCGGTTCGGGGAACAGGGCGGAGAAATCCGTGCGCGGCAACAGCAGGTCGCTGGCCTGGCGGGCCGCCGCCAGGCTGTCGCGCAACACGTTGAGGAAGACCTGGGCGGAGGCTTCCTGCGGCGGCGTGTTGAGGGCCGAGGTGCACAGCGGCTGCCACAGGTAGCGCACCACGGCCTCGTGCTGGCCGTGGCGGGCCATCAGCTCGCTGAAGGGGATGTCGCGGTCGAGACGGAAGCCGGCCCGCTGCGCCGCCCGCATGAAGCGGATGGCGCCCAGCCGGGCGCCGAGGGACAGGCCGCTCGCGGTGAGCAGGGCGGCGGCCAGGTGCAGAGGGGCCGGCAGCCGCGGCGCGCGCAGCCGCAGGCGGCGCGGGTAGATCAGGGTCAGCGGCAGGCGTTCGAGCAGCGCCTCGGGATCGGCGCCGACCATCCGCATCAGGCGCAACAGCTCGGTGTAGGCGCCGATCAGGATATGCTGGCCGTTGTCGAGGGGGTAGCCGCGGGATTCGATGCGCCGGGCGCGACCGCCCAGCGTGCGCGAGGTCTCGAACACCGTGGCGGGAATGCCGCGCGCGGCCAGTTCGCTGGCCGCCGCCATGCCCGCATAGCCCGCTCCGATGACGGCGATGCGCATGGCTCAGCCCCGCCTCCAGGTGCGCCAGGCGATCCACAGCTTGCGCAAGGGCGTCAGCGCCATGCGCCGGTCGAGGACGCGACAGCCATCGCGGCGGATTTTCCGCAGCAGGGCGTGATAGATCGCCGCCATGACCAGGCCGGGCCGCTGCGCGCGGCGATCCTGCGCCGGCAATTGGGCGAAGGCCTGCTCGTAATAGCGTTCCGCCCGCTCGATCTGGAAGTCCATGAGGCGATGAAAGCCCTCCGTGTAGCGCGCATGGAGGATGTCCTCGGCGTTGACGCCGAAGCGCTCCAGCTCGTCCTGCGGCAGGTAGATGCGGCCGCGGCGGGCATCCTCGCCGACGTCGCGGATGATGTTGGTGAGCTGGAAGGCGAGGCCGAGGTCGTGGGCATACTTGAGGGTGCGCCGGTCCTCGTAACCGAAAATCTCCGCGGCGAGCAGCCCGACCACGCTGGCGACGCGGTAGCAATAGAGGTTCAGCGCCTTGAAATCGGCGTAGCGTGTCTGCGACAGGTCCATTTCCATGCCGTCGATGATTTCGGTGAGCAGCTCCTGCGGCAGGTTGAAGTCGCGCGCGGCGTCCGCCAGGGCCTGCGTGACGGGATGGCCCGGCCTGCCGTCGTAGGTGCCGGCCAGTTCGGCGCGCCACCAGGCGAGCCTGGCGCGGGCCGCCTGCGCATCGGCGCATTCGTCGACGGCATCGTCGACTTCGCGGCAGAAGGCGTAGAGGGCGACGATGGCGCGGCGGCGCCGGGGCGGCAGAAACAGGAACCCGAGGTAGAAGCTGGAGCCGCTGGCCGCCGCCTTCTTCTGGCAATACGCGTCCGGGCTCATGTTCATGCGAATGCGGCGTGGAGCAGGATGCCCGGCCAATCCCGCCTCGTGATGAGCGGCCGCCGGCGGAAAACGTCGCCGCGCACGCGCTGCAATTTGTCCAGCATGCGCAGGCCGCTGGCGACGATGAGCCGCAGCTCGAAGCCGATGCGCCCGCGCAGGGCATGCACCAGCGGGCTGCCGGCGAGCATCATGCCGCGGGCGCGGTCGATCTGGAAATCCATCATCGCCGCCCAGGCGGCGTCCCAGCGGCCCGCGGCGATCTGATCCTCCCGGATGCCGAAGCGCGTCAACTCGTCCTGCGGCAGGTAGACACGACCCTTTTGCCAGTCAATCGCAATGTCCTGCCAGTGGTTGATGAGCTGCAGGCTGCTGCAGACGCCGTCCGACAGGGACTGACTTTTTTCGTCGTGCCGTCCGAACAGATGCAGCAGCAGGCGGCCGACGGGATTGGCCGAACGGCGGCAATAGTCCATCAGTTCGGCGAAGTCGGCGTAGCGCTTCTTGACGACGTCTTGGCTGAAAGCGTCGAGGAGGTCGCGGAAAGGCTGGAGCGGCAGTTCGTGCGCGGCGATGGCCGGCCCCAGGCGCCGGAAGATCGGGTCCTGCGTCGGGCGGCCGGCTGCGATGGCGTCCAGTTCGCAGCGGTAGCGATCGAGGCCGTCGAGGCGCTCCCGGTCGGTCTGGGTACCCTCGTCGGCGATGTCGTCGGCGCTGCGGGCGAAGGCGTAGATGGCCTTGACCGGCTCGCGCAGTCGCGCAGGTAGCAGCAGGGAGGCGACGGGAAAGTTTTCGTAATGCTCGACGGACATGAAAAAACTCGGCTGATCGGGCACTTGCGCCAGTTGCCCGGGTCGCCAGTATAGGGGCTAATAGGGTAGAATTGCAGCCGCGCGAAGGTGGCGGAATTGGCAGACGCACTGGATTTAGGTTCCAGCGCCGCGAGGCGTGCGGGTTCAAGTCCCGCCCTTCGCACCAGAGCGGCCGACCGCCCGGCACAACCAATTGATTCAACCTAGGATTTTTCATGCAGACCAACCCTCAACCCGCAAGCCCCCTGGAGCGCCGCATCGACATGACGGTGCCGATGGCGGATATCGAAAAAGACGTCGAACAGCGCCTGAAGAAGATGGCGCGCACGGTGAAGATGCCCGGCTTCCGCCCTGGCAAGGTGCCGTTCAAGATGGTCGCGCAGCAGTATGGCGCGCAGGCGCGCAACGAAGCCATTGGCGAAGCGGTGGAAAGGGCCTTTGGCAATGCCGTGCGCGAGCAGAACCTGCGCGTCGCCGGCTATCCGCGCATCGAGCCGAAGGGCGGCGAGGACGCCAGCAAGCTGGAATTTTCCGCGGTGTTCGAGATTTATCCTGAAGTGAAGCTGAACAGCATCGCCGACAAGACCATCGAACGGCCCCGCCTGGAGGTGGGCGAGACGGAAGTGGACAAGACGCTGGAAGTGCTGCGCAGGCAACGCACCAGCTACAGCCTGGCGGAACGTGCCGCCGAGAAGGGCGACCGCGTCGTCATCGACTTCACCGGCAAGCTGAACGGCGAAGTCTTTCAGGGCGGCCAGGCCACCGACTACCCGGTCGTGCTGGGAGAGGGGCGCATGCTGCCGGAGTTCGAGAATGGCATCGCCGGCCTCAAGGCGGGCGAGAACCGGACCTTCGATTTGACCTTCCCGGCCGACTACCAGGCGACCGAACTGGCCGGCAAGCAGGTCAGTTTCGACGTTTCGCTGAAGGGTGTCGAGGCGCCGCAACTGCCGGCGGTCGACGCGGATTTCGCGAAGTCCCTCGGCATTGCCGACGGCGACGTGGCGAAAATGCGCGCCGAGATACGGAGCAACCTGGAAAACGAGGTGAACAAGCGCATCAAGGCCCGCGTCAAGGAGCAGGCCATGCAGGCCATGCTCGACGCCAATCCGCTCGACGTGCCGAAGGCCCTGATCGAGCAGGAAGCCGAATCGATGGCCGAAGCCGCCCGCCAGGATCTGGCGAATCGCGGCGTGGACATCAAGAACATGCCCGTCGAGGCGACCTGGTTTACCGCCCAGGCCGAGCGCCGCGTCAAGCTCGGCCTGATCATCGCCGAAGCCGTGAAGGAAAACGGCCTGCACGCCAAGCCCGAGCAGGTGCGCGCGCTGATCGACGAGCAGGCCCAGTCCTACGAGCAGCCGGAAGAGGTGGTGCGCTGGTACTACTCCCAGCCGCAGCGGCTGGCCCAGGTCGAGGCACTGGCAATCGAGGAAAACGTGGTGAATTGGGTGGTGGCGAATGCCCAGGCCAGCGACAAGGCGGCCTCTTTTGACGAACTGATGGGAAATGCGGCATGATGCCGCCCAGACCAAGCATGAACTACGGCAATCGCAACGGGCAGCAAGATCAGTGGGATCCCCAGTCCCTGGGGCTGATTCCCATGGTGATCGAACAGAGCGGGCGCGGCGAACGCGCCTACGATATCTATTCGCGCCTGCTCAAGGAGCGCGTCGTCTTCCTGGTCGGGCCGGTCAACGATGCCACGGCCAACCTGATCGTCGCCCAACTGCTGTTCCTCGAGTCGGAAAATCCCGACAAGGACATCTACTTCTACATCAACTCGCCGGGGGGATCCGTCTCGGCCGGGTTGGCCATTTACGACACCATGCAGTTCATCAAGCCTGACGTGTCGACGTTGTGCGTCGGCCAGGCGGCGAGCATGGGCGCCTTCCTGCTGACGGCCGGCGCCAAGGGCAAGCGCTTCTGCCTGCCGAATTCGCGCGTGATGATCCACCAGCCGATGGGCGGCTTCCAGGGACAGGCCTCGGACATCGAGATTCACGCCAAGGAAATCCTCTACCTGCGCGCCCGGCTCAACGAAATCATGGCCAAGCACACCGGCCAGCCGATCGAGCGCATCGAGCGCGACACCGACCGCGACAACTTCCTTTCCGGCGCCGAAGCAGTCGAGTACGGCCTGGTGGACAAGGTTCTGACGAATCGCGCGGAAGCCTGACAAAAAGCGCGGCGCAAGGATACGGAGACAGAGATGACGGACAAGAAGACCCCGGGCGAGAAGCTCCTTTACTGCTCTTTCTGCGGCAAGAGCCAGCACGAGGTGCGCAAGCTCATCGCCGGGCCGTCCGTCTTCATCTGCGATGAATGCATCGAGCTGTGCAACGACATCATCCGCGACGAGATCGCCGCGGATCACGGCGGCAAGGGCGCCAAGGGCGACCTGCCGACGCCGAAGGAAATCTGCACCATCCTCGACCAGTACGTCATCGGCCAGGATCCGGCCAAGCGCATCCTGTCGGTGGCGGTCTACAACCATTACAAGCGCCTCAAGCACCTGTCGAAGAGCGACGAAGTGGAGCTGGCGAAGAGCAACATCCTGCTCATCGGCCCGACCGGCTCGGGCAAGACGCTGCTGGCGCAGACGCTGGCGCGCCTGCTCAATGTGCCTTTCGTGATGGCCGATGCGACGACGCTGACCGAGGCCGGCTACGTCGGCGAGGATGTCGAGAACATCATCCAGAAGCTGCTGCAGAAGTGCGACTACGAGGTCGAGAAGGCACAGCAGGGCATCGTCTACATCGACGAGATCGACAAGATCTCGCGCAAGAGCGACAACCCGTCGATCACCCGCGACGTGTCGGGGGAGGGCGTACAGCAGGCGCTGCTGAAACTGATCGAGGGCACCATCGCCTCGGTGCCGCCGCAGGGCGGGCGCAAGCACCCCAACCAGGACTTCGTCCAGGTCGATACCACCAACATCCTGTTCGTCTGCGGCGGCGCCTTCGACGGCCTCGACAAGGTCATCCGCAACCGCACCGAGCAGGCCGGCATCGGCTTCGGCGCCGAGGTGAAGAGCCGTGACAGCAAGGACTTCACCGAGACCCTGCGCATGGTCGAACCGGAGGATCTGGTCAAGTTCGGACTGATTCCCGAACTCGTCGGCCGCCTGCCGGTGGTGGCGACGCTGCACGAGCTGGACGAGGCAGCGCTGATGGAAATCCTCGTCGAGCCGAAGAACGCCCTCATCAAGCAGTACCAGAAGCTCTTCGCCATGGAGGGCAGCGAGCTTGAAGTGCGCCCCCAGGCCCTGCAGGCGATCGCCCGCAAGGCGCTCAAGCGCAAGACCGGCGCGCGCGGCCTGCGCTCCATCCTCGAGACGGTGCTCCTCGACACCATGTACGAACTTCCCAACATGGAGAATGTCTCCAAGGTGGTGGTCGACGAGGGCATGATCGAGGGCGCCGCCAAGCCGATCCTGATCTACGCCGACCAGCCCAAGGTTGCAGGCTCCAACTGATTGATTCGGCCGGGCTTTCCGCCCGGACTGAACTTCTTGAATTCCCGGCCGTTGACTCCATATAGGCAAAACGGCCGTCTCTTCAAAGGATAACGATCATGTCAAGCGCGCTTGACCTCCCCGCAGAACGCATTGAACTCCCGCTGTTGCCCCTGCGCGACGTCGTGGTTTTCCCCCACATGGTGATTCCGCTCTTCGTCGGGCGTCCGAAATCGATCAAGGCGCTGGAAACCGCCATGGAGGCGGGCAAGCACATCCTGCTTGTGGCGCAGAAGTCGGCCGCCAAGGACGAACCGGGCGTCGAGGACATGTACGAGATCGGCTGCGTCGCCAACATCCTGCAGATGCTCAAACTGCCCGATGGCACGGTGAAGGTGCTGGTCGAGGGCGGCCAGCGCGCGCGCATCGAGCGCGTGACCGACCAGCGCAGCATGTTCTCCGCGGAAGTCATGCCGCTGCCGGCCGACGAGCGGGCCACCCATGAAGTCGAGGCGATGCGCCGGGCCATCATCGCCCAGTTCGACCAGTACGTGAAACTCAACAAGAAAATTCCGCCGGAGATCCTCACTTCGCTGGCGGGCATCGAGGAGGCCGGGCGCCTGGCCGACACCATCGCCGCCCACCTGCCGCTCAAGCTCGAGCAGAAGCAGGAAATCCTCGAGATATTCGACGTCGGCGCCCGCCTCGAGAAGCTGCTGTCGCAGCTGGAGACCGAACTCGACATCCTGCAGGTGGAAAAGCGCATCCGCGGCCGCGTCAAGCGGCAGATGGAAAAGAGCCAGCGCGAGTACTACCTGAACGAGCAGGTGAAAGCCATCCAGAAGGAACTCGGCGAGGGCGAGGAGGGCGCCGACCTCGACGAGATGGAAAAGAAAATCAAGGCCGCCGGCATGAGCAAGGAGGCGCAGGCCAAGGCGCTCTCCGAGTTGAAGAAGCTGCGCCTGATGTCGCCCATGTCCGCCGAAGCGACGGTGGTGCGCAACTTCATCGAGACGCTGACCAACCTGCCCTGGAAGAAAAAGAGCCGCATCAGCAAGGACCTTACCGTCGCCGAGAAGGTGCTCGAGAAGGACCACTACGGCCTCGAGAAGGTCAAGGAGCGCATCCTCGAATACCTCGCGGTGCAGCAGCGCGTCGACAAGCTGAAAGCGCCGATCCTCTGCCTGGTCGGTCCCCCTGGGGTCGGCAAGACATCGCTCGGCCAGTCGATCGCCCGCGCCACCAACCGCAAGTTCGTCCGCATGTCGGTCGGCGGCGTGCGCGACGAGGCGGAGATTCGCGGCCATCGCCGCACCTACATCGGCTCGATGCCCGGCAAGATCCTGCAGAACATGACCAAGGTTGCCGTCAAGAATCCGCTGTTCCTGCTCGACGAGGTCGACAAGATGGGGCAGGATTTCCGCGGCGACCCGAGCTCGGCCCTTCTTGAAGTGCTCGATCCGGAGCAGAACTCGACCTTCGTCGACCATTACGTGGAGGTCGAATACGACCTGTCCGACGTGATGTTCGTCGCCACGGCGAATACCTTGAACATTCCGGCGCCGTTGCTCGACCGCATGGAGGTGATCCGCCTTTCCGGCTACACCGAGGACGAGAAGGTCAATATCGCCCAACGCTACCTGCTGCCCAAACAGCTGAAGAACAACGGCGTGAAGAAGGAGGAGCTATCCGTCACGGAGGATGCGCTGCGCGATATCGTGCGCTACTACACGCGCGAGGCCGGCGTGCGCAGCATGGAGCGGGAGATCTCCAAGGTCTGCCGCAAGGTGGTGAAGTCGCTGGTGCTGAAGAAGCGCCACAGCAAGGTGGTGGTGAACGCCAGGAACCTCGACAAATACCTCGGCGTGCGCAAGTACACCTTCGGCATGGCCGAGAAGGAGAACCAGATCGGCCAGGTCACCGGGCTGGCGTGGACCGAGGTCGGCGGCGAACTGCTGACCATCGAGGCGGTGATGCTGCCCGGCAAGGGCAAGACGATGACCACCGGCAAGTTGGGCGAAGTGATGCAGGAGTCTATCCAGGCTGCCTTGTCCGTGGTGCGAAAGCGCTCAAAGGCGCTTGGCATCCCGGAGGACTTCTACCAGAAGAGCGATATCCATATCCACCTGCCGGAAGGGGCGACGCCGAAGGACGGTCCCAGCGCGGGCATCGCCATCTCGACGGCACTCGTCTCGATCCTGACGGGGATTCCGGTGCGCGCCGACGTCGCCATGACCGGCGAGATCACGCTGCGTGGCGAGGTACTGCCGATAGGCGGACTCAAGGAGAAGCTGCTTGCCGCCGTACGCGGCGGCATCCGTACGGCGCTGATCCCTGAAGAAAACGTCAAGGATCTGGCCGACATGCCAGAAAACATCAAGAATGCGCTCGAAATCGTTCCGGTGAAATGGATTGACCAGGTGCTCGAGCGTGCGCTTGAACGCAAACCGGAGCCGTTGCCCGAGTCGGCCGAGGTGGCCGCCGTGGCCGCTGACGCACCGCCTGCCGCAACCAACCTCGTCACCCACTGAGCACTATCCTGCACACGGGATCGGCCAATCAACATTGGCCGATCCCGTGTGAACTGCGTTCTTCCGTCGAACCGCATCGCGTCTCCGGCATGTTTGCTTGACACGAGGTTTTTCAGCTTGCTATAAAACGCCTTCGTCTCTCGAAGTTTGTCATTCAACAATTCAGAATTGGAGGGGGATTTTGTGAACAAGTCTGAACTCATCGACCAGATCGCCAAGCAGGCCGATATTTCCAAGGCCGCCGCCGGCCGCGCGCTGGAAGCCGCCATTGGCGCGATCAGGACATCCTTGAAACGGGGCGGCATGGTGACACTGGTCGGATTCGGCACGTTTTATGTCGGCAAGCGTGCGGCGCGCAGCGGGCGCAATCCACGTACTGGTGCAACGATAAAGATCAAGGCCGCGCGCGTTCCGAAGTTTCGCGCTGGAAAAGAATTGAAAGATGCGGTAAACTAATCGTTTTGCTTGAGCCGAAACTGCGGCTGAATGCGGTCGGCGGGCAAGCGGGTGCTTAGCTCAGCTGGTAGAGCGTCGCCCTTACAAGGCGAATGTCGGCGGTTCGATCCCGTCAGCACCCACCAGCCAGGATAGGTGACAATCCTGGCGGGCAGCGGATTTCAGGAGTGGTAGTTCAGTCGGTTAGAATACCGGCCTGTCACGCCGGGGGTCGCGGGTTCGAGTCCCGTCCACTCCGCCAACATCGGAAAAAGGCGAACGCAAGTTCGCCTTTTTTTCTATCCTTTTCTGTTTGATGACGGTGGTCGAGCATGTTTGACGCGGTTCGCAACAACAAACGGATAGTTCAGGTTTTCCTGGCATTGATCACCCTGCCCTTCGCGTTCTGGGGGGTGGATTCGTATTTCCGGAGCGGCAGCCGGAGCGGGGAATTGGCCAGTGTCGGCAGCAGCAAGATCTCTCCGCAGGAATTCGAGCAGGCCATGCGCGACCAGCAGGAGCGCCTGCGCGGGCAGATGGGGCGGGAGTTCGATCCAGCCATGCTGGAAACTCCGGAAGCGCGCCGGGCGGTACTCGACTCGCTGGTGACCCAGCGCCTGCTGTTGCTGCATGCGGCTAAAGAGGGGCTGGCGGCGAGCGATGCGCAGCTGATCGAGGTGATCGGTTCGATCCCGGCCCTGCAGGAGGACGGCAAGTTTTCGAAGCAACGCTACGAGCAGGCCTTGCGTGCCCAGGGGCTCACGCAAGCCGGCTTCGAAGCCAAGCTGCGCCAGGACATGACGCTGCAGCAGCTGGTGCAGGCGGTCTCCGATACCGGCATGGTTTCTCAGGTTGCCGCCGGGCGGACGATCGCCATCCAACTGGAGGAACGGCAGGTGAAAGAGGCGGTCGTTCGGCTCGAGCAGTTCGCGGCCCAAACCAGGCCGTCAGCCGGCGCAGTCAAGGAATATTACGAAAAGAACCGCAAGCAGTTCGAAATTCCCCAGCAGATCCGGGCCGAATACGTCGTGCTGAGCAAGGAATCGCTGGCCGAGCAAGTCGCGGTTAGCCCCGAGGAAATCAAGACCTTCTACGAGAAGAATGCCAAGAATTTTGCCTCCCCCGAGGAGCGCCGTGCCAGCCATATCCTCATCCAGGTGCCGGCGGATGCCCCCGAGGAGGCGCAGAAAGCGGCACGCGGCAGGGTGGATGCCATCCTCCTGCAAGTCAGGAAGAATCCCGCGGACTTCGCCAGGCTGGCAAGGGAAAATTCGCAGGACCCCGGCTCGGCGCAGAAAGGCGGCGATCTTGGCTATTTTCCGCGGGGCGCCATGGTCAAGCCGTTCGAGGAGACGGTGTTTTCTCTCAGGGAAAATCAAATCAGCGATGTGGTGCGCAGCGAATTCGGTTTCCACATCATCCGGCTGACCGGCATCAAGCCGGCCAAGGTGCGCAGCCTGGAGGAGGCGAAGAACGCCATCGCAACGGAGCTCAAACTGCAGGCGGCGGGAAGGAAATTTGCCGAAGCGGCCGAGACGTTTTCGAACATGGTGTACGAACAGTCCGACAGCCTGAAACCGGCTGCGGAGAAATTCAAGCTGGCGATCCGGCAAACCGGATTTTTCGACCAGGCCAACCGAAGTGCCGCCGGCCCCCTGGCAGGCAATGAAAAGCTGTTTTCCGCGCTTTTCGCCGAAGAGGCGCTGAAGAACAAGCGCAATACCGACGCCGTCGAGGTGGCGCCGAACACCCTTGTGGCGGCGCGCGTCGCGGAAGTGCGGCCGGCCGAATTGCGCAGCCTGGAATCGGTCAAGGACGAGATCGAGAAAAAACTGGCGGTCGAGGAGTCAGCACGGCTGGCGCAGAAGGACGGCGAGGCGAAACTGGCCCATCTGCGCAAGGGTGAGCCGGTGGCACTGGCCTGGGGCCCGCAGCAGACCGTCGTCAGGCAGCCGATGCGAGGTCTGCCGCCGGAAGTTCAGCGCGCCATTTTCAAGGCGCCCGCAGACAGGCTGCCGGCCTACATTGGCCTGTCCTTGGCGAACGGGGACTATGCGCTCTATTCGATCACCCAGGTGAATTCCGGTTCTGCCAAAGGGGCCGACGACCCGCGCGCGAAGATGCTGCGCGCACAGCTTGCCCAGTTGAACGGGACGGAGGATTTCAATGATTATCTGGCGGCTTTGAGGCAGCGATACGGGGTCAAGATCGATCAGTCCGCCTTGGGCAGGAGCAGCGATGAAGCCCCGGCGCCGGTTCAAAACACCCCGAGCCGCAGCAAGTGATGAGACGACTGGCTGGGAACAACACGACGGGCTGCCGAGGAGGCAGCCCGTCGTGTTTTGGGGGCCGTCGCTAGAGCGGCAGCGGCTCGGCATTGCCAAGAGCGGTCGTGTTGAGACCGCCATCGACATACATGATTTCGCCGGTGATGCCGCTGGCCAGATCCGAAAGCAGGAAGGCAGCGGCGTTGCCGACTTCCTCGATGGTAACGTTGCGCCGCAGCGGCGCGTGGTGCGCATTGTAGGCGAGCAGCTTGCCGAAATTGCCGATGCCGGAGGCGGCCAGGGTTTTGATCGGGCCGGCCGAGATGGCGTTGGCGCGGATGCCCTGGGGGCCGAGGCAGAAGGCCAGGTAGCGCGTGCCGGACTCGAGGCTGGCCTTGGCCAGGCCCATGGTGTTGTAGTTCGGCATGGTGCGCTCGGCGCCGAGGTAGGTCAGGCAAAGCAGGGAGGGATTGCGGCCCTTCAGCAGCAGCGGCCGCGCCGCCTTGGCCAGGGCCGGGAAACTGTAGGAAGAGACATCATGCGCGATGCGGAAGGCATCGCGCGTGATGCCGTCGAGAAAATCGCCCTCGATGGCTTCGCTCGGCGCGAAGGCGATCGAATGGACAAGGCCGTCCAGTCCGTCCCAGTGCTGTCCGAGGTCGCAGAACAGGGTGTCGATCTGCGCATCTTCCGCCACATCGCAGGGAAAGATCAGCTTGCTGCCGAACTCTTCGGCGAACTTGGCAATGCGCTCCTTGAAGCGTTCGTTCTGGTAGGTGAAGGCGAGTTCGGCGCCCTCGCGATGGCAGGCCTTGGCGATGCCATAGGCGATCGATCGGTTGGAGAGCAGGCCGGTGATGAGGATGCGTTTCCCTGCGAGAAAGCCCATCGTCGAATCCCCTGAAAATGACTGCGCGATTATAGCGGAGCCCCGCGGATGACGCCAAATCCCCCTTCGGCTACACTCCGCGCACGATGCGCGAATTTCCCATGCACGCTTGGCTGCTTGCCTTCGCCGCGCTCCTCGCCGGCTGCGGCGAGGTGTGGAACAACCCCTATCCGGCGCAGGACGGCGGCAGGAACATTCTCTACGGCGCGTTCACCGAGCGGCCCAAGCATCTCGATCCGGTGCAGTCCTACAGTTCGGACGAGTCGGAATTCAATTCGCAGATCTACGAGCCGCCGCTGCAGTACCACTATCTGAAACGACCCTATACCCTGGTGCCGCTGACAGCCGAGACGATGCCGCGCGTGCGCAGCGTGAATGCCGCCGGGCGCGACGTGCCGGCGGATTCGCCCGGGGTGGCTTATACGCTCTACGAGATCCGTATCCGGCCGGGCATCCTGTATCAGCCGCACCCCGCATTCGCCCGCGGCCCTGACGGCAATCTGCTCTATCACAATCTTTCCCAGGCTGATCTCAAGGAAGTTTATTCCCTGGGGGATTTCCCGCAGACCGGCACGCGCGAACTGACCGCCGAGGACTACATCTACCAGATCAAGCGTCTTGCCCACCCCCGGCTGCACTCGCCGCTGTTCGGCCTGATGAGCGAATACATCGCCGGTTTCAAGGAGTTCGCCGAACGGCTCAAGGCGGAAGACAAGACATTGGCGGACTCGGGCAGGAGAGGTGCCTGGCTCGACCTGTCGACGCTACCGCTCGACGGTGTCGAGCAGATCGACAAGTACAGCTATCGCGTGCGCATCAAGGGTCGCTACCCGCAGTTCGCCTACTGGCTGGCGATGAACTTCTTTGCCCCTGTGCCGATCGAGGCCGACCGTTTCTTTGCCCAGCCGGGCATGGCCGAACGGAACCTGACGCTCGACTGGTATCCCATCGGCACCGGCCCCTACATGCTGACCGAGAACAATCCCAACGCGCGCATGGTGCTGGAGCGGAACCCGAACTTCCGCGGCGAACCCTACCCGGACGCAGGCGAGGCGGACGACGCCGCTGCGGGGCTGCTGGCCGCTGCAGGCAGGCGCATGCCCTTCATCGACAAGGCGGTGTTCAGCCGCGAGCGCGAAGGCATTCCCTACTGGAACAAGTTCCTGCAGGGCTACTACGACTTGTCCGGCATCAGCTCCGACAGCTTCGACCAGGCCGTGCGCGTCTCGGTCGAGGGCGAGGCCGGCGTTTCGCCGGAAATGGCGGCGAAGGGCATCAAGCTGAAAACCTCGGTGAGCGCCAGCACCTACTATTTCGCCTTCAACTGGCTCGATCCGGTGGTGGGCGGCGAGCAGTCCGATGCGGCGGCGCGCGCGCGCGCGCGAAAGCTGCGCCAGGCGATTTCCATCGCGCTCGACTGGGAGGAATTCATTTCCATTTTCGCCAACGGCCGCGGCATCCCGGCGCAGGGACCGATTCCGTCCGGGATTTTCGGTTACAGGGAGGGCAGGGACGGCGTCAATCCGGTGGTCTACGACTGGGCGGGAGATGCGCCGAAGCGCAAGCCCATCGAGGCGGCGAAAAAGCTGCTGGCCGAGGCCGGTTATCCGGGCGGGCGCGACGCCCAAAGCGGACAGCCGCTGGTGCTGTACCTCGACACCACCGACCGCGGTCCCGGAGACAAGCCGCGCCTCGACTGGTACCGCAAGCAGTTCGCCAAGCTCGCCATTCAACTGGAGATCCGCGGCACCGACTACAACCGCTTCCAGGAAAAGGTGCGCAAGGGCGCCGCGCAAATGTTCGCCTGGGGCTGGCTTGCCGACTATCCCGATCCGGAGAATTTCCTGTTTCTCTTCCACGGTCCGCAGAGCCGCGCCAAGGCCCAGGGAGAGAATGCCGCCAACTATGCCAATCCCGAATACGATCGCCTCTTCGAACAGGTCAAGCACATGGAGAACGGCTCGGCGCGCCAGGCGCTGATCGACCGCATGATGGCGATCCTGCGCGAGGACGCGCCCTGGTCCTTCGGCTACCACCCAAAGGATTACAGCCTGTACCACGGCTGGGTGGCGAACCTCAAGCCCAACCTCATGGCGCGGAACAGCCTCAAGTACCAGCGGATCGATGCCGCGCTGCGCGAGCGGCGGCGCGCCGAGTGGAACCGCCCCGTGCTCTGGCCGCTCGGGCTCCTCGTCGTCGTCATCGTCGCCAGCGCGGCGCCGGCCGTCATCGGCTGGCGTCGTCGCGAACGATCGAAAGGGCGCACCTAATGCTGGCCTACGTCGTTCGCCGCCTGCTCTACGCCATTCCGATCCTGATCGGCGTCAACCTGCTGACCTTCCTGCTGTTCTTCGTCGTGAACACCCCAGACGACATGGCGCGCATGCAGCTTGGCATCAAGCGGGTGACGCCGGAGGCGATCGCGAATTGGAAGGCCGAGCGCGGCTACGACAAGCCGCTCCTCTACAACCGCAACGCCGAGGGCGCGGCCAGGGTGACGAACACCATCTTCTTCGAAAAATCGGTGAAGCTGTTCGCCTTCGAATTCGGTCGCGCCGACGACGGCCGCGACATCGGCAACGAGATCCGAACACGCATGGGTCCGAGCCTGGCCATCGCCGTGCCGACCTTCGTTCTCGGCCTCTTAGTCACGGTGTCCTTCGCCCTGCTGCTGGCCTTCTTCCGCGCCACCTACCTCGACTTCTGGGGCGTGGTGTTGTGCGTGGCGATGATGTCGATCTCCAGCCTGTTCTACATCATCGGCGGGCAGTACCTGGTGAGCAAGGTCTGGCATCTGGTGCCGATCTCGGGCTATGCCGGCGGCCTCGATGCCATGCGCTTCCTGCTGCTGCCGGTGCTGATCGGGGTGGCGGCCGGCATCGGCAGCAGCACGCGCTGGTACCGCACCATCTTCCTCGAGGAGATCGGCAAGGACTACGTGCGCACGGCCCGCGCCAAGGGGCTGTCCGAGCTGGCCGTGCTGTTCCGTCATGTGCTGAAGAATGCCCTGATTCCGATCCTCACCGGCGTGGTGGTCGTCATTCCGCTGCTGTTCATGGGCTCGCTCCTCACCGAATCCTTCTTCGGCATCCCGGGTCTCGGCTCCTACACCATCGACGCCATCAATGCCCAGGACTTCGCCGTGGTGCGCGCGATGGTGTTCATCGGCTCGGTGCTCTACATTGCCGGCCTGCTCCTGACCGACCTGTCATACACGCTGGTCGACCCGCGCGTGAGGCTGCAATGACGCCCGTGCTGTTGTGGACCGATGCGCTGGTTTTCCTGCTCGTTGCATGCGGCATCGCCTCCGGGATCTACATCAGCCGGCGCGAATACCTGCTGGCCTCCTGGCACCGCGTCGGCGAAAGCCGCGCCGGCATGGCGTCGCTGACCCTGCTGGTGGCCTTCGTCGTCGTCGGGCTGCTCGACTCCCTGCATTACCGGCCGCGCCTGGAGGCGGCATCCGGCCAGCCGGGCGGGTACAGCGGCGAGGTGCGCAGCCTGCTGGATGTGCTGCTGCAGCCGCTCCGGGACGGCACCGAGAAAACCTATTCGGCGCCGCTGGCCGCGCATCTGTACGCCAGGGAGACGGTGGAACTGCCCGATGGCAGCCAGGCGCGGGTGTTCCCGCGCCTGAAGCACGGCGGCGCGCATCTTGCGGATGTCGAGGCGGAGTGGGGCCGCGACGTGACGCTGCGGACGCTGCGGGGCACCGCGCTCGCCGTGCTGGCGGGACTGACTTTTGTCGCGCTTGCCGTACTGTTCGCCGCGCGGCGCTGGGGAACCGGCTGGCAGGCCGCCTGGCGCCGCATCCGGCGCGGCGAGACGCGCTTTGCCTGGCATGCCGCGCTGGCTGCGCTGGGCATGCTCCTGCTGCTGGCCGGGCCGGCGTTGTCGCTCGCCGGCGGCTACCACGTCCTCGGTACCGACAAGGTCGGCCAGGACGTGCTCTACCTGACGCTGAAGAGCATCCGCACCGGCCTGGTCATCGGCACCCTCACCACCCTCGTCATGCTGCCCTTCGCCGTGGCACTGGGCCTCGTCGCCGGCTATGTCGGCGGCTGGGTGGACGATCTCATCCAGTATCTTTACACGACGCTCAACTCGATTCCCGGCGTGCTGCTGATCGCCGCAGCGGTGCTGATGGTGCAGGTGGCGATAGACATGCATCCGGACTGGTTTGCCACCGCCGCCCAGCGCGCCGATGCGCGCCTGCTGGCGCTGTGCCTGATCCTCGGCGTGACCAGCTGGACCGGGCTGTGCCGGCTGCTGCGCGCCGAGACGCTCAAGCTGCGCGAGCTGGAGTACGTGCAGGCGGCGCAGGCCTTCGGCGCTTCGGCGGCACGCATCCTGGGGCGGCACATCCTGCCCAACGTCATGCACATCGTATTGATCTCGGTGGTGATGGATTTCTCCGGCCTGGTGCTGGCCGAGGCGGTGCTGTCCTACATCGGCATCGGCGTCGATCCGAGCACCATCAGCTTCGGCACCATGATCAACACCGCGCGCCTCGAGCTGGCGCGCGAGCCGGTGGTGTGGTGGTCGCTGCTGGCCGCCTTCGTCTTCATGTTCGTGCTGGTGCTGGCGGCCAACCTGTTCGCCGACGCGGTGCGCGATGCCTTCGATCCGCGCCTGGCCGGCAGCCGTCGCTCCCTGCCGGGAAAAATGGCATGAGCCTGCTCAGGGTCGAATCGCTGCAAATGTTCCTGGACAGCGCGGCCGGCCCGGTGCGGGCCGTCGACGACGTTTCCTTCGAGGTCGAGCCGGGCGGAACTTTTGCTTTGATCGGCGAATCCGGCTGCGGCAAGTCGATGACGGCGCTTTCCCTGATGCGCCTGCTTCCCGACGCCGGCCGTGTCCGCGGCGGTCGCGTGCTGCTTAACGGCCGCGATCTGCTGGCGCTGACCGAAGCGCAAATGCGCGAGGTGCGCGGCGGCGAGATGGCGATGATCTTCCAGGAGCCGGCAACCAGCCTGAATCCGGTGCTCAGCGTCGGCCGGCAGATCGGCGAGGTGCTGGCGCGGCATGGCGCGCTGCGCGGCGCGGCGGCGGCGCGACGCGCACGCGAACTGCTCGACGCAGTCGGCATTCCCGATGCGAGGCGGCGTCTCGAAGAGTATCCCTTCCAGTTCTCCGGCGGCATGAAGCAGCGCGTCATGATCGCCATGGCACTGGCCGGCGACCCGGCGCTGCTGATCGCCGACGAGCCGACCACGGCGCTGGATGTCACCATTCAGGCGCAGGTGCTGGAACTGCTCGGCGCGCTCCAGCGCGAGCGCGGCATGGGCATGCTGCTGATCACCCACGACCTCGGCATCGCCCGCCAACTGGCCAGCCGCGTCGGCGTGATGTACGCGGGCGAACTGGTGGAGGTCGCTTCACGGATCGACTTTTTCGCCGCGCCGAAGCATCCCTATTCGATCAAGCTGTTCGCCGCGCTGCCGCGGCCGGAGCGGCGCGAAAGCGTGCTGGAAACCATAGCGGGCAGCGTGCCGTCGCTGACGACGATGTTTTCCGGTTGCCGTTTCGCGCCGCGCTGCCCGCGCGCCTGGTTGCGCTGCCGGGAGGAAATCCCGGCCTGGCACGGGGCGGAAACGGGACATGCCGTGCGCTGCCATCTCTACGATGCGGTCAATGCGCAACTCGCCGGTGGCGGGCCGGCCGCGCAGGCACCAACGGAGGAGAGTGCGTCTTCATTGCAAGCGGTTGAAGCCGCACCGCTGCTCGAGGTGGATGACCTGAAGGTGCATTTCCCGATTCGCCAGGGCGTGTTCCGCCGCGCCGTGGGCCAGGTGAGGGCGGTCGACGGCGTCTCGCTGGGACTGACTTCCGGGCGCACCCTGGCGCTGGTCGGCGAATCCGGCTGCGGCAAGACCACCGTGGGCAAGGCCATCCTGCAACTCCTGAAGCCGACTGGCGGCAGCGTGCGCTTCCGCGGCGAGGAACTGACGGCGCTGCCTGCCGCGCGGCTGCGCCGGCTGCGTGGCGAGATGCAGATCGTTTTCCAGGATCCCTATGCCTCGCTCGACCCGCGCATGCGGATCGGCGACATCATCGAGGAGGGCCTGTCCGCCCTCGGCCAAGGGGGGACGCCGCCAGCCAAAGCGCACCGCACGGCAGAATTGCTCGAGCGCGTCGGTCTTTCCGCCGCCATGCTTGGGCGCTATCCGCACGAGTTTTCCGGCGGTCAGCGCCAGCGCATCGCCATCGCGCGGGCGCTGGCGGTGGCGCCGCGCCTGCTGGTGTGCGACGAGCCGACCAGCGCCCTCGACGTCTCGGTGCAGGCGCAGATCCTCAACCTACTGAAGGAACTGCAGGGCGCGCTCGGCCTGGCCTATTTGTTCATCACCCACAACATCGCGGTGGTGGAATACCTGGCGCACGAGGTGGCGGTGATGTACCTCGGCCGCATCGTCGAGCGGGGTGCGGTAGAAGAAATCCTGCGCGAGCCGAAGCATCCCTACACCGAGGCCTTGCTCTCTGCCGTGCCGCGTCTGGATGCCGATGGCCGTCGCGAAGCGATCGTCCTGAAGGGGGACATGCCCTCCCCGTCGCAGCCGCCGGCCGGCTGCCATTTCCATCCACGCTGCCCGCGGGCCATGCCGCAATGCGCCGCCGCCTATCCGGCCGAGACGCGGCTAGGCGACACGCACCGCGTGCGCTGCTTCCTTTACGAATAAGCGGCTCAGTTGGCGGCGGCCGGGCGGCGGGCGGCGACTTTCTTCGCCGGTGTCTTCCTGGCGGGGATCTTGGCCTGGGGTTTCGCTGCTGCCTGCGCTGCCGGTTTTCTGGCGCCGGGGGTTTTGCTGGCCGAGGATGTCTTGGTCCGGCGACTGCCCTTGGCCACCGGTTTACCCACAGTCGGCTTGGCCACGGGAAGGTTGACGGCGAGCAGGTTGTCCGTTCCCGCTTCCCCCCTGGCCGGCACCAGCAGGGTATGGCCTGGCCCGATGCGCATTTTGGGGTTGATGCCGTTGACCTGGCGCAGACGCGCCACCGTCATGCCGTGTTTTTTCGCCACGCTGTCCAGGTTCTCGCCCTTCTTGATCGTGTAGGCCTGCCAGCTGGTCAACGGCTTGTCGTGCGCTTCCAGGTTGGACAGGAACACGTCGACCTTCTCGGCCGGCAGCACGATGCTGGCGCCGCCCTTGTCCGGGATCACCGGCCGGTTGTAGGCCGGGTTAAGGACGAGGAATTCCTCGATGGTCATTTCCGCCAGGCGCGCGGCGATGGCGACGTCCATGTGGGCGGAAACCTCGACGGTCTGGAAGTAGGGCCTGTTAGGGATGGGATCCAGGCTGACGTTGAAGAGCTGCGGCCGTGCAACGATGTTCTTCAGGGCTTGCAGCTTGGGCACGTACCAGCGCGTCTCGTTGGGCATGCTCAGGCTGAGGTAGTCGGTCGGCAGGCCCTTTGCCTTGTTCTTGTTGATGGCTCGCGCCACGGCGTTCTCGCCCCAGTTGTAGGATGCCAGCGCCAGATGCCAGTCGCCGTGCATCTCGTAAATCGATTGCAGATAATCGAGGGCCGCGCTGGTGGACGCGATGATGTCGCGGCGCTGGTCCAGCCACCAGTTCTGGTCAAGCTGGTAGGTTTTGCCGGTGGACGGAATGAACTGCCACATGCCTGAGGCGTGGGCGCGGGAGTAGGCCATCGGGTTGTAGGCGCTCTCGACGATCGGCAGCAAAGCCAGCTCGGTGGGCATGCCCCGCTTCTCCAGTTCCTCGACGATATGGTGCATGTAGCGGCGGCTGCGTTCGACCACGCGCCGCAGATATTCCGGCCGCGCGAGATACCAGGCCTGCTGCTGCTGAACGAGGAGGCTGTCGATGTCGGGCATGCCGAAGCCGCGACGGATGCGCTCCCACAGATCGTCGGGCGACTGGGTCAGGTCGATCGTCGCCAGGGGCGGGAGATCGGCCTTCAGCTCGATGGTCTGGACCGGCTCGGCAGCGGGCACTTCGGCAGCGACGGGGGCCGCGACGACAGCCGGCGAGTCGGACGCTTCGGAGGCGAGAGCGGCGGCGGGAATCAGGCAGAAAGCGAGGCAGGCGAAGATTCCCGGCAAGGCGGGCTTGAACTTGAACATGGAGCCTGATCGTGCGAAAACTGAATGCTACCGTTGGTGCCAGACCGCGTCAATTTGCCTTCCTGCATCTTCGCAAATTCGGCACCGCCGTCCCCGAATTCCGCTATGCTCCTTCGCCTGAGAAGATCGGCGGTTTCAAGGTCGAAGTGCAACAAGTTGATGATGATGTTTAAAGAAGTCGAAGGACTCGGGCATGAACAGTTCGGCGGGGCACTTCCAGCCGAGAC
>JAANMT010000226.1_pt1 | contig 61096 bp, 57 predicted proteins | sample 7279711 | NCBI WGS metagenome assembly JAANMT01 (sample SAMN14094538, study PRJNA606508) | bioreactor metagenome | isolation source: A lab-scale SPAN reactor treating ammonium-rich wastewater day 1 | place: Ireland: Galway | collected 2017-01-16
GCTTTGGAAAAAGACGAGGTTCCCATTGGCTGCGTAATTGTCTCCAACAACCGCGTGATTGCAAAAGCCCACAACCTTACGGAAACACTGAATGATGTTACGGCACACGCCGAAATGCAGGCCATCACTTCTGCAGCTAATTATCTCGGCGGGAAATATCTGAGAAACTGCACCATGTACGTAACGCTTGAGCCCTGTGTTATGTGTTGCGGCGCGCTGAACTGGTCGCAGATTTCGAAAGTGGTAATTGGTGCGCGCGACGAACAGCGAGGTTTCATTAACAAACATCTAACGCTACATCCCAAAACGGAAATTGTGCTTGATGTTCTTGAAGGCCAATGCTCGCAAATCGTAAAAGATTTCTTCCAGAATAAAAGATAATCTCAAATTACCATTATACAAACTTCTTTGCGAAGTTTACAGATCTCTTCCTAAATAGTAAAGACCTTTCAGCGTGTGAAGGCGGTCCGCCACATGAATTTTTTCGGTAAGCGGCTTGTAAACGTGCGAAACCCCACCCGTAGCAATCACGAAACAGTCTTCCTTAACTTCTTCGTTAATGCGGTCGATAAAACCTTCCACCATTCCCAAAAATCCGTACACCATACCGCTCTGCATACAGGAAACGGTATCAAGCCCTAAAACTTTTTTAGGCTTTACCAATTCAATTTCAGGAAGTTGCGCAGTGTCATGAATCAGCGAATTAAGCGAAGTGATGATTCCCGGCGCGATGATTACGCCTAAAGTTTCGCCTTTTTCATCAATACAGCTTGCCGTTAAAGCCGTACCAAAATCGAAAATAATTTTCTTCCCATCGGGATAAAGATGGTGTGCAGAAACCAGATTTGCGTAAATATCCGTTCCCATTTGTCTGGACTTCGGCTGAACTCCGGAATAGGTATTTCTGTCGACAATTACCGGTTTTTTACCATGAATTTTCTGAATCGCGCGGGTAATATCGTAAGTGAGTTGCGGAACTACCGAACCAATGATGATTTTATCGATATTCTCGGCATTGATTTTATGCGTCTGATACATCATCATAAACTGCATCTGCAGTTCGTCGCTGGTACGGTAAGGTTTTGTATTTAGAATCCAGGAAATATCGCAGTTTTCATCATTGAAAAGTCCAAATCTGATATTGGTATTCCCGATGTTAATTACAATTGAAGTCATTAAAACAGTTTTAAATATTACTTAACCTCAACAATATTATCTTCAGGATTTACATCGGCCATTCGCTGCGAGAAGTCGATTCCTACTACGGAAATCTGATCTTTTGTATACGGAACGGTGATTTTGTACTCTTTCTGCGTCCAAGGCCAGTAATTAAGCGTAGTGAAATTACCGTAGATATCTTTACTTTTCCAGACATGGGTCATATTTAACGGAATATGATAATTGATCACCTTTTTATCTTTAGTCATGACGGAGAAATCTACCGGCATTGGAATTTGCCCTTTATTTTCTAAGGTGATGGTTGTTGATGCTGCACCATACTCGATATTTTTCACCGCATAGTCGATCGTATTAGTTGTATTGATCCAGTAATGGTGAAACCACTTCAGGTCCATTCCCGAAATTTTCTGTGCAACATGCATGAAATCGCGGTCGGTAGGATGTTTGAGTTTCCATTGGCTGTAGAATTCTTTCATTACTAAAGACAGATTCTGCTCACCCATGATATAACCTAACTGTACCAAAAACAAATCGCCTTTTACATAAGACGCAATGGAATATGCCCGACCATCGTCATGATGATCTGCCAGCCACACCGCAGGTTCCTCCTTTCCGGTTTTGGCAAAGTTTACATACGATTTTATGGACCCCACAAAAGGATTTGCCACTGGTTCTTTCGGCGGGAATAACTGGTGCATCACATAATCATCATAATAACTGGTGAAGCCTTCGTCCATCCACGGTCTCACACTTTCGTTGTAGGCCAAAATCTGTTGGTTATAAGAGTGTCCGCCTTCGTGAACCATTAATCCAACCAACCCTTCAAGCGATCTTCCTTCTCCTAAAATCATGGTGCACATTCCGTATTCCATTCCGCCGTCGCCGCCCTGAATGAAGGAATAAGACGGATAAACATACTGCCCGAAAGCTGCGTTCATCAACTGGAAAAATTTAGTAACGTAAGGCTTAGACTCTTCCCAAAGTTTTGTTTTTTCCGATTTTTGGTAAACATAATACACTTTGGGTCCATCCAGAATAGTGAATTCCTCCACTGTATAATCTCTGTCTGCAGCCCAGGCGAAATCTAGGAGATTTTTGGCCGTCCAGCGCCAGGTCGCTTTGTTCTTATTATCTGATTTTATATTGGCTTTTGCATCGTAACCCTTCACCTCGAGTGGATTTTCCAAAGTTCCGCCGGCGCCAATCACATAATCTTTGTCAATTTTAATGGAAACATCGAAATCAGAAAACGGCGCATGAAATTCCCTTCCGATATAATCGAAAGTTGCCCACCCATCGTAATCGTACTCAGCGATTTTCGGGTACCACTGTGTCATTGTCATATCAATTCCTTCGCGGTTGTTTCTGCCGGCACGACGGATCTGATGCGGAATCACTGCATCCCATTCCATCGTAAATGTTGTGGTGGAGTTTGGTTTTAATGGTGTATTCAATTCCACTTTCATAATGCTTTCCTGAATTTCAAATTTCAGATTTTTGCCATTTTGTTTGATCCAATGGATATTTTGGGCACCTTCTTCCTCCTTCGGAATTGAGGCTAATCTTGAGACCCCATTGACCTGCAGTCTCGAATCTCCGTTTTTGCCTTGGTTCTGAACCCGCTGATCCATCATTGATCCAGGCTTAAAAGCATTCCAGTAAAGATGAAAATACACCACTTTCAGTTCATCGGGTGAATTATTGGTATATGTTAAGGTTTGGTTTCCTTTATAAGTAAAATTGGGTGCGTCAACATCAATATCCATTTTATACTTCGCAAACTGCTGATAGTATGGTGATTGTTGTGCTGAAAGCATTCCGAAAATAAACGCGAAAACTACGATAAGGCCTTTGTTCATCTTTAATCAATTTTTAAAAGCGAAAGATAAGAATTTTTGATTTATGGGTGAAGTGACCCAAGTAAAAGCCCTCTCAGTTCGACTGAAAGGGCTTTTTTATTAAACTGTTCTTAAGCTTTACCGTTTTTCAGGATTTTTTCGAGAATCTTCAGGGTAATAAGATAGGTCGGTTTCACGCCGGTAAGACCTAAACCACCAGAAGATAGCGTAGAACCGGTTTCCAGCGGGTTATCTGAAGCGTAGTAAGCATACATTACAAAAAGATCTTCCGAGATGTGATGACGGATTTTTGATGCTACCTGAATTGCTTTCTGATAGTGCGCTCCTTCCATTTCAAGGCCGATTGCTTTCCAGGAAGTATCCATGAAATATCTTAAAATATCCTTGTTCTGAAGCGAGGTTCCCAAAACGGTAACCATGCCACCTTCGAAAGCCTGGAGTTCATCATCTTCGAAATCAGCAAGTGTTAATGCATTTTCGAACGGATAATTATCGGCTGTACCTTCAAAAACGTGCGAAGTAGGGATCATAATATCTCCTTTTCCACCCATTAAAATTCCGGCTTTCCCCATGATGGAAATAGATTTCACTTTCATCGTGTAGATTTCGCCGTTGAAATCGTAAGGTCGAAGAAGTTCATCCATCACCTCAAATGCCTGCTCACCAAACGCATAATCGAAAACCATGATAACATCTTCACGTGAAAATTTAAGGCCTCCAAAAGGTGTATTTTTAAGATCGGTTTTTGCAAGATCAATAATCTGCACATCGATATTACTGCCGCTTTGGTCATCTATATAAATTAAACCGGCTTTCTGAGAATGTGCAAGCACTTTTTCCTGAAGCGATTTTTTATTGGAAATCTCTTCGTAGAGTTTGAAATCTACATCTTTTGTAGGTTTCTTCCCAATTGCATCATTGGCGTAAAGCATATTCTTCACGGAGTGCATATTCGCAGAAATGATGTGCAGAGGTCTCATCTGAAGATTGTTTTCAGCTAAAACTTCTTTTACTTTATTCGCCCATTTTTCACCGAAGAAATGATGCCCAACTCTTTCGCGGAGAATCGCAGAGAAATGAACTTCGCGTTCTCTGATTTTTTTATTATCGTTGAAACTTTCGTTTCCAAGATGATAAATAATTTTGAAAAGCCTGTCCGGATTTGCATCGTCGCCAAAATTGTTATAAGCGTTCAAAGTTTCATCGAAAGTTCTTCCCAAAAGTGAAGAAAGATGAATGAGCGCAACTTCTTTTTCTTTACGGCTGAATTTTTTCTCGCCTTTCGCTACTTCTTCGATGATTCTCCAGGCGCGTGTCGGCTTGTCGTTTTCATCAGAAATAAACGCCAGATTTCTAATTTTATCGGCTTCTATATATAAGAAGGTAAGGTGAGTAAGGATATCGTAGATTTCGGAACGGCCAAGCAGCACTTCGATATTCATCTGGTGTTGATCGATCCGGTAACAGTTTCTTCTTCTTTTTTTGGGAACAATAACTTCAAAACTTCCTTTTTCGAAACCTTCATCTGAAGTCAGGTGGATGAAAGAGCATTCTTCAATTCCTTCCGGTAAACGGTCCAGAACATAAAGAAGTCCATCGAGTTCAATTTTATTCGGAACGCCCATAGTTCCGTAAATTTCGGGATTAATTGTTGTTAGTAAGGAGCGAAGACTCTCGCCGGAGATCCCGGATGGTTTGAAAAAACCGCGATAGAATAAGTGTCTCATCGAAACATAAAGCCTTTCAATAGCTTCTGTTGTTTCCCGTGCACGTGAATTTACCATAGTGTATCTTTTGGCAAATATAATACATATCTGCCGAATTTCCGAATTTGTATTATTATGATAGGATTAACAGTTTATTAATTATCTCCGTAAAACAGGGCTTAAATCACTTTTATTTTACTTACACCCCATATTTTTCTCATTTTTACTGTTTGTTTTCTATTTTTTTGTAATTTTACCCCACCAAAAACCACCCAATTATGTCATCATTAAGATTTAAGGCTTTAGAAATGTTATCTTTTAAAGATTTTAGAAAAGATAATGCAGTTACAGTTCCTGCAAAATTATCAGAACTTTTCTGCCAGAATGTGTTTTCCGAGGAGACCATGAGAGAGTATCTGACTAAAGAGGCGTTCACGTCTATTCAGAATGCGATAAAAAGAGGGACAAAAATCCAGCGTGATGTAGCAGACCAAATTGCAGTAGCAATGAAGGATTGGGCACTAAGCAAAGGGGTAACGCATTACACCCACTGGTTTCAGCCATTAACCGGATCCACTGCAGAAAAACATGATTCGTTTTTCACGCCGTTTGAAAGCGACCGCGCTATCGAAAGGTTTTCCGGAGGAATGCTGATCCAGCAGGAACCTGACGCTTCATCTTTCCCTAACGGAGGGATAAGAAATACTTTTGAAGCCAGAGGTTATACCGCATGGGATCCTACTTCGCCGGCATTTATTATGGGAACAACACTTTGTATTCCTTCAATTTTTATTTCTTACACTGGTGAAACACTTGATTATAAGGCCCCATTGTTGAGAGCGCTTCACGCAGTTGACGAGGCTGCAACTGACATCTGTAAATCATATTTTGATAAAAACGTAACCAAAGTAAGTCCGACTTTAGGTTGGGAGCAGGAATATTTTCTTGTGGATTCAGCGCTGTATCAGTCGAGACCCGATTTGGTAATTACGGGAAAGACCTTATTAGGACATTCCCCGGCGAAAGGTCAGCAGCTTGATGATCACTATTTCGGATCTATTCCTACCCGAGTAATGAATTTCATGAAAGAACTCGAAATCGAGTGTATGAAACTTGGAATTCCAGTTACCACAAGACATAATGAAGTGGCACCAAACCAATTCGAACTGGCGCCGATGTTTGAAGAGGTGAATGTTGCTGTGGATCACAACTCCTTATTAATGGATATAATGGCAAGGGTGGCACATAAGCATCATTTCCATATCCTTTTCCATGAGAAGCCGTTTGCAGGAGTAAACGGCAGCGGAAAACACAACAACTGGAGTTTAGCGACAGATACGGGTGAAAACCTTTTGATGCCCGGTAAAAATCCTAAAAAGAATTTGCAGTTCCTCACCTTTTTTGTGAATACTTTGAAAGCGGTTCATGATTATGCGGATTTATTAAGAGCAAGTATCGCCTCTGCGAGCAATGATCACCGCCTGGGTGCAAACGAGGCTCCCCCGGCGATTATTTCTGCCTTCATTGGGACCCAACTCTTCAGCGTGTTGGAAGAACTGGAAAAAGTTACAGACGGTAAGCTTTCCCCTGAAGAAAAAACGGAACTCAAATTAAATGTTGTGGGTAAAATTCCGGAAATTTTACTTGATAATACCGACAGAAACAGAACTTCTCCTTTTGCCTTCACCGGAAATAAATTTGAAATCAGAGCGGTAGGCTCTTCAGCAAACTGCGCGGAAGTAATGACCGTAATGAACTCTATCGTAGCAAAACAGCTGCAATCCTTTAAAGTAGAAGTAGATAATCTTATTTTAGAAAAAGGTCTTAAAAAAGATGAAGCAATTTTCAATATTTTAAGAGAGTATATTAAAGTGTCGAAAAATATCATGTTCGAAGGTGATGGCTATTCGGAAGAATGGGCAGAAGAAGCTGCGCAACGAGGCCTTAACAACTTGAAGACTACTCCGGAAGCTTTAAAAAAGGAACTCGACAAAAAGTTTGTGGATTTATATGAAGAGCTCGGGATTTATACTCACCGCGAAATTGAAGCGCGCAACGAAATAAAACTGGAAAAATACTCCACCGTTATCGCTATTGAGGGAACCGTGTTGGCAGATATTGCACGAAACCATATCATTCCGTGTGCTCTTAACTATCAGAACAGGCTTATTGAAAACGTAAAAGGTTTAAAGGAAATTTTCACTGAAAAAGAATTCAGGAATCTTGCGAAAGAACAGATGAATATGATTGCAGAAATCTCCGAACATGTTTCCATTATAAAAGTTGAAGCAGACGCCCTCCTTGCAGCGATTAAAAATGCCAAATCAATTGAAAATCCGCAGGAGAGTGCCGAACAATTCTGCAATGATGTTAAGCCACGTTTTGAAAAAATCAGAGATGCTTCCGACACGCTGGAAATGGTTGTAGACGATGAACTTTGGCCAATGACCAAATACAGAGAACTTTTGTTTACAAGATAGTATTGATAAGCCCTGACATTGTTCAGGGCTTATTTTTTCGGGACATACATTATAGAGGAATTTGATATCTATTATAGATATATTACATAAATGTTAAGAAATCGTAAAAAAAATAAAACCGCAATCTCTAAAATAAAGGGATTGCGGTTTATTTTCCTTTAACATTGTAAAGAAAAGTGTTAAAAAGTGTTAAATAGGGATTACGTAAAGGGTGTTTTCACCCCCCATCGAACTCGAATACCTAATTTTGCTTTGCATTTAAAAAGAAGTATTTCAATTTAACACAGATAATCAAATATATATGAAGAAAAGAGTCTTGTATTATTTAGTTGCTGTATCAGCTACATTTTCATTACAATCATGCGTAACCAACTATGTTGTTTCAACCCCAACAACTTACGCAAATCAATACAAATCAGATGCCAAACTTGCATCAATCGATAACAAAAAATTAGAAACCGCAAAATCTCAATTACTTAAGAGTTTTAACGACGAAAAACTCGCAGCAGCAAAAACTTTAGAAGCTACAATTAAGAATGAGGAAATTGCAAAAACCATCAGATTTACAAAGAAAATCGACGAGATTTTAACCGAAGCTGAATCTTACTTAGGTACTCCTTATAAATACGGAGGAATGACCAGAAGAGGAATTGATTGTTCGGCGTTTGTATTATCTGTTTTCGGCGCTGCAACCGGAATGACTTTACCACGAGTAGCAGCATCACAAGCTCAGGAAGGAGAGAAAGTTGATAAAAGCAACCTTCAGAAAGGAGATTTAGTATTCTTTTCACAAGGTAGAGGTAGAATTTCTCACGTAGGTATCGTAGAAAATGTAACAGAAGAGGGAGATGTGAAATTTATCCATGCCGCCACATCAAAAGGGGTAATGATTTCTTCACTTAATGATTCTTACTGGGGACCTAAATACAGGTTTGCCAAGAGAATAATTTCTCAGGATACCTTCAATACAAACTTTGCAAATAATTAAAATAAATAATTGATCATTTAAAGCTGCCACAGGCAGCTTTTTTTGTGCGCAGAAATTACCAATAACAATTACCCGTTGTTAAATCCTTCACCGTAATAAAATGAGCCGAACTAGGGCTAACTGAGTTTGTTCTATATTACACCATTAAGACATGGCCATACATTAACCTGGCATCACCAGAAACAAATCAATTTTAGCTGTGAAGTTACTGGTTTTACAGCTCAGGTTTTAAACCAGACTGTTTCTGTCGGTATAATTCAGTTTAAAGAAGATGAATGTCATAATCGAAAAAGCCAACAGAGAGCTGCCGCCATAACTGAAATATGGCAAAGGAATCCCAACGGTGGGGAAAAGACCCATTACCATTCCGAGGTTTATCGCAAAGTGCATTAAAAGTATTGAAGCAAAACAATACCCGAAAACGCGGTTAAAAGCAGATTTCTGGCGTTCAGATAAGTAATAAATCCTGCCTATAAATATGGCATAGAAAATCACCAGCATAGAAGCTCCGAAAAAGCCCCATTCCTCGCCAACTGTACAGAAAATATAATCGGTTTCCTGTTCGGGAACAAATTTCCCCTGAGTCACCGACCCTTCCTTATATCCTTTACCGAAAAAACCGCCGGAGCCGATGGCTGTTTTCGAGTAAAGTAAATTATAACCGGAAGTATCGCGGAAGGCTTTTTCGCCTTTATATAAAACCTCAATTCTTTCCCGCTGGTGTTTCGGCATTTTTTCCAACGCTTTTGGTGAGCCGTAAGCAATACCACACAATATAAGGAACGAGACCGCTATGCCTGCAATAGACAGAACATGCCAGTGGATTTTATAATAATTCATAAGAATTACCAGACCATAAATCACAGCAATTCCAATAATCAAATAAAGCGGATCGATTGCTAGTGCAGCTAAAAACACCGCAGCCAGAATAGCACCTACGCCGAAAACCCATCCGTTAAGTCCTTCCCGGAATAGAGCAATAAAAAATGCAGTAAAAACGAGCAGGGAGCCAACGTCGGGAATCATCAGTACCACAACCGCCGGTATACCGATAATTGCTAGAGTTGTTAACAGTGATTTCCGGATTCTGAGATTAAAGTCGGGGCCGGATACATAATTTGCTAACATCAGCGAGACTCCAATCTTGGCAAATTCTACCGGCTGCATCGTAAAACCACCGAATTTATACCAGTTCTTCTGTCCCAAAATTTCGGTTCCGAAGGGGAAAAGCCCAATCAGTAATAGCACTCCAAAAACATAGATAATGCTGGCAAAATTTTCAAAGAACTTAGTTCTCATGATAAAAATAATGAGCCCAATGAAGAGCGAGATACAGAAAAATATAAATTGTTTTGTTCCCAAACCCTCATCAACACTATAAATATTCGCCACTGCAAAAAGTGAAATGGCGAGATACAGAAATATGCTCAGTTTATCAAGTCCTTCGGTCCACTTCATTTTTTCACTGTTTGGGTTCTTAATCTTGCGCGAAGCGAATCTCTTTTATAAATAAGTCTTGCCTTGATTTGATCATTTTTGATAAACTTTAAGCTGTCTTCAATGGACTCAATTCTCATTGAATCTTTGTTCGGTTCTTTATAAAGACCTTTCCTTTTCAAGTCAACGACCCATTGCCTTTTATACTCAGGCATGAAACTCGCGTTGACCAATTTATTGTAAAGATGCTCGCGCTTAAGTTCTCCGGTTAAATACTTTTCTGCAATTGCGGTAGCTGCGGGGCCAGCCCATGTTCCTCCAAAACCAGCGTGTTCCATTACCGCTGCAATTACAATTTTAGGATTTTCTGCTGGTGCTGCTAAAACAAAAATAGAATTGTCTTTCCCTTGCGGAACCTGTGCAGTACCTGTTTTAGCGAGCATGGTGAAATCATTTGATTTTAAACTTCTTGCTGTTCCGCCAGTTACTACGGCTTCCATTCCCTTCATAATCGGTCCAAAATGTTTGGGATCGACCAGTGTTTTATGTTTTACTTTAAAGCGTGGATCCGGATTAGGTTTCCCGTCTATTGATTTTACGATATGAGGAGTGTAATACCAACCTCTATTTACGATAGCCGCTGTTGCATTGGCCATTTGTAAAGGGGTGAGAAGTACGTCACCTTGTCCCATTCCGTTGAAGATTGATCCGTTCATGGTGTATGCGGAACTCCAGTCCTTTTTTCCGCCGCTTCTTTTTTCATAGAAAGCGCCGCTTGGGATCCTTCCTCTGGATCCTACTGCAATATCGTTGTTTAAGAATTCTCCCAACCCGAAACTGCTCATGATCTTTTTCCATTCATCAACTCCTTTGCTCGGATTGCCGGGATATTTATTCATAATCGCAATAAACGCGTAGGAGAAATAACAGTTACTTGAAACCTGAATCGCCGGCACCAGCGGATCAGCGCCACCGTGACCTTTAACCCTCAACCCACGGTAATTGAAACCGCCACCACACGGGAAAATGGTATTTTCATCCATAACGCCCATCTGCATCGCTGCAGCGGCAGTTAGAAGTTTAAAAGTAGAACCGGGAGGATATGCAGCCTGAACGGAACGGTCAAAAGTTGGCCGGTTGTTATATACCGTATCCATTTGGAGCCTGTACAGATTTTTTGTTTTGTCGGGTCCGGTGAACAGATTAGGGTCAATATCGGGACCCGTGGCAAGAACCAGAATTTCTCCGTTGGTGGGATCCAATGCTACAATAGCGCCCTGCTTGTTTACAAGCATTTCTTCGGCCATCTTCTGCAAATCGTAGTCAATAGTCAGAGTTACATCTTTGCCTGTAACTACATCTTTATCTAAAGTTCCGTTTTTATAAGAGCCTATGCTGCGCAGGCGAATGTCTTTTTGGATATACTGTACGCCCTTTTCCCCCCTTAAATCTTTTTCATAAGATTTTTCTACACCGGTTTTTCCAATAAAGTCTCCAGGCAGGTAATAAAGAGAATCTTTCTTAATGTCACGATCATTTACTTCATTAGTATAGCCCAAAAGATTTCCGGAGGTTGAAACTTCGTACTGCCGTTGAGGTCTCGACACAATACTGAACGCAGGATATTTAAATATAATTTCCTGAATTCTGGCAATCTCTTCACGGCTTAGATTTTTCATAAAAGTCATGGGAGTAAGCTTAGAATAGTATTTTTCGTTTTTGATGGCAGCTATTCTTTTAATAAAATCCGGTTTGCTGATCCGCATTAAATTACAGAAATCCAACGTGTCGAAATCTGGTTTTATTAAAGCTTCTGTAAAGGAAATTTCATAAGAAGGTTGGTTGCCCACTAATATCTTACCGTTCCTGTCGAAAATTACGCCGCGTTGCGGAATTATATATTCTGTTTTTATGGAAGTATTGGCTGCATTTAAGGCGTAGCGATCTGTGAAAAGCTGTAAATAAGCAAGCCTTGCGATAAAAATTATGGCAAGGAGCGCTAATAATACGGTGATTTTCAGATACTGTGATTTCATGTGTCTGTTAATAACCTTTTGTAAAGGTTTTTTTATTCAGGTGACGTTAAACTTTCTGCTTGATTTTAAAGGCCAGCGCGTACATCAGTATAAATATAAAAGAAATGGCGCTTGTTGCCAAAATATTCACGAAGATTTCGAAAAAACGGCTGAATTTGAAAAATTCGATATACTGAACCAATAACTGATGCAGAAAAATACTCGACAGTATGAAGAACAGATACTGCGACCATTGCAAAGACTGGAAGGAAAAGAAATCCGTCGACGTATCTGTTGAAGTACGGAAGATCAACGTACGGAAATAAGCAATAACCGTCGTGGCAAATGCATTGATTCCCCAGGTGTAAAGAAATGCATCAATGCTTAACCCTAAAAGGAAACTCAATGCCAAAAACTGAAATTTGTTCCTGAAAAACGGGTAAAACATAATAAACACAGGATAAAGAACCGGTGTGTATTTCCCGAAAAGCGTAATGCGGTTCAATACAAAAATTTGTAATGCCACCAGAAAAACGATCATCAGGATATCTGTAAAAAGTGTTCTGCTTATCATTTCTCTCTTTTTATGGTGGCCTGTAAGGTATCCTGAATTTTCTGAACTTCCGCTTTCTTAAGGTTTTTCACCACGTAAATCTTGCTGAGGTTCCCCATTTTTTCGTTCAATTCCACAGAAATATCCCAGAAACCTGTTTTACTGTCGACTTCGTATCCGGATACTTTACCAATCATAATTCCCTGTGGAAATATCGCCGATTTACCGTCGGTTACAACCGTATCTCCAATTTGCAGCGGAACATATTTGGGAACATCAGCTAAATGCATGATTCGCGAATCATCGCCGCGCCAGGTTAATGTCCCGAAATAACCGGATTTTTTCAGCGACGCATTAATCTTGATTTTATTTAAACTCAGTACCGATTGTACCAAAGCATAAGAATCTGTAACGTTAATCACAATTCCGGCAATACCTTTCGGAGCCATTACGCCCATCTGAGGATGAACACCATCTCTTTTCCCACGGTTGATGGTGAAATAATTATCCTTCCGGTTGATACTGTTGAACACAATCTCGCCGTCGACAAAAGTGTAGATCTGTCCTCCGCCAATGGTATCATGAACTTTTCTGAAAACCGGAACCCCGGAATTCTTACCGTACACCTCTTCCATCAGTAGTTTGTTCTGGGCGACCAACTGTTCGTTGATTTGCTTCAGTTTCAGATAAGAGGCGCCTTCGTCAATATACCCAGAAACCTGAGAATTAAAGGCAGCCGTTTGACCTGCAATCCATGACTGCTGCATTGAATTTCTGCTGAAAATCAATACCAAAGCAATAAGCTGCAGAAATACAAAGAAGACGAACAGGCCGTTCTTCGAAAATAATCGCAGCAGAAATCCCATCAGTAAGTGTCGTAAAAGTTATAAAATTATTTAATCAGAAAGTTGAATTTATCCATGTTTTTAAGGGCGATACCTGTACCGCGAACTACAGCTCTCAGGGGATCTTCCGCAACGAAAACCGGCAATCCTGTTTTTTTGTGAAGCCTGTCTGCAAGTCCTCTAAGCAATGCGCCGCCACCGGCAAGATAAATTCCTGTTTTATAGATATCAGCAGCAAGTTCCGGCGGAGTAAGGGAGAGTGTTTCCATTACCGCATCTTCAATTCTGATGATCGATTTGTCTAATGCACGGGCGATTTCCTTATAGTTTACCATAATTTCTTTTGGCTTACCTGTAATTAAATCACGTCCCTGAACCGGAATATCCTCAATATCAACATCAAGTTCCTCTACGGCTGAACCAACTTCGATCTTAACTCTCTCAGCAGTTCTTTCACCGATGTAAAGATTATGGTGTGTTCTTAAATAATACGCAATATCATTGGTGAAAACATCACCGGCAATTTTTACGGATTTGTCACATACAATTCCTCCCAAAGCTACTACAGCGATCTCTGTGGTTCCGCCTCCTATATCGATAATCATGTTACCTTCTGGTTTCTGAACATCAATTCCAACTCCAATTGCCGCAGCCATTGGTTCGTAGATTAAGCGTACTTCTTTTGCATTAACTTTCTGTGCAGAATCTCTTACTGCTCTTTTTTCAACTTCAGTAATGCCTGAAGGAATACAGATTACAATTTTTAGAGTGGGCTGAAAAAGTTTCCCTTTAATTCCGGGAATCTGTTTGATAAACTCTTTGATCATGTGTTCAGAAGCATGAAAATCAGCAATTACGCCGTCTTTCAGTGGTCTGATGGTTTTAATGTCTTCGTGGGTTTTCCCCTGCATATGTTTTGCCTTTTCACCAACAGCGATTGGTTTTCCGCTGGACCGTTCTATGGCAACTATCGAAGGTTGATCTATGACAATTTTATTATTATGTATAATTAGTGTGTTCGCAGTTCCCAAGTCAATCGCAATATCCTGCGTGAACATATCAAATAAACCCATTTTTTTCGTGATTTTTTTAAGTGTACAAAGATATAAATTTAGAACCGTTCTAAAAATTAGATTCAGACTAAATTAGGTTAAAATTTTATTAAAGTTACAAGCTATTCTACAATAACTTTTTTATTTCTTAATTATTTCATTTTTAAATGAAAATTCGGAAAATAAGCACCCAATATTCATATATTTTACTGATAATGTTCATCTTGTATAATCTTCGCCAATTCAATTTAAAGTCTTAAATTTGCCGTTGCTTTATGAATCAGGATACCAACATTCACAAAACCGCCAATTTTGCCGTCCTCAGCGTCAGTTTTGAAAAAGCCGATGCCGAGACCCGTGGGAAATTTGCGTTTTTTGACGAAAACATTAAAAACTTTGTCAACGAAATTCATGATGAAAATCTGGGTGACGCATTTGTGGTTTCTACCTGTAACCGTACCGAGATTTATACCACATCACAAAATTACCTTCTGATTGCCGAATTATACTGCAAAACCATCGGTGTAAGCCTTACGGAATTCATGCAGTACGTCAACATACTGAAACACGAAGAAGCGCTGAACCACCTCTTCAGGGTTGCTGCAGGTTTGGAAAGCCAGATCATCGGTGATTTCGAAATCATTGGACAGATCAAAAACGCTTACCACCGTTTCAAAAAAGTTAAAAGAAATTCTAACCCGTTTCTGGAAAGAGCAATAAATTCTGCCATCCAGATTTCCAAGAGGATTAAAAATGAAACCGGAATCTCCAATGGGGCAGCTTCAGTTTCTTATGCTGCGGTACACTATATCCTTAAAAACCAGACCCAAATTTCCGATAAAAATATCCTGCTTTTAGGAGTTGGAGAAATTGGCCAGAATACGGTGGAAAATCTGGTAAAACACGTTTATAAACCGAAAGTCAAAATCGCCAACAGAACCTCAGATAAAGCTGAGAAGATTGCTGAAAAATATAAGATTCCCCATATAGAGTTCGAGAATTTTCAGGAAGAACTTGCGCAAACTGACATTTTGATTGTTGCAACAGGAGCTCAGCATCCGATTATCAATAAAACTCATTTCCCAAACGGAAAAGAAACTTTAGTAATCGACCTTTCCATTCCGAATAATGTTGAAAAAGACATTACCGATAATACCAACGTAAGTTTGGTGGATGTCGACCAGCTATCTCTACACATCAGTGAAACGATGGTACAGCGGCAGAAAGAGATTCCGAAAGCCGAAGAAATCATCAGAGAAATGACGAAAGACTTTCTCGAGTGGGAAAAAAAGAGAAAGTTAGCACCCAATATTCATCATTTTAAAGCCGTTCTGAAAAATATGGAACGTAACGAAATGCATAATATCCACAAGAAACATAAATATGTGGAAGTGACCGATATGCAGCTTTCAGATAAAATGATCCAGAAAATTACCAACAGGTTTGCCAAATACATCATCGATAATCCCTGGAAAGCAGAGGAAATCAGCAAACTGATGCACGAGATTTTAGTCGAACAGCCCAATAATGAATTCAATGAGAAGCATTAAAATAGGAACCAGAAATTCGCCGCTCGCAATGTGGCAGGCGCGGGAAGTGGCAAGGCATCTTCAGAATCTGAATTTTACTACAGATATTGTTCCCGTTCTTGCAACCGGAGACAAAAATCTTACCCAGCCATTATACACACTGGGAATTACCGGTATTTTCACTAAAGATTTAGATATTGCACTTCTTAATAATGAAGTTGATATTGCAGTGCATTCGCTGAAAGATATTCCTACTGAACTTCCGGAAAATATAGAAATTATAGCAGTTTTAGAACGCGATTATCCACAGGATGTTTTGGTGAGAAAGAAAGATGCGGAAACTTTAGAACTTCATGACCTGAAAATTGCGACAAGCAGCCTTCGCCGACGGGCTTTTTGGTTAAAGGAATTTCCGGACACCGAATTTTCAGATATCCGCGGCAATGTACAGACGCGCTTAAATAAACTCGAAGAACTCGATTTTGATGCTACAATGTTTTCGCTTGCCGCAATCGAAAGAATGGGCTTGAATGTTGATTATGAGCATCTTCCGATCATGATTTCAGCGCCGGCACAAGGTGTTGTTGCCGTGTGCTCAAGACGTGATGACGCAGAAATTAAAGAAATCTTCAAGGATATTAACCACAAACCCACACAGATTTGTATTGAAATTGAAAGAAATTTCCTGAATACTTTAGAAGGTGGGTGTACCGCTCCCATCGGCGCTTTTGCAGAGATTAATGACCGCAACGAAGTGCGATTTATCGGAAGGTTGTGTTCCCTGGACGGAAAAAACTGTATCGAAACCGATGAGATTTTCCAATGGAATGAACATGAAAATTTCGGAAAAATGTTGGCGCAGAAAGTTCTTGAAAACGGCGGACGCGAGTTAATGAAACAGATTAAGCGCGAGATTTAGCTTTTTGAAGTATATAAAATGAGGATTATTTTCACTAAAAGAATCAGTAAAATAATGATTTCCAAAAAATTAGGGAGTCATTTTTCTTATGATTTTGTGGATGTGATCAGGATAAACCCGTTAACTGTTGAACCTTTTGATTTGAAAAACAAGTCATTGATTTTTACAAGTGTTAATGCGGTTCAGAGTTTTTTCGAAAACGGTTTTAAACCCGATGAGGATTTTACAAGCAAGAAATACAATAAAATTTACACCGTAGGAATTACCACGAAAAGGGAGTTACGGAAATTCGGTTACGGAACATTTAAAGTGACCAAACACGCCAAGGAACTTTCTGAATTCATTATCGACAGCAGTTCAAAAGAAAAATTTCTGCATTTCTGCGGAAACCTTGCACTCGATGTACTGAATAAAACCTTGCCACTGCAGAATATTTCTTATAAAAAAATTCCCGTTTACGAAACCCAGCTTCTCTATCCCGAGGTTACAGCAGACTATGATGCGGTGTGTTTTTTTAGTCCGAGCGGAGTTCGTAGTTTTGCGAAATTCAATTCCTTTGAGGACAAGAAGATTTTTTCAATCGGCGAAACCACCGAAAAAGAAATTAAAAAGTTCACCAAAAACCCAGTATTCACCAGTAAAGAAAGCAATCTTGATGATTTATTAAATGTAATTGCGAACAACAGCATGAAATAAACAAAACATCAGGATTAAAAAGATATTATGATTAAGAACGACCTATATTTAAAAGCATTAAGAGGAGAAACCGTTGAAAGACCACCGGTTTGGATGATGAGACAGGCCGGAAGATTCCTGCCGGAATTCCGCGCGCTTCGTGATCAGTACGATTTCTTCACCAGATGCCGTACGCCAGAACTCGCAGCCGAAATCACCATGATGCCCATCCGTAGATATCCGCTGGATGCCGCGATACTTTTTTCTGATATTTTAGTTGTTCCACAGGCGATGGGAATTGATTTCGAAATGAAAGAAGGTGTTGGACCATGGCTGGAAAACCCAATCCGTACTTTGGAAGATGTTCAGAATGTTGTGGTTCCTGATGTTAATGATACTTTGGGTTACGTTTTCGATGCCATCGAATTGACCTTGCAGAAATTAGACAACAATATTCCGCTCATTGGTTTCGCCGGATCGCCGTGGACCATTCTGTGCTACTGCGTTGAAGGGAAAGGTTCTAAAGCTTTCGAAATCGCAAAAACCTTCTGTTTCCAGAATCCTGAAGCAGCCCATTTACTGTTGCAAAAAATTACCGACACTACGATTGCCTATCTGAAAAGAAAAGTTGAAAAAGGCGTTTCTGCCGTTCAGGTTTTCGATTCCTGGGGCGGAATGTTATCACCTTACGATTACGAAGAGTTTTCATGGAAATATATCAACCAGATTGTAGAAGCTTTGAGTCCCTTAACCCATGTGGTTGTTTTCGGGAAAGGCTGTTGGTTTGCACTGGAGGACATGACAATGTCTAAAGTTTCTGCACTTGGAGTAGACTGGACCATTAAACCGGAATTCGCCAGAGTTTTAACCAATCACTCCATGACTTTACAGGGAAATTTTGATCCTACAAGACTACATTCTTCTCCTGAAACTATCCGTAAAATGGTTCACGAAATGATTAACCGTTTCGGCAAAGACCGTTATATCGTCAATCTGGGTCACGGGATTTTACCAAATATTCCTCTGGAAAATGCTGAAGCGTTTATCCGCGCTGTTGTGGACTGGAAACCGAATTAAAATGAATGGCGCGAGCGAAGCGAGCGTCAATAAGTTTAGTTAGAAAAATTAAAAAAGAAAATGCTTAATGTGTTTCCTTTTTTAATTGATTTCCATTTCATAATACCTCAACTCCTCTTCATCATCAGGTAACCGAACGGTTTTCTGGAATTTTAGTCCCAGCTTTTCAATCAGTTTTTGGGATGATATGTTAGCGTCTGTAGTGATTGCGGAGAGTTTTTTCAAGCCAAATTCTTTCAAAGCAACTTTAATTAAAGCAGATGCAGCTTCAAATCCGTAACCTTTACCTTCAAATTCAGGAAGGAAAGAGAATCCGATATCGTGTACATCAAGTCCTTCACGTTCGAAAATGCCAACGCTCCCAATTTTTTGCCCGTCATCTTTCCGCACAATAACATAATTCCCGTAACCCAATCTTTCAATCTGAGGAAGAAACCTGTTGATAATATAATCCCGAGCAGCATCCGTATTACGAATGTTTCTGTCTCCAATAAACTCAATAAATCGTGGCGAGTTATATAATTCGTAAATAAACGATGCATCATCAACCGAAACCGGTTTTAGAAAGAGGCGTTCTGTTTCAATATTATCTGTCACTTTGGTAAAAACTATATTGTTGTAAGACTCAAAATTATGAAAAATCACGGCATAAAAATGGAATGTCTGTTAAATCAATGCTTTTTTTAAACATAAATTTAAAATGAACATCAACCCAGAAATTATCGGATTTATCGCCGGCGGGATGTCCTCGGCATTATTTATCCCACAAATCATAAAGATCATCAAAGAAAAATCTGCGGAGGAAATTGCGCTTCTTACCTGCATCATCGGAATCGTGAGTTCTGGGCTTTGGCTCTGGTACGGCATTATGCAGGAGCACATCTCTATGATGGTCACTAACAGCATTTCAATAGTTGCAACAGGGGTTTTGATTGTGTTAAAACTCATTTATGACAAAGAAAAAAACTAATTTTGTACTCATCAGAAAAAACTAAACTATGCTCGATAATAAAGAACACCTATACGAAAAAGCCGTTTTGGTAGGCTTGATCACCCAAAATCAGGATGAAGAAAAGCTTGTGGAATATATGGATGAATTAGAATTCCTCGCTCTAACCGCAGGCGCTACGGTAGTAAAACGTTTCACTCAAAAATTAACCCAGCCTGATTCCAAAACATTTATCGGAAGCGGAAAAGCTCAGGAAGTACGCGATTTTGTAAAAGAAAACGAAATCGGAACCGTGATTTTCGATGATGAACTTTCGCCTTCACAACTAAAGAATTTAGAAAGAGAAATTGAAGTTAAAATTCTTGACAGAACCAATCTTATTCTTGATATTTTTGCCCAGCGTGCGCAAACTTCTTATGCAAGAACTCAGGTGGAATTAGCTCAGTATCAATACCTTCTACCACGACTTACAAGAATGTGGACCCACCTCGAAAGACAGAAAGGGGGTATCGGAATGAGAGGTCCGGGTGAAACAGAAATCGAAACCGACAGAAGGATTATCCGTGACCGTATCTCTTTGCTTAAAGAAAAACTCAAAACAATCGACCGCCAAATGGCGACCCAAAGAAATAACCGCGGAAAGGTAGTGCGCGCGGCGCTGGTAGGTTATACCAACGTAGGGAAATCTACCCTCATGAACGCCCTTTCCAAATCCGATGTTTTTGCTGAAAATAAACTTTTTGCGACCCTCGATACCACGGTTAGAAAAGTAGTGATCGGCAACCTGCCTTTCCTGTTGACGGATACCGTAGGTTTCATCAGGAAACTTCCTACGCAGTTGGTGGAGAGTTTTAAATCTACTTTAGACGAGGTTCGGGAAGCTGATTTGCTTATTCACGTAGTTGATATTTCCCATGAAAGTTTTGAGGATCATATCGATTCCGTAAACAAGATTTTAATGGAAATCAACGCCCATCAGAAACCGATGATTATGGTTTTCAATAAGATTGATGATTTCAGCTACGAGAAAAAGGAGGAAGATGACTTAACACCAGAATCACGTAAAAATATTTCTCTGGACGAATGGGAAAAAACCTGGATGTCGAAATCTAAATTCCCTACCGTATTTATTTCGGCTTTAACAAAAGAAAATTTTGAGGAAATGAAAAAAATGATCTACGACGAGGTCCTTAAAATTCATATTTCAAGATTCCCGTACAATGATTTCCTTTTTGAGTATTTTGAGGAGGAAGAAGACAAATAAATTGCATGTAGTGGTAGATGAAATAAAATCCGCACTTCAAGATCTTGCACTTCCAGAGAAAGCTGCGTTTTTTCCCCGTTTTTTTAAAGCCGGAAAAGACGGGTACGCTGAAGGTGATCGCTTTATTGGTGTTACGGTTCCTGACCAGCGAAAGATTGTTAAAGAATACTGGCAGAGAATTTCATTGCCGGAAATTGCTGAACTTTTATCTTCAAAAATTCATGAACACCGCCATTGTGCTTTATTAATGCTCGTAAATAAATTCGAAAAGGCAAGGAGTGAAAAAGATAAAAACGATATTGTCAGCTTTTATCTGAATTACAAAAAGTTCGTTAATAACTGGGATTTGGTTGATAATTCTGCGTATAAAATTCTGGGCAGGCACTCATTCGAAACCGAAAATGAGGATCTTTTAAGAACGTTGGCTGCTGAAGAAAATATGTGGAGTAAAAGAATGGCAATTGTCGCCACGATGTTCTACGTAAAAAAAGGGAAATTTGAACTCCTCAAAGAACTGGCACTGTATAATCTGCATCACCCGCACGATTTAATGCACAAAGCAAATGGCTGGCTCCTGCGTGAAATGGGAAATAAAAATGAAGCAGAACTTTTTAGTTTCCTGAAAACAAATTATCATACAATGCCAAGAACAACGCTACGCTATGCGATCGAAAAAATGGATGAAGATTTAAGACAGGATTTTTTGAAAGGCAGAATTTAATGGTAATTTTGCACCAATTGAATTGATGATCGCTGAAAAATAGAATTTTAGAATGAGTGAAATATTTTACGTTCGGGAAATCTTCCATTATTTTCTGCATTTTATTTTCCCGTTTTTCATTGCGAAAATGTTTTTTAAAGATCATTGGCGTAAAGCCTATCTTGTCATGATTGCTACCATGGCTGTAGATATTGACCATATTTTTGCAGACCCAATTTTTGATCCTAACAGAGCGAGCATCGGATTTCACCCACTTCATACTTATCCTGCAATTGCAGTATATTTTTTAGGCACTGTCTTTTTTAAAGGATATTATAAAATAGCATCTGTCGGACTTCTTTTTCACATGTTTACAGACTTCCAGGATTATTATTTTTGGCAATGAAAACATCTTTTCCGATTTATTTTTTAAATAATTATTTCATTTTCAATAGATTTTTTGTATTTTGTAAAAAATTTTTTTTATGAAGTTAAAGAGCATTTTACACTGGACCATTCTGGTTCCTATCATCGCCGGCCTATTTTATCTCGGCGGATTTTTAGTGGATAATACAATATCTAATCTTGCCGGGGCGATCCTTCTTTTTGGAAGTGTTTTAGCTGCAGTACATCACGCAGAGGTGATTGCACACAAAGTGGGAGAACCTTATGGAACTATCATTTTGGCGATCTGTATAACAATCCTTGAGGTAGGCTTAATTATTTCTTTCATGCTTTCCGGCGGCGAGGGCGCTATGACTTACGCCCGCGACACGGTTTTTGCGGCGGTAATGCTTATTCTTAACGGTATTTTAGGAGCTTGTATCTGGATCGGTGCCGCGAAGTACAAAGAGCAGTTTTTTATGCGCAGCTCCGGAACAACTTATTTAGTAAGTTTAGTTGCCATTCTTGTGCTTACCCTAATATTGCCTAATTATACCTCCAGTGTGCGGGGGCCGTTTTATACTGAGGCACAGTTAATTTTTGTTTCCCTTGCCTGTTTGGTAATTTATGGCACCTTTCTCAGGGTGCAGACGGTACGTCACCGTAATTTCTTTGTTATTGAAGAAGAGGATCATACCACGCACGAAGCAGACCCACCAACAATGCAGAAGACTATACTAAGTTTAGCTTTATTGGTCGTTAGTTTAGCAGTAGTGATTTTTATGGCTAAAGGCTTATCTCCTGTCATCGAGCATTTTGTGGAAAATATAGGAGCACCACGCGCGTTGGTTGGGGTAATCATTGCATCTGTGGTATTGTTGCCTGAAGGTGTTGCTGCAATACGGGCCGCCAGAAATAACCAGATACAGACCTCTATTAATCTGGGATTAGGTTCAGCACTCGCAAGTGTGGGACTTACCATCCCAGCGGTATCAGTAGTATGTATCCTGTTCGATATCCCGTTCGTTCTGGGCTTGGATATGAAATCCATTATACTACTCGCTTTGTCGGTTTTCATCGTGATGCTGTCACTGAGTCGGGGCAAAACAAATATTATGTACGGCGCAGTGTTAATCGTGAATCTCGCAGCGTATATCTTTACCGTTATTATTCCTTAAAAAAAAATGTGAATTTTCATCTTCCGAAAATTCACATTTTTTTCTTAAAACATTTATCGCAATCTTCTTGCAACTTCCATTTTATACGCCATTAAATTAGCAATGTTCGATGCCTTGTAGATGGCAGCTTCCGCCAATTCACCTGTAAAATTCTCCTCAACAGTTTCAGTCCACAAACGGATCCAGTGCGCGAAATGATCTTTTTCTATCGCCACTTTCTCATTGATAGGGAAATGCATCGCCATAGGATTTCCTTTGTAAGAGGCTTCTCCGAACAGCAGGCTTTCCCAAAACGAATACATTTTCGGTAAATGGTGACTCCAATCTACTTTTGCAACATCATTAAAAAAAAATCCAATTTTCTCGTCCTTACTGACTTTATCATAAAATGCGTTGACCAAAAATTCAATATCATCTCTTGACTCTAATTTTTTCATGCATCAAAATTAAGATTTTAAAACGATTGGTTTAATGGGTACGCTTGAAACTCCTTGTTTTACGGGCGGACAATTCGCGCTATCCGCTCATACTCCTCACTCAGCCGCTCCACTCCATTCTGCGGCTTCGCTGTGGGGTAACCGCTGCTATCGCGGCCGCAAATCAATTTATTAAATGATCCCAGATTTCGCGAATATCAGTTATTTTTGCATCATGAATCTCGACTTCTATAAAAACCAGGCAACTTTAAAACAGAAAGAACACAAAAAGTTTCTGGATAATTTAAAGAAGAAACCACCCAAAAACCTCGATTACACCGTTCAGGAAACCCATGACGAAGTTTTTGAAAAAATTAACTGCCTTAAGTGCGCAAACTGCTGCAAAACCACAGGACCGCTTTTTACCGAAAAAGATACCGAAAGAATTGCAAAGCATCTGCGGATGAAACAGGTCGATTTCGAAGCCAAATTCCTGAGAACCGACGAAGACAATGACAAAGTTCTGCAAAGCCTGCCTTGTTGGTTTCTGAATGCCGACAACACCTGTTCGATCTACGAAGTAAGACCTAAAGCCTGCCGAGAGTTCCCTCATACAGACCGAAGAAAAATTTACCAGATCAATCATCTCACCATTAAAAATACGCTCATTTGCCCTGCAGCATTCGAATTTGTAGAACGTTTAAAGAAGAATTTTGAGAAATAAACCACTCTCTAAATAAATCACAAACTTTAATAAATTGAGTTAAAGTTTGCTTTCGCGGATAATTACCTGCGCATTACCTGCGTTATAGCTTCAGCACTAACCTAAAATTTAATATTATGACAAAGTCCTTATTCGCAGTAGTATTATTGGCTGCAGGCGTAAGTTTCGCCACCGCTCAAACCACCGACAAGACAAAGAAAGTAAAAGCGGAAAAAGCTGCCAAAACCGAAGTGAAAGCTGAAGTAAAGGCCGATGCTGCTGTAGCACTTCCGGTAGAAACTTTGGAAGTGAAAGCAGCAGATGACACGGCTGTAAAAACAGAAACTGCGGCTGAACTAAAACAGGAAGAAGTTGCAAAACCAACTCCAAAAAAACAGGAACCCATGTAAAGAGTAAAAAGTGAAAGAAAGAAGTCCTGCCAAATGGCAGGACTTTTTTATGCAAAAAAAATCCCGCCACATAAGTGCCGGGATTTTCTTTTATATTTCTGGAATATTATTCTGCGCTTGTAGCTTCTGCTGCAGGAGCTTCTCCTTCTGCAGGAGTTTCTTCCTCATCATCTTCCACTACTGCCCCGCCTTTCATTGCAGTTCTAGACATCTTAACAGCAACTACTACTGCATTGTCCGGGTGCATAAATGTGAAATTGTTTGTTTTGATGTCGCCAACATAAAGCTTGTTACCAATTTTCAGCGGAGTAACATCTACTACGATTTCGTCTGGTAAGTTTGCAGGCAATGCCTTCACTTTCAGCTTTCTGTAAGTCTGTCTCATAGCTCCACCGGAAACTACACCTTTCGCACGTCCTGTAAGAACCACAGGAACTTCCATTACTACCGGCTTGTCCTCAGACAACTGGTAGAAATCCGCGTGCAGGATTTTGTCGGTAAGTGGGTGAAACTGGATGTCCTGAAGTACGGCAGGAATTGTTTGTCCGTCAACCTCAATAGATACCGTGTGTGCTTCAGGAGTATATACCAAACCTTTGAATGATCTTTCTTCAGCAGAAAAATTAAGGGTTTCGGCGCCTCCGTAAACAACACAAGGAACTAATTCAGCATCACGTAAAGCTTTAGTAGACTTTTTGCCCACGCTTTCTCTTTTTGTACCTTGAATTGTAATTGATTTCATTATAATGTATTATAAAAATTTTAAGGGTGCAAAGATAGATAATTTTTATTAAATAATAAATTTATCACTGATTGATTTGTGTTCGTGAACCATTTTCATTACATCAGCAAAGAGTTCAGCACACGAAAGCACTTTAATTTTAGAAGATAATTCCGTTTTTACCGGAATGGTATCGGTAACAATTACTTCAGAAATTCTTGAGTTTTCGATGTTTTCATAGGCTTTTCCAGAAAGCACGCCATGAGTTGCCATTGCTCTTACGCTTTTCGCTCCATTTGCTATCAAGATATCTGCAGCCTTACAAAGTGTTCCTGCAGTATCGATCATATCATCGATAAGGATTACATTTTTACCCTCTACATCGCCGATCAGGAACATTTCTTCGATCACGTTGGCTTTCTTTCTTTCCTTATAGCAGATTACAACCTCAGCACCGAGATGACCCGCATAATTCTTAGCTCTTTTTGCACCACCCATATCCGGTGAGGCAATGGTAAGGTTTTCAAGATTCAGAGATAAAATATGGTCAATAAACAGCGTTGATGCATAAAGATGATCAACCGGAATTTCAAAGAATCCCTGGATTTGGTCTGCATGCAGATCCATCGTCATTACTCTTGTAGCACCAGCTGCTGTAAGAAGGTTGGCCACGAGTTTCGCTCCGATTGGGGCGCGGGGCTGGTCTTTCCTGTCCTGTCTTGCCAAACCGTAATATGGTAGCACGACGGTAATGCTTTTGGCAGAAGCTCTTTTCGCAGCATCGATCATCAGCAATAATTCTAAAAGATTATCTGCCGGTGGAAACGTGGAGCCTATCAAAAAAACTCTTCCTCCTCTCACGGACTGATCCAGAACCGGCTCGAACTCACCGTCGCTGAATTCCTGAAACTTAATCTTTCCTAAATCCTGCCCGTAATGTTGAGCAATTTTTTCCGCCAGAACCTTGCTGGTCCTTGTAGAAAAAAGATAACTTGCCTGATTAGCCATTTTTACTTTTTTAGATGGTGCAAATTTAAAAAAATAAAACCACCTGAAAGAGTTCAAGTGGTTTTAAGTTTATTTATTTTCGAATTCCTTTTACGGGAATTTTACTCCTGAATAGCTGTTTACATTAACCATCGGAAGTGTAGATTTATAAGTCGTATTAATCGCTTTGATAAATTCATTGGCAATTAATGCATACCCTCTACCGGTAAGATGAACTCCGTCCAGAGAGAAAGTTCCACCTGTAACGAAAGTAGCCGTATATTTCACCCCATCAAACTGGATTCCTGATGCTGCAGACAGTTCAGTCATTTTAGCATTGGCATCTACGAAAGCTAAGCCTTTTGAAGTGGCAATTGCTTTAAGTGATGCGTTGTATGCCGCTGTGGCTGTTAAAACTTTATTCTTCTCTGTTTTCGTCAGTATGTACTGATTTGCCAAAGGATAAGAAATTCCGTTTACATTAATGCTCGCCGGCGCGCCTGCAACCGGAGTACCGATTACTGAACTTGTTGATAAAAGTACCAAATCTTCAGCTGTAGCCTGTCTTGCCTGACCATAAATCTGCCCGAAAGCGGCTGCTGTAGGCGCTCCCAAAGAAGGCGTTAAAGCCAGGGTAAGTTGTGCTGAAAGATTGGTTAAAGAATTATCTACAATTAACAATGGGTTTGAAGCAGTTGCTGAAAGCAAATTGATTCTATCGCCCGCTCCGAAAGCGGTAAGTGCTTGTTTCAAAGGCCCGTACAAACCAGTGTTCAGCGCAGTAATATTAGATCCCAACAATGCCGGTGTTAAAGGATTATAAGGAACTCTTGTAAAAAACGGAATCGAAGTTACATTCGGGATATTTGCCATAACTCCCTTTGCACCGCCAGTTGTAAGCGCATTCACATAGCCGCTGATCACTGAAGCAAACACATTAGGATCTGTAATATCATTTGAGCCGTAAGTTGTTGGATCAACATTTCCAGTTTGATCTACACCCGAGCCTCCGCTTGTGGCGTAAGAAAGAACGTCGTTATTTCCGATCCAAAGCGAGAAAAATGTAGGAGCCTGAGCTACTGCATCACCAATTACCGACGAAGTTCCGCTTGTTGCAAATCTTACATAATATGGGTTTGCTTTCCCTGTGGTTAATCCTGCCATGTTACCATAACCTGCAGCACCTAAGTGAAATGATTTTGCTCCTGGAACACCAAGGTTTTGATAAGGTCCACCTGCTGTAATATTATCCAGAGCCGCTGCTGGTGCTGATGGTACTGGCGATAAAGCTCCATTAACAACCTGAAGATTCAGTTTCCCTGCAAAACCAGGAAGATTGGTGAAACCACCTGTATTATTAGGCATCATAGGCTGTTTGAAAGCGCCTCCACCCGCAAGCTGCATCTGTGCTGCAATCATCGAAGGGTAAGATTCATTCTGTCCGTCAATATATAATGCATTGTCACGGTATCCTGAGGTAAGTGAATTTCCTAAAGCTACATATTTAGTAAAATCTGCATTTCCTTTAGAAACTACGATACTGCTTACGTCCTGATCAAAATCTGTGTCGCAGCTGATATTAAATAATAAAGCTGAGACTGCTATTGTTGAAATTAATATTCTTTTCATAATTAAAATAATTCTTAAAATGCGTTGTAAGATAAACCTAAACCAAAGTAATAAGCTTTAGCTTTAGCCTGTCCGTAGAAATCGTAATAGCTGTTATCAACCTTTCTTGCTGTCTGGAAGTTATAAGCTCCGGATAAATCAATTCCCAATCCTTTCCACTTGTAACCGATACCACCTGTAATTACGTTTGCGTTGAAAGATGGCGTTTCAGGGATGAAATCTTTATCCTCATACGGTGATTCATCAAAATAATATCCTAAACGTGCTGCGAAATTATCCGTAACCATATATTGTGTTCCCACTCTCCAGGTTTGTGTACTGTGGAAGTTTTTAGGAGATACCAATACGGTTGGATCACTTGGCTGGTTACCTACCGGCGCGTTTTCGAAATCTAGAGTTAACTGCTGGTACTGATCCCAACCGCTGTAATTGAAATCACCAGAAACCGACCATTTTGGTGTAATCTTATAAGTAACCCCAAGAGTATACTCATCCACCAAAGGTAAAACTGCTTTAAAGTTATCCTGTCCGCTGGCATTTAAACCGATTAGCGGATATAAACTCGGAGCTACATCAAATGTTGCTACACCTGCATCAGCTTTCATATCAACAGGGGAACGGTAAGCAATACTTACATCAAGTTTTTCACTTGGTTTAAAGTAAAATCCAAGACCAAATCCTGTTCCTGTCGCCTTTTCATCTTTAATGTTAAGGTTTCCTCCAAACTGTGTAAGCGATTTAGTCCAGTCTACCCCACCTTTAGCGTAGATGAAACTACCTCCCAACGACACCCAAGGTGCAAGTTTGAAAGAGACCATCGGCTGGAAATAAAATGCCTGAAGTTTAATCTTCTGTACAATTTCACGCCCTGCCCAGTCTGTAGGCCACTCAACGGTACTTCCAAAAGGAGTCGCAAAGCTGAAACCAACAGAAACTTCATCCAAAACCTTATAAGCAACTGCTGCATAAATAGGTGTTCCCATAGGATTGTCGGTAGAAAATGATTCTAAAGTAGAAGCATTTTGATAAGTAATTTCAGAGTTGATTCCAAAACCACCTGCAGCAATACTTAATTTACTTGGAATAAAAGAAATACCTGCTGGGTTGAAAAATGCTACACTCGCATCTTCTGCGTGGGCACTTGTATGTGCCATAGCGAGTTGTTTCACGCCCTGTAATGACACTCTAAAGCCACCTGCCTGTGCAAGCATACCGGCTAAAAGTGCTGTTGTTACAACAATTTTTTTCATAAATTCATTATTAATGTCCCAAATATAAAATTATTTTTTAAACAAATGTTAATAAATCATAAATTATTTTAAACAACTTCAATTACGGCAGCACCGTTTAATTTCAATACTTTTAAAAAATACATTTAAACCCTTTAAATAAAGGATTTTTAATAGTTGTAAAAGAATCACCGATCTCTATATTTAAATTAAATATCACCATGGAAACCATAGTATTTCTTAAATTTAATCATTGTATGATTTGCATAATAATATTCTTATTATTGAATTATTCGCAAGTTCGGACGGATTTAAGCGAAAATTTAAAATTCAGGAGCAAAATAGACACCGCATTGTTTGCACAAATAAATTTATACTAAATTTGCATGAATATAATCAAAAATCAATATGAGTTGTGGATGTAAAACATCCGGCGATTCGTCCCATTCATGCGGAACTAAATCTGCGAATGGCTGTGAGAATGTAAATACCTGCGGAAATAGTTATAAACTAAGCGTTTTCGATTGGCTCTCGAATATTAACAATCCTTCCCAATCGCAAACCGATTTTGTGGAGGTAAGATTCAAGAACGATCGTAAATTTTTTTATAAAAACGTACATAATTTACCGCTTCATATGGGAAGCGTAGTCACAGTAGAATCCAGTCCGGGTCACGATATAGGTGTAGTGAGCCTTACCGGAGAGTTGGTAAAAATTCAGATGAAAAAGAAAAATTTTTCTGAAGACAACCCTTTAAAAATCTACCGTTTAGCTAATCAGAAAGACATTGAAGTCTGGCATGAATCGCGGGCCAAAGAAGAGGCCGTAAAAATTCAGGCACGCAAAATTTCTTACGCCTTAAATCTCGATATGAAGATTACCGATGTCGAATTTCAGGGTGATGGCGCAAAAGTAACTTTCTATTATACTTCGGATTCCCGAGTGGATTTCCGTCAGTTAATTAAGGAATATGCCTCTACTTTCCGTACGAAAATCGATATGAAACAAATCGGGTTCCGGCAGGAAGCGGCAAAAGTTGGCGGTATTGGTTCCTGCGGACGCGAATTGTGCTGCTCTACATGGCTTACCGATTTCCGGTCTGTAAATACCAATGCGGCACGTTATCAGCAGTTAAGCATCAATCCCCAGAAACTCGCGGGACAATGCGGTAAACTGAAATGCTGTCTGAATTACGAACTCGACAGCTATCTGGATGCACTCAGCGATTTTCCTTCGTCATCGACAACGATTGATACCGTGAACGGGAAAGCTTTCTGTATTAAAATCGACGTTTTCAAAAAAAGAATGTGGTTTGCATATGTTGACCGTTCTATGGCATGGTATGATCTTGATGTTCAGGACGTAAAGAAACTGATCGCTCAAAACAAAAAAGGTGAAAAAGCCCTTCCGTTGGAAGAACTTCGCACCCAGCATGATATTCCGATGAAGTCTGTCGATCTGATTCAGGAAAATAATATGGACCGTTTCGAAAAGAAAAACCGAAACTCCGGTAAAAACCAGAACAGGAAAAAACCGAACAGTCCGAAAAATAATCAAACCCAGAGACCTGAGCAAAAAGCCACTACTGGTTCAACAGAACGGAGAAATGTTTCTGAGAAAAAACAGCAGCCTAATGCCAAGAATCAGAATCCCAATCAGCAGCCGAAGAAATTTAAAAAGAAGCCTCAGCCAAAACGAGATGACAATGCATAAGATATTAGTTGTTTTCTGCGTTTTGATAATGCTTTCGGGGTGTACAAGTGATTCCGAAACAGTTCACATGAAAAACCTGAACGGAATCTGGCCGAAAACAGCTGAACAGAAATTCGATCTTGTTATTGAAGATGCACAGGCTCCAAAAAATATTATATTTGTTGTGAGGAATAATAATGAATATCCTTACAGCAATATCAGGTTCATCGTAAATTTCATGGAGACTAAAACCAAAAAGAAGTCGACGGATACGCTGAATTACATTTTGGCGAAACCAAACGGAGAATGGCTCGGAAAAGGATTTGGAGATACCAAAGAAACGCTGTTTCAATATAAAGTAAATTATAAATTCCCGCAGAACGGCAATTATACGATTGGGATTATCCATGCGATGAGAACCGACAGCTTAAAGGGAATTGAAGATATTGGTGTAAAAATAGAAACGGCAAAACCGTAACATCATTTATGGAAAACAAAAAAAACCACGGGAGCAAGCCAAAGCCAACCTTTCCGCTTCCGCCCAAGAAACAGAAAAATACCGGCTGGAAAAAGTGGGTGAAAGTTGTTTGGATGGGACTTATTGCTGTAATTTTAGGAATTGCAGCCCTATTTTTTGCAACTTCACAGGGATTTTTAGGCAATATGCCCGATGTGAAGGAACTCGAAAATCCTGACATTTATGTAGCCTCCGAAATTTATTCTTCTGACGGTAAACTTCTTGGCAAATTCGAAAAGGAAAAGACTCAGCCTGTTACCTATAAAGAACTTCCGCCTCATCTAATTTATGCTCTTCAGGCTAAAGAAGATGAACGTTTCAAAGAGCACTCAGGTATTGATTTACAGTCAGTTGCAAGAGCAGTAGTATATGGCGGGCAGCGTGGCGGAGGTTCCACAATTACCCAGCAGCTCGCGAAGTTACTTTTTACCGACAGGGTTTCACAGAACAAAATTCAGAGAGCTTTTCAAAAGCTTAAAGAATGGGTTGTGGCGGTAAGTCTGGAGAAAAGATACACCAAAGAAGAAATCATTACACTGTATTTCAACAAATTCGATTTCCTTTACAATGCTAACGGAATCGAAATGGCGTCCCGAATTTATTTCAACAAACCAACTTCAAAACTTACCCTTCCGGAAGCAGCAATGTTCGTCGCAATGCTCGAAAATCCCGTGAAAAACAACCCGATGCGAAATGAACAGCGGGCAAAAGCCAGAAGAGATGTGGTGTTAGATCAAATGGTAAAAACGGGGTACATCGATCAGCAAACCTTCCAGAAAGCTGTAGATACTCCAATTGTTTTAGATTATCATCCTGTAAAATCTATTGATGAAGGTTATTCTGCCTATTATAAATTTTATCTTAGAAAGGAAATAGAGGGATATTTAAAGGATTACGAAAAGAAAACCGGTAAAACTTTGAATCTCTTCAAAGACGGCTTGAAAATTTATGTGACATTAGATTCTAAAATGCAGATTTATGCAGAAGAAGCCATTAGAGAACATTTAACAGATCTGCAGCAAAGGTTTGATGCTGAACAGCGCGGGCGTAAGCAGAGACCATTCTATTTTCTTGATGACAAGCAGATCGAAGGTGTGATGATGCAGGCTGTGAAAAGAACCGGAAGATACAGGCAACTTAAGAACGCAGGAGTACCCGAGGATTCTATTATGATGGATTTCCGAAAACCGATTAAAACTTCGCGTTTTACATGGAGCGGCGAGGAAGAAGTAGAAATGTCTCCGTGGGATTCAATCCGCTATCATAAGCAGATCGCGCAGGCAGGTTTGATGTCGATGGTGCCGGGAACGGGGGAAATTAAAGCCTGGGTCGGCGGTATCAACTGGCAGCATTTCCAGTATGATCATATCAAACAGGGTAAACGCCAGGTAGGTTCTACGTTTAAACCATTTGTATATGCCACCGCGATTATGAAACTGGGAATGACACCTTGTTCAACGGTTTCTAACGCAACTTACACCAAAGGAACTTGGAAGGTAGAAGGATCAGGCGGAATGCTCACGTTAAAAGATGCATTGGCTCATTCCAAAAACCCTGTTGCAGTGCGGCTTATTGAAATGACAACGCCGAAAAGTGTAATTCAGACAGCACGAGATTTGGGCGTTACAGAAGAAATTCCGAACGAATATGCTGTTGCATTAGGTTCCTCAGACATTACGATCTTCGAAATGCTGGGTGCTTACTCCACTTTTGCAAACTACGGTAATTATATTAAGCCTGAAATGATCTGGCGTATCGAAGATGCAAACGGAAGAGTGATTAAGGAAGTAAAACCGGTTCTCAAAGAAGTGATGAATGAACTTTATGCCTATACAATGATCGACCTGATGAAAGGCGTTGCCGAGTTTGGTACCGCATCCGGAGAATTGGGCAGAAGAGGCGTACAGAAAGGAATCGAAATTGCTGCCAAAACAGGAACAACACAGAATAATTCCGACGGTTGGTTCATGGGAATCACGCCTAATCTGGCAACAGGAGTTTGGGTAGGTTGGGAAGACCGTGCTACTCACTTCCGCGGAACTGGCGAAGGTCAGGGGGCGAAAATGGCACTTCCGATCTGGGCAATTTTCATGAAAAAAGTCTGGGCAGATAAAGAAAGTGGTGTTACTATCGAGGATAAATTCATTAAACCTTCCAACTGGACCGGAAGTTGCTCAGACCTGCAGGGACTTGGCGGCTACGGCGACGAAGGCGGACTTCAAACCATGGATGAACTTACGAATCCTAAAGTTGAAGAACCCGTTAACACCCCGAAAAAATCGAACGGTAAGAAAGAAGAAAACGTCAACGAAAACATCAATACCGGCGACGAAATAGACTTCAACAAATAATATTTGAAAAACCAATCTACAAACATCCTTTCAATTTTTTGGAAGGATGTTTTTTTTAGCGAACTTTGAATTATGAATTTATCTAAAATCACTCAACAATACTATCAACTTTTCCCGGCCGATACTTCCGGAAATATTATGCAGAGGCAAACTCCGGGCGTACTCCTGGCAGAGACTCCGATCTCGGGATTTACGGATGCCGAGCTCATTATATTTAATAAAAACCTTTCAGAAGAAATAGGACTTGGCAAAATTGAAAATGAGCAGGATTTCTGGTTTCTTAATGCCGCCACAGCACCTCAACATTTAAAAACGTACGCTACTGCCTATGCAGGGCATCAGTTTGGGAATTGGGCAGGGCAACTCGGTGATGGCAGGGCAATTTTTGCAGGCGAGATTGCTGATAAAAATGGAAAAAAAACAGAACTTCAGTGGAAAGGAGCGGGTGCAACGCCCTATTCCCGCCATGCGGACGGCAGAGCAGTACTTAGGTCTTCCGTGCGTGAATATGTGATGAGCGAGGCGATGTTTCATTTGGGAATTCCCACAACCCGGGCTTTGTCTCTGTCGCTTTCAGGCGAAAATATAGTCCGCGATATGCTTTATGACGGAAATCCGCAGTACGAAAAAGGTGCGGTGATGATGCGGACTGCTGAAAGTTTTCTGCGTTTCGGGCATTTTGAACTGATATCTGCTCAAAACGACATCAGTCTGCTGACCAAACTCGCCGATTTTACAATTGAAAATTATTTTCCGAAAATCGATCCCAAAAATCCGACAAAATACTCAGAATTTTTTGCGCAGGTTGCCGAAAGAACTTCGGATATGATTGTGGAATGGTATCGCGTAGGTTTTGTACATGGTGTAATGAATACCGATAACATGTCTATTTTGGGACTTACCATTGATTATGGACCATTCTCCTTTCTGGACGAATACAGTTTGAATTTCACTCCGAACACTACAGATTTGCCCGGCCGCAGATATGCATTCGGGAATCAGGCTAAAATTGCGCAGTGGAATCTCTGGCAACTTGCAAATGCATTATTCCCTTTGATTAAAGATGAAAAAATCCTGGAGAAAATGCTTAATGATTTCAGTACAGATTTCTGGAAAAAGCATGATAAAATGATGGCGGCCAAATTCGGTTTTAATGAAGTTCTGAATGGGGATGATCTGTTTTTCACCAATGTGCAAAATTTAATGGCAGAGTTAACAATAGATTATACATTGTTTTTCAATGCGTTAGAATCAATCACCGAAGACACAGAGCCGAAATCGCATTTTGAAAATATTTTCTATAACACAATTACTGATGAGCAGTTTGTGAACTTCAAAGACTTTATTTCGTCATATCTCGGGAGACTGAAACTGAATACCATTTCCAAAACAGAATCCAGAAAACTGATGCAAAAAAGCAACCCGAAATTCATTCTCAGAAACTATATTTTGTTTGAATGTATTAATGAAATTACTGACGGCAAAAAAGATTTTCTGCATAAAATCCTGAACGCTCTGGAAAATCCTTACGAAGAAATTTTCCCGGAGTTTTCGCAAAAGCGTCCGCCGTTTTATGATGGCCAAACCGGAAGCTCCACCCTATCCTGCAGTTCTTAAAATTTCTTACTTTTGCGGAAATTTTTCACCTTGGTTTTTAAACAAAAAATTACTGATTTTTTTAAAACAGTTCTCCCATCTACAAAATTTGAACTTCTACTATTCACCATTTTCATTACCGTTTATGGTATTCTGGGAAGTTTCATTGCTCTGAATTACCGCATTATTTTTGACGACAGAATTCCTTGGGATGCTTACTTCAGTTTTGATAACCGCGCGATTGTAATGACTGGCGGCGGATTCGAAAGGCATCCTCTGGCCAATTATTATTTCGACTGGATCCGGGAGTTTGCTTATCTTTTTTCAGACGGTAAAAAGGATGAAAATTTCCGGCTGGTTTTAGCCTGCTGCAGTAATTTGGCCATAAGTCTCAGCTTAATTCAGGTTTATAAGTATTTAAAGAACATTATAAGGTTACCGAAGAAAATCTCGCTGCTAATCCTCTTTTTCTTTGCCTTCTTCTCAACCAATATTTTGCTTTCTTTCACACCGGAAACCTACACTTACACTTTGTTTTTCCTCATATTATTTAATTATTACGCAGCACTTAAATTAAAAAAGGAACAGAAAATACCAGCGGCGGCGCTTACTTTGGCGGTCGTTTCAGTTGGCGGTTTAACGGTTACAAATGCCGTAAAAGTCTATATTCCAATGCTCTTTGAGAAGAATATTTTCAGGAACTGGAAAAAATTTGGTCATGCTGTTTTAAGTATCATAATTTCGGTCGCAGCATTTGCTCTCTTATTTCTGAACAGACTGAATTTTAACTACATGAATTTCTTTGATAAGTCGGGCGAACAGTTAGAAAAATTCTCAAAACCGAAAATCACACCGCTTTGGGATATGATTTCGTCATGGTTTATCGGTGGGAATATGCTTTTCCCAGGTTTCGTTATCCGTGATTATCATAACAAAAAAGGATTTGAGTTTAAAGCAATATTTATGGATGTTTATGACTCATGGATTCCTTACGTTTTTGTTGCTGCAGTCGTGTTTTTGTCTATCTGGAGTTACGTAAAAAACTTTAAAAATAAATTTGTGCAGATTCTGATGGTTTCGTTTTTCGTAGATATCATCATACACTGCGTGCTGAAGTTCGGTCTTCATACTTCTTATATTTATGGCGGACATTTCGTTTTTGTGTTCCCGCTGCTCATCGGATGGCTGTTTTACGCCTACCGAAATTCCCCTAAAACACTGTCGGTTCTCTACGTTTCAGTGTGGGGTTTATTTTCTTTTTTAGTACTGAACAATATCGTCAGGTTTCAGGAGTTTTTCGATTTCCTTAACGCCTATTACCAATAAAAAAACGCATCATCTGATGCGTTTTTGTCTGTATAAAGAGTTGAGTTCTTACTTAATTTCGATACAGCCTACTCTACCACCTGCATTTCCGGTTGGCTGTGTTTTGAAATCGTCCGGTCCGGCATGAATAATTAATGTTTTTCCTAGAATGTTTTTAGATTCATCGGTACAGCCAATACACCATTTATCGGTACTGAACTGTAATCTTGCAGTACCGTCTTTATCTGCATTCAGATTTCCAATGTCGCCTTTATGATATTCATCGTGTCCCCATTTTCCGTGCGATTCGGTTGTTGGGTTCCAGTGTCCGCCCGCAGAACTTGCATCAGCCGCAGAACAGTCTCCTTTTTCATGAAGGTGAACCGCGTGAATTCCTGGAGTTAACTTGTAGACATTTAGATCAAGTGCCACGTTTTTACCGGTTTGTACAAATTTGGCTGTTCCCTGAGTCTCAGTCCCACTTTTGGAATTGATCGTGTAATTCTTAGTAGTCGAGCAAGATACTGCTAAAAGCGCACTACCTGCAACGATAGAAAATTTAGCGATTTTCATAACGATTTATTTTAATGTTAAATGATTTCTTAAAGGTAAGCATAATTTCAAAATTTAGAAATGAAACCGCTCAGTACAGGAATTCCCCCTTTCAGTTAAAAAATATTTCAGCAAAACTCATTCCGCAATACATTTGCTTTATAAAACTATTGACCATGCCGACATTATTCCTTTCAAAAATTTTCGCACTTGTCTTGTTCCTGATGAGTTTCTTTGTGACTGCCCAAATCACCGTTTCCGGAAAAGTAAATTTTAAGAACAAAGGGGTTAAGGATATTTCTGTAACCCTTAAAGATACGTACGACGGATCCACGACCGATGAAAACGGTAATTTCTCTTTTCAAACTTCGGAAAAAGGAAAGCAGATTCTGGTATTTTCCAATCCTAAATTTGTGGAAGTTGAAAAACCTTTACTACTGGAAAACGATGCAATCACTATCAATGCAGAATTAAAAGAGCAGATTTCAGAAATCGATGCGGTTGTTATTTCAGCCGGTTCCATTGAAGCCAGCGACAGGAAACGCGCAACTGTTCTTTTAACTCCCATCGATATTTACACCACCGCCGGAGCGAACGGACAGGTTTCCTCGGCGCTCGAAACGGTTCCCGGAGTACAGAAAATCGGAGAAACTGAAGGTCTTTTTGTGCGGGGCGGAACCGGCGCTGAAACTAAATTCTTTATGGACGGAAACCTGGTTAACAACTTCTTTGGAAATTCTGTTCCGGGAATCAAGGCGATGGACAGGCTGAACACTTCCTTATTTAAAGGCAATGTTTTCTCCAGTGGCGGTTATTCTGCGATGTACGGGCAGGCGCTTTCTTCTGTGCTTATCCTGGAAAGTATTGATTTTCCTGAAAGAAACTCTGTTGATATCGGAATTTCACCCATTTTTTTAAGCGGCGGCTTTCAGAACGTGAACGATGAAAAAACTAAATCTTTCGGTATTGCTGCCGCATACAGTAATTTAGGCCTGATGACAAAACTCCTCAAATTCAACAATACTTTTACGAAAGCTCCTGAAAGCTTCGGCACGAATTTCAATTTCAGACTTAAAAATAAAAGCGGAGGTATTTTAAAATATTACGGAAGTTTTGATACCAACAGACTTGGACTTCAGGACGAAAGTCTGGAACCCGAAACCGATTTCGACAATACTTCACTAAAAGGGAAAAACACCTTCCACAATATTTCCTACAGACAGAAACTGGGCAAATATCTTGTTAATTTAGGCAGTTCTTACACTTTCAATAATAACCTGATTGATTTAAGCAACACTTATCAGGAATCGGAATTCAATCCCAACTCGATTGATATTACCGGGAATTATTTTAATGCTAAAGGAACTTTAGAGAGAAAAATCAATAAAATTTCAGCCATAAGAGGCGGAATAGAATTAAACCAAACACGGGAAAATACAGATGTCGCCATTTCACCTGTACCTTATTCTTTTTACGACCGCATTACATCAGTATTTGCCGAAACTGATTTGGGTTTCAGTAATCACTTCTCCGCTAAAGTTGGATTACGATCCGAATATTCAACTGCAGTAAATCAGTGGAATCTCGCCCCGCGACTTGCCTTCGCGTACAGAATTTCAAAAAACTGGACGAGCTCACTGGCCTATGGAACATTCTATCAGAATCCTGAAAATCAATATTTTGGAACCCATGATCTTAATTTTCAAAAAGCAGAACACTATGTTTTACAACTTCAGAAATCTGAAGAAGGAAGAAGTTTCCGCGTTGAAGCTTTTTACAAAAACTATGAAGATTTAATTAAGACAAAACTTGAAAATTACAGACCAGTCGCAATGAGCAACAATGGAGACGGTTTTGCTAAAGGAATTGAACTGTTCTGGCGCGATAAAAAATCAATCAAAAATATAGATTATTGGGTTTCTTACTCATTTTTGGATTCCAAAAGAAATTTCCAGAATTATGACCAGAGTCTCTTCCCGAATTTTGCTGCAAAACATACACTTTCGTTAGTCGCAAAGAAATTTGTGACCGACTGGAAAACCGGTTTCAACCTCTCGTACAGCTACGCATCCGGAAGACCATATTACAATTTCCTTACGGATGACAACGGAAATTATTATCTGAATACGCAGGGTAAGGTAAAGGATTTCAACGCGCTTAATTTCAGCCTGAACTATCTACCAAATCTGGGTAAAAAGGATTCCAAATCGTTTACGGTTTTGGTTCTCTCGGTCAACAATATTCTTAACCAGAAAAATATTTACGGGTACAATTTCTCAAGTGACGGACTGCGGAGCAAACCTATTCTGCCGTCTGCAGACACTTTTATATTCATTGGCGCCTTCATCAGTTTCGGTATCGACAGGACTCAGGATGCAATCGATAATAACCTCTAAATACTGTTCAGAATACAAAACCGACCTTTCAGGAAATAATATCCTGAGCATAAACAACTTATCATATACCTTTGATTCATCAAAATTGTAAAACCAACAAAAAATTATAACCATGAAAAAACTGTTATTCGCAATGTGTCTGATGACCGGAATAATTGCATTCTCTCAAACCGCTTACGATAAAGTAATGACTGAAAAAATCGCCAGCATTGAAAAAGACCAGACTGCCGATGAATTTACCGCGCTCGCAAATGATTTCAAAAGAATCGGCGATAAGGAAAAAACACAGTGGCTGCCGTATTATTACGCCGCATTTTCCACCATTCAGAAAGGCAGAATGGCTATGCGCGAAGGAAAGGTTGCAGACCTTGATCCTATTGCTGCAGAGGCACAGAAATCACTGGATCTAGCTATGGATTTGAGTAAAGACAATGCAGAAAACCTGATCCTGCAGAAGATGATTCATGGTCTTAAAATGATGGTAGATCCTCAGGCAAGATTTATGAGCGAAGGGATGCTTGCCGCCGACGCGTTATCAAAAGCTGAAAAAATTGATGCCGGAAATCCCAGAATAACACTCATGAAAGCGGAAGACACTTACTTTACTCCTGAACAGTTTGGGGGAAGTAAAGCCAGAGGTCTGGAACTGTTTCAGAAATCACTTGATCAGTTCAAAATCTATAAAACAAAATCAGCCTTAGATCCCAACTGGGGAAAAGGTGAAGCAGAATACTTTCTAGCAAACAAGCCATAAACTTAAAAAAATCTCCTGAAAATTCAGGAGATTTTTTTTGTTATTACAGTCCGTAAACAATCCCGATGCTTGGGATAAAACCGCTGCCGAGAAAGGATTTATTCTTATTGTAAAGCACATTATACATTCCGCCAATCTGCATATAGGTTCGCTCACCGAGTTTCTGCATATACCCGCCGCCTAGGTAAAGTGCAGCTTCATCAGCTGAATATTTAAGATTATCCACCTTGTTTTTCTGGGTGATAAAATACTCCTGAAACATACCGCTCAGGAAAAAGTTGCGGGAGAAATAGTAATTCACAAAAGGACCTACCCCAATCATTGTAGATGAGTAATAGTCAGTATTCGACCATTGTAAACTACCTGCTAAACCTGTTTCCAGATTTTCAGTGACCTTGTATCCGACTCTGGGAGAAAGGTAAACAGAAACGCCGCCACCATTACCGAAAGAACCACCCAGACCAGCGTAACCCCCAAAAGTCCATTTTGATTCGTTACTGCCGGTGTGTGCTGTTGTGGCGATTTGTGCATTGAGGCTGAAGGCCGCCAGGAGTAATATAAAAAGTGCTGATTTTTTCATCGTTGTAATACTTGAGTATAAAATTAAGCCTTTTTTTGAAATCGAAATTTTCAATAACGATGAAATCTTTAGGATTCCGGCTTTCTAAATCTTTGGGACAGACACAAAAAGATGTTTTTAGCCCCGATGGAAGCGGCATCCTTTATCTTTTTATCAGAAAAGATAAAGATACAGCGGACAGCGGGTGAAGTTTTTGAAAGAGATCCGGACTTTGTTGCTCCTGAAAATCTGCATTTAAAACCGTAAATTTGCCGTGTGAAACTTTCCCTTGACGAAAGTGTAACTTAAGATATGAAAATAGTAGTAGGTTTATCGGGCGGTGTAGATTCCAGTGTTGCCGCCTATTTGCTGCAAAAACAGGGTCACGATGTGGTGGCGCTTTTTATGCGGAACTGGAATGATGCCTCCGTGACTTTGGAGGACGAATGTCCCTGGATTGAGGACAGTAATGATGCTTTAATGGTTGCCCAGAAACTGGGAATTCCGTTTCAGGTCATCGATATGAGCGAACTGTACAAGGAGAAAATCGTTGATTATATGTTCGCTGAATACGAAAAAGGCAGAACCCCGAATCCCGACGTTTTATGCAACAGGGAAGTAAAGTTCGACGTTTTCATGAAAACAGCTTTATCGCTTGGTGCTGAGAAAGTTGCAACAGGACATTATGCACGCGTAAGTTCTGATTTTGATGAAAATGGGAAGGAGATTTTTCATCTTCTGGCGGGAAAAGACAATAATAAAGACCAGTCTTACTTTTTGTGCCAGCTGAATCAGGAGCAGTTATCCAAATCGCTTTTCCCGATTGGTGAATTGACTAAACCTGAAGTCCGGGAAATTGCCAGAGAAATGGGTTTGGTAACCGCGGATAAGAAAGACTCCCAGGGTTTATGTTTTATCGGCAAAGTAAGTTTGCCCACTTTTCTACAGCAGCAACTTAAACCAATAGAAGGTGAAATTGTGGAAATTTTCAATGATTTTGAAGGATTTCATCAAGAAAAACCTCAATTTTCTTCAAAATTAGAAGAATTACAGTTTCTCTCCAGAAAAATTAAATACCAAAAACCCGACGGAAAAGTAATCGGCAAACATCAGGGCGCTCATTACTTCACGATCGGACAAAGCAAAGGTTTGGGAATCGGAGGTCATAAAGAATCCTGTTTCATTATTTCGCGTGATATGGAAACGAATACGATTTATGTGGGTGAAGGAAGAAATTTCCCGGGGCTTTTCCAGACAGCGTTGAAAATTGACACGCCGGAAATCCACTGGGTAAGAGAAGACCTGCGCTTGCTGATCGGCGAATCGATGGAAGTGAAAGCAAGAATCCGGTATCGCCAGGCTTTGGAAGATGCCACTTTATATCAGTTTGAGGACGGACTTTATATCGAGTTCAAAAACCCGCAGTCTGCAGTGGCAGAAGGTCAGTTTGCGGCGTGGTATCTGGAGGATGAATTAATCGGAAGCGGAGTGATCAGTTAATCACACTTAAAAAAATCAATACAAAAGGCGGAAGTAAACTTTCCGCCTTTTTTTATTGGAATCTACTTCGATAGCCAATCCTTAAAATCCTTCACCCGGTCGCGGCTCACCGTGATTTCCTCGGCAGGCTGAAACTCCATTTCCACTTTGTAATATGGCGAGGTATGGATGTTTTTGATATAATTTGAATTGATGATAAACTGTCGGTTTACGCGGAAAAAACATTTCTCATCCAGAACTTCCTGAAGTTCATCCAATGTAAAATCTGTCGGAAAACTCCGTTCTTTGGTCTGAAGATAAACGATTTTGTTTTCGCTGTAGAAGCACGAAACCTCATCGGTCTGAACAATCTTTAAATTGTACCCAATCTTTACGAGAATCCGCGAAAGCTTCTGTTTCTCTTCTTTAATTAAAGCTTTGATTTCCTTTAGGTTATGATTGTTATCCGCAGGCAAGAAGCTTTTGTATTTATCAATCGCTTTCTGAAGATCTTCCTCCATAATTGGTTTCAGAAGATAATCGATTGAATTGAGTTTGAAAGCCTTCAAAGTATATTGATCAAACGCTGTTGTATATATCATAAAGCTTTTGGTCGGAACTTTTTCAAAAATATCAAAAGACAAACCGTCGCCCAAAACAATATCTGAAAAGATGAGATGCGGATGATCATTTTCAGAAAACCAAGCCAATCCTTCTTCAACGGAATTTATTGTTGCAACTAATTCTAAATCAGGAAATAAACTCAATAAACGCTCGAGCTTTCGGGCGGCAGGCTTTTCGTCTTCAATAATTACCGTTTGTATCATTTTAGAAGTGTAAATTATTTATACTTGTCCATCAATTCACGGGTTTTGCGGTCTTCCCAATCTTTTCCCAAAATGAAATTAGGAACAAAAACCCGCATCGCGTGACCCACTACTCCGATTCCCCAGAAAATTGCGGTCCAATAATTATCAATATCCGAAAGGTTATCGCCCTGCTGAACATTACGGGATATGATGAAAAGATTTACGATGATATAGACAAACAGATGGATATAAAATCCCTTCAGTTCCTTAACTTTTCTTTTTGCCTCCGAATATTTGGCATCGTGGTTATTTTGTAATTCCATGGTTTAGTTTTTAAGATGTTTTTCTTTTTCTAAAATCTTCTGAATCTGTTTTTCTTCCCAGCTCCGGCCGATTCCGAATACCTGTAAGGCATGGGAGGCCAAACCTATTCCCCACCCTAACATCGGCCACCAAAACCAGTGGTACTGCGGTACGGTGTAGAGATTGACGAAAATAAGAAACGGGATAACGAGACAATAGGAAATTAAATTTCCGTAAAAACCTTTCAGTTCTTTTACTCTTTTGGAAGCTCTTTCGTAAGCCATCGATTCCTGGGTTGGCTGTGTAGTCATGGCGGTTATTTTTTGTGTTAATATGGGTATTTTGACACGGAAGAAATCCTCCGATTTTTCGATAAATACATTTTGTTTAGTCAGTAATGAATAACGCTGAACAATGTTGGCAAGTCCTATTCCAGCGCTTTCTTTCATCTGCTCGCGCGCCTGAAGATTATTTTCAATTAAAAGAAAGCCCTGTTCTGAATAAATTTTAATATTAAGCGGCTTCTGCGCTGTGGCATAATTATGTTTAATGCAGTTTTCCAGAAGTAACTGAAGGGAAAGCGGTACAACAAAAGATTTCATGTCGTTTTCATTCACCTTAAATTCAAAATTCACACTGTCTTCAAATCTTGTTTTTAATAAATCGCAATAAGTTCGGGCGAAATTAAGTTCTTCTTCAACAGTGACCAGCTCCTTGTCTTTCTGCTCCAACACATAGCGGTAAATCTTCGACATTGAGGCGGTAAAATGCTGCGCCTGATCAGGATTTTCATCGATAAGGGAACTCAGTACATTCAATGAATTGAAAAGAAAATGCGGATCGAGTTGGTTCTTTAAACTTTCGAACTGTGCGTTGGCAGATTTGGCGATCAGTTTCTGTTCAACCACTTCTTTTCGCGTTGATTTTTTCAATTCCGCAATAAAACCTTTGGCATGTAAAACCGCAGAAATCATGAGTGCAAAATTGATCATAAACCAGTTTACAAAATTCATTGTATCTGAAAAAAACTTAGAAGAATCTTCGTTTTTAATAACAATAAATACAATGTAATTGCAAAAGAGAACCATTATCACATTCGCTAAAACCGTAGCAATTATGCCGAATATGGTTCTCTGTCTGGTATTCTCAACCCAGGAAAATTTCCTGTTTAAAAAAGTATTGATCTGATGATTTCCGGTGGAGAGAACGACGGTATAAAACAGTGAAATTCCTAAAGTGAAGAAAAAATTCTGCACCGTCTTTTCACTATCGAAAAAGGTATAGAAAAACAACCCTGCGCCGAGCGATATAGTAAGGATGTTATAAAAATCTTTTCTGTTCATCGTTTAATTTCTTCAGTAAAACTATGTCAAAATAAAGATATACAAAATTATATCTTGCTGAAAGGCAAAATTCAACGACTGAGCTGTAAACAAAAACCACCGGATTAGGCGGTGGTTTTTTTTGTGTGTAATGGTGATTATTTCATCTGTGCGGCAATCGCAACCGCTTCCTGAAGATAAAGGTCGCGCTGTAGATTCTTCGTCCAGTTCTGCGACTTCTTAGCAAATGCCTCATCTTTTTTCTCCCGGACTATTTCATCCGGATTTAAAGTGAAAGTAAGCCCGTTATTGAATTTATCCAGAGCTTTGAATTTCTCAATCTGTGCTTTTCTGGTTTTCATCACTTCATTGAATTTGGTTTGATTGAGAGAAATGCTTTCTTCTTTATCCAGATTTTCCTTCCACTGCGCTGATTCCTGTACCAACTGGTAAGCTTTGTTGTTCATCAGCCGGGATTCCATGTCTTTCTGTAATGCCTGCGCTGTAAAGTAATTCATCGGCTGATAAGGAACTGCGGGAATTTTATCCCACGCCAAAGCATAATCATCATACCTTTCTCCAATCTCGGCGTAGGTAAAGAAATCCTTCATTTTAAAGTCGGATTCAATCCCTTTTCTTTGAGTAGATTCACCTGTTACGCGGTAAAATTTCTGAATCGTAAGTTTCAAAGATCCGAAATCATCATTTGTATTCAGAAATCTGTTCAGATCAACGAAGGTCTGCACTGTTCCTTTACCAAAGGACTGCGGTGAACCAATCACAACCCCTCTACCGTAATCCTGTACCGCACCGGCAAGAATCTCTGAGGCTGAGGCTGAAAGTTCGTTCTGCATAATGACCAAAGGACCGGTCCAAAGTGGAACACTGTTTTTATTCTTCAGCGTCTGGATTTTCCCGTTCCCGTCTTTTACCTGAACATAAGGTCCGGTATTCATGAAAAGTCCCAGAATATCACCTACTTCCGTTAAGCTTCCGCCGCCGTTATTTCTGAGATCCAGGATAATTCCCTGTACATTCTGTGCTTTCAGTTTAATCAGTTCGTTTTTAATGTCGTCTGACGCATTTCTGCCTTTGTCATCTGCAAAATCAGCATTGAAACTCGGCAAATTAATGAAGCCGTACTTTTTACCGTCTTTAGAGTTTACGATGATGCTCCTTGCAAACGTATCTTCAATCGCAACTTCCTCGCGGATCATCGTAACTTCTTTAATCGTTTTGTCTTTTTTCTCAACGGTTAAAGTCACTTTTGTTCCTTTTTCGCCGCGGATTAATCTCACAGCTTCATCGGACAGCATCCCAACAACATTTACGGGATCTTCATTTGGTTTAGAACGGACTTTTAAAATCTTATCGCCTTCTGAAAGCTGTTTAGATTTCCAGGCCGGTGCCCCAATCGTAAGCGCTCCAAGATAAAGATAACCTCTTTTTTCCTGGATGATTGCGCCAATTCCGATTACCTTTCCTGTGAACTGTGTATCGAAATCCTCCTTATTTTTCGGGGAATAATAGTTAGTGTGCGGATCGAAAACTTCGGTATAAGCATTCATATAAACAGTAAACCAATCCATCTTGTTTCTTTTCTTGAACCTTCTGAAAGTGTCGGTGATAAGGTCTTTAACCTCTTCTGTCGCTTTAACTCTTTTCTGTTCCGAAGTAAGGATTTCAAGTTTGATGGTGTCCTTCAAATTGAACTTCTGAACAGAATCTTTTTTCTCTTTCTGCATTTCTTCTTTAGCGCTTAAAGATTCCATTTCCTGAAGGATATTGTACTTAATGTATTTTTTCCATTCTGCCGAAAGTTCCTTCGCGTTTGTTGAATTCTTCTTGAACTTAGGCTCAAGAACCAGCGTTTCATCTTCCTCTAAATTAATAGGTTTACTCAAGATATCCTGAGTAATTTTGTCGATTTCATCGACCCTTTGATAAAGCCTGTCGATGGTGAGTTTATAAAAGGTCAAATCACCCTGATTCAGGTAATCATCAAGCTTTGTCTTATGTTTTGCAAATTCGTCCATATCAGACTGCAGGAAATATCTTTTAGACGCATCTACCATTTCGAAATAGTGCTTGTAAACGTCCTGAGAATAAGCATCATTGATGGGTTTCGGAGCGTAGTGAAGATAACTGAGCGTATTTTTTACGCTCACCATAATTGTTGACATTTTATCGTCATCATTTTTTGGGGAATTAAAGCAGAACACTAAGCTCGTAAGCGGAATGAACAGCAGTAAAGTATTGATTTTTAATTTCTTGAACATATAATTGTTTACTATTATCTGATTTGTTAATATTTTTACCGTTTTGTTACAGGATTTTACAAAGTATCAAAATTAATACCTTATTTATATTTGAACACTATATTTTAAGTAATTTTGTTCAAAACCCCTAGATATATGCACAGACCTTTGATATTAGTAACAAATGACGACGGAATTACCGCACCAGGAATACGGAATTTGGTAAATTTTATGAATGAAATCGGCGAGGTGGTCGTAGTAGCGCCGAATTCACCGCAAAGCGGAAAAGGTCACGCCATTACCATCAATTCTACCCTCACTTTTGAAGAAATAAACCTTGAAGGTCCACAGAAAGATTATTCTCTGAGCGGAACTCCCGTAGATTGCGTCAAATTTGCTCTTGACAAAATCCTTACAAGAAAACCGGACATTGTAGTTTCAGGAATTAATCACGGGGCGAATTCTTCAATCAATGTTATTTATTCAGGAACCATGTCGGCAGCGGTTGAGGCCGGTGTAGAAGGACTTCAGGCGATTGGCTTTTCGCTGCTTGATTTTTCCTGGGACGCCGATTTCACTCAGGCAAAAAACCATATTCAGGCGATCGTAAAGAAAGTTCTGGAAAATCCGATGCCAAAAGGTGTTGTACTTAATGTTAATATTCCGAAACTGGCGAATGATGAAATAAAAGGCATCAGAGTCTGCAAACAGGCAGATGCCAAGTGGGAAGAAAGTTTCGACCAGCGTGTAAATCCGCACGGGAAAACCTATTTCTGGCTCTCCGGATACTTCAACAATATGGATGCGAGTCCTGATGCAGATGAAGTGGCCCTGTCGGAAGGTTATATTTCGGTAGTTCCGGTGAAATTTGATTTAACGGCTTATGAATATATGAAAGATCTTAAAGGAATCCTGGAATAGCATCTTATTTGTTTCTTCAGGATCAAAATCATTAAAAATTACAGAATGCGCATAGAATACGAAATAAAACTGGGCTTTAAGGATGTAATGATCCGCCCGAAGAGGTCAACATTAAAATCAAGATCCCAAGTTAGTTTAGAACGGAATTTTACGTTCGTGAATTCGAAGAAAAAATGGAGCGGCGTGCCGATTATCGCTGCCAATATGGATACGGTCGGAACTTTCGAAATGGCTGAGGCGCTGGCAAAAGAAAAAATTATTACCGCCATCCACAAACATTATACTCCCGAAGAATGGACTGCTTTTCTGAAGAATCAACCTGATTCGATTTATGATTATATCGCATTAAGCACCGGAACCGGGAATGCTGATGAGGAAAAAATCAAACAGATTATGGATGCCCATCCGCAGATTGAATTTCTCTGCATCGATGTTGCCAATGGTTATTCCGAACATTTTGTTGAGTTTGTAAAGAACGCCCGCAGGAATTTTCCTAATAAAACAATTATCGCAGGAAACGTGGTAACCGGAGAAATGGTGGAAGAGCTAATTCTCGCCGGAGCCGACATCATAAAAGTGGGAATCGGGCCTGGTTCTGTCTGTACTACAAGAATTAAAACCGGCGTCGGTTATCCGCAGCTTTCGGCGATTATTGAGTGTGCGGATGCGGCTCACGGACTTGGCGGACATATTATTTCTGATGGCGGATGTAAAATTCCCGGAGATGTGGCAAAAGCATTTGGTGGAGGTGCAGATTTCGTGATGTTAGGCGGAATGTTTGCCGGACACGACGAAAGTGGCGGCGATATTGTGGAAGAACAAGGCAAAAAATTCAGACTTTTTTATGGAATGAGTTCGCAGACCGCGATGGATAAACACGCCGGCGGCGTTGCAGAATACCGTGCTTCTGAAGGTAAAACAGTGAAAGTTCCTTATAAAGGTCCTGTTTCTGAAACGGTGAAAGATATTCTAGGCGGCGTACGGTCTACCTGTACGTATGTCGGTGCTTCAGAACTGCGCGAACTTTCGAAAAGAACAACCTTTATCAGGGTTGCCGAACAGCATAATGAGGTTTTTGGGAACTAATTTTTTTTGCAGCCATAGCTATTTATGAAATATTAATCTAAGCAAATGAAACTCATTAGAACAAACTCAGATAACCAGGATTTTATACAGTTGGTTAAAATGCTGGATGAATATCTCGCCTATGTTGATGGAGATGATCACGCATTCTATGACCAATTCAATAAAATTGATGCCCTGCAGCACTGTATTGTTATTTTTGAGGATGAAAATCCTGTCGGCTGCGGTGCAATTAAACCTTATGACAAAACATCTGCAGAACTGAAACGGATGTTCGTGATTCCGGAATTCCGGGGAAAAGGTTATGCCTCAAAAATTGTTTCTGAACTGGAACGCTGGGCGAAGGAAATGGGATTTAAAAAGGTAATATTAGAAACCGGAATTAATCAGCTGGACGCGATCAGGCTTTACGAAAAGACTTATGAACGCATGGAAAATTACGGACAGTATAAAGGCGTCGAGAATTCTTTATGTTTCATTAAAGAACTTAAATAAGTTCTTTAACAAGTCTAAGTTAAGTTGCAGTAATACAAAAACCTTCTGTTTTAAATACAGAAGGTTTTATTTTTATGAAGTAAAAAGAGGTAATCTTTTAGCCCCGATTGTAACGGAAATCCTTTTTTAAAAAAAAAGATTGCAGTGATAAGCGGGACATGTTTTGGGAGTACAGAAAATCTTGTTGCTCCTAAGTCAGCATTCCACCATCAACATTCAGCACCTGGCCGGTGATGTACGCCGACATGTCGCTGCCCAAGAAGACGCACGCGTTGGCCACATCTTCCGGCTGCCCGCCGCGTTTCAAAGGAATTCCTTCTCTCCAGCCCTGCACGGTTTTTTCGTCTAAAGCAGCAGTCATTTCGGTTTCGATGAATCCCGGCGCGATGGCGTTGCAACGGATATTTCTTGAACCCAACTCCAGCGCAATCGATTTGGAGAAGCCAATCACTCCGGCTTTGGAAGCTGCATAATTTGCCTGTCCGGCATTTCCTTTAACGCCAACCACCGAAGTCATGTTGATAATAGAGCCAGATTTTGCTTTCATCATCGGTTTAATTACCGCTTTCGTAAGGTTGAATACGGAATCCAGGTTTACTTTGATGATGGTGTCCCAATCGTCTTTGGACATTCTGAGCATCAGATTATCACGTGTAATTCCTGCGTTATTGATCAAAATATCGATCTGGCCGAATTCTGCCATTACATCCTCTACAAGCTTCTGAGCAGCATCGTAATCAGACGCGTCCGACAGGTAACCTTTTGCTGTTGTAATTTTTGAAAGTTCTTCTTCCAGCGCTTTGGCTTTATCAACAGAACCTGCGTACGTAAAGGCCACTTTAGCTCCTTCCTTAGCGAAAACCTCGGCGATTCCTTTACCGATTCCGCGTGTCGCGCCGGTAATTAAGGCCACTTTTCCTTCTAATAATCCCATATTAGTTATTGTTTAAATTTTTGTATTTATTTCTTGATAAAGGTTTTTCTGTTTCTGTTTCAACTTCAGAATTGTTGATGATTAAAACAATCTCACCTTTTAAAGTTTTACTTTTTGAGAAATCAATTAATTCATTGATATTCCCGCGTTTAGTTTCTTCAAATTTTTTCGATATCTCACGGCTTAGACTTACTTTCGTTTCTTCGCCGAAGAACTCTTTAATCTGTTCTAGAGTCGTATTTATTTTGTGCGGACTTTCGTATAATACAATAGTTTTTTTCTCTTCCGCAAGCTGTTTCAGTTTTGTCTGTCTGCCTTTTTTCTGCGGTAAAAATCCAGCAAAAATAAACTCATTATTTGGTAAACCTGAAACTACCAATGCAGGCACAAAGGCTGTTGCCCCCGGCAGGCAGATCATTTCAATGTCTGCATCGGAGCCTGCTTTTGCGAGTAAATATCCAGGATCTGAAATACCCGGTGTTCCGGCATCGGTAATGATGGCGATATTCTGTCCGCTTTTAAGATCCTCAATTACCTTTTGCGTCATCTGATGCTCATTGTGTAAATGATAGGATTTCAACGGTTTAGCGATCTCAAAGTGCTTCAGCAAAACGCCTGAAGTTCTGGTATCTTCACACAAAATATAATCTACTTCCTTGAGCACTTTTACTGCTCTGAAAGTCATATCTTCTAAATTCCCGACAGGTGTTGGAACAAAATACAGGATTCCTGACATTATAAATTTTCGAATAAAGTTTTACAGAAATCTTCGAGACCCGGATCCCGTGCTCCCATTAAAAGCAGCACTGTTCCTTCTTTTAATTCAGGCCGCAGCGCTTCAAGCAGATTATTTCTGTCTTCTACAAAATGGGCGTTTTTGCCTTTTGCCTGAATATCTTTAATTAAATCGTTCGCGGAGATATCTTTAACTGCGGTTCCGCCTGCGTAGAAGATTTCGCTCATCCAGATTTCATCCTGAGGCCTTAAAGCATCAGCGATTTCCTCCACGAAATCATTTTTTAAAAATCTTGTAGGTCCGTAACCATGAGGCTGAAACCAGGCAATTACTTTTTCTGCCAAAGGCTGACAGGCCCTGATGCTCGCGGCACATTTGGCCGGATTGTGCGCGTAATCATCGATAACCCAAACACCGTTTTTCTGTCCAAGAACCTGGTGACGGCGGTAAATGCCATCATATTTTGACAGGCTAGGCGCGCATGTTTCTAAATCAACACCGATTTGATGGGCAACCGCAATTGCTGCGGCAGCGTTTTCAACACTGTGTCTGCCGAGTGAGGTCATCTGAAATTTCTGATGGCGAAGTTCAAATGTTAATGAAAGTCCGTTCTGGTCAAAATTCTGAGCCGAATATCCCGCATCTTCGTTTTCAAAACCAAAATCGTTCTGAGGATTTGCCGACAGTGTTTTGGCAAGCATATTTGACTGGTTTACAATGAATAAACCCTTAGTATTGTTCTTAAATATGGTAAACAGTTCGATTAATTCATCAATTTCCTGATGGTCTTTATCGATGTTTAAAAGAAGTCCGATTTCGGGTTCATATTGTACAATTGAACCGTCGCTTTCATCAGCTTCAATGATGAGCCACTCGCCTTTGCCCACAGCAGCATTTCCTATTTTACCTTCTTTAATGATGGAAGTTAAACCCGCTCCGGAAATAATACTCGGCTCCAGATGAGCATCAAGTAGAATCTGATATAACATTGCTGATGTGGTTGATTTACCGGAAGTTCCGGCAACCGCGATTGTCTTTTTGCTTTTGGCGATTACTGATAAAAGCTCGCTTCTTTTGATGATTGGAATCCCCAGTTCTTTTGCTTTCTGAACTTCAAAAACTGTGTCTTCGATGGCCGTTGATACAACGATGAGATCAGTTTTTTCAGAAATCCCACTTCCGTCCTGAAGAAAACATTGTAGGCCTTCAGTTTCCAACTGTTCTTTTGTTTTATTGTATTCACCAGGATGAAAATAACGGTCGCTTCCGGAAACTTCTTTGCCGATTCCTTTCAGATATTGCGCAATGGCGCTCATGCCGACACCGGCAACGCCGATGAAAAAAACGTTTTGAAAATCTCCAATATTAATAATCTTACTCATTCAATCAAAACGTTATAAAAATTTATTTTCAACCAAGTTCCAAAGTCTTTGTGCGTATTCATCTACTTTTGCCCAGTCTTTTTGGTAATAGACTTCGCTTAAATACTGTTTGGCATCTTCAATATTATTAAAGGAATTGAGTTTATCAACGGTATTTTTCAATTCTTCAGCTTCACCATTAAAGAGAAGTTTTGTGAATGCTACTTTATCATTCAGATCCAATTTGAATTCGTTCTTCTTTTTCTCAGCCTCCATAAAATCTGTAGGAATATTTGTTTTCAAAATACTTCCGGATTCAGTTTTCGGTTCTGCAATATGATTTTTTTGTTCTTCAAATCTTTCCAGCGGATCTTCATCGAAAAGGTTTTGTACTACTTTCAGGCCTTTTATATGGGCAAGTTTGAATTTTTTCTCCGAATGAAGCTGCTCTTCCTTTGTTTCCGAATGTAATGTTTCGTTTTTCGGCGGATGTATAATATCTTCCTTCTTGAAATCTACAATTTTTCTCCGGCGTTCTTCCAGTTCAAGAAATTCTCTTTCCTTCTGTGCTACCCTTTCTTCATAATTTTGTTCAATTTCAATTTCAATTTCGGAGATCATATCTTCTTCGATTTTTTCCTCCACATTTCCTTCAGCTACTCCTGTCATTTCCGTGGATTCAACTACCGGCTCCTCATTTTCTATCTCATTAAGTTCATTGGTAAATATTACCTCTTCTTCAATGGTATTTTCAGATATCAGATTGTCATCAAGCATGTCCAAATCAGGGCTCATAATCTCGTTGGCAGAAAAATTCTTTACGTCTTCATCATCATATTTTTCCCCAACCTCCTCAGCGATAAAACTATCTTTATTTCTTTCCAGAATCCTCAAGAAAGCAATTCTGTCGGTTATTTCAGCAAAAAGATCCTGTTTTCCGAGCAGCTCATCTTTTGAACTGATCCGGGAAAGCGTTTCGAGAATTGTCTTGCATTCAAAAAAAATTTTTTCCTGTAGATCTTGGAGGTTTTGCATAATAAAGTCTATTAAATTTCCTTATTTTTGAGCTTTGAATATTACGGCTAAATTAACAAATGTTTTTAGAAAATACAATTAATCACGCAAAACAGAGCGGCTGGATGGAAGTTATCTGTGGGTCGATGTTTTCAGGCAAAACTGAGGAATTAATCAGAAGGCTTCGGCGTGCTGAAATGGCCGGTCAGAATGTAGAAATTTTCAAACCAAAACTCGATACACGGTATGCTGAAGAAGAGGTTGTTTCTCACAATCAGAATAAAATCAGAAGCACCCCTGTAGAGAGTCCTAATGAAATACTTTTACTGGGTTCAACCTGCGATGTAGTTGGAATTGACGAAGCGCAGTTTTTTGATGAAAGCATTGTGGAAGTTGCCAACACATTGGCGAATAACGGCGTACGTGTTGTTATTGCGGGACTTGATATGGATTTTATGGGCAGACCTTTCGGACCCATTCCGAATTTAATGGCTACAGCTGAATATGTAACAAAAGTTCACGCCATCTGCAAAAGAACGGGAAATCTCGCAAATCATTCTATGCGAACAACTGCAAATAAAGATCTTGTACAACTGGGCGAAACCGAGAGCTACGAAGCAGTAAGCCGAAAAGTTTTCAATGAAGAATTTCTGAACAGAAAAAATAAATGAACTACACTACCAAACAACTTGCAGACCTTACCAATTCACAACTCATTGGGAACGGAGACCTGCAGGTAACAAGTATTTCCTTTGACAGCCGAAATATTTACTCTTCGGCGAACACCGCTTTCATCGCCATCAATACTAAAAAAAATTCCGGCGAAAAATATATTCAGTCCGCAGCTGAGAAAGGAATCAAAATTATAATTTCTGAGCATAAAGCTCATGATTTGGAGGACATCACCTGGATTATTGTAGAAAATTCATTAAGATTTATTCAGGCACTGGCAAAGCACCATCTCTCACTTTTTAATCTCAAGACAGTTGGAATTACGGGAAGTAACGGAAAGACGATCGTGAAGGAATGGCTTTATCAAAGCCTTTTTACTGACTTTAATACTGTTAAAAGCCCTAAGAGTTTTAATTCTCAACTGGGTCTTCCGCTTTCACTCCTTAAAATTGAGAATATTCACGAAGTGGGAATCTTTGAAGTGGGTATTTCCAAACCTGGCGAGATGGAAATTCTGGAAAATATTTTTTCTCCCAAAATTGGTGTTCTTACGCACATCGGCTCGGCGCACTCCTCGAATTTCGTTGATGAAGAAGAACTGATCAATGAAAAAATTAAACTTTTCAAGCATTCGGAAACTATTATTTTTAATGGAGACAATGAGTTGGTTTATAATAAAATAAATAACCTTTATTCCAGTAAAAATTTAATATCCTATGGATTAAAAAACCATAACGATATTACCGTAACAAACGATCTCAGCAACAAATCTGAATCTTTACAGATCCGTAATTTTGACGAGATATTTCAACTTCCGGCTCAGCAAAGGGATGAGGCAACACTGAGCAATGCTTTATGTATTGTGGCGGTTCTGAAAGAGTTTGGATTCAACTTTAAGCAAATTACCGAAAAGATTAACGCCCTGAAATCCGTAGAAATGCGTCTGGAAAGTGTAAACGGACTCCGTAATAATCTTATCATCAACGATTCGTTTAATCTGGACCTAGATTCTTTAAAAATTGCTTACCAGTTCATAAAAGAATACAACAAACCTAAGAATACGCTTATATTGACCGATTTCATTGAGGGTAAAAATTCTTATCAGCTATACCGCGAAGTCATTGATATTACAAACCAGCAGCATTTCAGTAAGATTATTCTGATCGGTGATGAAATAATTAATTACCAAAATGATTTTAAAGGCGAATCTTATACTTTTAATAACGTGGATGAACTTATTGGAAGTCATTTACTTAATCAGATAGAGAACGAACTGATTCTTTTAAAAGGTGCAAGAAAATTCGAAATCGAAAAAGTTAAAAATCACCTGGAACTTCAGAAACACGATACTGTACTAGAAGTTAATCTTAATGCAATACTTCACAATATAAATGTCCATAAAGCTTTGCTGAAGCCCTCAACCAAAATGATGGCTATGGTTAAAGCCTATTCATATGGTCTTGGTGGTTATGAAATTGCAGAATTTTTGCAGCATCATCACATTGATTATCTGGGTGTTGCGTATGCTGACGAAGGTGTAGATTTAAGAAAAAACGGAATTACTACACCGATTATGGTGATGAATCCCGAACAGCACAGTTACAATATTATTATTGATTATAATTTGGAACCTGAAATTTACAGTTTCCGTGTATTGGAATTATTTAATCAGCAGCTTATTGAAAAAGGAATTCAGGAGAAATATCCTATTCATATCAAGCTGGAAACTGGAATGCACAGACTTGGTTTTAAGAACAATGAGATTGATAACCTCATTTTGAAGTTGAAGGAACTGAACGTAAAAGTGGCTTCTATTTTCAGTCATTTGTCGGTTGCAGACGTTCCGGAAGGAAAGGATTATACTTTGAGTCAGATTGAAATTTTCAGAAAAAATTCAGAACAACTTATTTCTGGACTGGAATATGAACCGATCAGGCATATTCTTAACACCTCTGGAATTGTGCATTATTCTGAAAATCAATTTGATATGGTAAGAATCGGAATTGGAATGGTGGGTATTTCTTCAAATGCCGAAATCAGGAAGCAACTACAGAATGCAGTTAGTTTTAAAACCGTAATTTCACAGATCTCTACAGTCAACGAGGGAGAATCGGTCGGTTATAACCGGAATTTTCAACCCGACCACTCCACGCAGGTCGCAACCATTCCTGTTGGATATGCTGACGGAATTCCACGGCTGATAGGCAACAAAGTTGGCAAAGTAGGCATAGGCAAAAAGCTTTACCCGATTGTAGGGAATGTCTGTATGGATATGATGATGATTGATATCGGAAATTCCACGGCTAAAGAAGGTGACGAGGTGATTATTTTTAACTCCAATCCAACTCTTGAGGATTTCTCAGCTTACTGTAAAACAATACCTTACGAGGTTTTAACATCAATTTCCAGGCGCGTTAAAAGAATTTACATCAAAAACTAAATGAAAAAAACACTGGTCTTCCTTCTTACAGTAGTACTGAATTTCTGCCTGAGCGCTCAGGTAAAAGAAGGATTTACCATACCTAAAAATCCAAAAATCGGATTATCACTATCTGGCGGCGGTGCCAAAGGATTTGCCCATATCGGTGTTTTAAAAGTTTTAGATTCCCTCGGAGTGAAGATCGATCATGTCTCCGGAACCAGTATGGGCGCCATTGTTGGCGGACTATATGCATCCGGATACACGGGCAAAGAAATTGAAAAAATAGTTCTGGAAACGGATTTCTACACCATTATTGCCAATGAAAAGACCCGAAAAGAGACTACTTTTTTCGATAAAGCAGTTGATAAATATATCTTAAGCATCCCGGTAAAAGACGGTAAAATAAATGTTTTACCTAAAGCGATTTCGACGGGACAGAAAAATATTTATCTCCTGAAGGAACTGTTTAAAAACGTTTCAACAATCGATGATTTTTCTAAGCTTCCAATTCCATTTATGTGCATTGCGACCAATCTTGAGAGTGGAAAAATCGAAATATTCGAGAAGGGTGATTTGGTGAGTTCCATTATGGCAAGTTCAGCATTTCCCTCGCTGATGGATCCGGTTAAGATTAATGATTCTCTTTATATCGATGGTGCGATGACCATCAACTATCCTTCTAAACCTTTGAAGGACAAAGGAATAGATATTGTGATTGGTGTAGATTTAAGTCAGGGTCTAGCCACCCGGGAAAAACTCTCAAGTGCAATTGATATTTTGAATCAGGTTATTGACTTTGGAATTCAGAAGGAAACTAAGAACCAATATCAATATACAGATATTAATATTCATCCTGATCTTACAGGTATGAGTGCCACAAGTTATGACGCTAAAGCAGCAATTCTTGATTCTGGATATGTAGAAGCACAAAAATATATAGAAACGCTTTCCTTACTTCCGCAGCGGAAAAAAGATCTTCTGCGCGCCCCACTCAATTCCATTTACTCAAATGTTTATAAAATAGATAGTCTTATCCTTCAGAACAACCATATTTTCGGAAAAAATTATGTTCAAGGGAAGATGAATCTTAGAGTTCCTTCACTTCAGACTTATGGGGGAATAAATAAAATGATAGACCGTCTTTATGCTACAAATAACTATCGGTTAATAAATTACGATATAATTCAGCAGGATGATCGTAATTATTTGAAACTTAATGTCACTGAAGATGATGCACGTTTTTTCCTTAAATTCGGACTTCATTATGATGAGATTTTTAAAACAGGACTTTTACTGAATCTTACTGCTAAAAGATTACTGTTCCGCAACTCTGCCATTTCACTTGATGTTGTTGTGGGTGACAAGCCACGATATTACCTGAATTATTTTATTGATAACGGTTATATACCAGGTTTCGGACTGTATGCATCGGGGATGAGCCTTGATTTAATAGACGCCGATTCCAATGTATCCGAAAAATGGAACTGGTTCCGAAATGAAGCCTTTATACAGTCTGTTTGGCGCGATAAATACGCTATTGGAGGCGGAATTAGCCACGATTATTACGAATCTAAGGTATTCTGGGAAACAATTTATTCAAATGCTCATAACTACATTAATCCTTATGTCTTTATCAAAACCGATACGCAGGACGATACCAGTTTCCCCACTAAAGGACTGTTTCTATATGCAGAAGGTAAAGTTTTAGATCTGCTTAATGATGAATTAGAAGGGCGTACTGTACAGTTAAAAATATCTTCACAAATAAATTTTCCTTTTACATCCTGGTTTACTTACAGGCTAGGACTTTTTGGCGGGATTACCGTTGGTGAAAGTCTTTCTCCGTTCTACAATTACAGAATTGGCGGCATCTTTGAACAGAACATTGGGAATTTCGAGAAATTTCAGGGCTATGAATTTGGGCAGGTTAACTCCAAAAATATGCTTACTGCGTCTAATACATTCCAGTTTAATTTTTCAAAAAGTTATTATGTAGATGCCAATTTCAGCATAGCAAATCTTTTTGATGATATAAAAGTTGATGACATTCTACACCTATCAGAGTCTTCTGCAGGTGTTAGCGCTGGTTACAAATCACCTTTCGGACAGATAAAATTCAATTACAGCAGGTCATTAAACCGGAATAATAATATACTGAGTGTAATACTCGGACATTGGTTTTAAAAAAATATGATACAGTTTTTTTTCGAAAATATTGAACAAATAGAACTGGATGGTAACATTACCAAATGGTTGGAAGATCTTATAGTTTCTGAACAGAAAAAGCCAGGAGACATCAATTATATCTTCTGCGATGACGAATACCTTTTACAAATCAACCGGGAACATCTGCAGCATGACTACTATACCGATGTTATTACTTTCGACTATGTAAAGGGCAAAACCATTTCAGGTGATATTTTTGTATCTTTGCCCCGCATTTCTGAAAACGCTGTCAATTTATCTAAAGATTTTGATTCTGAATTACATAGAGTATTAGCACACGGTGTTTTACATCTCTGTGGATATAAAGATAAACTAGATACTGAAATTGCAGAAATGCGACAGAAAGAGGATTTTTATCTGAATAAAAGGTAGTTTAAAAGTAATTACTTTACGACAGTATTAAAAATCTATAGTCTTTAAATAATGTTTCACGTGAAACATTTCAACTTATTTCCTTAGAATAAATGATAAACGAAATATACGACGTAATTGTGGTCGGCGCCGGACATGCTGGATGTGAGGCTGCTGCAGCAGCTGCAAACATGGGTTCAAAAACCCTTCTCGTTACGATGAATATGCAAACAATCGGGCAAATGTCTTGCAATCCAGCGATGGGCGGGATTGCAAAAGGGCAAATTGTCCGAGAAATTGATGCACTCGGAGGTTACTCAGGCATCATAGCAGACAAGTCTGCCATCCAGTTTAAAATGCTAAACCTTTCCAAAGGCCCGGCAATGTGGTCTCCGCGAACCCAAAACGATAGAATGCTTTTCGCTGAAGAGTGGAGAATTGCCCTGGAAAACACTCCAAATCTTGATTTCTTTCAGGATATGGTGAAGAGTTTAATTGTAGAAAATAATAAAGTTACAGGTATAATAACCTCATTGGGAATTCAGATTAAAGGCCGTTCAGTAGTACTTACTAACGGAACTTTTTTGAATGGCTTAATCCATGTTGGCGATAAACAGCTGGGCGGGGGAAGAATGGGTGAACCAAGAGCTTTCGGAATCACCGAACAATTGGTATCACTGGGTTTCGAAGCAGGTAGAATGAAAACCGGTACACCACCCAGAGTAGACGGTAGAAGCCTGGATTATTCTAAAATGGAAGAACAGAAAGGTGACGAAAAACCTCAAAAATTCTCTTATTCAAATACCCCAAAGCTTACCAAACAGTTAAGCTGCCATATCGTATATACCAACGAAACTGTTCATGATATTCTACGGGAAGGCTTCGACAGAAGCCCTATGTTTAATGGCACTATACAAAGTATTGGACCGCGTTATTGCCCTAGTATTGAAGATAAAATTAACCGCTTTGCAGAAAGGGAAAGACACCAACTTTTTGTAGAACCTGAAGGTTGGAGAACTGTTGAAATCTACGTAAATGGATTCAGCTCATCTCTTCCCGAAGATATTCAGATAAAGGCTATGCGTCATATTCCTGGATTCGAAAATGTAAAAGTTTTCCGGCCAGGTTATGCGATTGAATACGATTACTTCCCTCCTACTCAGCTACATCACACCCTGGAGACCAAATTGATTGAAAACCTCTATTTCGCAGGCCAGATCAATGGTACAACAGGCTATGAAGAAGCTGCAGGGCAGGGATTAATGGCGGGTATTAATGCTCACAATAAAGTACACGAAAAAGGAGAGTTTATTCTTAATCGTGATGAAGCCTATATTGGAGTTTTAATTGATGATTTAATCACCAAAGGTACCGAAGAACCTTACCGTATGTTCACCTCACGAGCTGAGTACAGACTGCTTTTAAGGCAGGATAACGCAGATATAAGATTAACAGAAAGATCTTTTAAAATAGGACTTGCCAGTGAGGAACGGATGAAAAATGTTACCACTAAAATTACTGCAAGTAATGAATTAGAGGAATATTTAAAATCAACTTCACTAAAACCGGGTATAATCAATCCAATCCTAAGCAGTATTGAATCATCACCTGTTGATCAGGCTTACCGCGCATCTCAAATTCTTACGAGACCGAATATGACTTTAGATAAGTTGAGTGAAATTGATTTCATTAAAGAAGTAACAGAAAATATTTCTGAAGAAGTAAAAGAACAGGCTGAAATCAATATCAAATATAAGGGTTATATCGAAAAAGAAAGAGAAAATGTGGCTAAATTAAATCGTCTCGAAACAATCCGAATTCCTGAAGATTTCGATTTTTCTAAAATCGGTTCTTTATCCTCAGAAGCAAAACAAAAACTTAATAAAGTTCAGCCAAAAACTATTGCTCAGGCAGCAAGAATAAGCGGTGTATCTCCTTCGGATATTAATGTTCTACTAATCTATCTCGGACGCTAATTTTTATATGTTTCACGTGAAACATTAAAGGTATTCCACTATACGTTTTATAATTTATGATAATTAAAGATCACTTTTTAACTCAGGAAGAATTTACTCTAACTGACACATCCATTGCAGGTATTTAT